>Ga0335074_10004142_pt1 | contig 19938 bp, 19 predicted proteins | sample Lox_Sample_23_FD_206715 | JGI IMG/M metagenome (GOLD analysis project Ga0335074, IMG submission 206715) | Soil microbial communities from Loxahatchee National Wildlife Refuge, Florida, United States - Lox_Sample_2.3 | ecosystem: Environmental > Terrestrial > Soil > Wetlands | place: USA... | reverse complement strand
TTCCAACTTGCTCAGCATTTATGTGCCCAGCCTCCCGCATCCGCACGGTCTAGGTCAGCGTTTCCACGACCGTTCCCCAACCTCCAAGAGTTTCTCGTGTGACTTTCATACTATACAGCGGATGTCGCTCATTGTTTCCAAAGTCAATCATGCGTTCAAATTTCATTTTAAAAAAATCTTCACACCATCTGGTGCCGGGCGTCGAATAACCTGTTGCAATGATGGTAAGGGTTTTGTCAGATGAATCAAAATATTCTTTCTCAATGAACCGTTTAAAATCGAATATGAGTTTCTTAGCCCTGGCTCTACCTTTCTCTGTCTGTGGCTCCATGACGCCGATCCCCGGAATTATTGCGTAGTTTGCGACATTCTTTTGTTCATATGGCAGAATCTCATAGCGTGTAAGCTGATTCTCGTTGGCTTCGCCACGCAACAGCTTGTCTGCTGCCGCATCTGTCAGCAGCCAGATGCTCGCAAACCCGACATATGCGCGCTCGTTGTCACTGTAGAGCGCAATCGATCGACGCGAATTTTTCTCGTACATCGCATATACTTCTTCATTTGGCGGAGTCGATGTGCCGAATATTGCCGGTACAACTTGTTCTTGGATAATTTTCAATACAGCCAATGTCGTGATCACTTCTGTGCGGAGGGTCTCTTTGTCATGCGGTCGCATTAGCTCTGGGAAAGGCAACTGTGGTTTAGCCATATCTTTTTGTTCTTTTTGTCTACGACGGACTGCCCAAGCCACCCATGCTACTGGATACCCAAGCACCAGCACCGCTGATCCAGCATAGATCGCATAAGCGTCTTGAGGCGCTAGGCCAGAGGCAATGGTAGCGCCCACGCCGATGACGCCGATGAAGGCAATGATGTACCTACTTAGCTCTGCGAGCTCCGCTTTTGCTGCTGTAAGCAAACTTCCAAACGGTGTAACGGCTCTGTGCATGTCGAAATTCTCCCGATGGGCGAGGTCTTCAGCACTCTCAGAGGCAAGTCACCGGACTGCCGGGTGCCATGCCACACTCAAATAATTGCTATCTCCCCTTAGAGTCCGTTTGAGACTTCTTTTTAGCGTGCAATTCGCCGGAGCGGAAAGCTACCCATGGCGATACGGATGATGGCCCCGGAGACGCTGCATCTGGTCTGGCGGTCGCGCACCAGGAGACGCCGGGCTGCCGGACCAGAGTCCGGAAAATCCAAGACGTCTTTAGTTTTTGCGGGGATCGCGGAAAATATGCGTCATTTGTGCGAAGCCCCCTTGAGGGGATGCAGGGCAAGATTTCAAAATCTGCGAAGCGCGGGTGAGGGGTGAGCCTCGAACTCTAAATTGTCACCGCCGAAACTTCGCGGTGCACGTCCTCGGAATAATCGTTCATCAGCGTTTCGCTGATCTTGCCGGGCTTGAATTTGTGCGGCCCGATCTCGGAGACGGGCGTCACTTCCGCCGCCGTGCCGGTCAGGAAACATTCCTCGAAGCTGTCGAGCTCTTTGCGCTCGATGTGCCGTTCGTGCACGGGGATCTGCCGCGCGCGCGCCAAGGCCATCACCGAGCGGCGCGTGATGCCGTCGAGGAAGCAGTCCGGCGTCGGCGTGTGCAGCGCGCCGTCCTTGACGAAGAACACATTCGCGCCGGTCGCTTCCGCCACATAGCCGCGATAGTCGAACATCAGCGCATCGGCATAGCCTTGCTGTTCCGCGGTGTGCTTCGACAGCGTGCAGATCATGTAGAGACCGGCTGCTTTCGCCTTCGTCGGCGCCGTGTCGGGCGCGGGGCGTTTCCAGTCGGAGATCGTGAGCCGAATGCCTTTGAGCTTCGTCGCCGGGTCGAAATAGGACGGCCACTGCCACACCGCGACCGCCACATGGATTTTCGTGTGCTGCGCCGCCACTGCCATCATCTCGCTGCCGCGGAACACGACCGGGCGCACATAGCCGTCGGTGATGCCTTGCACCTTCGCCGCTTCGTAGCAGGCCGCGTCGATTTCTTTCGGCGTGTAAGGAATTTCCATGCCGAGGATGCGGGCGGATTCGAACAGCCGCGCCGTGTGTTCCTCGAGCTTGTAGATGCGCCCCGAATAGAGCCGCTCGCCCTCGAACACCGACGAGGCGTAGTGCAGCCCGTGGGTCAGGACATGCGTCTTCGCCTCGCGCCACGGCACCAGCTTGCCGTCGTACCAAAGGGAGCCGTCGCGGTCGTCGAAGGGGATGATGGACATCGGTTTTTTCGCTCTTGCGTTCCTGCGGGGGGAGAGCCTAATTAGTCAGCATGACTGACGTAAACTACGCAGAACCGCGCCCGATTGCCTCTCCTCTATACCTTCGCGACGAGGAGTTGAAGCAGGGCGTCGATCTTCTCTTCCATGCGTTTTCCGACTTGTTCGCGCAAGGAGAGGGCCGCTTGCGCGAAGCGGGATTGGGCCGCGCCCATCATCGCGCGCTGCATTTCATCGCCCGCAATCCGGGCCTGTCAGTGGCAACATTGCTTTCGATCCTGAAGATCACCAAGCAGAGCCTCAATCGTGTGCTGAACGATCTCCTGGAGCAAGGTTTTGTCGAGCGGCGTCCGGCGCCGGACGATCGCCGCATGCGCCAGCTCCGGCTCACCGCGAAAGGCGAGGCGCTGGAGGCGGCGCTGTGGGAAGCGCAACGCCCCCGGCTGGCGCGCGCGTTCCGCGAAGCCGGACCGGACGCCGTGCTCGGCTTCCGCCGCGTGTTGGCAGCGCTCGCGGACCCGGAACGCAAGCCGCGCGGAGCCAGGCCATGAGCGCCGCGGCCGACAACCCGCATCTCCTCGTCGTCGACGACGATCAGCGCCTGCGCGCGCTCCTGCAGAAATATCTGAGCGCCAACGGCTTCCGCGTCAGCGCCGCCGCCGATGCGGATGAAGCACGCACGCTGATGAAAAGCATGGCGTTCGATCTTCTGATCCTCGACGTGATGATGCCTGGCGAAAGCGGGCTCGATCTCACGCGGGCCGTGCGCGCGCAATCGCAGGTGCCGATCCTCATTCTCACCGCACGCGGCGAATCCGAAGACCGGATCGCGGGCTTCGAATACGGCGCCGACGACTATCTTCCCAAACCGTTCGAGCCGCGCGAGCTGGTGCTGCGCTGCGGCGCGCTGCTCCGCCGGAGTGCCGTGCCGGCGGCGTCGCCGCATCGCGAAGTGAAAATGGGCGAGGCCGTATTCGATCCCGAGCGGGGCGAGCTCCGCCGCAAGGGCAAGCCGGTGCGTCTGACGAGCTCGGAAGCGTCGCTGCTCAAGCTTTTCGCCGCGAACGCCGGCCGGCCGTTCTCGCGCATGGATCTGTGCACGCGCCTCGGCGTGTCGCTCGAACGCTCCATCGACGTGCAGGTCACGCGCCTGCGCCGCAAGATCGAGGAGGATCCCAAGCTTCCGCTTTACATCCAAACTGTGCGCGGCGTGGGCTATGTGCTCGTGCCCGACCGCGTCGCCTGAGACCTGCGATGAAACTCTGGAACCCTTTTCGTCAGGTGAAACGCTTCCTGCCGCACGGCCTCTTCGGCCGTTCGCTGCTCATCGTCGTGTTGCCGATGGTGATCCTGCAGGGCATCGTGACCTACTTCTTCTTCGTGCGCCATCAGGATCTGATGACGCAGCAGATGGCGAAGGGGGCGGCGACGGACGTCGCCTTCCTCATCGACATCGTCAATCACAATCCGTCGGGGCCGGGGCGCGACAATCTCCTCGCCATGGCGGCGAAGAATCTTGAATATCGCGTGTCGTTCGCGCCCGGCCAGCAATTCGCGCATCTCTTCCGCGATCGCTTCACGCCGCATCTGAAGGATGCGATGAACCGCGTCTTCCTGACGCAATTCGGCACCCGCTTTCCGTTCCACGCCAATTTCACGGGCTCCAACGTCAATCTCGAAGTGCAGCTGAAGGACGGGATTCTCCGCTTCACCATTCCGCAGAAACGGCTGACGGCCACCAGCGCCTCGATCTTCGTCGTCTGGATGTTGATCTCGTCCCTGCTGCTTCTGGGCGTAGCGATCCTGTTCCTCCGCAACCAGGTCAGGCCCATCGAGCGGCTGGCCTTCGTGGCGGAGGCTTTCGGCAAGGGGCGCGTAGTGCCGAACTTCAAACCCTATGGCGCGACCGAAGTCCGCCGCGCGGCGCAAGCCTTCATCACCATGCGCGAGCGCATCGACCGCTACGTACAGCAGCGCACGGAAATGCTGGCGGGCGTGAGCCACGATCTGAAGACGCCGCTCACGCGCATGCGGCTGCAGCTCGCCATGATGGGCGACGAGGCGGCGCCCCTGCAGGAAGACGTCATCGAGATGGAGCATATGCTGGACGAATATCTCGATTTCGCGCGTGGCGAAGGCGGTGAGGACATGCAGAGCACGGATCTCGCGGAGTTCGTCGAAGACACGGTTTCCGCCGCCCAGCGCGCCGGCGCGAATGGACGGCTGCGTCTCGACGTGGCGGCACCCGTCATCACGTCCGTGCGGCGGCAATCGCTCCGGCGGTGCCTCACCAATCTGATCGACAATGCCCTGAAGCACGGGACGAACGTCGCGATCGGGCTGCAGCGCAGCGGACGCTTCGCGGAGATCCGCGTCGACGACGACGGACCGGGCATTCCCGAAGCGCGGCGCGAGGAAGCCTTCCGTCCGTTCCATCGCCTCGATGAAGGCCGCAATCTGCAGACGGGCGGCGTGGGGCTTGGTCTCGCCATCGCCCGTGATGCCGCGCGCGCCCATGGCGGCGAACTCGCGCTCGAAGACAGCCCGATGGGCGGCCTGCGCGCCGTCGTGCGGCTGCCGGTTTAGAGCTTTCCCAGAAAGCTTTCGCCGCGTCTGAGATCGCCATCAAGGCGCGCCATCGTTTTCGTGAGATCGGAATCGTCTTCCAGCCAGACGGGAACTGCGCGACCCAGAACGGCAGCGAAGGCCGTCGCCCTCAGTGCGAGCGCGGGGCCCGTGTCGGCTTCCGCCAATGTCATCAGCCATTCCGCGGCCGCAATGATCGGCCCACGCGCGGCGATCAGCGTAAGGGGGTCATTGCGCAGGCCTTCATAGAGCGAACGCACGGCGTCTTCGTGCCGCGCCAGCGTGTCGAACCAGAGCATGCTGACGTCGAAAAGACGGTCGCGCGCGGACTCCGTACCCGGATCGGGCTTGTAGGCGCGCGTCACGTCTTCGCCCAGCCGGCGCAGGATCAGGCCGATGAGCGCGGCCTTCGACGGCGCGTAGACCGCGAGCTCCGTCATCGGCACTTTCGCGGCTTTTGCGATCGCGGCCAACGACAGTTCGCGCCAGGCCTCCTTCTTCAGAAGGCGCAACGCCGCATCGGCGAGGCGGATATCGGGAGCGGCGTGTTTCGATGTGCGCGTCAAAGCTTGAGGCTCGCCCTCACGATTTGCGGCGCGTTGTCCTCCGCGTGCAGCGAAAAGCCAAGCTCCTTGCAGAAGGCCAGCATGACGTTGTTTTCGTGCAGGACCTGTCCGTGGATTTCGCCGATGCCGCGGGCGCGGGCATAGGCGATGAGCCGTCCCATCAGGTTGGTGCCGATGCCTTTGCCCTTGAGGTCCGTGCGCACGACGACGGCGAATTCGGCTTCGGTGTTGTCGGGATTGGCGGAGAAACGCGCCACGCCGGCAATCTCGCCCGTCTTCTTCTCGAACATGACGAAGGCCATGGCGCGGTCGTAATCGATCTGGGTGAGGCGCGCAAGTTGCGCCGGCGGCAGCGTTCTCCACGCCGAGAAGAAGCGCATGCGCACGTCTTCCGGCGAAAGCATTTCCGCAAAGCGCAGGAGCGCCGCCGCATCCTCCGGCCGGATCGGACGAACGATCGCGGGTCCCAGCGCCGGCACAGTCACTTCGCTCTCGAGTTCCTTCGGATAAGGGCGGATGGCGAGGCGCGAGCCCCGTTTGACATCGGGGGCAAGCGGGGCCACGCGAATGCGGGCGTCGACGCCGACCACGCCGTTCTCGTCCGCCAGCAGCGGGTTGATATCGAGCTCGACGATCTCGTCGAGATCGCAGGCGAGCTGCGAAAGCTTCACGAGCGTCAGCGCGATGGCGTCGAGATCGGCGGCCGGCTGGCCGCGATAACCTTTCAGTTCCTTGTAGACGCGCGTGCGTGCGATGAGCTTCTGCGCCAGCGTGAGATTGAGCGGCGCCAGCGCCAGCGACTTGTCGGCGATGACTTCGACCGCCGTGCCGCCGCGCCCGAACAGGATGACCGGGCCGAAGAGCGCGTCGACCGTTATGCCGAGAATCAGCTCATAGGCATGCGGCCGCGTGACCATCTCCTGCAGCACGAAGCCGGCGACCCGCGCCTTGGGTGCCGCGGCCTTCACGCGTTTCAGCATGTCTTCGCAGGCGGCGGCGATATTTTCCGCCCGCAGGTCGAGCGCCACGCCGCCCACATCGGACTTGTGCGTGATGTCGGGCGAATAGATCTTGAGCGCGATGGCGCCGTCGAATTCCTTCGCGCGGCGCACGGCTTCGTCGACGGAACCAACGACGGCGGATTTGGCGGCCGGAATCCTGTAGGCGGTCAGGATGCCGTGCACTTTCTCCTCGTCGAGCCAGGATTGCCCGGCTTTGAGCGCGGTATCGGCGATGGCGCGCGCGGCCGTCTCGTCGCAGGAAATCGCATCGGCCTGCGACGCCGGCACTTCCATCAGGATTTCCTGGCCGCGGCGATAGCGCGTGAGATAGGAAAACCCGCGCACGGCTTCGTCGGGCGTCTCGAACGTGGGAAGCGCCGCCGCCGCAAAAAGTTCGCGCGATTCCAGCACGGCGCCGGTGCCGAGCCAGTTTGTGAGCACGGTGCGATCGGAAGCCTTCGCCGTTTCTATCACGGCGCGTGCGGCGTCCGTGCTGGAGGCGACGGCCGTCGGACAGTTGAGCACCAGGACGGCATCGACTTCCGGCGCATGCAGCAACGTCGACAGCGCGTCGGAGTAGCGCTTGGGCGGCGCGTCGCCGATGATGTCGACAGGATTGCCGTGGCTCCAGGTGGGCGGCAACGCCGCGTTCAGCGCCTTCATCGTGTCGTCGGACAGTTGCGCAATGACGCCGTCATGATCGAGGTGCGCATCGGTCGCGAGCACGCCCGCGCCGCCGCCATTCGTCAGGATGGCAAGATTGTCGCCCGGCAGATGCTTCGTCGTGCCGAGAATCTCGACCGCATCGAACAATTCGTCCAACCCGATGACGCGCAGAAGTCCCGCACGCTGGAACGCGGCATCATAGACGGCATCGACGCCCGCGAGCGCACCCGTGTGCGAGGCCGCCGCTTTGGCGGCGGCTGCGTGCCGCCCCGCTTTGACGACGATGACGGGCTTGGCGCGGGCCGCGGCGCGTGCCGCCGACATGAACTTCCGTGCCTGCGTCACCGCTTCGACATAGAGCAGGATCGCATGCGTATCGGCGTCGTCGGCGAGGAAGTCGAGCATGTCGCCGAAATCGACATCCGTCATGTCGCCCAGCGACACCATCTGCGAGAAGCCGATGCCGCGCGCCGTCGCCCAGTCCAGAACGGTCGTCAGCATCGCGCCCGACTGGGCCACGAAGGCGACGGAACCGGGCTTCGCATTCAGATGGGCGAAGGAGGCGTTCAGATGCACGGGGCTCGAGATGACGCCGATGCAGTTCGGTCCCACAATGCGCAGGACATGCGGCCGCGCCGCGTCGAGGATCGCCTGCTGCAGGGCGCGGCCCTGCGCGCTGCCCAGCTCGTTGAAGCCGGCGGTCACGACGATGGCGCCGCGCGTGCCACGCGCGCCCAGTTCGGCGATCAGTCCCGGGACGGTTTCGGGCGGCGTGCAGATGACGGCGAGGTCGGGCGTCACCGGCAGATGGGCCGCATCGGGATAGCAGAGGACGCCGTTCACCGCTTGGTATTTGGGATTGACCGGCATGACCGGACCTTCGAACCCGGCTGCCATCAGGTTCTGCGCGATGACATGGCCCACGGCATTGGGCTTGGTGCTGGCGCCGATCAGAGCTACGGCATTGGGCCGGAAGAAGGCGTCGAGGTTTCGGACGGACATTCGCTGCTTCTTTCGGTTGAACGAGCTGCCGGCAAGGGAGTTTCTACACACAAGCCCATGGCGGGCGCTACCGCATTGCGCGGGGTCATTTGGGGCCGGCCGCGTCAAACGCTAAGCTCGGAACAGCAGAGAGGGAGCCATGTGATGAGCCTTGCAAAGATTCTGGCGCCTTTGACGGGAACGCCGCGTGACGAAATCGTGCTGGCGACCGCCTTCGCTGCGGCAAAACCGTTCAACGCGCATGTGGCGGCGCTTTTCATCCATCCCGATCCGAGGCTCGCCGTTCCCTTCGTGGGCGTGCCGGTTTCACCGGATGTGGTGCAGGATATCGTCAATGCCTCGGAAGAGATCGCCAGGACGGCGGAGAATCGCGTCCGCGAGTCGCTGAAAGCGGCGGCGGCGAAAGCCGGCGCCATCCTGGTCGAGCATCCCAAAAAGGCCGATGCCGTCACCTGTTCGCTCAGGCGGGCGCAAGGTGCCTATTTCCGCGCCGTGGCGCAGGCGGCGGAGCTCTCCGACGTGGTCGCGTTCGGCGTCATCGCCGGTCCGGACTCCGTCGAGCTGAGCGAAGGTTTCATCGAAGTGCTGACGCGTTCGGGCCGCCCCATTCTTCTGTCGGCGGAAGCGCCGTCGGGAATCGCGCGGCGCGTGGTTGTTGGATGGGACGGCGGCGCATCGGCCGCGCGCGCCATTTCCGCTGCGCTGCCGTTTCTGAAGAAGGCCGAGAACATCGTCGTGCTCAGCATCAAACGTCCCGGCCAGCAGAACGAGACGGATTTCGCGGGCCTGCGCGAATTTCTCGGATTGCATGGTCTTTCGGCTACCGAACAGACGGTGGATCAGAATTCGCGGCCGATCGGCCAGGCGCTTCTGCATGGCGCGGCGCTCGCAGGCGCAGATCTGCTCGTCATGGGCGCGTATGGACGCGGTCCGCTGCGTGAAAGCGTGTTCGGCGGCGCCACCTCGCATATCCGCTCGCACGCGACGCTGCCTATTTTTCTGGCGCACTGAAAGCGCGATCTTTACGGGATCAACACCGCGGCGCCCGTGAGGCGGCCGTCGCGCAGGTCGGACAGCGCGGTGTTCGCGTCTTCGAGTGCGTAGCGCACCGTCGTCGTCTCGATCGGATGCCGGCCGGCGAAGGCGAGAAATTCCTCCGCGTCTTTGCGCGTGAGATTGGCGACCGATTTCAGCGTGCGTTCGCCCCAGAGGATGGCATAGGGAAACGACGGGATGTCGCTCATGTGGATGCCGCCGCAGACGACCACGCCGCCGGGCCGCACGGCTTCGAGCGCGAGCGGCACCAGCGCACCCACCGGTGCGAAGATGATCGCGGCATCGAGCGCGAGGGGGGCGGGCCCGTCCGACGGTCCGGCCCAGATGGCGCCCATCTTGCGCGCGAATTTTTCGCCTTTGACGTCGCCGCGGCGCACGAAGGCGTAGACAGTTTGGCCTTGCGCGCGCGCGACCTGCGCCACGATGTGCGCGGCCGCGCCGAAGCCGTAGATGCCGAGAGTCTTTGCAGGCCCTGCCGCTTTCCAGGAACGCCATCCGATCAGGCCGGCGCAGAGAAGCGGCGCCGCGGCCTGATCGGAATAGCGCGCCGGCAACGCGAAGACGAAACGCGCATCGGCGATCGTCTCCGTCGCAAAGCCGCCATCGATCGTGTAGCCGGTAAAGCGCGCATGGGGGCAGAGATTTTCTTCGCCGCGCCTGCAAAATTCGCAGACCCCGCAGGCCCAGCCGAGCCACGGCACGCCGACGCGGTCACCCGCCTTGAACCCAGACACGCCTGCGCCGACTTCGATGACATGTCCCACAATCTCATGTCCCGGCGTGATCGGCAGTTTCGGATCGGGCAGTTCGCCATCGACCACATGAAGATCCGTGCGGCACACCGCGCAGGCGGAAACGGCGATGCGCACTTCACCCGGCTGCAAAGGCCGCGACGCAAGCGCGACGGGCTTGAGCGCTTCCTTCGACTTCGCGAGCTGCATGGCCTTCATGATACCGGCTCGAATAGCTGCGGCTTGCGCAGGCGCAGAGTCTGCACGAGGATCAGTGTCTTCATGTCGTAAACCTCACCGCGGTCGACCAGCGCCGCGAGCTCCCGGAGCGGCATTTCCACCACTTCGATCTCCTCATGCTCGTCCGCCAATCCGCCACCCGCGCCGACGCGGTCGCCGGCGCGATAGGGTGCCAGGAACAGCGACAGGCGTTCGGTCAGCATGCCGGGGCTCGGCCACGCATTGGCGACGAACTCGAGCTCGCCCAGTCGCAGGCCGGCTTCTTCCATGGCTTCGCGCCGCGCCGTGGTGGGCGCATCGGTGCCGTCGTCCAGCATGCCGGCAATGGCTTCCAGGAGGATTTCGTCGCCCGACGTCATGTAGACGGGTGCGCGCAGCTGGCGCACCAGCATCGCCATGCGGCGCTCCGGGTCGTACGCCAGAACCGCCGTCGCCTTGCCGTGCTCCACCACCTCGCGGCGCATGATGCGCCCGTCGGCCATGCGAATCGACACGACCGACAGGGACAGCCAGCCCGCAAAGGCGACATCGCGCCCCACAATCTCGATCTTGCTCACAGGGCCTCTCGGTAGCGTTGCGTCCGGTTCCGCAGTATAACCCGGCCTCCTCAAATGCGAGCACGCATGGACGAATCGAAGAAGCCGCACTGGGCCTGGCCGCACGTCATCGGCGTGCTGATGACAATCATCGCCTATTTCCTGATCTATCGTTTCACCGGCGATTCCGATCTGCTGGTCTGGTTCATCGCGCTTGCCACCGGCGCAGGCGGCATGGCGGCGGCCTGGGCCTATTTTCGCTACATGTGGACGCCGCGGATCTGACACTCCTCTAGAGGCCCAGAGCCCGCGCCGCGCGTCCGGCGGTTTCGGCCGGCTCGCCGCCCGCATTGATGACGACCCAGCCGTCCGGCGGGCGAACGTTCGCAAGCTGGGAATGCAGGACATCGACTGTTGCATCGGAGGCATCGTTCCGGCGTGCGGCGACGCGTTTTTCCAGAACGGCGGCGGGAGCATCGAGCCACAGGCCTTTGAAGGCCGCTTGGTGCTTGCGCGCCAGCCGCTCCGCACTGGCGCGCTGCTGCGCGTGGCCCAGCACGGCATCGATGATCGCGGAATGGCCGCCGGCGAGCGCGGCGCCTGCGCGCTCCATCATCGCGTCGTAGACGCGTTCCGTGAAACGCTCTTCGTAGGCTTCCGCCGGAAGACGCGTCTGCTCCTCTGCGCCCCACAGCTTTTTGCGCACGACATCCGTCCGGATGACGACGGCGCCAGGTGTTTGGCCGATCAGTGGGGCCAGTGCCGCGGCCAGAGTCGTTTTTCCCGTGCCGGACACGCCGCCGATCGCGATCAGCGTCGCGGGCTGCGGCGCCAGATAGAACAGCGCGCGGTCGAGAAGATGCGCCGCTTCGCGCGTGCGGTCCGCTGCGTCGCCCTGTTTCATTGCCAGAACCACATGCGCGCGCATGGCCGCGCGGCAGGAAAGAAAAAGCGGCAGCGCTTTCAAGCCGTCGTAATCGCCCGTGCGTTCGAGATAACGGTTGAGGACGATGTTGGCCTCGCGGCGGAGGCCGTGGCGGTCCAGATCCATCAAGAGAAGCGCCAGATCGAACAGCACGTCGATGGAGGCGAAATCGTCCTGAAATTCGATGGCGTCGAAAGGCACGGCCTTGCCTTCGAAGACGCAGATATTGTTGAGATGCAGATCGCCATGGACGCGCCGCACGAAACCCGCGTCGCGCCGCCCATCGAGGAACGGCGCGAGCACTTCCAGAGTTTGTGCGGCCGAGGCGTTGAGGCGTGCAATTTTCTCCGCGTCCAGCGGCGGCCCCAGCATCTCCCGGTTCTCGTCGACCACGGCGGCGATCCCCGCGGCGCCGCCGAACTTTTCTTGTCGCTCCGCGCTCGCGTGAAACGCCGCCAGCCGCTCTCCCACGTCCCGCATAAGACGCGCATCGAGCTTGGCATTCTTGCGCATGGACTCCAGAAGGTGGTCCTGCCCGAAGCGCCGCATGACGACGAGCCAGTCCAGCACTTCGCCGTCGCCTTTTCCGACGTGCAGTGCGCCGTCCGGTCCGCGCCGGATGGGCGCCGTTTCGAGATAAAGCTCGGGTGCGAGGCGCCGGTTGGCGGCCAACTCCCGTTCGCACATCGCCCTACGGCGTTCGACGGTCGAGTAGTCCATGTAAGGAAACCTGACGGCGCGCTTCAGCTTGTAGGCGCGGTCGCCGGCCAGGAATACGAAGGAGCCGTGCGTGGCATGGCGCTCGACCGTGTCGCCATGCGCAAGACCGTAGCTCTCCGGCTTCGAGAGGAAGGCGACGGTTTCGGCCTGTTCGTCGGACACCGCTCACCCTTAAGTCCGTTCAGCACACGGCGCAATTGACGCCGATCAAGGAACCAAACCTCCCGGCGAAGAATTCTTCAGTCGAACTGGGTGCAAATTGGAGACCGCCATGCTGGGAATCAATCCCGATAAGGTTCGTTACGTCATCGCCGGAGCGCGGATGTTCGACGGCAAGGAAGGCGACAGCGACCCGGATTCGGGCTCCAACGCTACCGACGACGGCATGGCCGACGTGCTCGAAGACCAGCCGGACGATGCGACACCCCAGGTCCTGGCCGAATTCATCCGCGACCTTGACGAGGACGAGCAGATCGAGCTGGTCGCGCTGGCCTGGGTCGGCCGCGGGACCTATGCGGTCGAGGACTGGGACGAAGCCGTCGCCGAAGCGCGCCGCGCGCACAACAAGCGCACGGCCGAATACCTCTTTTCGCTTCCCATGCTGGGCGACTATCTCGAAGAAGGACTCTCGCTCGTCGAGGACGAAGACGGGAACGAGATCGAAGACGACGGGCGCGACTGACCTCGCTTTGCGTCGATGCACGGGCGAGGACAAGTCCGCGAAGGACGAATAGCTCTCAGGCTTCCAGCCAGTGCAGGCTGAAGAGCGCGTGCGGATCGCGCCACGCAGCGCGCGGACGGAAGCCCGCCTCCACGGCCAATGCGCGAAAGCCGTCGACTGTGTATTTGTAGGAATTCTCGGTGTGGATCGTCTCCCCTTCCGCGACGGCGAAGGATTCGCCAGCGACGCGGATGCGCTGGCGTGTCCGGCTCACGAGATGCATCTCCACGCGCTGCTTCGCCGGCTCGTAGAAGGCGTAATGCGCGAAGGCATCGATATCGAACGTCATGTCGAGCTCGCGATTGGCGCGAACCAACATGTTCTTGTTGAAAGCCGCCGTCACGCCCGCCGCGTCGTTGTAGGCCGCATGCAGGATGGACGGATCCTTCACCAGATCGACGCCGATCAGGAGACCGCTGCCGGCGAAGAGCTTCGCCGCGCGGCTCAGGAATGCGAGCGCTTCGGCGCGTTCGAGATTGCCGATCGTCGAGCCGGGGAAGAAACCGGCAGTCCGCGTGCGGCTGTCGGAAATCGCCAGCGGCTTGGTGAAATCGGCCACGATGGGACGGACGGCAATATTCGGATAACGCAGCGCGAGCGCGGTCGCGTGCGTCGCCAGATAATCGCCCGAGATGTCGACGGGCCGATACGCGCGCGGATGCGTCAGCGCACCGAGCAGGATGCCGACTTTTCTGAGCGAACCGGCGCCGAATTCGATCAGTTCGACGTCGGGGCCGATCAGCGCCGCCATTTCATCGGCATGCGCTTCGAGAAGCCCGATCTCCGTGCGCGTCGGGTAATATTCCGGCAGCGTGCAGATGGCGTCGAACAGCCGCGAGCCTTCGTCGTCGTAGAAATATTTGCTCGGCAGCGCCTTCGGGCTTTTCTTGAAACCGGCCACCACATCCCGCGCGAATTCGCCGGGGCAGGATGGTGCGTCGGTGGTTTCGGCATAGGCAACGTTGGCGTTCATGACGCATCCTCCGCGAGCCTGATGCCGCTGAATTGCCATCGCGCGGATGGCGGAAAGAAATTGCGATAGGTGGCGCGGACATGGCCTTGCGGCGTGACGCAGGAGCCGCCCCGCAACACGACCTGTCCGACCATGAATTTGCCGTTGTATTCGGCGAGATCGCCGTCGAAAGGCTTGAAACCGGGATAGGGATCGTAGGACGAGCGCGTCCAGGTCCACACATCGCCGAAGAATCTGCTTTCGCCGTCGTTCGCGCGGGGACGCAGCACGTCGAGATCGAGGAAGTTTCCGTCCGGCTCTTCGCGGCTTGCGACCGTCTCCCATTCGAATTCGGTGGGCAGACGCTTTCCCGCCCACGCCGCATAGGCCGCGGCTTCGAAGAAGCTCACATGCGCGACGGGCTCGCCGGGATTGAGCGGACGCACGCCGTGCAGCGTGAAGACCTGTTCGTCAGGCAGCCAGTAAAGCGGCGCCTCCCAGTTCTCGCGCTCTCTTTGCGCCCAACCTTCCGACAGCCAGAATTCGGGCCGCTTGTAGCCGCCGTCGTCGATGAAGGCGCGGTATTCGCCGTTGGTGACGGGCCGCGAGGCGATCCGGAAGGGATGCAGCAGCGCGCGATGGCGCGGGCTTTCATTGTCGAATGCAAAACCGTTGCCTGCATGGCCGATCTCGGCGAGCCCGCCTTCGTGCTCGATCCAGTCGAGCGCGGGCGTGGCATCCATGGCCGCCGGCGAACCCGTGCGGAAAACCGGCATCAGCGGATTGCAGAAGAAGGCATGCTTAATATCGGTCAGCATCAATTCCTGATGCTGCTGTTCGTGATGCAGGCCCAGCACGGTCAGCGCGCGGCGTTCGGGGCCGGCATGTGCCAGCAGCGGTTCCATCGCCTCGTCGACATGCGCGCGGTAGCCGGCGATTTCCGCCACGCCCGGTCGCGTCAGCAATCCGCGGTTCGCGCGCGTGAATGGCGTGCCGAGCATCAAATAATAAGAATTGAAGATACCGTCGTAACGCGCGTCGAACGGTTCGTAGCCGGCCGTGCGCGCGAGCACCATGCGTTCGAAGAACCAGGTCGTGTGGGCGAGGTGCCACTTCGTGGGGCTCGCATCAGGCATGGACTGAACCGATTGGTCTTCGGCTGTCAGCGTGTTGGCAATAGCGGTGCTGAGTTCCCTTACCGTGCGATAGTGCTGCAGGAGTTGCGGCTGGTACGAAGCCGCTGCTGGCTTGGACTGCATGACACCACCTTGGGAAGGAAAAACCCGGACGAATACCCGGACTGAACGACTTGGCCGATCAATCGTTGCGCCAAGATCGCCGAGGAAACGCAAAGGCTTGCAGGCTGGCTCGTGTCCTCGCGAGAGAAGACTGTGGCTAAAGTATGGTGCGGTCCGTGGTCCATCAAGGGCTTGGGGAGAGTTTCGTGGCGCCTGCGGACGAGATCGCCTGCGCGGCCTCGTCCGCAACGGTTCCTTCACATTTAGAGCTTTGAACCGCCGTCGACGGCGAGGATATCGCCCGTAATCCAGCGCGATGCGTCGGATGCGAGGAACGTCACGACCGGCGCGATGTCGTCCGGCTCGGCCACACGCTGCAACGCCTGCATGCCCAGCGTGAGGCTACGGCCTGCATCGCTGCGCGCGAAGCTCGACATGTCCGTGTGGACGACGCCGGGCGCGACCGCGTTGACGCGAATGCCGCGCGCGCCGAACGCCGCGGCGAATTGCTTCACCAGCGTGGAGATCGCGCCCTTGGTCGAGGCGTAAGCGGCCAGCGTGCCGACGGAGGCGTGCGCTGCGAGCGAAGACACCAGGATGACGCTGCTGCCGCTGCCCAGAATGGGAAGCAGCTGCTGCACGAGGAAGAACGGTGCGCGCACATTCACGGCGAGGAGCTTGTCGAAGTCTTCGACGGTGGTCTCTTCGATGCTCACCGATTTCGCGACGCCGGCATTGGCGACAAGGATGTCGAGGCGGCCGCCGACGATGGCGCGCACCTGCCTGGCGAGCGCATGCGCACCTTCGGGCGAAGCGAGATCGGCCTGCACCGCATCGGCTCGGCGGCCGAGCTTACGGATCTCGGCGACGACCTCTTCGGCTTCCCTGGGGCTGTTGCCGTAATGGACGAGAACCTGCGCGCCTTCTTTGGCGAGCGCAATGGCGGTGGCGCGTCCGATGCCGCGCGAGGCGCCGGTGACGAGGGCGGTCTTGCCGGTGAGATCGGTCATGAAGAGCTCCTGTGCTTCGTTCGAGACCGGCCCATGCCGGTCCTTCCGGCCCGACATCTAGGAAGCGCTGGCGCCGCGAAAAAAGACTTTGTAGGTTCGCGGCCATGCTTATGAGGCATGGCTCAGTGCAATGGAGTTAAGGCATTTAAGGTTTTTCGTAGCGGTGGCAGAGGAAGGAAGTCTGACAACCGCTGCCAGCAAGCGTCTGCACACCGCCCAACCGTCTCTCGGCCGGCAGATGCGCGATCTCGAATACGAGGTGGGCGTGCCGCTTATGACCCGGAGCGCGCGCGGTATCGAGCTGACAGCATCCGGCCGTGCCTTCCTCGACCATGCGAGGCTGGCACTGGCCCAAGTGGAAGCCGCCGCCGACGCCGCGCGCCGCGCCGCCAAGCCGGCCCGACCCTCCTTCGCGCTGGGCTTTCTCACCGGCCAGGAGATGGACTGGATGTCGGCGGCGTTGCGCGTGCTGCATGACGAGCTGCCCAATCTCGACGTGACCGTCTCGAGCCAATACTCGCCCGATCTCGCCGATGCGATCCGGCGCGGCAAGCTCGATCTCGCCTTCATGCGGCGCGAACCGGACGGCGGCGATCTCGCCTATCGGCTTGTGATCTCCGAACCGCTCGTGGCCGTCATGCCGAGCGATCATCGTCTCGCGGCGCAGGATGCCGTCGGCATCGAAGAACTCGCCCGCGAACCCTACATCCACGTGTCGAAGACGGCGCCGGTGCTGCGCGCGCTGATCGACGATTATCTGAAGCGTTCGCACATCGCGCTGACGCCCAGCCACGAAGTCGACAATCTCGGTATGGCGATGTCGATCGTGGCCTCGACGCGCGGCGTGGCGCTGATGCCGGCCTATGCGCAGAATTTCCTGCCCTGGTCCGTGACAAGCAAACCACTCAAGGGTGATGTGCCGACAATCGATCTTGTGGCCGGCTACAACAAGGCCAACAATTCGCAGACGTTGAAACTGTTTCTCTCGCGACTCCACGACGTCATCGCGAGCGTCTCGCGTCACCGCGCGGGGCCAACATCATAGGAGCTCTCATGATCCGTCACGTCATTGCCGGCTGCGTCATGCTTTTGCTCGCGTCGTCCGCACAGGCCGCCGACAAAAAGCCGTTCACGCAGGACGACGCGCGAAAGATCGTCGGCGATCTGCAGAAGATCGTCACGTCCAACGGCATCGAGAAGCTGATGACGATTCCCGTCAACGGCACGCAGCAGTGGATTTCCATACGCGGCCGCGATCTCGATAATCCGATCCTGCTTTTCATCCATGGCGGGCCGGCGGCACCGGAGATGCCCACGAGCTGGACCTTCCAGAACGGCTGGGAAGACTATTTCACCGTCGTGCAATGGGACCAGCGCGGCTCCGGCAAGACCTATCTCGCGAACGATCCCGCGAAGATCAAACCGACGGTCACCAAGGCGCAGATGATTTCGGATGCCGAAGAGGTCGTCCGCTATCTCCGCGCCACCTATCACAAGGACAAGATCTTCGTGCTGGGCCATTCCTGGGGCAGCGTTCTGGGGCTTTCGCTCGCCGCGAAGCATCCCGAATGGCTTTACGCCTATATCGGCATGGGCCAAGTGATCGACGCTCACGCGAATGAACGTGAGGGCTACGAAGCCGCGCTCAAGGCCGCCGAAGCAGCGCACAATGAAACGGCGATCAAGGAGCTTCGCGCGATTGCGCCTTATCCCGATCTCAACGGCACGATCGCACTCGACAAGATCAACACCGAACGCAAATGGAGCGTGGAGTTCGGCGGGCTCACTTACGGCCGCGACAGCTACGACTATTATTTTCACGCCGGCAAGCTTTCGCCGGACTACACGGACGAAGATCTGGCAGCCATCGACAAAGGCTCGGAGCTGTCATTGCCGGCGTTGCTGCCGGATTTCGCGGCTGTCAATTTCGAGAACACGACGGATTTCCGCTGCCCCATCATCCTGTTCGAAGGGCGCCACGACGAGACGACGCCGTCCGACATCGCGGCCGCATGGTTCGCGCGCGTGCATGCGCCGGAAAAGAAGTTCGTCTGGTTCGAGAATTCGGCGCACATGGTCCAGATCGAGGAGCCGGGACGCGTGCTTGTCCATCTCGTCGAGGACGTCCGGCCGCTCGCCGGACACTGAATCATCCGCCCGCGCGCCCGTCAGCATCGAGGCGGGGATTAACTGCATTTTTACCCTGATTTCCTATTCCTTGTTTGCGCCGGCCCACAAGGAATGGGAATTGCCCATGTCGACTGCCGCGGTCCGCGCGCCGGACCAGCCTGCTCTTGCCGATCTCGTCATGGTCACACCCCATGCGCTGTCGGCCGAGCATTGCACGCGTCTGATCGAGCGCTTCGAGGCCGCCGAAGAACAGCAGATCTGTGAGAAGCCGGGCGGCCACAGCTTCACCCAGATCGAGATCACCAAGGCATGGCCGGACGAGCACGCCTTTCTGCTGCCGCTGTTCCTCGAGCATTTCCAGAACTACCAGCGATGCACGGGCTCCACCTACTGGCCGCGCAACATCGGTTACGAGCATCTGCGCGTGAAACGCTATCTGCCGAACGGCCGCGACTGGTTCGCCCCGCATGTGGACGTCGTCGATCAGCTCACCGCGCGCCGTTTCATGACCGCGTTCATCTACCTGAATGCGCCGAAAGGCGGCGAGACGGTTTTTCCGACGCTGGGGCTCGTCATTCCGCCCGAAACCGGCAAGCTCCTGAGCTTCCCGCCGCTCTGGCTTTTTCCGCACGAAGGCCGCGCGCCCGTTTCGGCGCCAAAATACATCCTGCACACCTATCTCTGCTACGGCGAGTGAGCCGCCCCGCCGCGCATCCTAGGGCTCGTGCCCGTCGTCGAAAAAATCGGCGACGGACGCCGGCCGCTCCTGCGTCTCTTGAGAAATTGCGCGAAAAATCGCAGCTGTTCGGCCCATGAGGGACCTGCGGCACAAATTTTCTATTGCACCCATGATGGATCGAATCGACTGACCTTTGTTTTCAAAGGCTTACACACCATCCATCACACAACTATCACACACAGCGTTCACGTTCTCTTTCTTATCCATTCTCGCGAAGGCGACCGCGTGCGGCTATAACCAGCGGCCCAGTGCCTGGAACGGCATGCTGGCCGGAACGGTTTCCACGACCATGTCGGGATCGGCACGACAGACAAAACTGCTGATGCCATATGGCTGACAGAAGGGTCAATAATGCGTGCTTGAGAGGTCCTAACGGGGTCGGCCCGATGATGTGGCTTCGGGCCGTGCTCTCGCCGGAACCATCCGGCCGTAGCAAAGTGCACCTGCGACGCTTATAGCCATTGCCCCGCCCATCAATGAGAACGCCCAATCAGGCAGCGCTGCGACCATAACAGTGTACCGGTCCAATACCTCGTAGCAAGCCATTCCAAAGGATAGTCCGACAATAAGCCAACCCATCCCTCGGCGATATTGATTTACCGAAACATCGCCCCCCCGGTTTATGAGCAGGCGGGCGACGACCATACTGTCAGCGCTATCTGTGATCACCATGCCGGTTGCAAACACTGCCGCGACCCAAACCGCGCCGATAACACCAGCTTGAGACGCTGCCGCTAAACCCCACGCAGCAGCCTGGGTGGCTGTGTCAAAAACCAAGCCGAAGATTGCACCTACCGCTACAATGGCGAGAGGGTGTTCGGTGTTGCGTAACTTTCTCGGCAATAGCACTTGCCGCCAGCCTGCGGCGACATAACGTCCGGGTTTTCGCAGTGCCACTAAGTT
>Ga0335074_10004141_pt1 | contig 19939 bp, 17 predicted proteins | sample Lox_Sample_23_FD_206715 | JGI IMG/M metagenome (GOLD analysis project Ga0335074, IMG submission 206715) | Soil microbial communities from Loxahatchee National Wildlife Refuge, Florida, United States - Lox_Sample_2.3 | ecosystem: Environmental > Terrestrial > Soil > Wetlands | place: USA... | reverse complement strand
CCGGCCCGGACTTCGTCATACCGGACGATGAGCCGGGCCGTTCTTCTCGCTAACCACGAACCCCTGGCTGTGCCGGTGCCGGTCCGCGTAATGTCCACCAGCCACGCAGTTACCCGCTGAGGTGCACGACACCGGCCCGACGCTGGCATCGCCGCCCTTGTTCAGCACACCCAGGCCAGGCACCCAAGTCGCCCGCCCCCACGCCCCGGCCGGGACCGATGCCGGCCTGACCGCCACACCGGTCAGGGAGGCACCCGCGCTAGGGACCGCGAGCAGCCCGGCAGCCCACATCGCCGTCGCACCCGCTCCGAATACCAGAATCAGGCGTCGCCGCACCATGTCTATCACCCACATCCCGGCCCACCCGGCACCCACGTCCGACAGGAAGCCTGGCTCCTAGCGAGAGGACGCCCAGCATGCCGACGTGGTTTACCGCTCGGTCCGAGGATTCGCCAGCTCCTATCCCGGCCACTGAGCCGGCTTTTGCCAGATCAGGAGGTAACGCCAGAAAAGGAGCCGTCGCACTCGGACGCCGGGCAGCACCGCAGCGGCCCGGCAGGCGACCTCGCGGGTGGTCAGCGGCGGATCCATGACCACCGGCATGGCCACCCGAGCAGGGTCTTTCGCGAACCCGCTGCCATTTCCCAGCAGCCTTTCCGCGAGGAACACCGCGCCGAGCAGGCGATGCGCGGCCATCGCGGCGATCTCGACTGGCAGTTCCGTGCGCAGATCCGTCCGGGGCAGCGCGACGGCGGCAAGAATCCCTCCGGGCCGCAAGGCGGCCGCGAGCACCGGAAGCGCGTCCTGCAAGGGCATGTGGTGCAGCGCGCTGATCGAGAAGATCGCATCGTAGCCCTTGCCCGGCAGCGGGTCAGCCAGCACGTCAGCGAGAACGCAGTTCACGTTGCCTGGGGTGCGCCGCTTCGCCTCCCTGATCATCTCCGGAGACCGGTCCAGGGCATCGACCTTCTCGCACCGACCGGCGAGCCTGGCCGCGAACTCTCCGGTGCCGCAGCCGACATCCAGTACCCGCAGGCTGGGCTGAGGCATCTGCTGTAGCAGCAGCCGCTGGTAATAGGCGTTGTGATCCCAGTCGAGCACAACGAGACGCTATCTCGCCGCGGTCAGCACGGCGAGCAGGTCGGCGCGGAGGTGGTCGCGAGGTGCCGCAGGCCGCGGAAGCTCTGGCCTTGAGGGTGCACCCGCTAGACCTCGGTTCTTGACGGTGCCTGCCGGGATTGTCACACTGATGGGGCAAAAGGCGATGGGGCTCGCCTGGTTCGCGGCATCTGCCGCTGACGGTCCCTGCATCTTCGACTCAGTGATGAGGGCTGGTTGATGTCAGGGTTCACCGAAGGCGGGTTCATGTTGTCATGGGAGTCGCGGCAGCATGCAAAACGTTTCAGCGTGTCATGGCCGGGCCGCTGAAATGCCGGCCGCAGCACCGCTTCCCCGTACTCCGTCAGTGCTGACGCTGGAGTCTGCCGACGATCTGCTTACCGGGCCCGGATGCCCGGTGTGCCGCTACGCCAGCGAGGCGAGCGACCGTTATCTGGGGTGGTTCGCCCTCGAAGCGCACGCGGACCCCGTAACACTGACCCGCCTGTGCCGCTCGCTGGGTATGTGCGGACGGCATGCGCGCTTGCTGATGAGCCAGCCCGGTGCCGCCGTCCGGCTTACTGCGGTTCACGGGTACCTCGTTAGGGAAGCCAGGCAGCGACTTTCGGGCCGGATCGTGGCCATCGCGCCGTGCCCAGCTTGCGAGCACGACGACGCCGTCGCCGGCCGGGCACTTGACACCCTGCTCGAAGGCCTGTCAAGCGAAGTCACCAGGCAGCGCTGCCGGCAATTCGGTGGATTGTGCATTCCGCACCTCAGTGCGGCCGCCCGGCGCGGACCACGACGGCAAGTGGCCTGGCTCGCGGACATCATGGCAGAGACGGTGGTAACACGCACCAGCGGCCTGACCTGGCTGGCGGGCGGATTCGATCAGGACGCGGAAGCACGGGCGGTGCTCAGCCGCTCGATTCCCCCGGTCGCCGAGCCTGGCTCGTACGCCTGCGTCGTCTGCATGGCGGCCGCGGTCGTCGAGCGCGACTACCTCGCCCTTGTGATGACGATGAGCGGCTACGATCTCGCCAGACCTGACATGCTGCTTTGCTCTAATCATCTATGTGATGCTGCGCTGCTCGCCGGGACTGGCCAGCGACTTACCTCCCTGCTGCTGTGGCAGGCACATTGCCAGACGGCCAGGCTTTCCCCGTCAGCAAAGTCCCGCCGTCACATCCGCGACGCAAAGTCGCGGACGAGAGGCAGACGCGGTCGGTCAGCGGACACCACTTGCTGTGAGGTCTGCCTCGCTCAGCAGGCAGCCGCTCACCAGGCCCTCGATGAGTTCCGGCATTACCTGCGCCAATCCGGGTCGGCCCCGCAGGCGTCGGAAAGCCCTATGTGCGTCAGGCATTTGCTGGCCCTGCGTGCCGCGGATTCATGGGCAGGCGAAGTCATGGCAGCTAACGCTGCCGCCCGCGCCGACCGCCTGGTCAGCGAACTGGCCTGCGCCTTCGACGCGCATGCCAAGCACCACCAGGTGGCAGCCGGCTGCGAAACTGGTGCGTGGCGCCGCGCCGCGGCGTTCCTCGACGGCAGCGTGTTCGGCGGCAGCCCGCCTCGTGACCGTTAGCCGTGCGCTCCGCGTCAGAGGGCAGGAAGGCCGTACGGGACAGCGGGCATGTCGGCAGCGATCTCGAGCAGCCGGTTGTACTTGGCGACGCGCTCGCCGCGGGCCGGGGCGCCAGTCTTCAGCATGCCGCATCCCGAGCCGACGGTGAGGTCGGCGATGAAGGTGTCGGTAGTCTCGCCCGAGCGGTGCGAGACGAACTGGGCGTAGCCGCCGGCACGGCAGGTGGCGATCGCGGCCAGCGTCTCGGTGACGGTGCCGATCTGGTTGACCTTAATGAGCGCGGCGTTTCCGACACCGCGCGCGATCGCGTCGGCGATGATGGCCGGGTTGGTTCGGCCGAACGGTCTCGTTGGGTTGGTGTGTCGCCTGACGGGTTAAGGCGTCACCGCTTTGGGCGTTTTGCTCGTCATGGTGTGCCGTGTTACTCGGGCCGCGCTGGCAGGGCGAGTGCGGAATGACCGGCCAGCAGGCGGAGCGCGTCGGTGTAAGCGGTGGCCTCGTCTGCGGTGATGATGCCGCGGCGCAGCGCTTCCCGCTTGAGCGCATAGGCCCTCATGTTCTCTGATGCTCGCTGCAGTGCCAGGGCGAGCATGCCGGTCATGTCGCGTCCGACGGCCAGAGATGGCCGGAAGCTGAGTACCAGGGCCAGGTGCCGCAGGCATAGCCGCGGCTGGGATGCGAGGGGCACCTGCGCGGCCAGTCCCTCTGCCGCCTCCCGCTCTTTTCTGGCCAGCACGACGCAGACCGGGCAGACCTGAGCGCCCGCTGCCAGGTCGGCAACGCGTTTGGCGAGTTCGCTGGCATCACCGCTGTTGGCATCCGCTTCGCGAAGCGCGCCCGCGACCTGGTTCGCAAGTCTGGCGTTACCGGCGGAGATGCCCACCGGGGACCCGAGGTTGACGTAAAGCCATGTATGCAAAGGGCAGAACCCGCCTGTCTCGGCATGGCTGGCCTGATCAGCTTCGCTGGTGGCAAGCTGAAACTGCCGGCGGATCAGGTACTCGATCTGTTTCCTTTCCATCTGCCCGCAGATAGTGCATATCCCGCCGCTGTCCGAAGGCGCGGCATGCGATGCGGCATCGAGGTCTGCTTCTGGTTGAGAGGCATCGGGAACCCACGCGGCCAGAGCGTCGCGGAAACCGGCGAGCCGTCCGGCGAGATCCGCCAGGACGGCGAGGTCGTCCTGGCGCGGCTGAGCATCAAGGTACCGGCGGAACTGCGCTGCCTCGGCGCTGGCCTGCTGTAGCGCCTGCTCGCCGAGGCGTCGCGCCCAGTGCGCGGCAGCGCTGGTGAACGCGGCATTCGCGCGGCCAGCGAAGTCGGTTACCGCAGCGCTTACCGCCGCTTTGATGACATGGCTCGTCTCGTCGGCGGCCTTGCCCCGGTCACGGCGCGGGCGGTGCCTGGCCGGCGGCCCAGGTACCGTCCACTCCATCGTGGGCACGCCGAGCTGCGGAATCTCATCGGCTGTCCAGCCTGCCGGTGCGTTGTCAAAAACGGGCAAGCCCGTGATGGCGGCTCCTAGCTCCCGCGGTGAGCGCGCCAGGTCGAAGAGGACACCGATGTCGCCCGCCGCTGCATCGACCAGGACTTCGCTGAGCTCGGCCGCCCGCGACTCCGCCCAGTCGCTGGCGGCCTGCCGCCCCGCCCGGCGCAGTTTTTCAAGCACACCGGCTACCGGATCGCTATCTGGCGGCGAGCCAGCCTCTTCCGATGTCATCGCAGCCGGAGCGAGTTGCTCCGTCAGCTCGGCCTCCCAGCCAGGACCACGTTCGGCGAGAGCGCCTGCCACCGCAGTGCCGGCCGTGGCGGCGATCCGGTCAGCTAGCGTCGCGAGTTGATCCCGCAGCCGGCTTACCTGTGCCTGGAAGTCGGCCGCCACGCTGTCAAGACTCGGACCGCTGCAAGTGAGCTGCCCGGCTCGCAGGTCGCGTTCCTGCCTGGCGACGAGGCTCGCCATCGCGCCGGCGACATTGCCAAGCGCAACACGGCCCTGCTCCGCGGTCAGGAAGCGGGTGAGCGCTGCGCGCAGCGGTCCTATCCCGCTGCCGGCTAGCTGGCTGACATTGTTGTTCACCGCGCCGTCCAGGGCGCTCAGGGCTGAGATGCCGAAAACCGGCGGTTCGGCGGGAAGGCTGCCGCGTGCCCAGCGCTGTACGAAGGCGATGACCTGCGCGGCGTCAGCGCTGGTCACCAGGTCGCGTTTGTTGATGACCAAGAACAGCTTCGCGGCCTGCTCGGCCGCACTGGAAAGAAAGCTGGCTTCGGCGCTGGTGAGCGCGGAGTCGAACCCGGTGACGAACACGATGGCGTCGGCCTGCGGCAGGAAGCGCAGCGTGGCAGCGGTGTTAGCGGCGATCGCCGACCCCACGCCAGGGGTATCGATGAACTCAAAGCCCAGGCGCAGTAGTTCGGCCGGGATCTCGAGCTCAACAGAGGCGACCCGCATCCTGGTACGCTCCGCGCTCCCCTGGGCCACGAAACTGGCTACCTCGGCGACCGGCACCTCGACCGGAAGGGCAGCGGCGTGGCGGCGGACCAGAGCGCGAGCCTCGGCTCCGTACCGGACGGTCGTCACCACCGACGTCATCGGCAGCGCGCCCATCGGCAGGTACGCCGCGCCGAGCAAGGCATTCATCAGCGTCGTCTTGCCCCGGCTGAACTGGCCGATCACCGCGAGCTTGAACCGTCCAGCCGCCAGCCGGGCCAGCAACCCCCTGATCTGGCGCTCACGCTGCTCGTCTCCGTAAGCGTGCGCGACGGGCAGGACGGCGCGGACCATGTCCGCAAGCTCAAGCCGCCGCCGCTGGTAGCCAGTCAGCCCGTCCATCTGCTCGCCGTCAGCCTGCCTGGCCGGCCGTTACCCGCCGGCGCACAACAGCGAGAAACGGGATCGCGGCGAGCTGCGCGGCCACGGCGAACACGGTCACCGCGCCAAGGGACACGTCGAACAGAAAGCCGATCACGATGCTCCCTGCCACCCACGCGGTGCCGTACATGCCGGTGAACAGACCGTAGGCCGACGCGCGGCGCCCCGAGGACACCATGGGCGCGACAGCAGCCGGGATAATCGACTCCTGTACTCCCATGCCAAGACCCCACAACGCAACGCCGGCCACCGCCGGCCAGACGCCGCCGAGGAACACCAGCGGGGCGTAAGCCGCGCCCGCGAGAGTCAGCGGGATCAGCACCCCGATCCCGGCCTTGTCGTACAGCTTGCCGAAGATCAGTGACCCGGCGCCGCTGACGGCCATCGCGACGGCGTAGAACACCGGCACGACCGGCGCGGACACCGTGCGGGCCTGCTCGAAATGGAACGCGATCAGCGGGAAGTCGGCCAGGCCAGCCGCCACAAGCGCGGCACCGGCAAGATAGAGCCAGAAAGCGCGCGGCAGCCCCGACGTGGTCACCTCGGACGGCCCGGCGGACAAGTCCTGCGGCCTCGGAAAGAACCTTCGCGCGACCAATACCAGTGTCACCGTGATCACTGCCGGGACCGCAAGCGCGGCGAACGCGAGTTTGTAATCGTGATTGCTTACCGCCAGCACCAGAGCGACAAGCAGCGGACCAAACATCGCGCCGAACTGGTCAAGCGCCTCGTGCACGCCGAAACCCCAGCCATAGCCCATCTCCTTGGCCGCATGCGACAGCATCGCGTCGCGCGGCGGGTTCCTGGTAGCCTTGCCTACCCGCTCGGCGATGATCAGCAAGGCCGCGATCTCCCAGTTCCCGGCCAGTGCCAGCAGCGGCACCGCTGCCATCTGCACCACGTACCCGCCGATCGTGATCGGCCAGTACCTGCCGGTCCGGTCCGCGCCGCGGCCAGAGAACAGCCGCAGGCCATAGCCGAGGAACTCGCCAAGACCGCTGATTACCGCGATCGCCAGCGCCCCAGCCCCAAGCGTGCCCAGGTACGGGCCGATCACTGACCGCGAACCCTCATAGGTGAAATCGGCGAAGAAACTCAGCACTCCGACCAGCAGCACGAACTTCAGCGCTGGTGACGCGCCCGCGAGGCGCCCGCGCAAGCCGCCCGCGGCCGGCTCCGCGAGGCCACCTGCTGGCTCGTGGCCGTGGCCGACCGTCGGCATGCTGTCTCCCGCCTCATGCTGTGGCAGGGACCGTTGGCAGCGACGCGATTAACGGCGAGCCCCTCCGCCGTGGTCACTTCCGATCATAAAACCGGCCACGTGCCCCCGCCAGCCGGCCGCCCTGTGGCCTCAGATCTCGGGCCGCGGCAGGCGAAGCATCACGCGCCCGATGACATCTTGGGCACGAGAGTAATACCAGGTACCCACCCAGATCCGAAATCCCTTGTCAGGGCGGCCGTGCGAGGCGCGCCTTGCCGCATAGGCAGGAACGCCGGCTTCCCGCAGCGAGTCAAGGAAGAAGCTGACATCACCAGCGCCGACGTCCATGATCGTCGCCCACGTTTCGGCGTCCAGGCCGTTGCCGATGCCACCAGGCGGAAGCCAGTATGCCCTTGCCACGCACCTGGCCAGGGACTGGTTCTCAGACCAGGAAAAATTCCCTGCACACGATGCCGAGTACGGTGTGGTCATGACAGCTCACGAGCCGATCCGCGTCAGGTCGGGTGACAGAAGGTCAAGCAGCCTGCTGCAAGGCCAGCTCGATCGTCGGCGCTCGGCCTCGGCGAGAGTTTCATCCAGGCTCGCCAGCCAGTCGTCCGGCTGGCCATGCCAGCGAGGGCAGTTGTCGTAAAGCGGACATTCACTCCGCGCGGCCGTGCGAGGTCTAGCCGCGCAGAGCGGCCGCCTGCCCGAGCGGAACGCCCGGAGCGCACGCCACAACAGCAAAACTTCTTCCTCGGTCACCGCTGACATCGACCAGTCCCATCACAGATCCGAACTCCCAGGGACCGTCAGCGGCTGCCGCCGCGAACCGGGCGAGCCCCATCGCCCTTGCTATCTTTAATCTACCCGGCGGTGGCTCCCGCCAAAAGCCGCGCCTACCTGAAGCTGTACTGCCTTGATGGCCAATGGGTCCTGTCCGGGCGGGTAAGCCGCCCCGCCCGGACATCGCGGCTGCCCTGGGGTTTACCGGCGGAGCGAACCGACTGGCAGTACCGCTCGGCCGAAGGTGGCGGCGATCACGTCGCCGGCCGCGTGGTACCACGCCAGCACAGCAAAGGCGAGCGTGACCCAGCCCCCGGCTTCGGTGAAGGCGACAGTCCCAGTGCCTGCCCCGATTGCCAGCAGCACCAGTCCGATGAAGATCAGCGCGAAGATCGCGGCAAGCACCATGTCGGTGCGCAACGAGGCTACGAAGAAGTAGAACGTGAGGACCGCGAACATGGCCAGGAACAGCGCCAGAGCGCTGCTGACGGCGCTGGAGGAGATGCTGGAGATGTAGAGCGTCAAAAGCACGCCGTATATAACCCAGAAGGGACCGTACGTTCCGAACACGACGGCACCGAACAAGTTACCGCGGAAAACCTCCAGTACCGCCACGATGATCTGAACCAGTCCGCCGAAGAACAGCGCCACCGGTATGACGATGGCGGCGCCGCCCGCGTTGAGCAAGTGGGCGTTGTACATGCCGAGCATGAATGAGGTAGTCGCGAAGGCCGTGACGGCCCAGGCCCCAGGGTCGGCGAGTCCGCTGCCAAGTCCAGCGCTCGGCGCCGGATTTGCGAGATGTGTTTCGGTATGCTCAGTGGGATGTGACATGCGATTCTCCTGCTCTCATCCGATGAGCTCGGCGCGATTGCGACCGAGGGCGCTGAAGCCGGGCCGACTCCGGAGCAAGAGGAGCGTTGCGGTAGGTGAAGACGCGATGATGTTGCCCGCGATGGTCCGGCTGACCGGAACAGGACCGAGTCGATCTTGGTCCACAGCAGGCAAGTACGCCGCAGAGCGCACACAACGGCTGGCTCCTCTCACAAGGAGCCATCAGCCGTCGCGGCGGTTATGGGCGAGCTCCATCGCCGCGCTGAGCGTAACCCGATGGGCCCGAACGACGGTAGGCCTCATTTTGCGGGAGATCGCCGAGACGCCATCGGCGCATGAATGGTGAACGCCCCCCTGGATGGCGCATGGCGATTCCGGCGCGGTGCATGAACCCGCGCACCGTCTGCGCTGGCTGCCCGGTAAGCAGCTCGATGTGGTTGATCCCGATACCGGCGTTCCAGTAGAGATCTTTAACGAGGTCCACGGTCAGCGGGACCGCCTGCGGAAAGCGCTCCCAGACAGGACCGCCAGCCGGCACCCTGGCTATCTCGTGCTTGGCGAGAATGGCCGTAACGAGGACGTCCGAATACAGCGCGCTGACAAGTTCGATCTCCTCGGGACCTGGCTGAGGCACCGCCCCGCCTGCCCGGACTGGCACTCCCAGGTCGTGCGCGGTACGCAGAACGGCGGTGCGTGAGGTGTCGAGCTTTCTGGCGATTTCCTCGGCAGTGAAGCCGTCGGCGCTGTAAAGCATCCAGATCAGGTCATGCGGCAGCAGGCGGCGGTCTTCGCGGCGCCACCCTCCCCTGGTGCGGGACTGGATGCCGTACCGGTGCAAACGATCTCGCACCGTCCGGTCGGGAATCCCGGTCAGCGCCGCTATCTCAATTGTGTCAAGACCTTTGCGCACGTACAGGTCTTCAAGGATCGCCGCAAGGTCCGCCGGGTCACCGTAACGACGTTCCGGTCGCTTGCCGCCAGCGCCACGTGGCCGCACGGGAACTCCAGCCTTGCGAAGCATCCGGCCTATACGCTGCCGTCCGACGCCCGTGAGGTCCGCGATCGCATACGTCGAGAACTCGTCGCAGCAGTACAGGTGCGCAACCCAGGTGATGAACTCGTCGCCCGGTGCGGCGAGGGCGGGAACGGCGCCGCATTCGCAGCCGCAGCTAGCCGACGGCGCTACATCCGCGCACATAGAAGAACACCACAGTCATGCGCCGACAAACGGCCTCCTACCCTCAACGAGGTAGGGACCGTTGGCGATGACCGCAGGTGCAGGCGAGCCCCTCCGCCTATCCATTCAAGCTACAACGGCTGCCCAATCCTGGCTAGACCGACTCTGTTGATTTGAGTCGCCGAGTCGCACCGCTAGTCATCCGGTCGTATTGACGGTTGGCGGAACGCAGCCCTTGCACGACCGGGCCTGGCGCACGGGACGGCTAGCCCGGTCCGCGGTCGGCTGGCAGGACGCCACCGGCGAGTTGTTCCCGCAGCCGGGCGAGCTCGGCCTGCAACCGCCGGGTTTCCTCCTGCATCCGAGCGCGCCCCGGTCAAGGCCGCCGGGGCGGAGTTGCTCGTCGCTGAACGGCCTTACGGCACCTTCACCAGGCAGGTCTTCCTCGGCGAGACCCTGGATGCCGACAAGATCGCCGCCGACTACGCGGCCGGCGTCCTCACTCTGACCATCCCGGTCCGCGAATCCGCCAAGCCGCGCAACATCGAGATCACCAGCAGCGACCGCAAGCAGGCCGTCACCGCCTAGAAGCCCCGTGCGGCGCCGTCGCGGCGCCCGCGCCGCTGGCGTGCGGCGCCGCGACACAGCCCAGTCCTGGCTAGACCGACTCCGCTACTGAGCGGCCGCCGTCTACCCGGCCCTTTGGCCCTGCGACACGAAGGCTGGCCAGTTCCGTCTCTACGCGCGCGGTCTCGGCCGCGCCAACCCGCCGGTAAATGCTCAGTGCTTCAGTCAGCGTCTCCAAAGCGGCAGCACTCTGGCCCGAGCGCAACTCGCACAGGGCCAAGCCCTCAAGGCTGCGCGCTTCCTCCACGGGAATACCTATCGCGCGAGATGCCTCGAGCGCCCGCGTATGACACTCACGCGAGGCTTCAACCTGGCCTGCCGCAAGTTCAAGGCTGCCAAGCTGGTTGAGCGTCTCCGCTTCTCCGTGACGATTGTTCACGCTCGTGTACAGTTCGAGAGCCTCGCGCAGCGCCTTGCCTGCGTCGTCGTGTTCGCCGATTGCGCCGAGCGCGGTCCCCAGGTAGTTAAGCGCATCCGCCTGCCCGATGCGACTGCCGATGTTGCGGAAGATGCGGAGCCCGTCCATCGTTGTCTGAATGGATTTCTCGTAGCTGGCCATGCATCGAAGTATGACGCCAATTCTTAGCAGCGTGTCTGCCTCACTATACGGGCCTCCTATTGAGCGAATGATAGCTAGCGCAGCTTCTGATTGACACAACGCGTCATCGTATTCGCCCCTCTGCTCGGAAACAGCACCGATCTGCACCAGGGCTGTGGCCTCACCGCGCTTATCACCGAAGGTCTGATAGAGCGCGAGGGCTTCCTCAAGCATCGACCTGGCTTCCGCGAACTTGCCGGTGAGGCGTTTAGCGCTGCCGAGATCGGTCAGGGCATCGGCCTCTCGGCGGCCATCGGAGAACTCGCGGTAGATAGAAAGTGCCCGGTCAAAAGTTACAATCGCCGCATTGTAAGTCGCTGTTTCCCGCTGCACCTTGCCGAGTATCCGCAGTGCGTCTGCTTCCCCCAGGCGATCGCCGCCGCCCTGGTACAGGTGTCTCGCCTCGTTGAGAACCTCTGTGGCCGAATCGAAGTCCCCTTTGAGCCATCGCACCGTTCCGATATTGACCAGGACATCGGCTTCGTCAAGTACCTTGCCCATATCGTGGTACAGCGTCCGCGCCTCATCGAGTTCGTGATCGGCGCCCTCGCCGTCCGCAGTCAGATACCTGACCCAGCCGAGGTTGGCGAGCGCGTTCGCCTGGGCAAGCCGATCACCCGATCGCTCGGCCGCTCCGCAGGCGGCCGCATGGAGGGTCATCGCCTGATCCCATAGCCCCGCATGGGCTAGATACGCACTTAATGAGCTGGCCAGGCGAATGAGACGCGGGCCGTCCGCGTGGGCGGCGGCATAGTCCGCGCAGGCCAGAAGATTCGATCGCTCGGTATCCAGCCATGCGAGCGCGCTGTCATAGTCGGTCAGCTTGAGTGCGGCAGGCGCGGAACGTCTGTCATGATGGAGTATCTGGTCGGCAGCGCGAACTTGCCGTGCTTGCGGCAAGCCGTTCCACGAACCGCCGACTCTTGCAATTGCCCGGCTGAAATGCCCATCAGCCACAGTGGCGACGTTCACGTAGTAGTCGAGCAGGCGCCCGATCGCCAGTTCGCGGCTCTGCGAGTCATCCGTTGAAGCGAGCGCACTAGCCCACTCCCTGATGAGATCGTGCATCCGGTAACGACCGCTGGCCGGCTCTATCACCAGATGCTGATCGAACAATTCGTCGAGGCCGCGACGCGCCGCCCCTGGGCTCGTTTCGTCGAGTGCGGCGGCCGCGTGAGCCGCGATATCGGTGCCAGGATTCAGGCCAAGCCGGCGAAACAACCGCTGCTGGCGACCGGTGAGATCTTGATAGGACAGGTCGAACGCGGCGGCGACAGACAAGTTTTCCGCGTGCATCAGCCCGAGCCGATCCCTCGCCGCGGTCAGGTCATCGACCAGGCCGGCGAGAGTCCACGCGGGGTGATGGTGCAAGTGACGGGCCATCATGCCGATCGCAAGGGGCAGGTAGCCGCAAAGGCGGGCAACTTCCCCTGCCGCCGGATCTGAGACGTCAAGATCGGCGCGGGCGGCGAGGCGGATAAGCATCGCAATCGCTTCGTCAGGCAAGAACGCCTTCAGGCAGATCGACATGACATCGTCAAGTGCGCTCAGGTGCCGCCTGCTGGTAACCAGCACCAGGCTTTCCGATCCACCTGGCAGCAACGGTCGCACCTGCTCATGTCCTGCGGCATCGTCAAGAAGCAGCAGCATCCTCCGTCCGGACATATGTGACTGCCACAGCGCGCTGCGTTCCTCAAGCCCGGCTGGGATCTGCTGGGCCGGAACCCCAGTGGCGAGCAGCAGGCTGGCGAGCGCGTCAGCAGGACCGACCGGACGCTGCCCGGCCGCATGAGCACGGAGCGGCAGGAAGATCTGGCCATCAGGGAACCTGGGGGCGAGCTTATGCGCGGCGTGTACCGCGAAGGCGCTCTTGCCTACTCCGGCCATGCCGTCAATCGCATAAATGCCTACGACTCCGCCGTCCACCGTCATCGCATGCATAAGTCGGGCCAGGTCCGACTCGCGACCAGTAAAGTGCCGCAAGTCACTGGGCAGCCGGGGAGTCGTGTTGGAGATCAGGCGCTCCTGCGGTGCGACGGCACTGGCTGCCGCCGATACTTTCACCGCGCCCCTGCGAGCCGCGGCATCGAACCCCAGCCTCGCCGCGCCGGAGAGGTTCAGCGCGTCGGCTAGCAGCCGGGCAGTTTCCTTGCGCGCCGTCAGATTGACTCCGCGCTCAAGATCGCTGATAGCCCTGGGGCTGAGGCCCGCCGCGTCCGCAAGCTCCTCCTGAGTGAGCCCTGCCTGCGTTCGCAAAGATCGCAGCAACTCCCCGAAGCTCATTCCTTGCTGCTCAGCCACCCTATTTCCCCTGGACGCTGACTCCTAGCCTGTTTGTCAGGTCCGGTGACCCACCGCATCCTGGCTCTTCGCTCATTAAGACGATGCCCGTCAGCGCAGGAAAAAAACATCTGAATAACGACCGTCCTCGTAGAGCGCTTTAGCACACGAACAGGAGAATTAGCTATTCCCCCTACGGAGGATGGCTCGCAGCGCCATACTTCTGCCTGCGCGGATCGCGCAGGAACTGGCGATCATGGGCACCATACGGCGGCTGAACTGCGAAAACGCGTTCGATGCGGGAAGGCTGCCATTGAGCGCACCCCGATCCGTTCCGCCAGAGGATAGCTTTGTATCCCGAAAACAGCGCCCTGTATAACTGCATTCACGTTGAGTCACATGCGCCCCTCCTGCAACGAACGCCAGTCGTTGAGCCTTCACCTCAGGCGGTAGACGCGATCGTCGTGCCCACCATCAGGCCGGCGTCACTTCAGCCAGCCACGGCACTTGCGCGCGAGCTGGGTTGCCTGCTCGTCGTGCTCTGCACCACACAGGAACAGGTCAGCCAGGTTCTCAGGCAGGAACGCGGCGAAACCACGCTTGTGACCTATGTACCGCCTGCGGCTGACAGTTACTATCTCAACTTCCTGACGTCGGCGCATCCAGACGTCGGGGCGGCACTTTCTTGCCATGCGGATATCGCCAGAAAGCGAAACGTTGGCTTGCTGCTCGCCCGAATTTGCGGCTGGCGCACGCTCGTTTACCTCGATGATGACATAAGGAATCTGACTGCTTCCGGCGTTGCCAGGGCGACCGCAATGCTCAGGCAGTTTCCGGCGGTCGGATTCGAGATAGCCGATTTTCCCGATAACTCAGTCGTTTGCCATGCGCACCGGCTGGCCGGCGCAAGACAGGGCATCTTCCCTGGTGGCAGCGCACTACTGATTGACATATCACATGCTAGCGCCTTTTTCCCATCGGTTTATAATGAAGATTGGCTGTTCTTGTTCGACACGGTCAATAGCCGCTCACTTGCCGTAGCCGGGAGGCTTACCCAACTCGAGTATTTTCCGTTCGCCCACCCTGCGCGAGCCGCTTCTGAGGAGTTCGGCGATCTCCTTGCCGAAGGGTTGTACCGGCTATTGCACGAAGGAGGCGGCATCGCCGACGCGACGCTTGACTACTGGCACCTGGCGCTAGACAGGAGAACTCAGCTAATCGATGACATCGCGGCGCGACTCTTGCTTCCGAATAACGGCCGGGCACTCACAGGACCCGCGCTGATGTCACTCGCCGCCGCGCGCAGGCGCCTAACCACGATCACCCCGCTCGCCTGCGTCGCGTTCATCCATGCCTGGCAATCCGACCTCGACACCTGGCGAAAGCGGCTGGCCAGCCTTCCCTTGCTAGGCGACCTCATGGACGCGGTGAAGTTCCTTGATCTGCCCATTGTCGGTGCCGAGGTGACCAGATGAGGTCACGTGAACTGGCCAAAATAGCTCCGACCGCCCAGATCAGCAGTACCGCCATCATCGGGAACGCTTTCCGCCCCCTGCTGGACGGCCGGTGCAAGCCGGAGACGAGGAAAACAACGATCGGACCACGGGCATGGATCGGGGAGTTCGTCACTGTCGGTCAGGGTGCGAGGATCGGCGCGGATTCAATAGTTGAAGAGTTCGCCGCGATCCAGGCCGACGCGGAGATCGGCTCGCGAGTTCTAGTAGCCGGCCGTTCGTGGATTGGCCTCGGCGCGCGCATCGGCGACGGCTGTGTCATTAAGTCTCATATCGGCGACAACAGCCAGATCGGAGCGCGGTGCCGGATCGCTGGCGACCTGATTCACCGCCAGCTTGATCCTTCGGTACCTTGGGACGATCCGGCAGCGGACGAGCCGGCTCCGATCGTGGCGGACGGTGCCTTCATCGGCTGGCGCGCGATCATCGTTGGCGGTGTCAACATAGGCGAAGGGGCTTACGTGTGCGCGGGCGCCCTGATCACGCGCGACGTTCCCGCAGGCTACATCGCTTGCGGCCGGAATCAGATCGTGCACCCAAGCGCCTGGCCAGGCACTTTGGGCAAGGCGCCGTTCTTCTGCGCCGGGTGACCTCAAGGTCACGACGCGGGGCGCCGAGGCCGGCGATTTGCCTCTCGGAGCGACCATCGGTAACAATGTCGGCTGGCGATGAAGCTCGCCCCAACTGCGGTCTGACCGCTGATGGCTTCTACCGTAGTTCCGTCAGAACAGGAGGAGCCAGACATCAGCGCTCAGTGCACGCTGGGGTTGGCCAGCGCGCGACGGGCCGGGTAATCCGTCGTGCTTCCAATCCCGGTAGTTCAGCTACTTCAGGTTCTCACGATCGCCTGTGCCGCTCCTGGCGTCTCAGGAGTGATCGCGAAGACCGAGGCCAGGCTGCAGGGCCGCCGTGGTCCCCGTGTCCTTCAGCCCTATTTTGACCTGGCCAAGCTCTTCCGCAAGGAAGCTCTTGCCCCGGAGGGCGCAAGCTGGGTGTTCCTGGCGGTGCCGGTAGCGGCGTTCACCTGCTACCTCACCGTGCCGCTGCTCATTCCCGTGCTGACCACGTTCCCGCTGCCGCTCGGCTATATGGGCGACATCCTCGGCGGCGGCTTCATCTTGTCGCTGGCGAGCTTCCTGGTCGCGGTGGCAGCGCTCGAGACCGGCAGCCCGTACGCACAGCTCGGCTCGAGCCGGGCCAAGACGTTCGGCGCGATCACCGAACCCGTCGTGCTGTTCGTCGTGTTCACGGTCTCGCTGCTGACCGCGACCGATCTGCCTTACGCCCTGGCGGCCACGGTCAGGTCATCGGCCGGCCAGATCGTGCGTCCGGCCCACGTGCTCGCCGCGGCCGCGCTGTTCATGGTGATCTTGTATGAGACCGGCCGGATCCCTGTCGAGACCCATTCGGGCACGAACGAGTTCGGCATGATCGAGGAAGCCAGGCCGTTCGAGCACTCTGGACCTTACTTTGCCCTGCTGCGCTGGGGTTCTGCCGCCAAGCAACTGATCTTGTATACGATCCTGCTCAACGTCTTCGTCGCCCCCTGGGGCCTGGCGGCGACGAGCAAGCCGGCCGCCGTGATCATCGCGATGATCGCGCTCCCGGCGAAGGCGTGCGTGCTCGGAGTGATCGTCGCGGTCATTGACAACTCGTTCGCGAAGCTGAGGTTGTTCAAGATCACCGAATTCGTCGCGGCCGCTTTCCTGCTCGCGGTGCTCGGCGTGTTCACGCTCTACCTCGGGGGTGGCTGATGGGTCCTGTCCAGGCTCCTGGCGCGGACACCGGAGCCGCGAACGTCATCGCCGTGCTGATCCTGCTCGTGGAGTTCGGCATGTTCCGGCAGGCGCTGTTCCGCGACCAGGTCCGGTTGTACGCGGCCCAGTCAGGGCTGATCGCGGTGCTGGCCGCCTTCATCGCCGCGACCAGGCACCTGCCGGAGCTCTACGTGCTTGCCGCGTTCACGATCGCGCTGAAGGTCATCGCGATCCCTGTCGTCATGACCAGGCTGCTGCCTGAGGCAGGCCCCGCTGACGACCTGGACACCGGTACCGGAGCCGACATCGCGGGCACCGGCGGGCTCAGCCTGGCCAGCACAGTGCTGATCGGCATCGTGGTCGCGGCATTCGGGTTCTTCGCCGCCGGCGCCTTGCCCGTCATGTCGGGCGGCGCTCCGACGACCGCGCTTTCCGTCTCGCTGTCCGTGGTACTCGTCGCGTTCGTGCTGATGATTCATCGCCGCGATGTCGCGTCCCAGGCGGTCGGCCTGTTCTCGCTGGAGAACGGGATCTCGCTGGCGGCACTTGTGGTCGCCGCCAGCCTGCCGCTGATTCTCGAACTGGCGCTGCTTTTTGACCTCCTGCTCGCGGTCGTGGTCTTCGCGCTGCTCATCCGCTTGCACCACGGCCGCGCCGAGACGCTGTCGACCGCGGGCCTGACCAGCCTGCGCGGGTGAGGAAACCATGACCGCCATCGCTCTTGCCCTGCTCATCGTGCCTGCCCTGGCCGGGATCGCCGCACTCTGGCTGCCGTCCAAGGCCACTGGACCGGTAAGCGTCTGCATCGGCATCGCCAGCTTCTGCCTCGTCCTTGCCTTGATCCCGACGCTGTCCAAGCACGACGTGACCGCGTTCGGCTTCATCAGAATCGACGCGCTCAGCGTGGTCTTCCTGCTCGCGACCAGCTTCCTGTATGCGTGCGTCAGCTTGTACTCCATCGGCTACCTGCATAAGGACGGCGATAACCGCCGGTTCTGGATCGGGCTCAACTTGTTCGCCTGGTCCATGCTCGCGGCTCCGCTGATGGGCAACCTGGCGCTGCTGTGGGTGGCCATCGAGATCACGACGATCATCTCTGCCCTGCTCGTGGCGCTTGAAGGCACCGACGGGGCCGCAGAAGCCGCCTGGAAGTACGTGTTGCTTGCCTCGGCTGGCCTGGCGATTGCGCTGCTGGGCACGACGTTCGCCTACTACGCAGGCGAGCACGTGCTCGGGCAGTCATACAACCTGGCGTTCGCGCCCTTGCTCAGCGCGGCTCCGCATTTGCCGCCGACGATCATTCGCCTCGCGTTCGTGCTTGCCGTGCTCGGCTACGGCACCAAAGTCGGCCTGTTTCCCGTCCATACCTGGCTCCCTGACGCGCACTCTGAGGCACCAACTCCGGTCTCCGCGCTGCTGTCAGGGTCACTGCTCGCGGTGAGCTTTTACGCGATCCTGCGCTTCTACCAGATCGCCGCTGCCAGCCTAGGCCCGCAGTTTCCGCGGAACGTCCTGCTGGCCTTCGGCATCGGCTCGCTCTTGCTCGCCGCCCTGTATGTGCTCGACCAGCGCGACTACAAGCGGCTGCTCGCTTATTCAAGCGTCGAGCACATGGGCATCCTCGCGATCGGCGTCAGCTTCGGCGTGCCGATAGCTCTCGCCGGAGTGCTGCTCCACGTGCTCGCGCACGCCGCCGCGAAAGGCAACGCGTTCATGGGCGCGGGCGTGCTGGTACGCAAGTACGGCACCAAGCAGATCGACTCAATCACCGGCGGGATCGACTTGCTGCCGTGGAGCGGCCCGCTGTTCATGATCGCGATCCTGGCCCTTTGCGCGTTGCCGCCGTTCGGGATTTTCCGCAGCGAGTTCGAGATCGTCGCAGGTGGCTTGTCCGCGGCGCACGACGCGGTGGCGGCGGTCTTCGTGATCCTCGTAACGGTCGCGTTCCTCGGCCTGTCACTGTCCGCCAACCGCATGCTCCTCAGCCAGCCGCGTGCGGCAGGCGAGACCGTTCCAGAACGCGGCGAGCCGAGTGCCTGGATGGTGGTCCCCGTCGTGGCGGGCGTGGTCGCGCTCCTGGTACTAGGCCTGCATCCGCCTGGCGAGCTCACCGGGCTGCTGGCACGTGCCGTCTCGACCCTTCAGGGGCAGGCATGACCTCGCTGACAGCTGCCACCGTCACCGGACTCTGGGACACCGTCACCAGGGAGGTCGCGCGCGGGCGTCGCTTCGCCGGCCTGATGGCGACCGGACTTGACGAGGGCGTCCTGCTGTCCGCGCACCTCGCCGTGCCTGGCGGCCTCGCCACCTGCGACGCCCTGGTCCCCGCGGGAACAACCAGCTACCCCGCGCTGACGCCCGAGTTGCGCGCGGCGCTCTGGTACGAGCGCGAGATCAGCGACAAGTTCGGCCTCACGCCAGAAGGCCACCCGAGGCTCGAGCCGCTCCTGCTGCCGCACGCCATGCAGCCGCACATACTCGGACCCGGCCTGTTCACGATCCCGCACGGACCGGTGCGCTCGGGCGTCATGGAGTCGGTCGAGTACCTGGTGGAAACGCCTGGCGAGGACATACCGCACCTGAGCATCAGGCTGTATTACAAGCACAGGGGCATTGAGGACCGGATGCGGGAACTCCCGGCCGCCGACGGCGTGCTGCTGGCCGAGCGGACGGAGGGCGTCGCCAGCGTCGCCCACGCTCTGGCTTTCTGTCACGCCGTCGAATGGCTCGATGGCGGCGAGATCCCGTGGCGGGCCGAGCTGATCCGCGTGCTGCACGCCGAACTCGAACGCCTGATCGCGCATCTTGACGTGGCCGTAAGACTGGCAGACTCCGCCGGGCTGGCTGTGGCAACGGCGAGATTCGGATCTCACAAAGAGCACCTGGCGAGGCTGGTCAGCCGCATGTGCGGCAGCCGGTTCGGACGAGGCGTCGTGGTACCTGGCGGCGTGAGCACGATGCCGGCGATCAGCGGGGCTGACTTGCTTTCCGAGATCGGCAGGCTGGACAAGGCGATCACGGCAGACGCCCGCCTCCTGATGGGCACCGCGTCCTTCCTTGACCGGCTGCGCGGCACCGGACCGCTGCGGCCCGGCCTGGCCAGTGAACACGGCGCCCTCGGCCCCGTCGGCAAGGCGTCGGGTTTTGCCGACGACGCGAGGCGCGAGCGCCCGTACGACGCCTACGGGCGACTTGAGCTCGGTGATCCGCGTCAGCATCACGGCGGCGACGCGCTCGCGCGGCTCACCGTGAGGTGGGACGAGGTCAGGCAGTCCTTCGACCTGATCAGGCAGGCAGCCGGAGAACTGAGCGAGGCAGGAGACGGCCAGCTCCGCCGGCCATGGGAGCCGCCAGACGGCCGGGCAGCCGGCTGGGCGGAGGCACCGCAAGGAGAGGTCATCTACGACGTAACCACTGCGGGCGGCGTGATCACCCGCTGCCATTCCCGCTCGGCATCGTTCCACAACCTCCCGCTGTTCCCCGAGGTCTTCGCCGGCGACATCCTGACTGACTTCCCGTTCATCGAAGCCAGCTTCGGCCTGTCCATCGCGGGGGTGGCCAGATGAGCCCCTGGGTGCTGCGCGGCTTGCGCGACGGAGTCGTGACGACGAAG
>Ga0335074_10004139_pt1 | contig 19944 bp, 23 predicted proteins | sample Lox_Sample_23_FD_206715 | JGI IMG/M metagenome (GOLD analysis project Ga0335074, IMG submission 206715) | Soil microbial communities from Loxahatchee National Wildlife Refuge, Florida, United States - Lox_Sample_2.3 | ecosystem: Environmental > Terrestrial > Soil > Wetlands | place: USA... | reverse complement strand
GGAATCCGCTGTCAATAACTACGTGCACACCGCACGACTCGCCCCCACCGCATAAAACTCGTCACAACCGCAACACATTCAGCGACCAAGTCGAACTAGCGGATGGCAGGCAACGGCCCACGGGCCGCGCCGCCCCGTGATAATCGCCCCATCGCGTGGACGTGCTCACTCTGATGCCGGCTCCGGTGGCCACGGGGGTTGTGGCCGCGCTCGCGTGGTTGCTGCTGGGTGCAGGCGCGGCGAAGCTGCCGCGGCGGGGCGCGCCGGCGCTCGCGGCGGGCGAGTTGGCTCTGGGTGCTCTGGCTCTCGTCATTCCCGGCCGGGCAGCCGCGGCTCTCGTGGCCAGCGCCTTCACCGGGTTCACCGTGACCCACCTGCGCGCCTGGCGGGATGAGCGAGCCGACTGTGGATGCTTCGGCAACCGGTCCGCCGCTTCAATGCGGCGCGCGTCCGGGCTGACGGCCGCCGCGGCCCTCGCCGGCGCGGCCAGCGCCGTCGCCGGGCCGGCCTCGCTGCTGCACCTGGCCACCCACGATCCGGGCCAGGCCGTATTCGTGCTGCTGGGCTCCGGCACGGCCGCGCTCGCCTGGTGGGCGGCGTTCACGGGTATGCGGGGTAGCGTGGCGCGCGCCGGCCTCGGCCGCGCCGGCGATCGTCTGGTCGAATCCTCGGCTCGCTTCCTGGAGCAGCGCCTGACACGCCGGACAGCGCTCGTGCGCCTGGCCGTGGTTGGTTCCGCGCTGAGCGTGGCGCCGCTGCGCTACCTCCTGTATCCGGGCACGGCGCTGGCCGCCATCGTTCCAGGCGATTGCGGCGGCGGCCTGTGCACCGACGGCTACACCGTGTTCTGCTGCGAGATCCACCAGGGCCTGAACACCTGCCCCGAGGGAACCTTCGTCGGGGGCTGGTGGATGTGCACCGACTATCCGGGCCGGCAACTGTGCGCCGAGGAGGGGCGGCGTTACTACGTCGACTGCAATCGGACGCCCGGGGTCCCGTTTCCCGGCGGCTGCCGTTGCGCCGACAACAGCTGCGAGCACCGTCGGGTCGCGTGCAACGTGTTCCGCTACGGGCAGTGCAACCCGCAGATCGCGGGCGTCACCGAGGTCGTCTGCCGCATGGTCGTGTGCGAGAACCCGAGTCAGATCCCGGCGCTGAACTGCAGCGCCTCGGTGGCCGTGGACGACTCGGTGTGCGATCAGGACGTCCCCTGCCTGGAACCGCCTGCCGTCGAGCTGGCCGCCGCGGGTGGCGTGTAGCCGATGGGCGCCGCTGTCGTGGTGATGATCGCCGAGGCGCTCCTGCTCGCTGTCCTGGCCGTGTTCGTCGTGGCGCTGCTGCGCAGCCACGCCGAGATCCTCCGCCGGTTGGCCGCGCTCGAAGTTGACCCACCGGCCTCGACCCACCCGCCGCGGGATGCGCGCTCGGTCCCGCAGGTCCACGGCCCCGAGACGGCTCCCGGCGACATCGTTGGCGTCACGCCGGCGGGCGATGCGGTCAAGGTCGCGCTGGCCCACGGAGCGCCGCGAACGCTGCTGGCCTTCCTCAGCACGGGCTGCGCCGCCTGCGGGCCCCTGTGGGACGAGTTGCGCGCAGGCGATCGGCCCGGATCCGGTGACCGGCTCGTGATCGTGACCAAGGGTCCAGAGCGGGAGAGCCCCGGCGCGGTGAGCGCCCTTGGCCCAATCCCCCACGAGGTGGTTATGTCAACCTCGGCGTGGGAGGCGTTTGCGATCCCGGCCACCCCCCACTTCGTCCTGGTCGACGGCACCTCGGGTCGTCTCCTGGGCCGCGGCTCAGCCAACAGCTGGGCACAGATCGACCGCCTCCTCAGCGACGCCGACAGCGACGCCCGGACGGCGGGGCGATCGCTCGGCTCCTCGTCACGGGCCGCGCGTGCCGAGGAGGCGCTGGCGCGGGCCGGCGTCGGCCCCGGACACCCGTCCTTGTATCCGTCCCGCGAGGCCCCGGATGACGGCGCGTGAGTGACCTTCAGATCTCCGTCCTTGGCGTGCTCCTGGCCGTCGCCGGCGCGGTCCGCTCGGCGTGGTCGCCCTGAGGCCAGTCCATGCTCGCGAGCATCACTCCGCTCGGTGAGCGGAGCCGCGGATCGTCGTGGCCGGTGACCGTCACCGCCTTCACCGTCGGGGCGGTGGGCGCGGGGGCCATGGGTGGAGCGCTGCTCGGAGAGCTCGGCGGCCTGATCCCCGGTGTCCAGAGCTGGCGTGGCCCGTTCGTGCTCGCCGTCCTGGTCGCGGCGCTGCTCATGGAGGCTCCGCGGCTCAACCGGCATCTGCCCACGTCCCGTCGCCAGGTGAACGAGGATTGGCTGCAGCGGTACCGCGGGTGGGTCTACGGCCTGGGCTTCGGCTCAGAGCTGGGGATCGGCGTGGTCACGATCGTGACCACGGCGGCCGTCTACGCGGCGGCGGCCCTCGCCCTGGCCTCGGCGCACCCAGCCACAGGGCTCCTGATCGGCGCCGCTTTTGGAGCAGTTCGCGCGGGGTCGCTCCTGCCCGCCCACGGCGTGCACGATCCCGCCTCGCTGAGCGCGCTTCATCGCCGTCTGCGGGCCCTGGAGCCACGGGTGCGCTGGGGCACGGTGGGGCTCGAGCTGGTGGCCCTGGCCGCGGTGGTGGCATGGCTGACGTGAGACTGAGCGGCCACGGCGTCACGATCGACGTTCCGGACGGCTGGGAGGCTCGCATCTACCAGCGAGGTGGAGGGGCCCCGGTCCTGCACGTAGCCACCTTCGGCCTGGAGGCGCAGGATGGGGACTTCGGCGCCGCCGCGACCGGTCGCATGAGGCCTGACGACACTTTTGCCGCGCTCGTGCAGTACCGGACGGACGCCCGCCTGCGGCCGGGGGCGGGCCTGTTCGCCGCCGCCGGCGCCCCCGCCCCGCGCGCGGCGGAGTTCGGCCCTCGTCAACTGCAGGTCATGCGCCCGGGTCACCTCGGCTGGCAGCGCTTCTTCACCGAGCGCGGGCGGCCCTGCTGCCTGTATGCCGTGATACAGCCCGCGCAGCAGACGCCGGAGGCCCTGGTCGCGCGCCTGGAGCAGGTGCTGGTGACGGTACGGCTGGAACCGTGACGGTCTCGGTCACGCTGCCCTGGAGTCCGTTGGCATCGGTCACGGTGAGGCTCACGGAATACGAACCCGGAGCCGAGAAGTTGTGTACCGGGTCCGCGGCTGTGGACGTGTCGGCGGCGCCGGAGGCCGGATCGCCAAACGACCATTGCCACGTCGTGATCGGCGCTCCGCCCACCCCTGAAGTGGATGTGCTGGTGAAGGCCACCGTGTCAAGCCCGGTGCCGGATGACGTGAACGACGCCGTCGGCGGGGAGGGCAGCGGCGAGGTGAGCTCTCCTGTGTAGCGCGCAGCGTCGTGGCTGGGGCCGAGAGGGCAGGGCGTGTCATCGGTCCGGCGGCGGTTTGTGTACGTGGCCTTGATGCGACGGGCAAAGCGGATGCCCTGAACACTCTGCGTCGAGGTGACGGTCAGGGTGATCCGGAACTTGGCACGGCTCCCGAGCCGGTACACCCGCCCCAGACACTCCAGCGACACGTAGAAAAACCCGGTGCCGGCGTAGCGGCCGCGACCGGTCCGATGCAGCTCGACCCGTTCGAATACGTCGCTGCTGCGTTGCCGGTCGAGCGTCAGCCTGCCACAGACGCTGCCGGCGCATTTACCGGGCGCGAGGAACCACAGCCGGTGCAGGGTCTCACCTTTGTGCTCGCCGGGCACCCCTACAGCCGTCGTGACTCGCGCGACCATGGCAAAGCGGCCGAGCACCCGCCCATCGGTCCCTGGCGCCGCGGTGGCGGCGCCGCGGGCCTCCTGGGAGACGGCCGCGGCGAGGCTCACAATCAGCAGCACGACCCCGACAACGCGCGGGACGCTGCTCATCCTTGGCAAAACGTGTCGGGTGGGATAATCCCCCCCGCGCAGGACGCGCTCGGAGCTTATGCGCAAGGCACCAGTCTATGTCCCGGCCCGGTCCGGCGAGCGCAGTCGGACGCTTCGAGCGATGCCATGAGCGACGCATTGCGCGCGCTGCCGAGCGTCGATCGGATCGCTCGGGAGCTGGAGGGGCCGCATCCCCTCGCGGTGGCCGCCGCCCGGCGCGCGATCGCCGAGCGTCGCCTGGAGCTCGAACGGGGTGAGGGTCCGGCGCAGGCCGACCTGCTGGCCCGCGCCAGCGAGCACCTTCGGGCCTTGACCCACGCGACGCTGCAACCGGTCTACAACGCCACCGGGGTGATCATCCACACCGGCCTCGGCCGCGCTCCGCTGGCCGAGGTGGCCAGAACGGCGGTCGCGCGCGTGGCCGGCGGCTATAGCAACCTGGAGATCGGCCTCGATGACGGCCGCCGCGGATCGCGGCAGGCCCACGTCAGGGAAACCCTGTCGGCGCTCACGGGCGCGGAGAGCGCGCTCGTGGTCAACAATGGCGCTGCTGCTGTGCTGCTCGCGGTGGCGGCGAGCGCAGGTCCCGGCGGAGCCGTGATTGTCTCCCGCGGACAACTGGTGGAGATTGGGGGCGGGTTCCGGATACCCGACGTCGTCGCCCAGGCGGGCGCCGACCTGATCGAGGTGGGGACCACCAACCGGACCAGACGCTCCGACTACGAGCGCGCCATCCAGGACCACGCCGATCGCGCCCCCCTCATCATCCTCCGGGTCCACCAGTCGAACTTCCGCACCGTCGGCTTCGTCGCCTCGGTCGGAATCGAGGAGCTGGCCCGGCTCGGGACGCCCGTCGTCGACGACCTCGGTTCCGGGGCGCTCGCCCAGGGCATCGAGGCTGTGGACGACGAGCCCGACGTCCGGCGCTCGATCGCGGCCGGAGTCGAGCTCGCCTGCTTCTCAGGGGACAAGCTGCTGGGCGGGCCGCAGGCGGGCATCCTCGTCGGTCGCAAACAGACCATCGAGCGCGCCGAGCGCCACCCTCTGGCCAGAGCCATGCGCATCGACAAGCTCTCGCTGGCCGCGCTGGAGGCGACGTTGAGCCTTTATCGCACCCCGGAGCTGGCGCGCCGGGAGATCCCGGTGCTCGCCATGCTTCAGGCGACTGAGTCCGAGCTGCTGGCGCGGGCCGAGCAGATCCGGGCGAGCCTCGGAGAGCGCGGCGAGCTCGTGCGCAGCGTCGCCCGGGTCGGCGGCGGCGCCCTGCCGCTGCTGGAGCTGGAGGGACCGGCCGTAGCGCTGCACCCAGATTGCGGCGCCCCGGAAGAGCTCGCGGCGCGGTTGCGCCTGGCGCCCGTGCCCGTCATCGGCCGGATCAGCGGCGGGCGGCTACTTCTCGATCCGCGCACGCTCACCGATGCGCAAGCTGCGGAGGTGGCCGAGCTCGTAGCCCGAGCACTCGACGGCTGACGGGATCCCCGAGCACCGTCGGACCCCGCGCGACGATCAGGTGCGGCGGCCGAACCGAGGGAAGCCGCTCAGGAGCCGCGAGAAGATTCCGTACAGCGTCTGCTTGCCGTAGGCGTGGGAGCCGTCGTACATGGTGAGGACCGCGATCGAGACGCGCGCGCACTCTCGTTTGAGCAGCACCACCTGAGAATCGATCAGGCCGGTGCCGTAGCCCCAGCCGCCCTTGAAGTAGAGCGTCCAGCCCCTGGGCGCGACCTCGCCTATCCCCCACCGCTCCGCCGGAATGATCGACGCCAGCAGGTGCATCCCGTACGCGCGGTGCCGGGCCACGATGTAGCGGTCGATGTGCAGGAAGAACAGAGTCTGGTCCCGCGGCGTGATCTGGCTCTCTCCCCAGATCGGCTCCGCCGCCGCGAACTGGGCCATCCCGACGCGGCGGGCCAGGGCATCGAGTCCGCCGGCCCCGACGATCTCGTCCACCTGGTCGGCGGCGTTGTTGTCCGACCAGGTGACCATCGGGATCAGAAGCTCGTTGTCACGCGCATCGATCGGGCGGTCGGCCACCCACGGCTCGTCCAGGTAGGCGACCATCAGCATCGCCTTGACGATGCTGGCCGACCACTCGACGTGATCGGGGCGGTAACCGTAGAAGCGATCCGCGGTGCGCACGGCGAAGGCGATGTCGCCCTGGCGGGTATGGGCGTAGGCGATGGCGGCGGCCATGTCGGGCCGCCAGAGCTCGTCGATCGTCCGGCGCGAGCCGGGCACGTGGCACTCCGCGGCCAGGGCTGTGGTGGCGCGAGCCCGCGCCCCGGCCCCGACCGGCACCCCGAGGCCCAGGCCGGCCGCGGCGAGAGCAGCAGCGGCACTTGCAAGGACAGCGCGGAGGGACGGCATCGCTCAGGGACCCGGCGCGACTATAACCGGGCCGCGGTGGGCGCTGGCATGATCCCGCCATGCTCCGGCAGGTCACGGCCACGCGCTACGTCACTCCGCTGCGGGAAGGCGGATCGCTGCCGGGACTGTTCGAAGCCAACGACGACGGGATGTACGTCGTCAAGTTCCGAGCCTCCGGACAGGGGCTCAAAGCGCTCGTGGCCGAGGTGATCGTCGGAGCCCTGGCGCTGGCAGCGGGCCTACCCCTCCCGGAGATGGTCCTCGTCGAGCTGAGCGCAGAGCTCGGGCGCACCGAGCCGGATCCCGAGATCAACGAGCTGCTCACCGGAAGCGCCGGCTTGAACTTCGGCCTCGACTTCCTTCCCGGCGCCCTCGACTTCAGTGCGGGGCCTGATGCCGCCGACTCGCAGTTCGCCTCCGAGCTGGTCTGGTTCGACGCCTTCACCACCAACGTGGACCGGACGCCGCGAAACCCGAACCTCCTGGTCTGGCACCGGCGAACCTGGCTGATCGACCACGGCGCCGCGCTCTTCCAGCATCACAGCGATCGGGACCTCGTCGCCCGAGCCCGCGAGCCGTTCCCGCTGATCTGCGAGCACGTGCTCCTGCCGATGGCCGACGGGATCGCGCAGGCCGACGCGCGCCTGGCGGCGCGTCTGGGTGATACCGAGGTAAACGCGGCCATCCTGAACGTGCCGGACGAATGGCTCGGTCAGGATCCAGCCGCCGCCCGGGAGCGCTATGCCAGTTACCTGCTCGCGCGGCTGGAGGCGCCGCGCCTGTTCGCACAGGAGGCGGAGGCGGCCCGTGGCGCCTGAGCCGTTCCAGTACGCGGTCCTCCGCATCGTGCCCCGCGTCGAGCGGGAGGAGTTCGTCAACGCCGGAGTGATTCTCTTCTGCCGCACGCGCCGCTACCTGGCGGCTCGGATCGAGGTGGACGGCGCTCGGCTGGCCGCGCTGGCCGGGCCCACCGGCCTCGAAGGCGTCCGCGAGCATCTGGAAACGCTGGCCCGCATCGCCGCCGGCGATCCCGAGGCCGGGCCGATCGCCCAGCTCCCGCAGTCCGAACGCTTCCACTGGCTGGTGGCACCCTCGAGCACGGTCATCCAGCCCTCTCCCGTGCACAGCGGCCTGTCAGACGATCCGGCCAGGACGCTCGATCACCTGGTCGCCTCGCTCGTGCTCCCCCCAGCGACGCCCGCGTAGGCGCGCGCCCGAGGAAGGTCCCTGACGAGTACGGCCTCCGAGACGGCGAAGGCCTGCGCCCACGCCCACACCCGCCCCGGGTCCAGGTCCGCAGTCTCGGCGATCAGCTCGCAGCGCGGCCTGACGGCGACCCCGGGGCGATGACAGAGCGCCCAGAAGCCGGCGTCCAGGCACGGGTCCCCGAGGCAGGGACGGGGGTCGATCGCCCACCACTCCCCGGCGGAGTCGAGCAGGAGGTTCTTGTCGATGAAGTCTCCGTGCAGGAGGACGGTCTCGGTACGTCGGCCGTGCAGCGCCAGGGTGGCGGCGTGGGCCGCCGCGATCTGCTCGTGGCTGATCATCCCGCGGGCGTGGCTCGGACCGTCGAGGTGGGTGCGTGCCCGCTCGAAGCGCCAGCGCAGCTCCTCAGCGGCGTCCGGAACCGCGGCGGGAAACGGTTGCACGCCGTGCAGTCCGCGCAGCAGCGCGGCCGCCCTCCGTGCGTCCGCCGCGTCCTCGCCGGGGCTGATGGGCGTACCGGGATCGATTGCGTCGAGCAACATCACCCGTCCGTCGTCGCTGGCCCACCGCAGCCGGCAGGCGCCGACGCCGCCCCAGGCGCGCAGCGCCGCGGCCTCGGCGCGGGCGCTGGTCGCGCCACGGGCCGACAGCTTGAGCACCCGGCGCTCGCTGCCATCCCGGCAGGCGAGCGCCGCAGACAGGACACCACCGGGCAGCATCCGCGCATCTCGGCAGCCGAGTCGCTGCTGCCAGTGAGCGGCCAGCTGGGGCAGCTCGGCGAGGAACTCGAGGGCGCGCTCGCCGTCCAGGCGCTCTCGCGCGGCGATCAGCTCGGGACCGATGCCGAGCTCGGCCAGCGCGGCCAGATCGATTCCCGAGGCGCCCGCCACGGCGCTCACGCGTGCCGGTCGCCGAGCAGGGCCGCGCGCAGGACGCGCTCCTCCTCGACCATCAGCGCATGGGCGCTGGCGCCTCCCCGGTGCAGGAGGATGCGGCGCTTGACCTCCTCGGTAGCGGCGGCCGGTGCGCTCGCGACCTCGTCGAGCGCCTCGCGTCCCGCTTGGACCCGGGAGACGACTCCTAGTCGGAGCGCCTCCTCGGCGCCGATGATCCGCCCGGTCAGACACAGATCGCGGGCGACGGCGGCCGGTAGCGACCAGGCTGCGGCTGCGTAGCTGGGCGGGATGTAGCGCCCGAGCTCAGGGAATCCAAAGCGGGCGTCCGGCCCGGCGACCCGCACGTCGCACAGGAGGGCGAGCGCGAAGCCGCCTGCCATCGCCGGTCCGTTCACCAGTGCCACCGTCGGCTTCGGGCACTCCGCGACGGCGGCGAAGCAGCGCACGCTCGTCTCCACCAGCATGCGCTTGTGCTCGCGATCACCACCGAACTGCGTCACGTCCATCCCGGCGCAGAAGGCCGAGCCGGCACCGGTGAGGCCGATCGCGTTCACCTCAGGATCGACGCCGAGCGTCTCGAACGCCTCGGCCAGCGCGAGCCGGAGGTCGATCGAGAGGGCGTTGCGCTTGTCGGGGCGGTTGAGGGTCACCACCGCGCTGGCGCCGCTTCGCTCGATCCGGAGTAGCTCGTCGTTAGCGCTTGGGCTCACAGCCCGATTCCACCACAGTCAGGACCGCCGGCGGGCGAGGATGTGAACTGGACCGGCACTCCGGACCGCCTCGGTTCCGTCGAGGTTCTCGACCTCGTAGTCGAGATCGGCGAGCAGATCGACGACCTCCGCGTTGGTCTCGTGCAGCTCGCAGACCACGATTACATCGCGCTCGCGCAGTGTCCGCGCGAGCCCGCGCAGCACGGCGCCCTCGGACCCCTCGACGTCGATCTTGACCACGTCGGGCGGGCGGATCTCGCCTCGCTCGATGAGCGTGTCGAGCGTCACCACACGCACGCCCAGCTGACGGCGCGTGCCGCGGTGCCAGCCGCGGTCAGACAGGTGCGACCAGCTGGCGTCGCCCGGCATCAGCAGCTCCCCTTCCCCCTCCCATTCGCCCACCGCGACGTTATGTATAGCGATCCACCCCAGGCCGTTCAACTGCGCATTGCGCGCCAGCGCCGCGGCGTTTCCGGGCACGGGCTCGAACGCCTCCACCCGACCCGCCGGACCGGCCAGGCGGGCCGCCACGAGCGAATGGAACCCCAGGTTCGCCCCCACGTCGTAGACGACGGCGCCGGGCTGGACGTGCCGTCGTAGCGCCTCCTGCACCCCCGGCTCGAGGACGCCTCGGATCAGCCCGTAGCCCTGCGCGTGGTCGACCGGCAGAGCATCGGTGCTCAACCGCAGGTGGCCGCCAGCCCCGCCGCCGACGCGCACCCAGCCACCGGCGAGGGCCGCCTCGGCGCCGCTCAGCACGACCCCGCCAAGCCGCCGGGCGCGGACACGGGCGAGTCGCTCGCTGCCGACGTAGGTGAGAACGACGTAGACCCAGGTCCGCCACGACCGGAGGATTGCGCTGGCCACCGCGCGATCTTGCCAGACGCCGGGCCAGCCCCCGGGCGACCCGCGAACGGACGTGAGCGACTCGCGTCACGCGCACTAAACTCCCGAGCGTGCCCCCGAAGCAGCGCGCCGTCCGGATCGAACAGAAGGGTCAGATGGCGGCGTTGGCGGCGCTGGAGACGAAGTCCGACGAGGAGCTGGAAGCGGAGGTCAAATACAAGGCCGCCGCCCAGGCGATCCTCGGCTACCGAGCCGCCGAGCGCTACGACGCCAAAGCGGCCCGGGCTTATTTCCAGCGCGCGCTCGCCGCGGCCCGGCCCCAGGAGCGCCAGCAGATCCGCCGCATGGCCGACGCGTCGCTGGCGCTGGCCGAACGACGGGCCGATGACCTCAAGGTCGCGGCCGAGAAGCTCGGCATGGAGGCTCCCTCGGGGCGCCAGCTGTTCGGTCTGAAGCTGGTCGGCGTGTTGATGCCGGCCTCCAGCGCCGGCACCCTGGCCCGGATCCGCGGCATCGTGCTGATCATCCTCCTGATCGCGGCCGTCCTCGGGCTCGGCTTCGGGATCGTCAGCCTCGTCGCCTTGGCCACCGGGGGCCTCTCGCTCGACCTGCGGATCTTCTGGGGACTCGTCCTGGTCTTCGTGGCCATCGGCGTGCTCATCTTCTACGGACGCCGGAGGCAGAAGGCGGCCAAGGCCAAGCGCGCGGAGACGCTCGCCGCCCAGCGGCGCTGAGTCGGCGGACGCCCGATGTGCGGCCGCTACACGCTGGCGACGCCGAGCCCAGACGAAATCCGCGCTCGGTTCCCGATCGGTGAGGCGGTCGAAGTGCGCCCCCGTTACAACGTGGCGCCGGGCGATGACGTGTTGGCAGTCACCACGGATCGGGAAGGGCAGCCCCGGGGCGAGTTGCTGCATTGGGGGCTCGTGCCGTCGTGGGCCAAATCGGCCGGGCTCGGGCTGAAGATGATCAACGCCCGCGCCGAGACCGTGGCGCAGCGGCCGGCCTACCGCCGCTCCTTCGAGCACTTCCGCTGCCTGATCCCAGCCGACGGCTTCTACGAGTGGCGCCCCGCGCCGGGGGGACCCAAGCAGGCGTTCCACATCACCCGAGCCGATGGCGAGCTGTTCGCCTTTGCCGGCCTGTGGTCGGTCTGGCGGCCGCGCGAGGGCGAGGACCCAGCGGCGCAGGCGCTGCGCTCCTGCACGATCGTCACCACGGCCGCCAACCCAGCCGTCGCGCCGCTGCACGACCGCATGCCCGTGATCCTGCCGCGGGAGGTCGAGGCTATCTGGCTCGACGCGACCACCCCGACGGCGGTGCTGCTCGGACTGCTCCGCGGCCTGGCGCCGGAGGAGACGGCGTTGCACGAGGTGGGAAGCGCCGTCAACGACGCGCGCCACGACGCTCCCGACTGCCTGGCGCCCCCGGTGCAAGCCGCCCAGGCGGCGCTGTTCTGAGGAGGCCCCGGGGCAGCTCCCGCTCCCCGGTCAGCTGACCGTGACCGTGACCTTCGACATCACGACCGGCGGATCGGGATAGCCGTCCTGCGCAGGATTGGTCGGGAGACGCCCAATGGCCTCGACGACTCCCAGCCCCGACACCACCTTCCCCGCCAGGGCGTACACGGGCGTGAGGCCGGCGGAGGCCGTCGCGTTGGCCGTCGTGACGATGAAGAACTGGCTCCCCGACGCGCCCGAGGGCTGCGTCTCGGTCTTGGCCATGGCCACGGTCCCCTCGACGTACTGCGTGCTCGCGGGGGGCGGCTCGACGACCGTGTAGCCGGGCCCGCCCGTGCCGTTGCCGAGTGGATCGCCGCCCTGGATCACGAAGTCGGCCGCCACGCGCTGGAAGGTCAGGCCGTCGTAGAAGCCGTGCTTGACGAGCGCGTAGATCGAAGCGGAGGTCTTGGGCGACTGGCGGACGTCGAGGTCAAAGGCGAAGGCTCCGCAGTTGGTCGTCACGTTGATCGTGTACGTGCGCGCCGGGTCGAGCCGCAGCGTCGGGGGCCGCAGATGCTGCGGGCCCTTAGGCGCGGGCACGGCCACATGGCGACAGCCGTTGACCAGGGCGCTGGTTTTTCCGGTCACGGGGGCGGAAGTCGTGTGGCCGACCGTGTGCGAGCTGCCGCAGCCGGCCAGCGCAAGCGCCACCATGAAGCCGAGGACCTGGACCCGTCGCATCCTCGCCAGGTAAGCACACCGAACCGGTCCAGGGTCCCGTCCACCGATAATCCGTGCGATGCCGCTCACTGCCCTCCTGCGTGGCTACAACCACGTGATTCTCGATCTCGACGGCTGCGTGTGGGTCGGCGACGAGGCCACGCCCCAAGCGGCGGAGGCGATCGCCGCGTTGCGCGAGGCGGGACACCGGCTCGCCTTCGTCACCAACGACGGGCGGCGCTCTCCGGAGGAGTACGTGCGCAAGCTGTGGTCGCTCGGCTGCCAGGCCTCGCTGGAGGAGGTCGTCACCGTCGGCTCCGCGATCCAGCACGTGTTGGCCGACCGGCCGCCAGGGACGGGCGCGTTCGTGATCGGCTCCCCCGCGATCTTCCGCCACGTCACCGAGGCCGGACATCGGATCCTCAACCACACGGCGAGAGCGCAAGAGGCCGACGTCGTCATCCTGGTCGGCCATGACGACTTCAGTTACGCCGAGTTGCTCACGGCCACGCGGGCGGTTCTCGAGGGGGCCGAGATGATCGCGGGAGGACGGGATCGGACGTTTCCCGCGCCGGAGGGACCGTGTCCCGGAACCGGCCCGATCGTGGCCGCGCTCGAGTACGCCACCGGCGCCACGGCGCGCAGCGTCGGCAAGCCTGACCCGCAGATGTTCCTGACCGCGCTGGACCGTCTCGGCGACGGGCGCACGCTCGTGATCGGCGATCGCCTCGACGCCGATCTGGCCGGCGCCGCAGCCGCCGGTCTCGATGGCGCTATCGTCCTTACCGGGGTGACCACGCCCGAGGCGGCCGCGGCGGCCGCCGATCCCGCTCCGGTGGCGATCGCGCCGGACCTGGCGAGGCTCGTACTTTCACGCTGATGCTGTCCCTGATCGTCAACCCGTCATCCGGTGGCGGGCGCGCCGGCGCGGCCCTGCCTGCGGTGCAGGCGGCGCTGCGCGAGCACGGGCTCGAGCACCATGTCGAGACAACCCGCAGCCTCGACCACGCCCGTGAGCTGGCCCGACAGGCGATGGCGGCCGGCGAGATGGCCGTGGCGATGGGCGGCGACGGACTGATCGGCGCGGTCGCCGGCGCGCTGCGGCAGACCGATGGAGTGCTCGGCGTCCTGCCGGGAGGCCGCGGCAACGACTTCGCGCGGGTACTCGGGATTCCGCCCGATCCCGTAGCCGCCTGCTCGATACTCGCCGGTGGCGTCGTACGCAATCTGGACCTCGGACAGGCGGGCACGGGCACGTTTATCGGAATCGCTAGCTGCGGGTTCGACTCCGAGGCCAACCGGATCGCCAACGAGACGAGGCTCGTCCGTGGAAACCTCGTTTACACCTACGGCGGTCTGCGCACGCTGCTGCGGTGGAAGCCGGCCCATTTCGAGCTTCGCCTCGACGGTGAGCCCGCCTCGCTGACGGGCTACACGGTGGCTGTGGCCAACTCGGCGGCCTATGGCGGGGGCATGATGCTGGCGCCGCAGGCCTCACTCGAGGACGGATTGCTGGATGTCGTCCTGATCGCCGACGAACCCAAGCTTCAGTTCCTGCGCCACCTCCCCAAGGTGTTCAAGGGCGAGCACGTGGGGCTGCCAGCCGTGCGGATCCTGCAGGCCAAAGAGGTCGAGGTGCGGGCCGATCGGCCGTTCACGATGTACGCCGACGGCGATCCGATCGCCGAGCTACCGGTAATCGTCAAGGTGCTGCCCCGCGCAATCCGGGTGATGGTGCCGGACGGCGCGGCCCACGGCGCGGATCCGCTACACCGATGAGCACCACCTTCGGGGCCAAGATCGTGGCGGCGCGGGCCGTGGGCGGACTCGTGCGTCGCACCGGTCGGGGCGGGGGCACGAGCCTGCCGGGGAAGGTGCTCATCCGCCTCGAGCCACACGCCATCGGTGAGCTGTCCGCCCGCCTGATCCGCGGCAGCGCGGTCATCTCTGCGACCAACGGCAAGACGACGACCGCGACGATGACGGCATCGATCATGGACCGCGCCGGCATCCGCCTGGTGCACAATCGGGCCGGCGCGAACATGGCGGGCGGGATCGCCTCGACGCTGCTCGCTTCGGCCCGTCGCCGCGGCCGGATCGACGGCGAGCTTGGCCTGTTCGAGGTCGACGAGTTCTGGCTGGACCGAGTGACAGCCGAGCTTCGCCCGCGCGCCGTCCTGCTGGCCAACCTGTTCCGTGACCAGCTCGATCGCTACGGCGAGCTCGAGACGATCGCCGACCGCTGGGCCGCCGTGGTGGCCGGGCTGCCGGCCGATACCCGTCTGATCCTCGGCGCTGATGACCCGCTGATCGCCGACCTGGGCCGCGGACGTGAGCAGGTCACGCTGTTCGGGATCGAGGATCCAGAGGTGGCAGTGCCCGAGATGCAGCACGCCTCAGATTCCAAGCACTGCCGGCGCTGCGGCGCCGCCTACCAGTACGAGCTCATATACCTCGGTCACCTGGGTCGCTACTCGTGTCCGGCCTGCGGCCAGAGGCGCCCCGACCCTGAGGTGCGAGCTGAGCAGATCCACCTCGAGGGGACAAGCGCGGCCAGCTTCGACCTGGTCACGCCCTCCGGCGCTCAGCGCGTCAACCTGCCGCTGCCCGGTCTCTACAACGTCTACAACGCTCTGGCCGCCGCTGCCCTGTGCCTGGAGCTCGGGGTCTCGCTGGCGGACGTGGTCGCGGGCCTGGAGTCGGCGACGGCCGCGTTCGGACGAGCCGAGCGTATCCGGGTGGGTGACGTCGAGCTCTCGATCCTCCTGATCAAGAACCCGGCGGGGGCCAACGAGATCTTGCGTACGGTCGCGCTCGAACCGGGCGAGATCGATGCGTTGGCGATACTCAACGACGGCACGGCGGACGGTCGAGACGTGTCGTGGGTGTGGGACGCCGACTTCGAGTTGCTGGCCCCGCACATCCGATCGGTGACCTGCTCGGGCTCGCGCGCCGCCGAGCTGGCGCTGCGTCTGAAGTACGCCGGGGTTCCGATCGAGCGCGTCCGCGTCGTGCCCGCGCTGGACCAGGCGCTCGACATCGCCCTGGCACGAGCGGCCGGAGGCCGGCTATTCGCGCTGCCGACCTACACGGCGCTGCTCGCGCTGCACGAGGAGCTCGCGGCCCGTGGTCACGTTGCCCCCTACTGGGCGGAGCTCGCGGCGTGAGCACGGGCGCCGTCGTCTGGCACGACCTGGAGTGCGGCGCTTACCGCCGCGATATCCCGTTGTGGCTCGAGCTGGCCCGTGAGCACGGCGGCCCGATTCTCGACGTCGGTGCCGGCACCGGCCGGATCACGCTCGCCCTGGCACAGGACGGCCACGACGTCGTGGCGCTCGATCTCGACGCGGAGTTGCTCGCCGAACTGGACCAGCGGGCGAGAACACTGCCGGTCCGTACCGTCTGCGCCGATGCGCGGGATTTCACATTGGGGGACCGCTTCTCGCTCTGCATTGTTCCCATGCAGACGATCCAGCTCCTCGGTGGCGAGAGTGGGCGGCTCGCCTTCCTGGGGTGCGCGCAGCGCCATCTGGTGCCAGATGGCGTTCTTGCCGCGGCCATCACCGAGCAACTTGAGCCCTTCGCCTTGACCGATGGCGGTCCGGCGCCGCTGCCCGACATGGGCGAATTTGACGGCGTCCTGTACAGCAGCCAGCCCACGGCCATACGGGTGCAGGACGGCCGCTTCGTGCTCGAACGCCGCCGTGAGACAGTTGGGGGGAGCGGCGAGCGGACGGTCAGCCGCGACCTCGTCGCCCTCGACGCCGTCACGGCCGAGCACCTGGGGCGGGAGGGAAAGGCGGCCGGACTTCGGCCCGCGGAGGTGAGGGACATCCCGCCGACGGCGGACCACGTCGGAAGCCGGGTGGTGATGTTCCATGCCTGAGGCCATGCCCGCCTTGCGCGTCTGCGCCCTGTACCCGGACCTGATGAACATCTACGCCGACCGCGGCAACCTGCTGTTGCTCTCCCAGCGCTGCCGCTGGCGCGGGCTCGGCTTCGAGCTCAGCGGCGTGAGCGTAGGCGACGAGCTCGATCCCGACTGCGCCGATCTCTTCTACATAGGAGGCGGCCAGGACCGCGACCAGGCACTGTGCGCCCGAGATCTGGCCGAGGTCAAGCGGGAGGCCCTGCACGCCGCCGCTGAGCGGGGGGCGGTGATCCTCGCCGTGTGCGGCGGCTATCAGCTCCTCGGCCACAGCTACCAGCTGGGCGACGAGACACTCCCCGGAGTGGGCCTGGTCGACATCACCACGGTGCGAAGCGACGGCCCCCGGCTGATCGGCAACGTGGCCATAGAGGTCGAGCTCGACGCCGGCCGGCGGGCGCGGCTTGCCGGCTTCGAGAATCACGGAGGCCGGACCCAGCTGGGCGCCACGGCCCAGGCCCTGGGCCGGGTGTTGCGCGGACACGGCAACAACGGGATTGACGGTTACGAGGGCGTTCGCCGCGGCAACGTCATCGGCACCTACCTGCACGGTCCACTGCTCCCCAAGAACGCGTGGTTCGCCGATTGGCTGATCGAAGCCGCTCTGGGGCTCGAGGCACCCCTCGAGCCGCTTGACGACCGGATCGAGGAGCTGGCCCACGCCGAGGCGTGCCGGGCGGCCGGCCTATGAGGCGCTCAGGCCTTCTGCTGCTCGTCGTCCCGGCGCTGGCGGTGGCGGGATGCGGCTCCTCGTCGCACCCGGCCGTCATCGCTCAGGTGACCAAGACCTCCACTCAGGCGACGACGGCCACTCAGGCGACGACCGCCACGACCACCACCGTGCTGGCCGGCACCGGCCGGCCGACCGTGGCCCTCGGCGATATGAACACGCCGGAGCAATTCGTGCTCGGGGAGCTGTATGACCTGGCGCTGTCGGCGCAGGGATACAGCGTGACCCTGAGCCAGAACATCGGCACGACGTCGGTGTCGCTGGAGGCCATCCAGCAACACAGCCTCGACCTCTTCCCCGAGTACCTGAACGTCTGGGACGACCAGGTCGTGGGCGACCCGGGACCGTTCCGAACCGAGCGCGACGCGTACGAGCTGGGGCAGGACTACGCCAACGAGCACGACATGGAACTGCTCGATCCGACCCCGTTCAGCGACACGCCGGGACTCGCGGTCACGCAGGCGTACGCCGAGGCCGACGGGCTGCGGACGCTGGGGGGTCTCCACCTCATCGCCCCCGCGATGACGCTTGGGGCTCCGCTTCCGTTCATCCAGAGCCCAACCGGTCTGCCCGCCCTGGAGGCGGCTTACGGATTCCAGCCCGCGGTCACCAAGCCGGTCGACATCGGCTCTCAGTACGCCGAGCTGCGCTCCGGCACCCTGCAGGTAGCCTACGTCGACACCACCGACCCGCAGCTGGCCGAGCCCGAATTCAAGTTGCTACGCGATCCCAAGCACATCCTCGGGTTCGGGAATGTGGTTCCGGTGACGACTGAAGCCGTGATCGCCGCGGAGGGGCCGGCATTCGCCGCGATCATCGATCAGGTCAGCGCCCTGCTGACTACGCGGGTCATGAGGGGCCTGAACGCAGAGGTCAACATCGACGGGGAGACGGCGTCCCATGTGGCGACCCTGTTCCTGGAGGAGAACGGCCTCCTGCCGGTCACGTCAAGTTCCGCTTGAGCCGAATCCGCCTGGGCCGCGAGGAGAGGTGCCGAGTTCGTTGACCTCGGTGACGACGGGAGTGTGCACATCGATCAGGAGGAGCTGGGCTATGCGGTCGCCCCCGGCCACCGAGCAGGGCTGGGCCCGGTCGGTGTTGAGGAGCAGCACTCTGAGCTCCCCGCGATAACCCGCGTCGATCAGACCCGGGGCGTTCACCAGCGCGATGCCGTGCCGGGCCGCCAGCCCGGAGCGGGGCAGGACCAGCCCGGCCTGACCCTCCGGAATCTCCACAGCGATCCCGGTGCGCACGGACGCCCGCTCGCCTGGCCCCAGCTCGATGTCCTCGAGCGCATACAAATCGAGTCCGGCATCGCCCGGGTACGCGCGAGTGGGAAGGATGGCGCGGGGGTCAACGCGCAGCACGGGCAGCACCGGGACGCTCACGCCGCTGTGGAGGCCACTACGCCCGTTCGGTGAGGGCAAACGGAGCGTAACGAGCGGCCACCGCAGCGGGCAGGCGCACGCTGACCCGGACTCCCTCCCCGGTGTCCTCGCGCACCAGGTCGCCGGCCAGGTCGTGAAGCTCGGCCAGACGACCGCCGTCGCCGTACGGGATGAGCAGCTCGATCGGGCGCAGGGTACGCGCGAACTCCTCCTCGATGCGCTCACTGAGCTCGGGCAGCCCCTCCCCGGTCGCAGCCGAGACGAGAGCGGCCTCCGGGTGCCGGTTGATCAGCTCGAGCCGGCGCTCGGGACCGACCATGTCCGCCTTGGACAGCACGAGCACGCGTGGCGCCTCCTCGGCCCCAATCTCGGTGAGCACGTCATCCACGGCGCGGGTCATGGCCACCAGCTCCTCCTCCGGCACCGAGGCGTCGACCACGTGGAGGATGAGGTCGGCCACGCGCGTCTCCTCCAGCGTGGCTCCGAACGCCTCCACGAGCTGATGCGGCAGCTTGCGAATGAAGCCGACGGTGTCGGTCAGGAGGTAGTCCCGACCACCCGCTCTGAGGACGCGGGTGGTCGGATCCAACGTCTGGAAGAGACGGTCCCCGACCCCGACCTCCGCGCCCGTCAGTGCGTTCAGGAGGGTCGACTTGCCGGCGTTGGTGTACCCGGCCAGCGCGACCTGGGGCAGGTCGGCTCGCTCGCGCTCGGCCCGCATCACCGACCGGCTCGAGCGCACCTGGACGAGCCGGCGCTGCAGCGCGGCGATCCGGTCGCGCGCCAGGCGCCGGTCGGTCTCGATCTGGGTCTCGCCCGGTCCGCGCGTGCCGACGCCGCCGCCCAGTCGCTCGAGGTGGGACCAGAGTCCACGCATACGGGCCAGGTTGTACTGGAGCTGGGCCAGCTCGACCTGCAGCTTGCCCTCAGCGCTGTGCGCATGCGCCGCGAAGATGTCGAGGATGATCGCGGTGCGGTCGACGACCGGCACTCCGAGGGCCTGCTCCAGGTTGCGCTCCTGGCGGGGAGATAGCTCATCGTCGCAGGCCACTAGATTGGCGTCGGCGCGTGCGATCTCGGCTTTGAGCTCGTCGAGCTTGCCCGGCCCCAGGTAGCTGTTGGGGTGGGGCTGATCCCGGCGCTGGACCATCTCGCCGACGGCGGCCACGCCGGCCGTGAGCAGCAGCTCGCGCAGCTCATCCAGCTGCTCCTCGCCGCCGTCGGCGAGCGCGGCGATCATGTAGGCACGCTGCCGGGCGCGTCCCTCTGGACGCGCGCCATTGCTGGCGCTCGAAGTCTGCTTGGTTCGTCCGGCGCGGGTTCTCTGCACCCTTTGATGGTAGTCCCCGCGCCGGGTGCGGTGGCCTCTGGTTTGCGCGATTTGGCAGGTCGCGAGACCTGTTCAAACGGACGAATCGAACCCGGTTTCCGAGCGCTGACCGATCCTGCACGCTGAGGCGGCGAAATCGAACAACTCTCCAGATCGCGCCGTGGTTTGAGCGCTTCAGCAGGTCGCGGCGCCTGCGGCCCCTCCGCCTGCGACCCTCGCCATGCGAACCGGGCTCGCTGGCTTCACTGCCGTCCTTCCCGAGCGCAGCGCCCGGCCCGGAGAACCGTGGAATCGACGATCCGAGATTAGAGGGCGCGCAGGCGCTCGACCGCCTCGACGAGACGGTCGTCGGGCGTGGTCAGCGAGATCCGGAAGAAGCCCTCGCCGTTCGGCCCATAGGCGCCGCCGGGCGACAGCACGACCGCCGCCTCCTCGAGCACGTGCTCGCAGTAGGCGGCGGCGTTCGCGAAG
>Ga0335074_10004138_pt1 | contig 19945 bp, 15 predicted proteins | sample Lox_Sample_23_FD_206715 | JGI IMG/M metagenome (GOLD analysis project Ga0335074, IMG submission 206715) | Soil microbial communities from Loxahatchee National Wildlife Refuge, Florida, United States - Lox_Sample_2.3 | ecosystem: Environmental > Terrestrial > Soil > Wetlands | place: USA... | reverse complement strand
CACCAAGCCGCCAGGTACCGAGCCGCCCGGCACTGAGCCGCCCGGCACTGAGCCGCCCGGCACTGAGCCGCCCGGCACTGAGCCGCCCGGCACTGAGCCGCCCGGCACTGAGCCGGCCAGCCCCCGGCAGCGGACCGCGACCGCCAGTCGCAGAGCAGCCCGGCGGACCGCACTCGCGCTGATGGCCGGGCTGGCGGCAAGCTGCCTGTTCGGGCTGTGGATCGGCGGCGACCCGGGCGCGGTGCTGCTGCCGAGCGCTACTGCCGGGTTCATGGTCGCGGCCGCGCTCCGGGACGACTCCTGGCTCTGCCGCGCGCTCTCCGGTCCGTGGGTCATCGCCGTTCTCATGCTCGCGGCGGCAGTCTCTGGCGTGATCGGTCAGCACGTCACAGCGGTCGGCGGCAACAGCCTGGTTGCGTCCTCGCTGTCGGGCACGATCCCGCAGTTGCTGTGCGTGATCCTGGTCGGCCGGCTGATCTCTGCTCAGCGAGCTGCTGGCCGAGGGCGCCGCTGCGGGGCCGCGCTAGGCCGGACCAGCACCGGCAGACCGGGAGTTGCCGCAGGCAGAGAGCGCGCAGACTGCGCGCAGACAGCACACAGAGGGCGGCTGCGACGAGGCAGGCATGTTATAGCCATGTGTCCCGATTGCCGCTAACATGCCGTGAGGTCAGGCTATGATCTCGCGTACGCGTTGCAGCACGTAGCGGACATATCTCTCAGACCGACGGTGGAGGACCAGTGCGCAGGGTCATCGGGCTCATCGCAAGTGCCCTCGGGACTTTCCTCATTGTGCTGGCCCTCTTCCTCCGCTTCTACGTTGCCGATCAGGCGATCAAGTTCCCGCTGAACGAGAACGAGATCACCGAGCTGACAGCGAGCAACGTGAGCTACTTCAACCCGACCCTGGTGAAGGAGCTGTCCGGTGTCACTATGCACCTGACGAACACGGTGCAGGGAGACGTCGCCGACGGAAACTCAAGCCATGCGGTCTGGACCGAGTTCACCTACCTGTACGACGCCACCAACCAGCAGCAGTTCGAGTACTCGCTGCAGCGGCTGCCGTTCAACCGCCGGACCGGCGAATTCGTGAACTGCTGCGGTGCGTACGTCGGCGCGGACACGAACCTGGCCGGCGAGCACGGCCTCGCGTACGTCTGGCCGTTCAACGCCCAGAAGAAGACGTACCAGGTCTTCAACACCACGCTGATGGCGACAGTGCGGGCCGTCTACTCGGGGACCGCCACCGTGGACGGCGAGTCGACCTATAAGTACGTGGAGACAACGAATCCGACGGAGTCGGGCACCGAGACAGTTCCGGGGTCGCTGGTGGGCGTCAAGGACCAGCAGACGGTGACGCTGGGCGAGTACGACCAGGGGGTCACCACCGAGTACGTCGACCCGATCACCGGCGCGCCGGTCAGCGCGGTCATCAGCGAGCACGTTTACCTGGCGAGCAATGCGAGCACGCCGCTGCTGAACCTGCTCGACGCGCGCTTTACCGATGAGCCGTCGTCGATCGCATCCGCGGTTCACACGGCCAAGAAGTACGACACGGAGATCTCGCTGGTCGAGATCATCCTTCCGGTGTCGCTCGGCCTGGTCGGCATCATCCTGCTTGTCATCGGCTTCCTCCTGGGGCGGCGGCCGCGGGCCGCATACGCCTACGGGGACGAGAGCGAGGAAGACTTCGAGGACGGCAGAGTGCTGCCAGCCGGAGACGCGTCGGTCTGACCGGCCGGCCTGCGGCGAAGGCTGATGCCGAGGCCGCCTAGCGCGAGGTCGGACACCGTGGTGACGACCCGGGCAACCAGCGCGACAGCGACCGCGGTCCCGTGCGGCAGTGCCTGCGACAGTGCCGCGACGAGGATAAGGTCGCGGGCCCCGAGCCCGCTGGGCAGGATTACCAGGAGCGTGCCGGCCGAGTAGGCCAGCGCGTAGCCGCCCGCGGACAATACGAACGCGCCGGGCCGCAGACCTGCCATGTCGCCGGCCAGCAGCCAGATCGCGACGCCGAGCACGAGCCAGCCCGCCAGGTTCCAGGCCAGCGCCCGGCCGAGACCGCGCCAGGTCGGCCTTCGCTCAAGCGGCTGGAATCGCAGCAGTGTCAGCAGGCGGTCCAGGACGCGGCCGAGCACCGGCGGGCAGAGCACCGCGAGCAGCACTGGCACCGTGCAGACCAGCCACCAGTACTGCCGCACGAGGCCCGGCGAGGTGACCGGCAGCGTGACCAGGGCGACGCCCACGCCGCTCCCGACCATGACGGCCAGGGATGTCACAACGGACGCGAGGCTCCGGCGGCGCGGCACCTGGTAATCGTGACCGAGTTCAACCTGGGCGGCGAAGGCCCAGACAGCGCCCGGCACGTACTTAGCCAGCTGCGCGATGAAGTTAACCCGCGCGGCGGCTCGGACCGGGAGCGGCGAGCCCAGGTCAGTCAGGATCGCGCGCCAGGCGAGCATCATGCAGCAGGATCCGGCCATCGCCGCCGCGAGGGATCCGGCCAGCGAGTACCAGTGCAGCCGGTGCAGTGAGGTCGCCACTTGCGGCCACTCCCGGTAGAGGCCGTAGCCGCAGAATGCGAGGACGATGGCGAGCAGGCCCAGGCGCAGCCACGGGTTCGCTGCGAGGCGCGTCAGCCGGGTCAGCACTCGCACAGAGTACCTGTTCTGTCACAGTATCGAGCTACTTGCGTGCTTGCTCTAGCCCGCGCGCAGGTCGTTGTGATGTCCTATCCCTAGGTGGACTAGAACCAGTTCTAGTCTAGGGCGGCAAACGACGGCTGAGCAGCAGCGCGGAGGTGGCGGTGGGCTCGAACGGGTTCTGGGGCCGGGCGGCGGAAGACCCGGCCTGGGTGGCCGTGGTGGATCCCGACGGCACTGAGCACAGGGCCGGCGACCTGCTCGCCCGCGTCAACCAGCTCACCCGTGCGCTCCAGGCCCGCGGGCTGAAGCCCGGCGACGGCATCGCCTCCTTGCTGCCGAATGGCGCCGCCCCGACTGAGGTGTACCTTGCCGCACTCCAGGCTGGCTGGTACCTGACCCCGATCAACTGGCACTTCACCGCGCCGGAGGCCGCCTATATTGCCGCGGACTGCGGGGCGAAGGCGTTCTTCGTGCACGAGCGGTTCGCTCAGCTCGGCATCGACACCGCGGACCAGGCGGGCATCCCGGCCGACGCCTTGTTCAGCTTCGGCGCTGTCGCAGGCTTTACCGACGTCGCGGACCTGCGCGCCGGTCAGCCCGCCACCGCGCCGGAGAACCGGACCGCGGGAACCACGATGCACTACACGTCCGGCACGACGGGCAGGCCCAAGGGCGTGCGCCGCGCGCTGATCGGCCTCGACCCAGACGACGCGGCGGCGCTGCTGGGCGGCGGCCTGCTGGGCGGTGTCTTCGGCATCACCGACGGCCAGCCCAACGCGCACCTGGTGAGCTCACCGAACTACCACACGGCCGTTTCCACCTTCGGTGGCGCCGCGCTGCACCTCGGCCACACGCTGGTCTGCATGGACGGCTTCGACGCTGAGGAGGCACTGCGTCTCACCGAGCGCTACCGCTGCACCAACTCGCACATGGTGCCGACCCATTTCAAGCGGATGCTGTCGCTGCCGGACGAGGTCAAGACCCGCTACGACCTGTCCTCAATGCGGTGGCTGATCCACGCGGCGGCGCCCTGCCCGGTCGGGATCAAGCAGGCGATGCTCGACTGGTGGGGCCCGTGCGTGTGGGAGTACTACGCGGCCACTGAGGGTGGCGGCACGGTTGCGTCGCCGGAAAACTGGCTCGCGCATCCGGGCACCGTCGGGATCCCCTGGCCGCTCAGCGAGGTGCTGATCGCCGACGACAACGGCGAGGTCCAGCCGGCCGGCGTTCCCGGCACGATCTACCTGAAGATGGGGCTGTCCGAGTTCGAGTATTACGGCGACAAGGCCAAGACGGATGCGGGCCGCCTGCACGGCTACTTCACCGTGGGTGACATCGGCTACCTCACCGAGGATGGCTATCTGTTCCTGTGCGACCGGAAGTCCGACATGATCATCTCTGGCGGGGCGAACATCTACCCGGCGGAGATCGAGGCCGAGATCATCATGAATCCCAAGGTCGCCGACGTCGCCGTGTTCGGCATCCCGGACGAGGAGTGGGGCGAGCAGATCAAGGCAGTCGTGCAGCCGGCCGACGGGGTGCAGCCAGGTGACGAGCTGGCGGCAGACATCCTGGCCGGGCTGGCGGGCCGGCTGGCCAAGATGAAGTGGCCGAAGTCGATCGACTTCGTCGCCGAGCTGCCGCGCGACCCGAGCGGGAAGCTGCTGAAGCGGCGCCTGCGGGATCCGTACTGGGCGGGCCGGACGGCCAAGATCTGACGTTCGCCGTCAGCCGCCCGCCACCTCGGTCAGGACGTCGATCAGCCGGGTCGTTGACGCCGGGTCGGGTGGTTGCCCGTAGGTCATGGCGAACACGTGCCGGCGCGCGCCAGCTAGCGGCGTCGCGGTGATGCCCGGATGCCGGGCCGCGGCCAGGCAGAGGCCGGGCAGCGTGGTCACCCCGAGGCCTGCGGCGACCAGCGCCTGGACGGCGACGTAGTCGTCCGTGGTGAATGCGATCTTCGGCGCGAACCCGGCGGCCTCGCACTGCCGGACCAGGTAGCTACGGCAGCGCTCGCAGCCGGCTATCCACCGCGACCCTGCGTGCGCGGCCAGCTCAGGCGCCAGCGCGGTACCGGCGGCGGTGACGAGATGCACTGGCTCGTCCAGCAGCAATCGGCCCCGCGTTCCCTCGTCAGCCGGATCGGGCGGGGATGGATCGCTGTCCTGCTGGTAGTGCTGGAACACCAGGGCGACGTCCACGTAACCGGCCCGCAGCATGCGCAGCGCCTCGGGCGGCTCCGCCTCGGTCAGCATGAGGTCAAGCCCCGTGATCTCTGCCTCGAGCCGGGCTGCGGCGGCGGGCACCAGCGTGCCGAGCGCGGACGGGAACGCGGCCAGCCTGACCCTCCCCTCGCGCAGGCCGACGTGGGCGGCAAGCTCGGCTTCGGCCGCGTCGATCCGGCCGATGATCTCCTCGGCACGCTCGGCGAGCAGCCGACCGGCCTCGGTGAGGCGGATGCCCCGGCCGACTCGCTCCAGCAGCCGGGCGCCGGTCTCCGCCTCCAGCCGGGCGATGTGATGGCTGACCGACGGCTGGGCATAGTTGAGCGCGCGGGCCGCAGCCGTGACCGAGCCGTGCCGGGCGACCGCGACGAGCACCCGGAGCCTGGTCACATCGAGCATGGCTCAAATATAGGCGCGTTCGATCTATCCAGCCGAGGGCATCCGGTGCGCAAATCTTTCCGGAGGACGACATAGCACTAGCAGGCGGGAACGGGCCGGCTCCGGCTGATGCCGCCCGGGAGGCTACGTGCCGCCCGCGGCGCGGCCTGGACGGCGCGTGACATGGCGGTTGTCACGACACGGGATTGCGGGCTGTCATATCACCGCATTCCGGTCGTCATGCCAGGCATAGTGAGACCATGCGCGCGGAGCGGATGATCTGGCAGCCCGCCCCCGGCTGGCCCGCGTCGCCGCCGGGATGGCAGCCGCCGCCTGGCTGGGCACCGCCACCGGACTGGCCGGCGGCTCCGGCGGACTGGCAGTTCTGGGTTCCGGCCCCGCCGCGCTGGCCGGTGCGCACGAAGGAACTGTCATCTCGGCGGGATCTGACGCTCGAGACCTGGGTGGTCATGATCGCGCTGCTGGTTCCCTGGGTGATCAGCGCGGTAGTGACTCTGGGCGTGCACCTGGCCACTGGGGCGAGCCTGGCGCAGCTGCCGAACCTGGCGCCGCACCAGCCGGCCGCCAACGTCGTCCTTGGCCTGCTGAGCTATCTGCCGGTGGCCGCCGTGGTTCCGCTGGCACTGCTGCTGCTGGCCAGGACTGGCCAGCGACCGTCGGACCTCGGCCTGACCAGCGCGCGCGTGTCAGACGTCCGCGTTGCGATCGGGCTCGCGGCCGCCGGCCTGGGCATCGAGGTCCTGCTCGCCATCCCGCTTGCCGGGCTCAAGCATTCGGCGCTGGTCAATACCGCCGGGCCGCTGCACGTGCCGGTGTACTACCTGGTCTTCGGCCTGAGCCAGTCGCTGCTGACCGCGATCGCGGAGGAGGTCGCGGTCAGTGGCTACCTGCTGACGAGGCTCGATCAGCTGGGCTGGTCGCCGTGGAAGGCGTTCTGGCTGAGCCTCGCGCTGCGCACGAGCTACCACGTCTATTACGGTCTGGGCGCGATCCTCACGCTGCCGCTCGGGTACTTCCTGACCCGCTCCTTCCAGAAGCACGGCAAGCTCAACCGGCCGATCATCGCCCACTTCCTGTATGACTCGGTGACCTTCCTGCTGGCGATCCTGCTGCACTAGGCACGCACCTAGCCCGCCGGAGCGTCACCGCCGGGGCTGCGACCCTCCAGCAGCGGGGCGGCCGGATCGGGCCGTACCGGGTGCGGCTCGTCAGCCGCGGTGCGGCGGCGCCACGCGATGCCGGACAACGCCTCGAGCACAACCCGGTTGGCCAGGAAGGCGGTCACCTCCGCGTGGTCGAACGGCGGCGCGACCTCGACGACATCGACTCCGGCCAGCGGCAGTTCCATAGCGATCCGGCGAACCGCGTCTAGCAGTTGCCGGCCGGTCATGCCGCCGGGCTCCGGCGTCCCGGTCCCCGGCGCCATACCGGGGTCGACCACGTCGATGTCGACCGACAGAAAGACGCCGTCGCAGTCGTCGGTGGCGATGGCGAAGGCCTCGCTCAGGCAATCGTCCAGCCCGCGGTTGACCACCTCGGTCATCTCGTAGCTGCGCATCCGCTGGCTGGCCATCCAGTCCAGGGTCTCCGGCTCCGGCCAGTAGCCACGAAGCCCGATCTGCAGGAACCGATCGCCACGGACCGCGCCGGATTCGATCAGCCGCCGCATCGGCGTGCCGTGCCCGTACAGTGCGCCAAACTGGGTGTCCCCGGTGTCGGCGTGCGCATCGAAATGGATGACCGAGACCCGGCCCCAGCCGACGTGCCGGGCGACGCCGGTGACGTCCGGCAGCGCGATCGTGTGATCGCCGCCGAGGATGACCGGGATCGCCCCGCCGCGGCAGGCCCGGTGGACGGCTTCCTCCAGCCGCCGCAGTGACTGCTCGGTGTCGCCGGACAGCATCTCGACATCTCCGGCGTCAGCCACCCGAAGCTCGGTCAGCGGGTCGACGCCCAGTGCGAGATGCGGCCTCGACCCGTCGTGCGGCAGATAGTCGGTGAACCGGATGGCCTGCGGCCCGAACCGCGCGCCCGGCCGGTGTGAGGTGCCGCCGTCGAACGGAGCACCGATGATCATGATGTCCGTTCCGGCCCAGGACTGCTGATCTGCCAGGTCAGCGCGCCCGACGCCGAGGAACGTGGCGTCCGGGCCGTACATACCGCCTAGTCGCGTCATCAGGCCAACCTATCCGGCTGGGCACTCGCGGTCAGGCCAGGCTTTACTGTCACGCCGGGAATACGCAGCCTGCCGGAAACGTGACTGTGAGATCGTGCTGTGCTAGCTGACGCGGGGAAACAACCGGGGCGGACCACCGGAACGAACGGAGCAGGTAGTTGGCACAGATGTGTCCACCGGCAGATCAGGACGCTCAGGACCCCCGTGAGCTGCTGTCCGACCAGGAGATCGAGCGCCTGATCGCGGCGCAGGGCCGCCGGATTGCGCTGCCCGGCGTGCTGAACCTGCGTGACATCGGCGGGTACCCGGTGGCCGGCGGCGGCCAGGTGCGATGGCGGACGCTGTACCGCTCAGACGCACTGCACCAGCTCGGCTCGGCAGGCCTGGGCAGGCTTGCCCTGCGTAGCGTCGTCGACCTGCGCACCCAGCTCGAGGCGGAGTACGCGCCGAGCCCGCTGGCCGGGCTGCCGGCCCGGCTGACCCATGTGTCGCTCATCGGCCCGGATCTGCCCGCCGAGCCGCTGGAGCTCGGGGAGATCTACCGCTTCATCGTCACCCAGCGCGGCCCGGCTGTCGCGGAAGCGATCGGGGCGCTCTGTGCCGGCGGCGCGTTCCCGGCGCTGGTGCACTGCAGCGCAGGCAAGGACCGGACCGGCATCGTCATCGCGCTGATCCTGGCCCTGGTCGGGGTACCGGACGAGGTGATCGCGGCGGACTATGCGTTCAGCTCGGTGTGCCTCGATCCAGACCTGACGCCGGCGATCGGCCAGCTGATTGCCAGTACCGGCCTCGAGGAGGACCGGACCCGCGAGCTGCTGTCCTCCCCGCCGGGCCTCATCCTGGACGTGCTGGCGCGCGTGCGGGCGACCAGCGGCTCGGTCAGTGGCTACCTGGCCGACAGCGGGCTGACCCTGGCCGAGCTGGCGACGCTGCGCGCCGCGCTCGTGGCCGGCTGACAGCGGTCGCCGCGGGCCGCTACGGTCAGGACAATGAGCCTCAGCGACCTGGACCGCAGGATCGTGGCGGCGCTCATTGACGATGCGCGCGCGACCTATGCGGAGGTAGGGGCCAGGGTTGGCCTCTCGGCGCCAGCCGTGAAGCGCCGCGTGGACCGGCTCCGGGCGTCCGGTGCGATCACTGGATTCGGCGCCAGGGTCGATCCGTCCGCGCTCGGCTGGACCACCGAGGCCTACGTCGAGCTGTTCTGCCGGGGACGGACGTCTCCGGCCGACATCGCGGCGGCCGTAGCCAAGCACCCAGAGGTCATGGACGCCTGCACGATCACCGGCGAGGCCGACGCCCTGCTGCACATCAGGGCGGCGGACGTCCGGCATTTCGAGCAGGTCGTGGAGCGCATCGGAGCTGAGCCGTTCGTGGTGCGGACACGGAGCGTGATCGTTTTGTCGAGGCTGGTCCACCGACCTGATCAGCTGCCGCCGTCGGCCGGTGGCTGAGAGCCGTCGCCACGGGCAGCCAAGACCCGCGAATTTTCTAGTTTTGGGAAGAACGCCGGGCTCTCCCGCGGAGCTTCGGATACAGTCAAGGCCATGACCGAGCGTCACAGCGAACCATCGGCCAGCGGTCGGCCTATGAACACCGGGGAATTCCGGGCTATGCCGGACGCCTCCGCTAGCACGGCTCAGTTTCAGGCGTTCGCCGAAGCCGACGCCGAGCCCGCCCGCCCGTGGGATCTGGCCGCGCCGAGCCGTAGCCCGGCCCGGCTGACCGCCCTCATCGTCGGCGGGATCGTCGTGCTTGCGATCATCGTGATCCTGATCGCCACGCTTGCCTAGCTAACTCCGCCAGGCCAGCCGTCGAGTGCTGCCTTGTCCGGGCATGTTTGTATTGGCAGACATGACCGCAGGACCGGGAGTCGCCGCTGCCCCGCCGCCAGCCGGAGCCCGGCCGGATGAGGAAGACCGGCACCGGCTGACCGCGCTGGAGGGCCTGGCCGCCCTCTCGCTCGACGCGCTGTCCTCGGTCGCCTACGGCCCCCAGGCCATCCTGATCGTGCTGGCAACCGCGGGCGCTGCCGCGCTGCACTACGCGCTGCCCGTCACCATTGCGATCGTCGTGCTGCTGACCGTCTTGGTGATCTCCTACCGGCAGGTGATCGAGGCATTCCCGAGTGGCGGGGGCGCCTACGCGGTCGCCAAGGCGCATCTGGGCGTCAAGCCGAGCCTCATCGCCGCCGGCGCTCTCGTTGTCGACTACGTGCTCAACGCGGCCGTCGGTGTGTCGGCCGGAGTGGAAGCGCTAACCTCGGCTTTCCGCGGGCTCTATCCGGACCGGGTGATCATCTGCCTCGTCGTGCTGGCCCTCATCACCGGCGCGAACCTGTGGGGCGTGGCCGAGTCGGCCAGGCTGTTCATCGTCCCGACGCTGCTCTTCATCGCCGGGATCTTCGCGGTCATCCTCGGCGGCCTGACGCGCTCGCATCCGCTGCCGTTCCCGCAGGGCCCGACGACATCGGCTGTGTCGGCTGTCGGCCTGCTCCTGCTCCTGCGGGCGTTCGCATCGGGCTGCTCTGCGCTCACTGGTGTGGAGGCGATCGCGAACGCAGTGCCGTCGTTCCGGCAGCCGCGGGCTCGCCGCGCTCAGCACACCGAGATGGGCCTGGGCATCATCCTCGGCCTGATGCTGATCGGCATCGCTGTGGTGGCGCAGAAGTTTCACGCCAAGCCGTCAGGATCGGTGACGACGCTGGCGCAGCTCACTCAGGGTTCGCTCGGGCACAACATCTGGTTCTTCGCGATCCAGCTCATCACGACGGTCCTGCTGGCTCTGGCCGCCAACACCTCGTTCGGCGGGCTGCCGGTGCTGGCGTCGCTGCTGGCCACCGACAACTTCCTGCCGCACCTCTTCTTTCTCAAGGCGCAGCGCCAGGTACACCGCTACGGCGTGATCGTGCTGGCCGTCACGGCCGCGATCCTGCTGGTGGTCTCGAGAGGCAGCACCCAGGCACTGATCCCTGTGTTCGCGATCGGCGTCTTCGTCGGGTTCACGCTGTCGCAGGCAGGCATGGTGAAGCACTGGCGCGAGCGCGGCGGCTCCGGCTGGCGCACTCGCGCGGTCATCAACGGGGTCGGGGCGCTCTTCACTCTGGCGGCCCTCGCTATCGAGCTGATCAGCAAGTTCACCGAGGGCGCCTGGCTCGTCGTGATCGTCGTGCCGCTGCTGGTCCTCATGTTCATGCGGGTGCACACGCTCTACCGCCGGATGGGTGCCGCGCTCGAGATCGGCAAGGTGCCAGCGCCGCCGCAGAAGCGGAACAGCCTCGTCGTCGTCCCGGTCAGCACCATGTCCAAGCTTGTCCGGGAGGGAATCTCGGCGGCCCTGGCGATCGGTCAGGACGTCGTCGCGGTGACGGTCTGCTTCGACGATTCCGAGGACCACGCCGCGGACGCGAAACTGCGCGGCCAGTGGGACGAGTGGAATCCCGGCGTCCCGCTGAAGACGCTGCACACCAAGCACCGGTCGCTCGGTACGCCAGTCGTGGAGTACCTGCGTGAGCTCGAGCAGACCGATAGCCACGATCAGCTTGTCGTGCTGATCCCGGAGGTCTACTCACCCCACCCGTGGCGGCGGCTGCTGCACAATCAGCGCGGGTTCGTGATCGAGCAGGCGATCCAGCACGCCACCAGTGACATCGTCATCTGCCGGCTGCGGTACCGCCTCGGCGGCATTGCGGGCGGCCGGCCAGGCGGAACCGGCGCGGCAGTTGCCGATCCCGGCGTCCCGGCCAGCGGGCGCCGCCCGGCCACGGCGAACTCGCCCGCCGGGGGCGAGTCAGCGGACCTGCCGCGCAAGCCCGACCTGGGCTAGCCGCTGCCCCGCCTAGCAGATACTGCCTAGCCGGCGCCTGCCTGGGCGGAATCGGGCTGGTAGCGGTAGCCCATGCCCGGTTCGGTCAGCAGCCACCGCGGCCGGGCCGGATCGGGCTCCAGTTTGCGGCGGAGCTGGGCCATGTAGAGGCGGAGGTTCCCGGTGGCGTCGGAGTAACCGGGCCCCCACACTTCGCTGAGCAGTTGCTGCTGGCTGAGTAGCTTGCCGGGATTGCGCAGCAGCACCTCGAGCAGGTGCCATTCGGTGGGAGTCAGCCGGATGGCCCCGTTCCCGTCGTTATGGCTTTGATCTTTCCCCGGATCCCGCACCACCCGCTTGGCCGCCAGGTCGACGGTGAGATCGCCGAGGCGGACCGTCGGTTCAGCGCCGTCTGCGGCCGCCCGCCTGCTGACGGCGCGCATTCTGGCGAGCAGCTCGTCCATGCCGAACGGCTTGGTGACGTAGTCGTCTGCCCCGGCGTCGAGCGCTTCCACCTTGTCCGTGCTGTCCGAGCGACCGGACAGCACGATGATCGGCGCATCGGTCCAGCCGCGCAGGCCGTGGATGACCTCGACGCCGTCCAGGTCCGGCAGGCCCAGGTCGAGGATGACCAGGTCGGGCGGGTGCTTAGCGGCCAGCTCCAGCGCCTCGGTCGCGCTGCCCGCAGTATGCACGTCATACTGACGCACCCGCAGGTTGATTCGCAGCGCCCGGAGGATCTGCGGCTCGTCATCGATGACCAGAACAGTCGTCACGCTAACAAGATTGTCATGCGGCGGCCGGCGGGCGGCGCCGGTGGTCATGTGACAGCAGTGGCGCTGGGGTCCGGGGCAGTGTGATCCGATACGCCATCGGGATCGGAGCCTGGCGGCGCCGGGACGGCGGGCAGGGACAGCGTCATGGTGAGGCCGCCGCCGGGCGTATCGTCCGGCTCCAGGGTGCCGCCCATCGCCTCGGTCAGGCCGCGCGACAGCGCCAGTCCCAGGCCGACTCCGGTGGTGTTGTCGGTGTCGCCGAGCCGCTGGAACGGCACGAACATCTGATCCCGGTGCTCGGAGGGGATGCCGGGACCGCGGTCGATGACCCGCAGTTCCACCCGGTCGCGCAGCGCGCTGCCGGACAGCGCCGGCGGTGAGCCGGACGGCGAGTAGCGCAGCGCGTTCGCGGTCAGGTTGGCAATGACGCGCTCCAGGATGCCGGGATCGACCGCTACCTCCGGCAGATCGTCCGGAATGCTCACGGTCACCGTGCGCGCTGCCGGTCCCAGGTCGTCCAGCGACCTGGCGACGATCTCGGCCAGGTCGGCCGGTCGGGGGAAGACCGCGAGCGCGCCGGCCTGGAGCCTGCTCATGTCGAGCAGGTTGTCCACCAGGCGGGCGAGCCGGTCCAGGGACTCATCGGCGGTCGCGAGCAGTTCGTCGTGGTCTTCGGCGTCCCACTCGATGTCATGCGAACGCAGGCTCGTCACGGCTGCCTTGGCAGAGGCCAGCGGGGTACGCAGGTCGTGGCTGACCGCGGCCAGCAGAGCGGTGCGCATTCGGTCCGCCTCGGCGATCGGGCGGGCCGCCTCGGCCGCGGCTGCCAGCCGACCCTGTTCGAGCGCGGCGGCTGCATAGGCAGCGAATGCGCCGAGCACACGGCGGTCGGTCGCGGGTAGCGGGCGGCCGCGCAGGGCCAGGACGAGGTCGTCGCCGACCGGTATCTCGACGTCGGCGTCTTCGGGCCGGGTGACCGGCTGCTCGCCAGAGACCCCGACCGCCGTCCAGCGACCTGTCGGGTGCGCCGCGGACCGGCCGCCGGACAGGGCGGTTCCGGGCTGGGCCCCACCGGGGTCCGTGCCGCCGGTCTTGCCGCCACCGCCCGTCAGCTCAAGCAGGGTCACCGAGTCCATGCCGAACGCCTCGCGTACCCGGTCGAGGATGGCCGGCAGCGCGCGCTGGCCGCGGAGCACGCTGCCGGCCGTGGTCGCGAGCAGCTCGGACTCAGCGCCGGAGCGCGCTGCCTGCTGGGTCCGCCGGGCCGCGATGTCCACCACGAAGCTCACCATGATCGCGACCGCGACGAAGATGATCAGCGCGAGCACGTTGTTGGTCTCGGCGATCGTGAACCTGTGGACCGGCGGGATGAAGTAATAGTTGAGCAGCAGCGATCCAGCCACCGCGGCTAGCAGTGCCGGGATGAACCCGCCGACCAGCGCCACCGCGATGACGCCGGTCAGGAACACCAGGACGTCGCTGGTCAGCTTGATGTCACCGTGGGCGTTGGCCAGCACCAGCGTCAGCAGCGGCATCAGCACCGCGGCGAATACATATCCGGCCAGCTTGCGCTGCAAAGTCAGGCCGCTGCGCACCCTCGGGAGGCCACGGCCGCGGCCGACGTAGGAGTGCGTCACCATGTGCACGTCGATGTCGCCGGACTCGCGCATCGTGCGCATGCTGACACCCGGCCCGGTCAGCAGCGAAGCGAGCCAGCCGCGTCGGCTGACGCCGAGGACGAGCTGAGTGGCGTTCTCCGCCCGGGCGAAGGTCAGCAGCGCATCCGGCACGTTGTCGCCCACGACCTGGTGGTAGCTGCCGCCGAGCGATTCGGTCAGCCGCCGCTGGCTGGCCAGCGCGGCCGGGTCGGAGCCGGTCAGCCCGTCCGAGGCGGTCACATGGACGGCCAGCAGATCGCCGCCGGTCGACCTGGCGGCGATCCGTGCGGCCCGCCGGATGAGCGTGTCGCCCTCCGGCCCGCCGGTGAGCGCGACGACGACGCGTTCCCTGGCCTCCCAGGTGGTGCGGATGTCATGGGCCTCGCGGTAGCGCTGCAGCCCTTCGTCGACCTTGTCGGCCAGCCACAGCAGCGCGAGCTCGCGCAGGGCGGACAGGTTGCCGATGCGGAAGTAGTTAGTCAGCGCCGCGTCGATCTTGTCAGCAGCGTAGATGTTGCCGTGCGCCATCCGGCGGCGTAGTGCCTCCGGGGTCATGTCGACCAGCTCGACCTGGTCGGCGGCCCGGACTACGGCATCGGGCACGGTCTCCCGCTGCGGCACGCCGGTGATCTTCTCGACGACGTCGTTGAGCGACTCCAAGTGCTGGATGTTCATCGCCGAGATAACGTCGATCCCGGCGTCCAGCAGTTCGGCGACATCCTGCCAGCGCTTCTCGTTTCGGGAGCCGGGAACGTTCGTGTGCGCGAACTCGTCTACGAGCGCGACCTCGGGATGCCGCGCGAGCACTGCGTCGAGGTCCATCTCCTCGAAAAAGCTGTTCCGGTACGGCAGCCGGATCCGCGGGACGACCTCCAGGTCACCGATCTGGTCTTGGGTGTGCTTGCGGCCGTGTGCCTCCACGTAGGCGACGACAACGTCGGTGCCGCGTTCCTTGCGCCGCTGTCCCTCGTTGAGCATGGCGAATGTCTTGCCGACGCCGGCTGCTGAGCCAAGGTAGATCCGCAGCAGGCCACGGCTGCCTGGTGGCCTGGCAGCAGCCCTGACGTCGGCCAGGGTCTCCGATCTGGCGTCCGCGCTCATAACGCCCCTGCTTCCGAGTGTCTCAAGGCTGGTACCGGTACCCCATGCCGGGCTCTGTCAGCAGATGTCGCGGCCGCGGCGGGTCGTCCTCTAGTTTCCGCCGCAGCCTAGCCATGTGGAACCGCAGGTAATGGGTGCTGTCCTCGGCCCCTGGTCCCCACACGTCGGCGAGCAGCTTTGTAGCCGGAACGAGCTGCCCTGGGGAGCACAGCAGCACGTCGAGCATCCGCCATTCGGTCTTGGTCAGATGCACGGGCTCGAGCTCGCCACTGTCAGACTTCCTGACAACGGTCTTGGCGCCCGGGTCGACCACGGCGTGACCGATGGTAAAGACCGCGCCGGCATCCCGATGGCTGTCCCTGCGCAGCGCGGCCCGCAGCCGTGCCAGCAGTTCCTCCATCGAGAACGGCTTGGTGACGTAATCGTCGGCGCCGGCATCCAGCGCCCCGATCTTGTCACCTGAGCCGGCCCGGCCGGACAGCACGATCACCGGTGCGGTCGACCAGGTGCGCAGCTCGCGGATGACCTCGGTTCCGTCCACGTCCGGGAGGCCTAGGTCGAGCAACACGGCGTCGGGCGGACGCCGTGCTGCCTCGGCCAGGGCGGCCTGCCCTGCTGACGAGGTGGTGACCTCGTAACCGCGTGCGCGCAGGTTGATCTGCAGCGCGCGCAGCAGGGCAGGCTCGTCCTCGACCACCAGAACGCGGCCCTCGTCGTCAGACGGGGTACTGCTCATCGAGGGCGCGATTCAGCAGCAGCACGTTCACGGTCGGCTCGCCGAGGAACCCGAGTGCCCGGCCGGTGGTGTACTTCTTCACCAGCGCCTCGACCTGCACAGGCGTGATGTGCCTGGCTGCAGCCACGCGGTCCACCTGGATGGCGGCGTTGGCCTGCGAGATGTCCGGGTCGAGGCCGGATCCGGATGCCGTCACAGCGTCGGACGGGATCTTGCTGACCGGGACGTGGTCGAACGCCGCGATCTGCTGCTGCCGCTGCTTCACGAACTGGATCTGGGCCGGGTTGTTGTTGCCGAGGTTGGACGCGCTTGAGTAGAGCGGGTTGCAGCCGTAGTTGTCGGGCCCGGTGCCCTCGACCACGTACTTGCCCTTGACCTGCTCGAGCTCCCAGCCGACGATTGCAAACGACGGCCGGGGCTGGAAGTACTGCGGCAGCGGGTCGCCCTTAGCGTTGACGAATTCCTGGCACAGCAGGCTCGACCCGACGGTGCGCCCCTTGTAGCTGACCAGTGAGCCGTTCGCCTGGTGGTTGAAGGCCACCTGGGCGACCCCCCACATCACCACCGGATAGATGATCCCGGTGATGACGGTGAAGACGAGCAGCAGGCGCAGCCCGGCGATGTGCTGCCGGACGATAGATGGTAGGCGGTTCATGTCAGATCACCGGAATCCAGGAATATTCATGATGATGAGGTCGATTGCCTTGATCCCGAGGAACGGGATGATGAGGCCGCCGACGCCGTAGATCCACAGGTTCCTGCGGAGCATCGCGGACGCCGACGATGGCCGGTACTTGACGCCACGCAGGGCCAGCGGGATCAGCGCGATGATGATCAGCGCGTTGAAGATGATCGCCGAGGTGATAGCCGACTTCGGGCTGTGCAGCCCCATGATGTTGAGGTAGTGCAGGCCGTGGAACACGCTCTCGAACATGGCCGGAATGATGGCGAAGTACTTCGCCACGTCGTTGGCGATCGAGAAGGTCGTCAGCGAGCCCCTGGTGATGAGCAATTGCTTGCCGATCTCCACGATCTCGATGAGCTTCGTCGGGTTGGAGTCCAGGTCCACCATGTTCCCGGCTTCCTTGGCCGCCGACGTGCCGGTGTTCATGGCCACGCCGACGTCAGCCTGCGCCAGGGCCGGGGCATCGTTCGTGCCATCCCCGGTCATCGCGACCAGCTTGCCGCCCTCCTGCTCCTTCCTGATCAGCGCCATCTTGTCCTCCGGCGTCGCCTCGGCGAGGAAGTCGTCCACGCCGGACTCGTCCGCGATCGCCTTGGCGGTCAGCGGGTTGTCACCGGTGATCATCACGGTCTTGATGCCCATCCTGCGCATCTCGGCGAACCGCTCGGCGATGCCCTCCTTGACGATGTCCTTGAGATAAATGACACCGAGAGCGCGGGCGGGCTTGCCAGGGTCCCGCTCGGCGACGACTAGCGGCGTGCCGCCGACGCCGGAGATGCCGTCGACCATGCCGGAAAGCTCCTCCGGCGGGGTGCCGCCGTTCTCCCTGACCCAGGCAGCGACCGAGGCTGCCGCGCCCTTGCGGACTTGCTTGCCGCCCGTGGGTCCAGCAGCGGCAAGGTCGACGCCGCTCATCCTGGTCTGGGCGGTGAACTCGATGAACTCCGCGCCCTGAAGCTCGCCCTCCGCGCGCTCGCGAAGGCCGTAGCGGTCCTTCGCGAGCACGACGATCGAGCGGCCCTCAGGCGTGTAGTCCGCCATGCTGGACAGCTGGGCCGCGTCGGCCAGTTCCGCCTCGGAGACGCCGGGGACAGGCAGGAACTCGGTGGCCTGCCGGTTGCCGATGGTGATCGTGCCGGTCTTGTCCAGCAGCAGCGTGTTCACGTCGCCGGCCGCCTCTACCGCGCGGCCGGACATGGCCAGCACGTTGCGCTGAACCAGCCGGTCCATGCCGGCGATGCCGATCGCCGACAGCAGCGCACCGATCGTGGTCGGGATGAGCGCCACCAGCAGCGCGACGAGGATGACCAGGCTCTGCCCGTCGTGCGAGTAGTACGCCATCGGCTGCAGCGTGATGACGGCCAGCATGAAGATGATCGTCAGCGACGCGAGCAGGATGTTCAGGGCCAGCTCGTTCGGTGTCTTCTGCCGCTTGGCACCCTCGACCAGCGCGATCATGCGATCGATGAAGGTCTCGCCCGGCTTGGACGTGATCTTCACGACGATCCGGTCGGACAGCACCTTCGTTCCGCCGGTAACCGCGGAGCGGTCGCCGCCAGACTCACGGATGACCGGGGCGGACTCGCCGGTGATCGCCGACTCGTCCACCGAGGCGATGCCCTCGACCACGTCGCCGTCACCGGGGATGATCTCCCCGGCCTCGACCACGACGTAGTCGCCCAGCGTGAGCTGAGTGCCGGGCACGGGCTCTTCCCTGCTGTCGCCCTGGCCGGGCTGCCAGCCGACGAGCCGGCGCGCCACGGTCTCCCGCTTGGTCTTGCGCAGCGTCTCGGCCTGTGCCTTGCCGCGCCCCTCGGCCACAGCCTCGGCCATGTTGGCGAACAGTACGGTCAGCCACAGCCAGACCACGATGGTCCAGTTGAAGGCCGCATAGCCCGGCTTCTCGAAGAAGATCGCGGTAATCGTGGTGAGAAGGGCACCGACCTCGACCACGAACATGACTGGGTTCTTGACCTGGACCCGCGGGTCCAGCTTCCGGACCGCATCGGGCAGCGAGTGCCAGAGCATCTTAGGATCGAGCAGCCCGCCGCCGATGCGGCCCTTCGCCGCATCGCTCTTGGCACGGCGCTCGCGGGCCGACGGCTCTGGCTTGGTTGTGATTGTCATCAGTGCAGTCCTTCTGCGAACGGGCCGAGCGCGAGCGCTGGGAAGTAGGTCAGGCCGACCAGGACCAGGACAACGGCAATGACCATGCCGACGAACAATGGTGTCTTGGTGCTGAGCGTGCCCGCGCTCGCCGGTACCGGCGTCTGTCTGGCCAGGGACCCGGCCAGGCCGAGGGCGAAGATCTCCGGGATGAACCGGCCGAACAGCATCACGAAGCCGCCGGTCACCTGGTACCACGTCGCTGCCGAGCCGAGGCCGGCAAAGGCTGAGCCGTTGTTATTGGCCATGGAGGCGAACGCGTACATGACTTCGGTCAGGCCGTGCGCCCCCGGATTGAAGATAGCTGCCTGGCCTTGGTGGGTGCCGATAGACAACCCGGCGGCGGTCAGGATGACGACCGGCAAAGTGAGGAAGTACAGCGCCGCGTACTTCATCTCGACCGGCCGGATCTTCTTGCCGATGTATTCCGGCGTCCGGCCGACCATCAGGCCGGCCACGAACACCGTGACGATGGCGAGGATCAGGATGCCGTACATGCCGGCGCCGATGCCGCCAGGGGCAATCTCGCCGAGTGCGATGTCGAACAGGGCGATGCCGCCGCCGAACGGTGTCAGCGAGTCATGGAAGCAGTTCACCGATCCGGTCGAGGTGACTGTCGTCGAGGCCGCGAAGATCGAGCAGCCGGAGGTGCCGAACCTCGTTTCTACGCCCTCTGTTGCGCCGTGCGCGAGGTGCGCGGCGGTCGCGCCGCCGAGGCCGTAGTGCGCCTCGAAGAAGCTGATGCCACCGACCGCGAGCAGCCAGATGCAGGCCATGACCGCGACCAGGGCGTAGCCCTGCCGGTTGTCCTTGACCATCTTGCCGAAGGCGCGGGGGGTCGCGAACGGGATCAGCAGCAGGTAGAAGATGATGAACCAGTTGCTGAACGGGTTCGGGTTCTCGAACGGGTGCGCGGCGTTGGTGTTGAAATAGCCCCCTCCGTTGTTGCCGAGGTCCTTGATGCTTTCCATCGAGCCGACCGGCCCGCCGGGAATGGTCTGATGCGCTCCGGACAGTGTCGTGTAGGTCGTGTAGGCGTGGAAGTTGTCGATCGACCCGCACGCGATCAGGACCAGGGCGCCGATGACCGCGAGCGGGATCAGCAGCCGGAACACGGCACGAGTGACGTCCACCCAGAAGTTGCCGAGCCGGTCGGTCTTCTTGCGGGTGAAGCCGCGGATCATCGCGATCGCCACGACCAAGCCGACGGCGGCGGACATGAACTGCTGCACGGTGAGCCCGGTCATCTGGGTCAGGTAGCCCATGGTGGACTCGCCCGCGTAGTTCTGCCAGTTCGTGTTGGTCACGAACGAGGCCGCGGTGTTCCACGCGGTGTCGGCCGGCACCGCGGTCATGTGCTCGCTGTACGGCAGGTAGTCCTGCAGCCGCTGGAACCCGTAGAGGAAGAGCACGCTGACGAACGAGAAGGCCAGGATGCTCTTGACGTAGGTGCTCCACTTCTGGTCGGCCTTCGAGTCGATCCCGATGAGCCGGAAGACGAAGCGCTCTACCTTCCAGTCCTTGTCCGTCGTGAAGATGTGAGCGATGTAGTTGCCGAGCGGGACGTAGCACGCGGC
>Ga0335074_10004137_pt1 | contig 19953 bp, 13 predicted proteins | sample Lox_Sample_23_FD_206715 | JGI IMG/M metagenome (GOLD analysis project Ga0335074, IMG submission 206715) | Soil microbial communities from Loxahatchee National Wildlife Refuge, Florida, United States - Lox_Sample_2.3 | ecosystem: Environmental > Terrestrial > Soil > Wetlands | place: USA... | reverse complement strand
CAGCCAGCAAGAAACCGACGCGACCGGGTGGTTCACCCGGGCGGAGATGCACGAGCTCCCGCTGCACCCAGGGATACGGCTTTGGCTCGATCAGGCCGAGGCGTCCGACCTGCCCGATCAGGCTCACACCTCCCAGTGAAGGAACCGGCCACGCGCCGAGACCGCGTCGTCGGCCTCTAGCAGCATCACGGCGAACGGGTTGCCCAGTCTCCGCGCGGCGTCCGTGGCGGCTGCTGTCAGCCCGGGGACGGTGAGCCCGGCGAGACGAGACAGCGCCGCGCTCTCGACTAGCTCCGCTGCGCACGCTGCGGGTTGACCCACCAGGGTGAGCGTGACAATTGCCTCGCGCGCAGCCTCGGGTTGCGCCGCCGATGTCCACGCCCGGGTGCGCGCGATTCGCCGCCTCAGGCTCGCCGAGGTCGCGCCGCGTTCCGCCGGCGGCGCCAGCGCGCCTAGGCGGGCCAGATCGAGCTGGGCGGCATAGGCGATGGTGGGCTCGAGCCCGGGGCGCCCCACCAGCTTTCGGAGCCGCGTGTCAGCCCGCTCGGTCTCGCCGATCAGCGCCTCGGCCCGCGCGATGCGCCGCTCCAGATCGCCGTTCCGATCGTCGGAGCGAAGGGCGCCATCGTAGGCAACGATCGCGTCCCGCGGACGGCCAAGGGCGAGCGCGAGATCACCGCGCTTGCGGACGACCTCGGCCTGTGGGTCGTGGCGCGCGGCGAATTCGAGTAGGCGCGCCGCGTCGCCGAGCCGCAGCGAGCGCTCGGCCCGCTCCGCCGCTGAGGTGGCTTCGTGCACGGCCTGCATCCCCCTCCCCTCAGCCGCCAGCGCCTCGAGGTAGTCGACCAATGCGTCCGTGCTCGCCGCTCCCAGCCTCTCCACCGCCCAGGCCACCCGTCGATTCGCCTGAACCGGCATCCCGAGCAGGGAGCGGGCGATCACGAGTTCGAAGTCGGCCCGGCGTAGGTGAGCCAGGTACCGCCCGATCGTGGCCAGGTCGGCGACATCGCTCGTTTCCAGCCGGTCGAGCCAGTCGGCAAGCTCTCGTTCGAGCGCCTCGAGCGCTCGTCGTGGGTCCCCGGTGGAGCGCGGCCACCTGGCGAGCTCCTGAGCGCGCTTCACTAGGCCGTCCAGCCGTGCCAGCACCGCCTCGTGCAGGGATCCGGGCAGCACATCCTTGACGGACCCTTCCGCAATCCCTGCCGCGAGATGGTCCAGGTACAGCGGGTTGCCGCGCTCGGCGCGGCAGGCAACGTGGGCACGGATCGAGTCGGGCAGGTCGCCGAGTCGCGCGGCGAGCAGCACCGCCCGGTCCGGCGGCTCGAGCGGGGGTAGCTCCACCCGCAGATCGGCGAGCTCGACCAGCGACTCCAGGCGTGCCGTCGCCGCGCTCCGCGTCGACAGAATCCATGCCACGGAGCTGTCGTCCGCGGTCTCGCGGATCGCGTCCCGCAGTTCGGCGATCGCCTCGGGCCTGGCCCAATGCACGTCGTCGACGACGATCGCCGATGCCTCGATCCGACCCCGGCGTGTAGCGGCCTCTCCCAACGCGGCCCCCAGGCGCTGATCGGAGTGCTCGCCGCCGGTCTCCTCGAGCATCGCCAGCAGCGCGCGCAGCGGGTCCATCGCGTGCGACCCGAGCGGCGGGAAGGCAACTCCCCCGGCCAGGTTGATGCCGGCGTCGGCCACGACCCGCCGCAGCAGATATGACTTCCCGCCGCCCGCGGGCGCGCTCACCAGCACGACCCGGCGCTGGCCGCTCCTGCCGCCGGCGATCTCGGCCAACAGTTGTCGTCGCTCCCGCGCCCGCCCGAGCACCAGCCGGGGCACCTCCCCGCTGACCGCCGACGGCAATGCCGGCGGAACCAGCGGTGCGGTGAGGGCGCGTCCGCCGGCGTCGACGGCCATCGGCCAGCGCGGGCAGAGTCCCACCGGGCGGAACTGGAATCGATCGTCGAGTCGTCGTGCCACCTCGTCGGACACCAGCCACTGGCCCGGAGCCGCGGCCAGTGCCAACCGCTCCGCCGAGCGCTCGGCCGCGTCGGTCCCACCGCTGGCGCCGACGACGCCCAGTGCGATTCCGCCGCGGAACTCGGTGGCTCCGGCCCGATGCGCAACTCGGAGACGGAGCTCCAGCGCACGCTCGGCCACCATCGCCATGGCATCGGGGTGCTCGAGCGGCCACACGACACAGATCGACCCGGTCTGGCCCGGTCTCACGCGAATCGCTTCGGACAGTCGTGGTCCGAGCGCCGCCCACAGCTCTGAGGCCCAGTCGTCGTCTGGCGCTGGGACGCGACGCGACAGCTCCACCGCCATCGTCACCGCGAACGCCGGCCCGTGCAGCCGGGACGACACCGGCGGCACAACGCGCGAACACGCGAACTGGCGTGGCTCGCCGACCATCGCGGCGCATTCTCTGCACGTCGTCACATGCCCGGGCCACTCACGCCCGCACCGGCGACACGCCCCCACCTCGATGCGAAACCGCCGGACCGCCCCGGCCCGCAGTTCAGCGCCCGGAGCCACTGGTCACCCCCACCTCCGCGAGGATGCGCGCCACATCGGCCTCGCCGATCAGGACCTGCCGCGGCTTTGGTCCGTCGTAGCCCAAGATCACTCCCCGGCGTTCCAGCATGTCGATCAATCTGCCGGCGCGCGTGTACCCGAGTCGTAGCCGACGTTGGAGGAGCGAGGTCGAGGCGGTTCCCACCTGCGCAACCAGGGTGATCGCATCGGCCAACAGCGGATCCTCGTCGCGGGACACCGTCGGCTCTCCCGCTGTCCAGAGCTCCTCACCCGTCGCCGCCTCGAGCAGTTCCTCGTGCAGGCCGGGCTCACCCTGAGCCTGCCAGGCCCTCGTCAGGGCGGCGATCTGTCGCTCGTCGATGTACGCGCCTTGAAGGCGCTGCACCTTCGCCCCGAGCGGCGAGAACAGCATGTCGCCCTGCCCCAGCAACGCCTCGGCGCCTCCTTGATCGAGAATCACCCGGGAGTCGGTCTGGCTCGACACCGAGAACGCGATGCGCGACGGCACGTTCGCCTTGATCATTCCGGTGATGACGTCCGCCCGGGGCGACTGGGTCGCCAGCAGCAGGTGAATGCCCACCGCACGCGCCTTCTGCGCCAGCCGGATGATCGAGTCCTCCACCTCGGCCGCCGCGACCATCATCAGGTCGGCCAGCTCATCGATCACGCAAAGGATGTAGGGGAGCGGCGCCTCCCCCCGCTGCACGCGGGCGCGGTTCAGTTCCGGGAGCGACCGCGTGCGGGCTAGCGACATCGTCGCGTAGCGGTCCTCCATCTCGGTCAGAAGGTTCTGCAGCGCGTTGGCCGCCATTCGCGGACTGGTGATCACAGGCGTCAGCAGATGCGGGATCGACTCGTAGTGGTTGAGCTCGACCTGCTTGGGGTCAACCAGCACGAACCTGACCTCGGCGGGCGTGGCCCGCAGCAGGATGCTGCACAGCATCGCGTTCAGGCACGCTGACTTACCGGCACCGGTGGTGCCGGCCACGAGCAGGTGGGGCATCTGCGCGAGGTCAGCCCCGATCGCGTGGCCTGGGATGTCCTTCCCGAGCCACACCGTCAACGGCGACCAATCAGGCGGTGGATCCTGGAACACGTCGCCTAGCTGCACGATCCGCCGGCGGGCGTTCGGCACCTCGACTCCGACCGCCTGCTTGCCCGGGATCGGCGCCAGGATCCGCACGTCGGTCGCGGCCAGCGCGTACGCGAGGTCATCGTCGAGCTGGGCGACCTTGGCCACCTTGGTCCCGGGGGCCAAGCGCAACTCGTAGCGCGTGATGTGCGGCCCGCACACACGGTCGACGAGACTGGCCTCGATCCCGAAGTGACCGAGCGTCTCGAGCAACGTTCCGGCGGTCTCCTCCTGACCCGCGGTGTCAGGCCTCGCGGCCTCCGCCGATGAACGGCTCAGAAGTCGGCGCGACGGAACGCGCCACTCTGACCACGGCTCGCGGCCGATTGAACTCTCGTGACCCTCGCTCGAGTCAGCTAGCTCCCGAGCGCCGGGCGCATGGGGAGCAATCTCGCCGAAGCCGTGCCGCTCGCTGAGTTCCCGTCTCTCGAGACTCGCGGGACCGACGTTGGTATCGACGGGCGAGGCAAGGACACCACTCGACGCCCGGTGGAGGGGCGCCAGTCGATCCGCTTCTTCGGTCCTCATCGAGGGCCGATGGTTCACGCCAGTGCCCGCCGGCCCGCGTCGGTGTCCTACGAGCCGTCGTCGCACCGGAGCCCCCCGCGGGCGGCGACGCCTGCGCGGCCCGATCGGCCCATCGATCGAGCAGCTCGCGACGCGGACGAGCGCGGTCAGATCCACCCACACTGTCCCCGCCGCCCCGGCCACGGTGCGTCGGCTGATCAGCATCAGCCCCGCGATGAAGAGGAACAGCGCCAGAATCTCCGCGCCGGCGTGCGAGACCAAGCGGGACGCCGCCCAGAATTCGGCCTGCCCGGCGAGCCCGCCATGGGAGCGGAGCGCGCTTGCCTGCCAGTGATCGCGCGTCGATGCCGGGCCGGTCGTGAACGCACCGGCCGCCAGCGCGAGCGTCCCCGCAGCACCCACACACACGACGCCGGCTCGCGGCCGTCGACCCGGCTCGGACAGCTGACCGAAGACGATCAGCAATCCCAGGGATATCAGCGCCACGGGTAGGAGGTAACCGGTGAGCCCGAGCGCCACTCGCGCCGCGCCGACGGCCGCGGTGCCTACCGCGCCGCCTGACCACCCGAAGTACTGGACTCCGCCGAGGAACATTCCGCCGGCCACGAGCCCGAGCCCCAGGATCTCCCTCTGATGCGGCTCGAGTCCGAGCCGCGCGCCCCCCGTGCCGAACGCCTCGAGCGGCGACTCGCTCAGCCGCCGGTCGGCTCTTGGCCTTCCGCGACCGGCGGCGAGCGCCCGACGAGCTATGCCTTGCATCGAACCTCCACGAAGGTGTGTCTCTGCTCGTAGAGGCCATCAGCGGCCGGGACCGCGGTCTGAGCGAGCCTCATCGCTCGACCCCACCATTATGGCCGCTCGCCGCGGAAGCGCTGACCTCTGCAAGCGGTCGCTCAGCCCGGTCGGGTATATTGCCCGGAACGCGATGAGGCTCGCTCGAGGGGCCCGCTTGGCTTCTCAAACCGCGGGAGTTCGCTAATGGCCTCTGTCCGCACAGACGGATCGAGCAGGAGAAGGAGGCCGGCACGGTGCGACGCCATCCACCGGTGCTTATCGCGTATGCACGGCATAAGACGTACCGCCATGGGCGGGCGGCGCGTGCCCTGACTCCTTCGCTGCGCAGACGCCGCCCGGAATCGCGGCGTCAGGCTCGGCACGGATAGCCCTACTGACAGGAGGAGTAATGGCAGCAACCACCGCTCAGACGTCCGAGCAGGCCACGATCGATCGAGATTTGGCCGGCGCATCGCCGGGGCCACTCGCGGATCCCGGCGCGTGGGCCGTGATCGCCTTCGCGACGACGTCGTTCATGCTGGGTGTCTATAACACGCATTTGATCGGACAGGGAAGCTTGCCGATCGTCTTTCCGGTCGCGTTCTTCTTCGGCGGACTGATCCAGATCATGGTGGGGCTTCTCGAGATTGGACGCGGCAACGTGTTCGGCGCGGTCGTGTTCGGCAGCTATGGCCCGTTCTGGGTGATCTTTGGCGCGATCCAGGTCTGGTTCGCGAAGATGGCGACACCGGGCTCGGTAGGCGCGGGCGTCGCGCTGTTCCTGGCCATGTGGGCGGTGCTCACGTTCTTCTTCTTCATCGCCTCACTCAAGACCGACTGGGTCCTCGTCGCGATCTTTGCCCTGATCTTCATCGGCCTCGTCCTGCTGGCGATCGGTTTTCAGAGTGGGTCGCTGACCTGGATCAAGGCAGGCGGATGGGTCACGATCGCGTTTGCGATCCTCGCCTGGTACCACGCCGCCGCGGACATCATCAACTTCACGTTCGGGCGGAAGGTGCTGTCGGTGTGGAGGATCGCGAAGTGAGCTCCGAACCTGAGTATTCGGAGACCGAGATTGCGGTTCATTGGCGGGAGGAGGAGTACGTCCCACCGCCGACGGGATTCAGGGCTCAGGCGAACGCCAACGACGAGGCGGTCCTCGAACGGTTCAGCCAGCCGAACTTCCCGGATTGCTTCGTCGAGTACGCGGACATGCTCACCTGGGACCGGAAGTGGGACCGGGTGCTCGACAGCGACAACCCGCCGTTCTTCAGATGGTGGGTTGGTGGGCGCCTCAACGCGAGCGTCAACTGCGTCGACCGGCACCTCGAGACCCGGGGCGATAAGAACGCGCTGATCTGGGTGCCCGAGCCCGAGGACGCCGAGATCCAGCAGATCACCTACGCGGAGGTGCACCGGCGGGTCAATGAGTTCGCGGCGCTGCTCAAGGATTTCCTGGGCGTGTCCGCGGGCGACCGGGTGACGCTTCACCTCCCGATGGTGCCGGAGTTGCCGGTGGCGATGCTCGCCTGTGCTCGGCTCGGCGTGATCCACTCCGAGGTATTTGGCGGGTTCAGCGGCGCGGCGTGCGGCCAGCGGATGGCCGATGCCGAGAGCAAGGTGCTGGTGACGATCGACAGCTACTACCGGAACGGTGAACTGCTCGACCACAAGGCGAAGGCGGACGAGGCGATCGCGGCGGCCCGGCGTGAGGGCATCGAAGTCGAAACGGTGCTGGTATTCCGCCGCGTCCCCGGTGAGTACCACTCCGCCAGTTGGATGCTCGAGGGACGCGACTTCTTCGTCGATGAGCTGATCGAGAACTACCGGGGCCACAACGTCGAGCCGGTCTCGCTCGACGCCAACGAAACGCTGTTCATCATGTACACGAGCGGGACCACCGGCCGCCCCAAGGGCGCGCAGCACTCGATCGGCGGCTATCTGTCCTACGTCACCGGAACGTCCAAGTACTACCAGGACATCCACCCCGATGACACGTACTGGTGCTTCGCCGACATCGGGTGGATCACCGGGCACTCGTACATCGTGTACGGGCCGTTGTCGCTCGGCACGACCAGCGTCATGTACGAGGGGGTGCCCACGTATCCCGACCCCGGGCGCCCGTGGCGGATCGCCGAGCAGCTCGGCGTGAACATCTTCCACACCGCGCCGACCACGATACGGATGTTGCGCAAGCTGGGTCCCGACGAGCCCGCCAAGTACGACTACCACTTCAAGACGATGACCACCGTCGGCGAGCCGATCGAACCCGACGTGTGGCGGTGGTACTGGCAGGTGGTCGGAAAGGGCGAGGCGGCGATCACCGACACATGGTGGCTCACCGAAACCGGCGGATTCCTCGGTTCGACCTTGCCCGGGCTCCAACCGATGAAGCCGGGCAGTTGCGGGCCAGGCGTCCTCGGCATCTACCCGGTGATCTTCGATGAGAACGGCAACGAGGTGCCGAAGGGCTCGGGCAAGGCCGGCAACATCTGCATCGCCAATCCGTGGCCGGGCAGGATGCTCACGGTGTGGCGGCAGGATCAGCGGTTTGTCGACACTTACTACACCAAGTACTGCGACCACGACAGCAAGGGCTGGCACGATTGGCCGTTCCTCTGCGGCGACGGCGCCGTCGAGGCCGCCGACGGCTACTTCCGCATCCTGGGGCGGATCGACGACGTGATCAACGTCGCCGGCCACCGGCTCGGCACCAAGGAGCTCGAGTCGGCCGCGATCGAGGTCGAGGAGGTGGCCGAGGCCGCGGCGGTCCCGGTGGTCGACGAGACCCGCGGCAAGGTCGTCGAGATGTACGTGGCGCTGAAACCGGGCCACGAGGGCGGCGACGACATCGCCAAGAAGGTCGCAGCCATGATCGAAAAGGACATCGGCAAGATCGCGCGACCCAAGAACGTCTGGATCGTGCCCGACATGCCGAAGACGCGGTCGGGCAAGATCATGCGCCGCGTAATCGCGGGAATCTCCAACTTCGCCGACGTCGGGGACATCTCGACGCTGGCGAACCCGGAGATCGTCGACCAGATCCGAGAGCAGGTCCAGAGTGAAAAGCGCGCTCGCGGCGAGGACCTGCAGCAGCTCTCAAAGAAGGAGCACGAAGAGATCGCGAGGTTCGGCACAAGCTCGGAGTAGCCAGTTACACCCACCGCGTGCCTGACGCCCACCGCGACGGGCCAACGCCGAGGTGGCGCGGGCACCCCGTCGCCGGAAGGAGAAACGGCGCGACCAACGTCACCGGTTTCAGTGCACCGGCACGTGCCTACTGAGGCTGCCCGCCCCCGGTGGCGGGCGCTCGTGCATCGTCCGAGGGCTGCGCCGGGCGCGGGTTACTCTTCCGGATCGGTCAGTGCGTACCCGCCGGCCCTGATGTAACGACGCTCGGCTTCTGTCACCTTCGCCAGCGCTGCCGCTTCATGACGGCGCGCGAGGTTCCAGTCGATCTGATATTCGATCGTGTCTGGACTGGCCTGGAGACGATCCCATGCCGCCTCCGCGTCGCGCTGGGCGAGTTCCAATTGCGCACACGCCGCCGCGTGCGCGTCAGCGGCGGCGTGTAATGCGCTCTGGGCGGAGTTCATCGCGGCCGCCTCCTCGCGCCCGGCCGGAACCCGCGTGAAGCTATTTCATCGTTGACCTGCGGACCGTGTCACCTCGCCGTCGCCGTCCGCCTCGACGACCTCGGAACGCTGTCCGGTGCAGAATTCACCACGACGCGGCGGGCCGGCTACCGGGCGGGTCATCCCGGTCGCAAAGCCGCCGGCGCTCAGCGATGCGGGACCATGTCGCTGACCGCTGCCGAAGTTTTCCCGGACGCTCGCGTCGACGCTCCGGGTTCTCATACCGGCCGCGAAGTCACCCTCAAGACTCACACTGACCGCTTGAGGCTCGACGGCCGCCAGCCGAGGCGACGCTGGGTCAACGGCGGGTGAGGGCTGCGCCTCCATCTCTGCTACCTCCAAGACTAGATTGCCGGTAACAGAGGCCATCAGCGGCTTAATGCCGCAATCAAAGCGAGCCTCATCGCTCGATTAGATAGTAGCAGCGTCGCCGGGCCATTCCATCACGGGTCCCGCCCAGCGGTGCCGGCCGTCCCTGCAGACGCTGGCGACCGAAATGCCGGGTTCGGGCACGGTGACGGTCACAGCCGGCACGCCCGAAGATGTGCGCGACGCCGGCGGCGGTACGCGCGCGCGTCGGGTGAGTCGCTGTGGATAAACTTTGGTCAGGAAGCGATGAGGCTCGCTCGGATCGCGGCTGGTACCGCTGATGGCCTCTATGTCAACGGCAGGCATTGACGTAGAGGTACCCAGGTGACAAATCCGCTGGCGACAAACAAAGACGGGCAGCGAGGGCGGGCGGCCGGAGCCGGCCTCGACCCGCGGGGAACTGCGGGCCGGAGCGCATCACCTGGCCTTCGCCAAGCCGCCGGGCCTGCCAGCTCAGCCCGGGCAGAGCTGTCGCCCCAAGCATTCGGCTCCAGGCGACCCGCCGGCGGGCGAGCCGAGCCGCGGCGTCACCTGGGACCAGCGCAGGCAATGCATACCGATTCTCAACCCGACCGAGGAGCTCCAGTTGACGACACTCGACGACCTGCAAACCGCGCTCGAGGCACTGTCCACCGAGCGGCTCGAGCGCCTTGTGGATTTCCTGGAGCGGGATCCCGATGTCAAGGTCACGGTCGGCGCCTGGCGACCGCGGTGCCCGATGGTGATCGCCGGGTTCGATCCCAGCCGAGCGGTGGCGAATCAGCCCGAGTGCCGGTTCGCCGTGGTTTGGGACGATTTCGCCCGCTCCGAGTGGCGATTCCGGATCCCGCTTCCATATGCGGGGCGCACCGCCCGGCGCTCGGACGTGCAGCTCCTGCTCCGCAGAGCCAACGCCGTGCTGGCCTACCGGAGCACACGAGAGCGTCCACACGAAGAGCGCCACCAGCGGCTGCGGCGATCGCCTCGGCGCGCCTGGAGGTGAGCCATGAGCCTGATTACCGACCTCCGCGCCCGCCAGATTCTCGACAGCCGCGGCAACCCGACGGTCGAGGCCGACGTCCGGCTTGAATCGGGAGCGACCGGTCGAGCCGCCGTACCGTCGGGCGCGTCCACCGGCGAGCACGAGGCGGTGGAGCTGCGCGACGGCGATGACGCGTTCGGCGGTAAGGGGGTGCTGCGTGCGGTCGCGAACGTCAACGACGAAATCGCCGACACCGTCGTGGGCATGAACGCCGCCGACCAGGTGGGGCTCGACCGAGCCCTGATCGAGCTCGACGGCACCGAGGACAAGTCTCGGCTGGGCGCGAACGCGATCCTGGTCGTGTCACTCGCGGTCGCGCGCGCCCGGGCCGCCCATGCGGGTCTTCCCCTGTGGTGGTACTGGCGCCAGGAGCACGCGACACCGGTGCTTCCGATGCCGATGCTGAACGTCCTCAACGGCGGCGTCCATGCCGACAACCCCGTCGACTTCCAGGAGTACATGATCGTGCCGGTCGGCGCGGAGACGTTCGCACAGGCGTTGCGGATGAGCGCCGAGACCTACCAGCAGCTCAAGCGGGAGCTGCACTCCCGCAACCTGGGGACGAGCGTTGGCGACGAGGGTGGGTTCGCGCCCGCGGTGCAGTCAAACGAGGCTCCGCTCGAGCTGCTGGTGGCCGCTATCGCCGCGGCCGGCTATGAACCGGGGCGCGACATTGCGATTGCCGTGGACCCGGCCAGCAGCGAGTTCTACTCCGACGGCCGCTACCACTTGACCGGCGACGGCGTCACGCTGTATCGGGACGAGATGGTCGACTACTGGGCGCGGCTGGTCGATCGCTACCCGATCGTCGTGCTCGAGGATGGCATGGCCGAGAGCGATTGGGCGGGCTGGAAGCTCCTCACCGAGCGTCTCGGGGAGCGGTTGCAACTTGTCGGCGATGACATCTTCGTCACCAACTCGGCGATTCTGCGCCGCGGCATCGACGAGCACGTGGCGAACTCGATCCTGATCAAGCTCAACCAGATCGGCACGGTCACCGAAACGCTCGAGACGATCGACCTCGCCCGACAGGCCGACTATCGCGCGGTGATCTCCCACCGCTCCGGAGAGACCGAGGACACCTTCATTGCCGACTTCGCGGTCGCCACCGGCGTCGGGCAGATCAAAACCGGCGCGCCGGCTCGCGGGGAGCGCATCGCGAAATACAACCAATTGCTGCGCATCGAGGAGGAGATGCGCGACCGGGCTCGATTCGCTGGACGCTTGGCCGTCGAGCGATGACGCGCTCAGCGCGGCGGCCAGCGGCTCAGCTGCGCGCGTAGCAGCTCGCTGAGCCGGCTTGGACCCCATCGCTGCTCGATTTCACTGAGCGTCGCGCGGTAGTGGTCGAGCTTTCGTTCCGCCGGTCGTGAGTCGAGGCTCGTCAGCTTCGCTGCCTTGTCCGCGAGTGAGATTGCCGCCGCGTCCGGGCCGGCGTCAAGGATCTGGGTGCGCAGGGCGGCCTTGCGCCGTCGGTACTTCGTGATCGACGGGTCCTGGCTGAGCGCCCGCACGAGACCGGCAATCTCGGCGCCGAACACGCCGTCCAGCTCCTCGCCCGTGACCTCTGTGTCCTCCAGCACGTCGTGCAGGACGCCCGCCACCACGACCCGCGGCGACTGTCCGTCGGCAGCCAGCAGGCGAGCCACCGCGAGCGGGTGTTCGACGGTTCTGCCGCGACGTCTCAGACGCGTGTGGTAGGCGTCTTGGGTGAACCTGATCGCCGGCTCGACGCCCGGGATCTGACCGAGATCTTCGGACACGGACATAAGCGTAGGCGGCGGTGCCGCCCGAGTCGGAAAGGAGGCCCGTTCACACGCGCTCGCGACCGCTTCACTTATCTCGGGCGGTATGGCGCACGTGTGGCTCAACTGGCCGATGGCGCGCACGGTCACAACACGCGCGTGTCTGTGACGCGCCTCCCGGGGTGTATGGTTGGTGACACGCGATGAGGCTCGCGTCGTTGGGCGCGTTTTTTCCGCTGATGGCCTCTACGTCCTTGGTTGGAGTCGACGTGGAGGTGACAATGGATTGGCCGAACAGGAACCTGTGGAGCCGCGTTGCGTGGTTTCGGGTGCGGGTGCGGTTCTGGCGCGCCGGACGAGCCAGCGGCGGTGCCTCTGACCCCCACCGTGAACCCGCCTGGTGGAACGAGTTCGAGGAGGCGTTCTGGGCGCACGTGCGGGCCCGGACGTCCGGTGCCGAGGAACCTCGGACGCGAGTGCGACGCAACGCTCCCCGGACGCCGGACTGATCGCCGCACCGGACGGGTTCGCTATCGTCTTGAGCCGGCGATGAAGCTCGCCGAGTGACCGCGCGTCTTGCGCTGATGGCTTCTACCGGCCCCGTCGAACGACGACGAACTGGCGAGCAGCATGAGCGCGTCACAACGCACACCCGAGCGAAGCCAGCAGCACGCGGCGGAGCCGGAGCAAACACTGGCCGAGTACCGTCGCCGGCAGCTCGAGCTCGCTGAGGTGATCCGCGGCGGGATGAACCTCGCCTCGGATCGTCGCACCGACCATCGCATCGACCATCGCGCCGAGAGCGGACGCGATCTACTGACCCGGCTGGCCGACGATCGTTTTCAACTCGCGGTCATGGGCCAGTTCAGCCGGGGCAAGAGCACGCTGATGAACGCGATCCTCGGCCAGCCTTACCTCCCGACGGGTGCCGTGCCAATGACCGCCGTCATCACCCGCGTTCAGTACGGCTCGCGTCCGCGCGCCACGGTGCGCCGGCGGGGCGGTCACGGGGTGCCGATCGAGACGCCGTTGGGGGAGCTGGTCAAGTTCGTCGCCGAATCGAGCACCGAGCGTGAGGAACGCCAGGTCGTCTCGGCCGACGTTCGGGTGCCGGCCGAGATCCTCCGGCTCGGCTTCCGGTTTGTCGACACGCCCGGGATCGGATCCGCGGTGGCCGCGAACACCGCGGCAACGAGGCGCTTTCTGTCCGAGGCGGACGCCGTGATGTTCGTGACCGCCTTCGATTCGCCGCTCAGCGAAGCCGAGGTGCGGTTCCTGACCGAGGCACGGCGACATGTGGAAAAGCTGTTCTATGTGATCAACAAGCTCGACCTGGTGTCGGCCGGCGAGGCTGGAGAGGTCGTCGACTTCGTCCGCCGGCGGCTGTCACAGGGTGCGGACACGTCCGCCGTCCGGGTGTTCGCGACCTCGGCTCGCGACGCCCTCCAGGCGAAGCTGCACGGGACCGACCACGATTTGACCGCGAGTGGCCTGCCCGAGCTCGAGCAAGCGCTGATCGCATTCATGACCGCGGACAAGGCCCGCACCTTTCTGCTCGGTGTCTCCTCCCGGGCCGAACGCCTGTTGGAGCGCTTGCGGCTCGACCTCGAACTCGGGCGGGCCGCCTCGAGCGCGCCCCCGGCGCGTGCGGGCGAGACTGAAGCCGTGTTCAACCAGCGGGTCGAGGACCTTGTCGAGAGCGAGCAACGAGCGGCCGATCGTCTGGCTGCGCGCGTTGAGTCCGAGTTGCCGACCCTGCTCGCGGCACGAGCGGACCGATGGATGCAAGAGCTCCGCCGCGTGGTGCTGGCGGAACTCGAGGCTTGGTGGCCGGAGCCCAAGGATGCTGCGACGATCTCCGGCTCGGCCCAGGAGGCCGCAGCGTATTTGAACGATCGTGCCCGCCGGCGCTTCAGCGGATGGCTCGACGAACGTGCGGGAGAGACGCTGTCGCTGCTCATCGAACTCGCCGCCGCCGAGCTCGACGCGCTCTACTCGATGCGCGAGTCGGTCGACGGCCTGGGCGCGGCTAGCTTTGGTGTTCGGCTCGACGATTCGGGCGCAGCGACGTGGTCACCGGCCGAGCTGCCGCAGCTCGCCGTACGACAGGTGACGCTCGAGATCGAATCGCCACGCTCGCGGCGCGTCGGAGCCCGATCGCGTGACCTCGACCGCCGGAACCGCATGCTCGACGCGATCGACGCCGCGCTCGTCGCATACGGCGAAGCCGTCCGCTCCGAACTGGTGCGTGCCGCGCGCCAGTGGTCGCAGTTGGTCGCCTCGGCGGTCCAGGACGAGACCCGTCGCCGCGCCGAGCGGTTGGCGGCGAACGCTCGCAATCCGGGGACGCCGGCGCAATTCGCGACGCTCGAGCGGCTAGAGCGGGACCTGACCGCATTCCGGGCCCGAACGGCCGACTGGGAGCCGTCCGCATCAGCCGCGCCGAGCGCCCGACCCGAGCCCCGTCCGCCCGCGCCGGCCGAACCGGCGACCCGATGCGCGATCTGCCAGCAGGTCGCCGAGGTCCCGTTCGATTTCATGACGCGAGCGCAGTGGGCGCTGGCTCGGCAGCCTGAGAGTCGAGCGGAGCACATCGAGGCTGGCGGCTTCTGCCCGCTGCACACCTGGGAGTACGCCGAGATCGCCTCCGAGCTGGGGATGGCGCTCGCGTATGGGCCGGTCGCGCAAGCCGCCGCCGACCTGCTCGACCACGGAAACGCCGACGGGCTCCCCTCGGCGATCTCGAAGCTTCTGCCGGGACCTGCGCGGTGCCCCGCGTGCGCCGAGCTGACCCGCGCCGAACACGCCGCCGTGCACGAGCTCGTCAGCGGCATGCCCACACGCCTCGACGGCGCCAACGCGCCGTCCCTGTGCGTCCCCCATTTAGCCCAGGTGCTCGAGACCGGCCTGGAACCCGAGACGGCTCGGTGGCTGAGCCGGAGGTTGGCGACGACGCTGTCCCGGGCGGCCGAAGACCTCCGGACGTACGCGCTGAAACGGGACGCGATGCGCGCCTATCTGCTCGACGACGAGGAGAACGCGGCGGCAAGAGTGGTCATATCCAACCTCGCGGGAAGTCGCGCGGTCGTTCGGCCATGGCGACACACCGGCGAGATCGGCTGAGGGCGGCACCATCCCAACGTCGACCGGCTCCAACGAGAACCTCCGGTGCAGCTTCTGCGCGAAGTGGCAGCGACAGGTCGAGAAGCTCATCGCCGGGCCCGGCGTCTACATCTGCGACCAGTGCGTCGGCGCATGCAACGACATCCTCGACGAGGACAAATCGGACCCGCCCGACTTCAGTGACGAGGATGTGCCCAAGCCGCGGGAGATCTACGAGTTCCTGAACCAATACATCGTCGGGCAAGAGCGCGCCAAGCAGACGCTGTCGGTGGCGGTCTACCACCACTACAAACGAGTCGGGTCGCTCGATGACGACGTCGAGCTGCAGAAATCGAACGTGCTGCTGATGGGACCGACGGGCTGCGGCAAGACGCTGTTGGCCCAGACGCTGGCCAGGATCCTGGGCGTGCCGTTCGCGATCACGGACGCCACCGCCCTGACCGAGGCCGGTTACGTCGGCGAGGACGTCGAGAGCATTCTGCTGGCGCTGATCAGGGCCGCCGACTACGACATCGAGCAAGCCCAGCGTGGGATCATCTACATCGACGAGATCGACAAGCTGGTCCGCAAGGGCGCGGGCCCCTCGGTCACCCGTGACGTGTCGGGCGAGGGTGTCCAGCAGGCGTTGCTGTCGATCCTCGACGGCACGATCGCGTCGGTTCCCCCGCACGGCGGACGCAAGCACCCGCAGCAGGAGCTCATGTCGATCGATACCTCCGACGTGCTGTTCATCTGCGGTGGCGCATTCGAGGGGCTGGACAAGTTGGTCGAGCGGCGGATCGGCGCGCAGCGGATCGGGTTTGGCGCGGCGCTCGAACCGCGAGGTGAGCAGGACGTCGGCGGTGTCCTTGAGCATTGTCGCCCCGAGGACCTCGTCGAGTACGGGCTGATCCCCGAGTTCGTCGGCCGCCTGCCAGTGGCGTGCCCCCTCCATCCGCTCTCCGACGAGGAGCTGCGTCGAATCCTGACCGAGCCGCGGCACGCGGTGGTCAGGCAGTTCCAGCGCCTGTTCAGCTTCGACGGGATCGAGCTGTCGTTCTCCGAGGAGGCGCTGCACTCGATCGCCCGCGAGGCGACCGGGCGTGGGCGCGGCGCGCGCGGCTTGCGCGCGATCCTCGAGCAACTCCTGCTCGATCTTCAGTTCGAGCTTCCGTCCCGGGAGGACGTGCGAACCTGCGTGGTGAGTCGGGAGATGGTCGAGAGCACCTTCGCGCCGGGTCTCGCGCCTGCCCACGTGCGGCGAGAGGCCGCGTAGGGGTTAAGGCCTGGCGTCGAGCGCGGCGTCAAACGTCGCGCGGTCCTCGCCGAAGACCCGGCGGTAGGAGTCTTCGCCGTAGCTCGTCGGCAGCGGCTCCGCTTCGCGCAGCTTGAACGTGCGCTGACCGTCGGGCTCCCGTTCGGCGCGCAGGAACAGCGCCGTGTCGAGCCGTTGGGCGTGGAAGCCGTGTGCGAGCTCGTACATGTGTGTGACGAACAGCACCTTGACCTGCTTGGCGAGCAGTGCGCGGACGACCTGGCGCGCGATCTCGGAGCCTTCGCGCTCGTTGGTCGACGCGAACGACTCGTTGCACAGAAGCACGGAGTGAGGTTGGATCTGGTCGACGATGTCGCTCATGCGGCTCAGTTCCTCGTCGAGCTTTCCGCCCTCCATCGAAGCGTCTTCCTCGCGCTTGTAGTGCGTGAACACGCCGGCGCAGATCCCGGCGCGGAACGACTCGCCGCCGACGAACATGCCGCTTTGCATCATCAGTTGCGCGACGCCGAGGCTTCGCAGCAGCGTCGACTTTCCCCCCTGGTTGGCGCCCGTGAGCATCACCAGCGACTTGTCGTCGGCATCGAGATCGTTGCCGACGACGCGCTCCCGGAGGTGAAGGGTGAGACAGACGTCGTAGACGCCCCGACCGCTCAGGACAAGCTCGGACTCGCGCGCGGGCTCGGGAAAGCACACGGGCTCGCGCTTGGCGTCGAGTCGCCGGCGCAGGTTCAGGCAACCCAGGTAGAACGCGAGCTCGAGCCGGAGCATCACGAAGAAGCTCTGGACGTGATCGGCCGACTGCGCAACCGCGTCGGCGACCGGGTTGAGTCCCCTCCCCTCGAGCTCGGTGAGCGCCCGGAAGCCTGACTCGTCGCGAGGGTGAAGCTCAAAGTTGTAGCTCGGCGGTTGCTTGCCCGGCAGCAGCCGCTGCTTCCAGGTCGGCGCCTGCGGCGGCCGGTGAAACTCGTAGGCCGCCCCCTTGTCTCCAAGGCTCAGCTCGGCGCTCACGAGCACTCCGCGCTTAAGCCTGAGCTCGTGGAGATGTTGCTCGACGGTCTCGAGGTAGTCGTCGTCGAGTTCCTCACGCACCGCCGCGAAGAATCGCCGGAATCCCTCAGAGCGAAATCCCTCCCCGTGTTCATCGGCGATTTGCCGTAGCCGGCGGAGGCTGCCCACGTACAGTTCGAGGACCTGCACGGACCGGCGGACGATCCAGTCCGGCATCGCTCCCTTCCAGAACGAGCCGACCTGTCGCTCGAACCCGAGCGCTTCGATCGCGATCTGGTACAGCTGGCGGACGACATCGGGGTGCGCGAGGCAATCCGCGAGCACCTGTTGGCGGTAGCGGATCTCCTCCGGGGTGTGCAATCCCGTCAACGTCACGCGCTTGGCCGTCTCGTATAGGAACTCGCTGTCGCCCGCCATCGCGGCCCACACCGTCTCGAGCTCGAGGTCCTGTGCGAGCCCGTCGTACCGTCCCGGCTCGGCCGGCGACGAACTGATTCTTCTCTGCCGCTCGAGATCGCGTCTGGCGTTCGCGATCGCGTACAGATTCCCGCTGCGCATCGCGTGGTAGATCTGATCGCGAAGCTCCGGGTCGACCTCGAAGTCACGCTCCCGATGCAGCAGAAACACCTTCATCGGCCGACCCGTTCGCTCACGCGCTCGAAGGTCAAGCCGTATTTGTCGGCGAGCGCCCACGCGTAGGCGAGCCCGTCCGCGGGCTGACGGAGGACCTTGAAGGTCCGCTCGGCCGCGCTCCCCGGTACGACCTGACTGACCATGCTCACGGTCGCGTCGGTCAGCGACGCGAGCTCGTCGACGAACGTGACGTATACGCCGAGGCAGCCCAACTCGAGGATCTGGCGCAGAACCTCGGTGCCGACGAACAGCGCGTCGTTCAGTGTGGTCGAGTTGAAGCTCTCGTTCATCACGATCACGCTTCGCGGGCTCGCTTGCTCGAGGATCGCGTGTACCCGGACCAGCTCTTCGTCGAACTTACCGCGGAGCGTCTCGATGTCCTCCTCCCGCTCGAAGTGCGTGAAGATCCGATCGGGCAGGTACAGCCGTGCCTGTGCGCCCGGGACCGGTAGACCGAGACCGGCCAGATGGTGAAGCTGCCCGAACGTCCGGGCGAACGTCGTCTTCCCGCCGTTGTTGGGGCCGCTGATGACAAACATCCGCTCGGGTTCCTCGAGATAGAAGTCGTTGCACACCACCGCGCGGCCGTCCGAGACCAGTTTGTGCGCCAGCGCGAGGTCGAACGTGTCGATGGCCCGAACCTCCTTTGAGTGCGCCGACACCTCCGGGTAGGAGAACCGCAGGTCGGCCGCCTGCAGGCGCTCGATCAGCTCGAGGTAGGCCAGGTAGAACTGGATCTCGCGGTCAAACCGGGCGATCGTGCCGTCGAGGTAGCCGCGATGGCGGGCGCAGTAGTTCGCCCGCTCGGCGAACACCTCTGGGTGTAGCCCGGCCACGCCGTCGAGGATGCGCGCCTCAACGTGGTTCATCTCGACCTCGTTACGCAGCGACACGCGATAGCTGGTCGCCCTCGCCTGCCGGAAACGTGCGAACGTGTCCTGCACGCTCTCGCTGTAGTCCGCGTCGCCAGCGTATTTCGTGACCGTGACCTGCCCCCCTCGGATCAGAACCGAGTACCGGATCGAGGCTAACGCCTCCTTCAGCGTCCTGGTCTGTTCGATCAGCGAGGTGAACGGCTCCGCGGCGGCGTACTCGGCGAGGTACGCACGTAGTCCGGTGAAGCCGTCTGAAGCGAGCTTCGCACCGGCGAGATCGTCGACCAGCGCGCGGACCGCGTCGCCGTAGATCTCGACCGCGGCGACGAACCACGCCTGCCGCTGGAGCTCGTAGTGGAGCGTGCGCGCGAGCTCGAGGTGTTCGCGCATCTTCCGCATGCCCTCGGCGAACGTCCGGACCGCTGCGAGCACATCGGGCTGCTCGAGGTCGCGCAGCACGCCGTGGCGGTAGCGCACCGCGGCGGGCTCGTGCAGCGGCGCGTAGAAGAACGGCGCGAGGTCGTACTCCTCGCGCCCCGAAGTCATCAATTGCAGCACCTGGTCGAGGTTCAGGTCGGTGAAGTAGTCGGGTTCGGGCGGCGCCCCGCTGGGCTCGGTATCCGGCTCACCGACGAGGACGCTCTGGAAGCGCCGGGGTGCTCGTTCGGGTTCAGCCGCCATCGAACAGCATCCAGTCGAGCCGCTCGGAGATCGCCGTCAGGTGCTGGGCCGCGCGCGCCAGGTCCCGGGTGCGCTCCTCGGTCGCCTGATCGCCCCGCCGGTGGCATTGCACCGCGCGGTCGATCCGCGTCAGCAGCGTGTCGATCGCCTCCTCGACCTGACCGGCGAGCCGGTCCTGGAAGAGGTCCATCGACCGTCCCACTTCCACCGACACTTGCTGGGCGCGCTGCACGGCGTCCCCGTGCGAGATGTGGTCGAGATCGGGCCGGGGCGGCACGTGCGACTCACGCGTGGGCAGTAGCCCGCCCGCTGGGGCGCCGACCGCGGCCTGGGCCGCCTCCCCGAGTTCGAGCAGGAGCTGCTCGATCCGCTGGCCGTAGGCCCGCATCACCGCCACGATGTCATCGGTGAACTGCTCCCGGTGCCGGATCGCCGGTCCGGTGCGGGCGGTGGCCGGGTGCGCTGACAGGTCCGCCCGGGCCTCGGCGAGCAGGTCCTCGGTCGCGCTGGCGAGATGCGCGGCGGCCTCCGCGCTACCCCCTCTGAGCGCCGCGAAGCTGTTCTCGAGCTCGGCGCTCGCCTCGCGCAGCTGCTGATCAGAGAGGCCGAGGAGCCGGGACTCGAACCGTGTGGCCAGCGCTTGCT
>Ga0335074_10004135_pt1 | contig 19953 bp, 17 predicted proteins | sample Lox_Sample_23_FD_206715 | JGI IMG/M metagenome (GOLD analysis project Ga0335074, IMG submission 206715) | Soil microbial communities from Loxahatchee National Wildlife Refuge, Florida, United States - Lox_Sample_2.3 | ecosystem: Environmental > Terrestrial > Soil > Wetlands | place: USA... | reverse complement strand
TCTGGTGCAAGCCCATGTGCTACCATCCCTGCAAGCAAACGCGGCACATATTTCAATCAAGAACCGGTTTGGCGCCAGGCCGGTGCCGCATCACAGGACAGCGCACAAACGCTTTTGAGAGCTTGCAGTAGTCAAACGGGAGATGTGATGACCACCCAGCTTCGCCCGCTGAGCCTCGGCGAGATCCTCGACCGCACGGCTGAGCTTTACCGCAGGAACTTTGTGCTGTTTGCGGGGACATCGGCGATCTTCGCCTGCGTGATGCTGTTCACGGAGATGGTGATCCTCGGCGTCGATGATTTGATGGGCTATCCCAATGTGCCCGGCCACCTGCAATGGGTGGTTGCCACGCTGTCAGTGCTGCAGATGATCGTGGTGCTGCTGGCTGCGGGCCTCTCCATCGCCGCCTTCAACCGCATGGTTGCCTGGGTGCACATGGGCGAGCCGGCGTCGATTCGGGCAGCGGTTGCGAGTGTTCGGCCACGCGTGGGCCGCTACCTGTGGTTGATGACCAACGCGGGATTACGCGCGTGGGCGCCCATCTGGGTGCTTTACATCGTCGTCTTCGCCATTCTCTTTGCGGTCATGCCTTCCGGCTGGCTCACCAACCCATCGGTGATACAACAGCCACACGTTCAAAATCCCCGGCAGGTTCTTGAAGCGGGAATTGCCATGCTGGTGATTGCGCCGATCATGGCGCTGGCATTTGCCTATGGCGTTTTCATGTCGCTTCGTTACTCTCTGGCAATGGCTGTCTGCGTGGTGGAAGGTGTTGCTGCCGGGCCGGCGATCAAGCGGAGCATTGAACTGAGCAAGGGAGCGCGGGGACGCATCTTTGTGATGGGGCTGCTGGTATACGCCATCCGGACCATGCTTGGGCTGCTGCTGGGATTCCCGCTGATCTTTTACGCAGCCAGGCACGTTGGGCATCCGCTTCCCGTCGGATTGATGGCTGTCACCCAAATTGCAGGCTTCCTGATCAATACGTTCATCGGGCCCATCTATTCCACCGGGCTTACGCTCTTTTACTACGACCAACGTGTACGCAAAGAGGGTTTCGACATTGTGTGGATGATGCAGGCGGCGGGACTCGCGCCGCAGGCAGAGCTGCCGGGAACTTCAGGCGCGGAGACCGAATTACCACAAATTTGAACCGCTGTTCAAATGGTTTGCCATGGACGATAAGCTGCGACCCCTGACGCTTGGCGAGATTCTCGATCGCACCGCGCAGTTTTACCGGCGCAACTTCTGGACGTTTGCGGGAGTTGCGGCGGTGCCGGTTTTAGCCTCGTTTGCGGTTCTTGTTCCCATCGGCGTGGCCATGGGGTTCGCGGGCGTTTTCAAGACTGGGCACGCGGCGGCAAACACGCCCGCGTTCGTCGGGATAATAGTTGTGGCTCTGGCAATCGGGCTCCCGGCGCTGCTGGTTGCCGGCGTTGTGGAGCAGGCGGCGCTGACCAGAACTGCCATCGGCGTGCACCTGGGTCAAAAGCTGAAGGTGCGCGAGGCTATCAGGAGCGTGTGGCCGCGCTTCTGGCGCTACCTATGGCTGCTCGTGCTGCTGGGGCTGCTGGTCATCGGCATCCCGGCGGCGGCGGCTGTGATAGGGATCTCCGGAGCAGTTGCGATTCGGGTATTCACTTATTCCGCCGGAGCTCCGCTGTCGGTGCTGCTCACTTTCCTTGCGTTTACCGCAGTCTTTGTATACGCCATCTGGCGCTGGCTGTGCTACGCGATGGCCATGGCTGCGTGCATCGTCGAGGAAAAGACGGCGTGGCAGTCGATCCGGCGAGCGAACCGGCTGAGCAAAGGGACGCGCTGGCGGATCTTCGTGATGTACCTTCTCATGTTCGCAATCTCATTTGTGATTGCGATGATCGCGGATGTTTTCATGTTTATCGGAATTGCGATTGCGACCGCGCTGGGCAGCTCGAAGTTGGGCCCGGTGGTAACCGTGGTCGGGGTGATTATCGGCCTCCTTGCAAGAATCGCCCTTCAAGTCATCATCCAGCCCATCCCGGTGATTGCGCTGGTCCTGTTCTATTACGACCAGCGGGTGCGGACCGAGGGTTACGATATCGAGCTCATGATGGAACAGGCGGGAATGACGTCTCCGCCGGTAGAGACTGCGCCGCCGGCGAATCCCGAGGCGCAGGCTGAGCCTGCATCCGGCGTGCTCGCCATCGAGAGTCCTTTGACGCCGTCTTTCGAGCCGGGGGCAGGCCCTGATACCGTGAAGGAACAATGATCTCGCGCACGGGCTCAAATCTCTGGTTCAGGAAAGCGATCATTGCCGTGGCGCTGGTGGCGGCAGCAGCGGGGGCGCGGCAGGCGTGCGCCGACTCGGGAACCTGGAAGGATGCGAGCCCGGCAGACCTGAAGCAGCACCTCAGCAATCTCGAAACGGTGGTCGAGGCCTGCCGCAAGGCGCGAAATGCGAAGGCCTGCGATTCGTCGCTGGTGGGGCCGGACGACCGGCTGCAGTGGACCGCGGGCGCGGCGAAGCAGGGCCGGGAGATTCGCTACGATTGGCTGCGCAATCTGCTTGACCGCGCGGGTAAAAAGGACACCGTGGCCCCGGCTCCGGCCGCGATTTTGCCGCACCTGGATGTGATCGTTCAGAAACCGCCCACGGTAGACGAGATGCTGGGTGCGGCCATGGATCGGCTGAAGGATGAAGAGCAGCAGGTGGACACGCTGGTCGCCGGCTCACAAACTGCAAATGACTTTGGCAGCGAGCAAAAGAGGCTCGCGGAGATCCTGTCGCGGCGAGCTTACAACGGAGTGAATCAGACTTCGGTGAGCAATCGCTTCTGGGAGTGGGTCGAAAACCTCATCAATCGCCTGGTGAGCAAGCTGGCCGGCCTGGGCGGCAGGGCGTGGTGGCTGCCTTATGTTCTGACCGGGCTGCTCATCGTGGGGGTGTTGATTGGGCTGGTCTGGTCGCTCATCCAGATCGAGCGGCGGTCGCGCATTCGCCTGATACCGGAAACCTCGGGGACGAGCGGCGCGCCCTCTTCGCGCGAGTGGCAACTATGGCTGAAAGACGGGCAGGACGCGGCGGCCGCGGGATTGTGGCGCGAGGCGATTCACTTTCTATACTGGGCGGCAATTTCACGGCTGGAATCGAGGCGGCTGTGGCCGGCCGACCGCGCGCGCACGCCGCGCGAGTACCTGCTATTGCTGCCCAGGACCGATCCCCGCCGCGATAACCTGACCACGCTGACGGGGAGCTTTGAACGCACCTGGTATGGAGGGCGCGAGGCCGGTTCAATGGACTATGAAGCGGCGCGCGCGCTGGCCGCGGGGCTGGGTGTGGAATGAAACTCTTTGCCTCGCTCGACGCAAAAGACCGCAGGCTGCTGCTCATCTGCATGGGGGTGGTGGTGGTATTGGCGGTCATCACCGGGGTGTTTGCGCGCAATCAGAACAGCAACGACAACACGTTGCCGAGCAGCTACCTGACGGGCAGGCATGGAGCGCGCGCCGCATACGATTTATTGGTTGAGAGCGGCTACCGGGTGGAGCGCTGGGAACAGCCGTTGGGCGAACTGGCCGCACAAACCAACCATGAGACCGTGGTGATCCTGGTGGATCCCTACCTGACATCGACCAATGACTTCAAGGCAGTGGACCAGATTCTTGAGCATGGCGGCCGAATCCTGGTGACCGGAATGGCGGGCGGCGTATTGGCTCCCGGTGGGGCAGCCCAGCCCACGACGCAACTGAATGGGGCAGCGTGCAAACTCACCCCACAGGGACTTGGGAGCCTGGCGGGAACGGGCGAAGTATGGATGCAGCCCGAGGCAACCTGGAAGATGAACAACCCCAGGTACCACGTGGACTACAACTGTGCGGGCGAGCCCGCGGTGGTGGAGTACGACGAACATGCCGGACACGTGGTGTGGTGGGCGGGATCGACGCCGATCGAGAATGGATCGATCGCGCGGGCCAACAATCTGAGCCTCTTTTTGAACGCGATCGGGAGCCCCAAAGACCATCGTTTTTATTGGGATGAGTCTCTGCACGGCGAGACAAAATCAGAGTGGTTCTACGCCCGCGGGCCGGCATTCACCATGCTGATCTGGGGCACGATCGGGTTGGCTCTGCTCACGGTGCTGAGCTTCAGCCGGCGCCGTGGCCCGGTGCGCGATGTGCCCCAGCCGGCACGATCCACGCCGGTGGAGTTCATTGAGGCGCTGGGCTCGCTATACGGCAAGGCAGGCGCGTCGGCTACGGCAGTGCAGCTGGCCTACGACCGGTTCCGGCGCGGGATGGGCGCACTGTGTGGAGTAAAGGGAATGCGGATGGACGCGCGCTCGCTTGCCGACGCGCTGCGGCGGCGTTTTCCCGCGGCAGGAGCGGAGCTGGAAGCGGATCTGGCCGAGTGCGAGAGCGCCTGCAACGACGATTTTCTGGTTCCGAAAAAGGCGCTGGCGCTGGTGCAGAAGCTGGGCCACTGGAGCGAGTTCTTTGCCGGGCAGTCTGCGGCAGGCGCTAAACACATGGCGGAGCCGAGGAGAAAGGCCGGATAGGTTTTGTAAAAGGGCACGAGTTTACTCGTGCCGCTAAGCCGCCTAATAATGATTGGGGCTTTAGCGCCTGTTCGACGTTGGCATCATATTCATAGCTTTCCTAACATTGAAACCGGGAGATACGAATGAGCGAAGAGACTCCTACGAATCCGGTAGCAGAGGCGCAGGCTGAGCCGGCGCTGGCGGGCACCAGGCAGCTGGTGACGCGGGCGCGCGCCGAGCTGGCGCGGGTGATTGCCGGCCAGGACGAGGTGATCGGCGAAGTGCTTGTGGCGGTGCTGGCGCAGGGCCACGCACTGCTCGAGGGCGTGCCGGGAATTGCAAAGACGCTAATTGTGAAGTCCCTGGGCCGGCTGCTGGGTCTGGCCTTCCAGCGCGTGCAGGCCACGCCCGACCTGATGCCTGCCGACATTCTTGGCACCACGATTTTCCGTCCGGGCACGGATGCGTTCACATTTCATAAGGGGCCGGTGTTCACCGACCTTCTGCTGGTTGACGAGATCAACCGCATGCCGCCGCGCACGCAGGCAGCGCTGCTGGAATGCATGGAAGAGCGGCAGGTGACGAGCGACGGCGTGCGGCGGCCGCTGCCGGCGTGGTTCACCGTTTTCGCTACGCAGAACCCGATCGACTTTGAGGGCACCTATCCGTTGCCCGAGGCCCAGCTCGACCGCTTTCTGCTCAAGATCAAGGTGAGTTATCCGTCACAGAGCGAAGAACGGGCGATGCTGGAGCGGCATCACTCCTCAAGTGCAGCGGGATTGCTTGAAGACGCGAAGATCGAGCCTATCGCCGCCGATCTGCTGACGCGGGCGCGCGACGAGATTCGCGCGATTCGCGTTGAGGGCGACCTGTACGAATATATTCTCGAGCTGACGCGGCGCACCCGCGAGTGGCCGATGCTGGCTTTGGGCGCGAGCCCCCGCGCGGCCATCTGCCTGCTGCGGGTGGCGCAGGCCTTTGCGGCGTTTGAGGATCGCAATTACCTGGTTCCCGATGACGTGAAGCGTGCGGTGCTGCCGGTGCTGCGGCATCGCATCATGCTCAAGCCCGAGGCCGAGCTTGAGGGCTTCGACGCCGACCGTGTATTGGGCGACGTGGTGGCCGCGGTGGCCGTTCCAAGAAGATGATCGCTCCCTCGCTCCATCCCGGTCCGGTTCGCGCACAGGCGAAACCGCGCGGCCGATTCGCGTACGGGCTCACGCAGCGGACCATCTGGCTGCTGGCCGGCGGGCTGCTGCTGGCGCTGCCGGGATTCTTCGATGCGCGCCTGGGATATGGCATGCTCGCATGGGACGGCCTGGTGCTGCTGGCCGCCTTTGCCGACTGGCTACGCCTGCCGCCGCCTCAGGCGATCACGGTGGAGCGCTCGTGGGGCAATGCGCCGGCGCTCGACAGCGAGACGGAGATCGAGCTGGCAGTCGAGTCCGTGGCGCCTGAGCGTGGCGGAACCATTCTGGAATGCAGCCTGACTGACGATCTGCCGCCGGCAATGGTGGCTACGCCGGCGAGCCGCAAGCTGCGCGTCTACCAGGGAATTCGCGCCTCGCTGCGCTACAGGATTGAACCGCGGGAGCGCGGCGACATGCGGGCCGGCGCGGTTTTTGTACGCTATCGATCGGGATTGGGGCTGGTGGAGCGCTGGGCGATGGCTCCGCTCGAGCAGACGGTGAGGGTGTATCCCGCGCTGCGCCAGGGCGAGGACCAGCAGATCTTTCTGGCGCGCGGCCGGCAGGTCGACCTGCAGCTGCGCCAGGTGCGCCAACGGGGACTGGGCCGCGATTTTGAGAGCCTGCGCGAGTATCTTGAGGGTGACGACCTGCGCGACGTCTGCTGGACGGCCACAGCGCGGCGCGGCGAGCTGATTACACGGCGCTACCAGACGGAGCGCAGCCAGGCAGTGTGGATTGTCCTCGACGCGGGCAGGTTGCTGCAGGCAAAAAGCGGCGACGGCGCAGAAGGCGGTCGCCACTCGAAGCTGGACCATGCCTGCTCGACGGCGGTGGCGCTGGCCCAGCTTGCGCTCTACTCCGGCGACCGCGTGGGCCTGCTGATATACGGGCAGACCATCCAACAGCGAGTGCTGCCGGGGCGCGGCACGGCCCACCTGCGCCAGGTGGTTGAAGCTCTCGCCGTTGCCAGGGCCGAACCGAGCGAAGCCGATCATCTGCGTGCCACGGCCACACTCAATCGCTTTCAGCCGCGCCGTGCGCTTATCTTGTGGATCACCGACCTGGCTGAAACCGCCATGCGGCCCGAGGTCATCGACGGAGCCATGCAGTTGCTGCACCGGCATGTGCTTTTGTTTGTGGCCATGGCGCAGCCCGAGGTCGAGGCGATTGCGGCCGCCTGGCCGAAGAATGTCGAGCAGATGTTCCTCGCCTCGGCGGCACAGGAGCTGACCAGCAGGCGCGAACTGCTGCTGGCGCGGCTGCGCGAACAGGGCGCGCTCACTCTCGACCTCGACCCGACAAAGCTGACATCGGCGGTGCTGAATCAGTATTTGCGCGTCAAAGAGCGGGCGATGCTGTAGCTGGCGCGCGGCGAGGTGCTGATTTCGCTCCGAATCGCTGGCCCCGGCCTATTTAACACATAAAGCGGCCTCTTCGGCGGGGAGGTAGGCGCTTGCGAGTTTTTCGAAGCCTTTCACTGGAAGCGGCGGGCTGATCAGGAATCCCTGGTAGGCACGGCAGCCGCATTCGGCAAGGAAGGCGCGCTGTTCTTCGGTCTCCACGCCCTCTGCCAGTACAGACAGTCCAAGTCCCGAGCTGAGATGAATAATGGCCTCAACGACCGCGCGGCCGCGCAGGTTTCTGAGCATATCGCAAACAAACGATCGGTCGATCTTAAGCTCGTCGAGCGGCAGACGCTTGAGGTAGGTGAGCGAAGAGTATCCTGTCCCGAAATCGTCGAGCGAAAGGCGCAGGCCGTGCCGGTGCAGTTCTTTCATTTTTTCAATCACCTCTTCAACGTTTTCAACCAGCAGCGATTCAGTGAGTTCGAGACAGAGCAGGTCGGGATTGGCGCCGTTCACGCTGAGGGCGCGCAGAACCCCCTCGACAAAGTCGGGCTGCCGGAGCTGCCTGGCGCTGATGTTGACTGCGAGCTGCAGAGCGCGGGTCTTCTCATCGTGCGCCCAGAGGGCAAGCTGCGCGCAGGCGGCATTCAACACCCAGCCGCCCAGAGGGAGAATGAGGCCGGTCTCTTCGGCGAGAGGAATAAACTCGCCGGGAGGAAGCAGGCCGCGCCGGGGGTGTGGCCAGCGGATGAGAACTTCAGCTCCGGCAACCGCGCGATCGATCATCTGGGGTTGGAAGTATAAAAGGAACTGGCCGGCGCGGAGCGCATGCCGGAGCTCGACTTCGAGGGCCGCGCGGGCATTGATTGCAGCCTGCAATTCGGGCGCGAAGAATCGTATTGAATTTTGCCCCGCGCCCTTGGCCTGGTACATCGCAATATCAGCCTGTTTAAGCGCTTCCTGGGGGGATTCGTGACGCCGGCCGAAGACCGTGATGCCGATGGAACTGGTGATTTGCCAATGGTGGGCTCCCAACCGGTAGGACTGGCCAAGCGTGACGAGAATCTGTTTCGCGGTCGCTTCTGCGCCTTGCGCTGCCTTGGCCGCTTCGCAGCTCAGATCTTCAAGCAGCACAACGAACTCGTCGCCGCCCAGACGCGCCACGGTGCCGTTTTCGCGCACCAGTGCCGAGAGGCGGCCTGCAGCTTCTTTCAAGAGAAGGTCGCCGGTTTCATGGCCGAGCGAGTCGTTCAGGGTCTTGAAGTTGTCGAGGTCGACAAAAAGCAGCCCGCACAGGCGTCCGCTGCTCGCGCAGGTGGCGATGGCACGCTCCAGGCGGTCAGTCAGCAGTCTGCGGTTCGGTAGTGCCGTCAACGGATCGTAGAAGGCCAGTGTCCTGATCTCGTCATGTGCGTCTTTCAGTTTCTGAAACGATTCCTCCTCGCGGCGCAGGCTCACGATGCGCCTACGCAGCAGCGCCAACCCGCTCGCCAGGGGAACCAGCGCACAGATCGCGTAGAACCACCATGTCATGTACCAGGGCGAGAGGACTCTGAAGCGGAGAGCCGCCGGACGGCTATTCCAGTCTTCATCCTCATCCTGCGCTTCCACGTCGAGGCGGTATCGGCCCGGCGCCAAGCGGGGAAAGTGCAACTCGTGCTGATAGGTTTCGGTCCAGGGTGTCTTCGGCCCATCCAGCCGGTAGCGAAACAACACGCCGCCCTGCCGCTCGACATTCAGTGCCGAAAACCGGACATCGATTGATTCCGCATATCGGCCCTGAATCTCGTTGTCGTCGGGCGACACTTCGTTTTTGCCGAGCGTGACTCTGGTAAATACGACTACGGGCGCCGTGGGGATATCCGCCGTTTGGCGCGGCCTCATCCGCGATAACCCTCCGCTGGTTCCTATCCACACCGTTCCGTCCGGCTCAGCGGCAAACGCATCCAGGTCGCAGTCGTTCCACACCAGCCCGTCCTGAGAGTCGATGTGCGTCCACCGCTTGCCGTTCCACACATCCACTCCGTGCTCGGTTCCGGCCCAGACCTGGCCATGCGCATCGCGAGCAAGAAAGGAAACCGATCCATCGTCTCCCGGGCGCTCGATTCCTTTCTCGACCCTGATGCGAACGCCTTCGGGGTGCACGCGGTCAATTCCGCCGCCATATTCGTAGCCAACCCAGATCACACCATCCGGCGCCGCGCCCAGACTCAGAACGGCATTATCGCTCAAGCCATCGGCTTTTCCGAATTTCTTCCACCGATCTCCGTAAAGCGCGAACAGCCCATCGCGACCGCCGGCCCAGATGGTTCCGTCGCTCCCTTCGGCAACCGCCCACATTCGTTCCGATCCCGTCTCTTTGATTTGCGCGAAGCGACTATACGGAGCGGCCGCCATATACAGGCCAGTGTCTGTGCCCACCCACAGGCGCTCATTGCGGTCGAAGTGCAGAGCGAATACCTGAGTGCCGCCCGGCTTTGCCAGGTTCCACCATTCCACGCGCCCGGTGCCGGGAGAATAGCGGCCCACGCCCTTCTCTTCCGATCCGAACCACAGCGATCCATCCGGCTGCGCAACGATGGAGTGCAGCGAGGTTGTTCCGACCGCATCTACTTTCTGCCAACGAATACCGAATTGCCCCTGAACGCCCTGCTCAAGTCCTTCGGTGGTTCCCACCCACACCACATGGTTCGGCTGGGGTAGAACTGAAAAGACCAGGTCACTTTCGAGCCCGCTGGCGGCCGAGTAGTTCTCCCACTGCTGGTATCCGCGCCATTGCACGAGGCCCCGGCCCAGCATTCCAATCCACAATGAGTGCGAGCGGTCTTCAAATGCGCAGTACACCTCGCCGCGCAGGCCGTTGGCCGGGCCTACGGTATGCCAGCCATCCTTTTCGCCAATCAAGAGGCCCTTTGCGCCCGGAAGCAGGATTCTGCCCTCTCGATCCACATTAACGATCGGTCGAAGCGTGCGAGAGTCTTCGGGTGTGTCAGGACTGACAAAACGGGATTGTCCCGCCGGAAGCTTGAAGACTCCCTGCATCCGCGCGTAGACCCACAAATTGCCTTCGCCGTCTTTGCGGAGCGTGGTAATCGGCGCTCCCGGCAATCCAGCTTCTTTGCCGAACACCTGAATGTCCTGCTTGTCCCCCTGCTGGTCTTCTTGTGTACTGAGGCGGCAGAGTTGGCCGCCGCATCCGTACCAGACTGTGCTGCCATCGACAAGAATCCCCTCTACGTTGGCTCCGCTTGTTCCCGGCGCCTGGGGAACGCGCTCAACGGCATACCCGCCTTGAGAGTCGGCTCGCAGTTTAACCAGGCCTGCCCCGGTGCCCAGATACGTAGTTCCATGACCGTCGGATTGGATGCCCTGCGCCGGGCTCACGCTCTCCGCAATGCCATTCAACTTCTCAAAGTGATTTCCACGGAACCGGTACAAGCCGAAGCGTCCACCGGCAAGCAGCGATCCGTCGGGCGCTTCGCCAATGGTTCCGGGCTCAGCGGGAATTCCTTGTTTGGGGCCGAACCCTTCAAACCGCTCCCCGTCATAGCGGTACAGGCCGTTATCGGTGATCGCCCACAAGAATCCTGTGCGGTCCTGCTGGATTCTGCGCACGTCCAGAGTTCCCAGCCCTTCCGCGTTTCCAAACCAGCGCAGACTGTACTCCTGTGCCGGCAGAATCCCCGTGCCCGCGGTGAACAGGAGCAGGCCAAGCGTGAGGAATTTACGGCGCATCAAGGGGGTAATCGGCGCCAGCGCCAACCCCATGAGGCGATTTGCAGAAGAGGCCCATTACGAATGGGGAAGCGGCTCATAACTCACCACCGAACGAAACCGGGTGCGCCGGCAAACCTCTCTTGATGCGCTGGGGAGGTCTTCGGCCCGATTCGCGGACTCTCCAAGAGTAAATCGATTTTTAAAATATGGTTCGCGGTGCTGGGGCCGTGCTAAGATTCCTTCGTTCCAGAAAAGCCCGCGTTTTGATGCGCCATCATTCCTGCGAAGAAAGAGCTCTCTATGAAATCGGCCCAGGCTGCAAAGCCCAGCACTTCAACTCCCGCCTACAAGAATCCCAAGCTGCCCAGCGCGAGGCGCGTTGAAGACCTGCTGAAGCGCATGACGCTTGAGGAAAAGGCCGCGCAGATGCTGTGCATCTGGCAGGGGAAGGCCCGGACCATGGTCGATGAAAAAGGCGATTTCGACCTGGCCAAGGCGAAGAAGTCGTTCCGCGACGGCAGGGGGCTAGGACAGGTGGGACGGCCCAGCGACTCAGGCGGCGGTAAAAAGGCGCGTGAAATGGCGGAGCTGACCAACTCCATCCAGAAGTTCTTTCTTGAGAACAGCCGCCTGGGCATTCCGGTGATCTTCCACGAGGAGTGCCTGCATGGGCACGCGGCGCCCGCTGGCACCAGCTTTCCGCAGCCTATCGCGCTGGGCGCAACCTTTAACCCCGAGCTGGTTGAAAGGCTGTTTACCATGACCGCGCTCGAGGTGCGGCTGCGTGGCGCTCACCACGCCCTCACGCCGGTGGTGGATGTGGCGCGCGAACCGCGCTGGGGCCGCGTGGAAGAGACCTACGGCGAAGATCCGTACCTGGTGTCGCGCCTGGGAATCGCTGCGGTAAAAGGCTTCCAGGGTGACCGGAATTTCCGCGACAAGCGCCACATTTTGGCCACGCTCAAGCATTTTGTGGGCCACGGGCAACCGGAGTCGGGCATGAACTGCGCGCCGGCCAACGTTTCAATGCGCGTGCTGCGCGAGACCTTCCTTTACACCTTTCAGGAGGCGCTGCGCGAGGCCGGCCCAGTCACGCTCATGGCCTCGTACAACGAAATTGACGGCGTTCCCTCGCACGCCAGCAAGTGGCTGCTGCGCGACGTGCTGCGCAAGGAGTGGGGCTTTAAAGGCTTCATTGTCTCGGATTACTACGCGATCTGGGAACTGGGCTACCGTCCCGATACGCACGGCCATTTCGTTGCCAAAGACAAGAAGGAGTCGTGCCGGCTGGCGGTTGAAGCGGGCGTCAATATCGAACTGCCCGACCCGGACTGCTACCTGCACCTGGTGGAACTGGTAAAGAAAGGCGTGCTCAAAGAGAAGCAGCTCGACGAGCTGGTTGCGCCGATGCTGTATTGGAAGTTCGAGCTGGGGCTGTTTGACGATCCGTATGTCGATCCCGAGGAGGCCGACCGCGTGGTGGGCTGCGACGAGCACGCGGAGCTGGCGCTCACGGCCGCGCACGAATCTATCACGCTGCTCAAGAACGAGAACCACCTTGCCCCGCTCGATCTGGACAAGATCAAGTCCATTGCCGTGATTGGGCCCAACGCCAATCGCACCCTTTTAGGCGGATACAGCGGCGTGCCGAAACATGAGATCACGGTGCTTGAAGGCATCATGCAAAAGGTCGGCAAGCGGGTAAAAGTTCTTTCGAGCGAAGGCTGCAAGATCACCCTCGGCGGATCGTGGAACCAGGACGAGGTGGTGCCGAGCGATCCCGAAGAGGACTGCAAACAGATTGCCGAAGCCGTGAGGGTGGCGAAGAAGGCCGACGTGATTGTGCTGGCCATCGGCGGCAACGAGCAAACCTCGCGCGAGGCGTGGAATCTGCAGCACATGGGCGACCGGACGAGTCTTGACCTCATTGGCCGCCAGGAAGAACTTGTGAAGGCCATGCTCGCGCTGGGCAAGCCGGTTGTCGCATTCCTGTTCAACGGGCGGCCGCTCTCGATCAATCTTCTCGAGCAACAGGTTCCGGTGATTTACGAGTGCTTCTACCTCGGGCAGGAGACCGGCCGCGCGGTTGCCGACGTGCTGTTCGGCGATTCGAACCCGGGCGGCAAGCTGCCCATCTCGTTCCCGCGCTCGGTCGGCCATCTGCCGGTGTTTTACAACTACAAGCCATCGGCGCGCCGCGGCTACCTGTTCGACGATGTATCGCCGCTCTACGCCTTCGGCTACGGCTTGAGCTACACGACCTTCAAGCTCGAGAATGCGCGCCTCACCAAAAAGCGCATTGCGCGCAACGGCGCAACGCAGGCGCTGGTTGACGTGACCAACACCGGCAGCCGCGAGGGCTCTGAGGTTGTGCAGCTTTACATCCGCGACCTGGTGAGCTCGGTAACACGGCCGGTGAAGGAGCTGAAGGGCTTCAAGAAGGTTTGGCTCAAGCCGGGCGAAACCACGACGGTGGCCATCGACATCACTCCCGCCTCGCTCAGGTTCTGGGACGTGAATATGAAGTACGTTGTCGAGCCGGGCGAGTTCGAGATCATGGTGGGCACGTCGTCGCGCGACCAGGATCTGACCAGGCTGAAGCTGGTAGTGACCGAATAGTGCAACAACGCCAGGAAAGATGAGGCGCTTATGAGGCAGACGCTTACATTCGGAGAGAAATTCGGTTACAGCCTGGGCGACCTGGCGGCGAACTTCGTCTTCCAGGCCATGCTTGCGCTGCAACTGGATTTCTACACGCACACCTTCGGGTTGACGGCCGCGCAGGCCGGCACACTGTTCCTGGTTGTCGGCCTCGGCGTGGCATTCCTCAACCCTGTAATGGGCGTCATCGCCGACCGCACCAGCACCAAGTGGGGAAAGTTCAGGCCATGGCTTTTGTGGACCGCGCTGCCTTTCGGAGTGATCTGCGTGCTCACCTTTACCACGCCCAACATCAGCCCAGGGGCCAAGCTGGTGTACGCGTGGGTCATGTACATTCTGCTGCGCGTGGTCTACACCATGAACAACGTGCCCTATGCGTCGCTGAACGCCGTCATGACCACCGATCCCGACGAGCGCACCAGCATTTCGACATACCGGCAGATCGCGGCCAACTCCGCGGGCTTTATTATTGCCAGCCTCGCCATCCCCATGGTGCGGTTCTTCGGCCATGGCAACGACGCGCTCGGCTATCAGCTCACCATGGGCCTGCTCTCAGTGCTGAGTGTGATCTTCTTCATCATTGCGTTTGCTACCAGCAAGGAGCGGATCCAACCCAGCCCGCAGCAGAAGCCGTCGCTTGGTCAAGATTTGTCGGATCTGTTCAGCAACGGTCCCTGGATTGTGCTGTTCCTGGCCACGCTCTTCTATTTCGCCGCCATCGTGGTACGCGGCAATGTGATGCTGCCCTACTTCCGCTTTGTCTCCGGCAACGTCGATCTCTTTTCGTGGTTCAACGGCTTTGGCCTGGCTTCTCTGTTGCTTGGTGTTGCCTGTTCCACCGCAGTCACCAAGCGCATGGGCAAGCGGTTTCTATTTATCGTCAGCATGACGCTGGCCGGCCTGTTCAGCGCGGGGCTCTTCATCATTCCACCCTCCGCGACGGTCGCGATCATCGGCGTCGAAGTGTTGCGGCAGTTCGCGTTCGGGCTCTCCGGCCCGCTTATCTGGGCAATGATGGGCGACGTGGCCGATTACGGCGAGTGGAAGACCGGGCGCCGGGCCAGCGGCACGGTAACATCCGCAGTGGTGTTTGCGTTGTGGGCGGGCCTGGCGCTGGGCGGCGCCATTGCAGGCTGGCTGTTCTCAGGCTATGGGTTCGTCTCGACAGCAACTGTACAAACGCCGCAGGCGCAGTCGGGCATCCTGCTCACCGCAAGCGTCTGGGCGGGGCTGGCCTTCATTGCCTCGGCCGTGAGCATGTTCTTTTATCCCATCAACCGCGAGAAGAACCGCGAGATCGCCGACGAACTGGCGGCGCGGCGGGCGAAGTTTGCGTCGTAACGTCTGGCTTTGGCCCGCAGTTTATTAAAAACATGCGGGTGCCAGAGCATGCCCAGAACATGCATTGACCGGCAGACAGAAGGAGTGTAGTCTATAAACTACAGCTCGTCGATGCTTGAACTCAGGCAGACCGACACCTTCCGCAAATGGCGCTTGAAGCTGAGCGACGAGCGCGCGAGGGCCTTGATCGCTTCACGGATCGATCGCCTTGTATTCGGAAACGCCGGAGACGTGAAACCCGTAGGCGAAGGCGTGAGCGAATTGCGGATCGATTATGGTCCGGGCTATCGGATTTACTTCAAAAAGCGAGGGAACAGCCTTGTCATCCTCTTATGCGGTGGCGACAAACGGACGCAAGACCGGGACATCAAACGGGCAAAGCAACTCGCGGCGGAGTGGAAAGATGCGCAAGACTGACAAGCTCACGAGTTACGACCCCGCTGAGGATCTTAACTCTGAAAGGGCAGTTGCAGTTTTCATTGCCGAAGCGTTCAAGACCAGCGACCCTGCCTACATCGCGCATGCCCTGGGTGTTGTTGCGCGGTCGCGGGGAATGGCGGAGGTTGCGAACAAGACCGGGTTGTCACGGGAGCAGCTTTATCGCTCCTTCAGCAGTCGGGGAAACCCCACGCTGAAGACGACGATGGCGGTAATGAACGCGCTTGGAATCAAGCTAGTCGCGAAGGCTCCAAAGGCGGCTTGAGATCCCCCAGCGGCCTGAACAGCCACAGATTCAGCAGCGTAAACAGCATGGCGCCCACCGTGAACTTGAGCCAGACCGGCGCATCCGACGGCGAGAAGAATCCTTCCAGGGTTCCCGCAATCACCAGCAGGGGGATAATGCCGGCCACCAGTCGCGAAGCTTCGGTACCCGCAAGCGCAATCGAATCGCGCCAGCGGTAGATGCCGGGAAAGACCACCCCTTGCGCCAGGCGCAGACCGGCGGCGCCGGCAAAGATGATTGACGGCAGCTCGAGCGAGCCGTGCGGAGCCACAAAACTCCACAGGTCGACCGCCATGCCGTGCTGTGCGCAGGCCACGCCGATGACACCCAGCAATAGCCCGTTGAAGAAAAGTGAAAAGAGGGTGAGCGCGCCGAAGGTGATGCCGCCGGCAAAGGCCATGAACGAGACCGAGAGGTTGTTGGTCATGATCCATGCGCTGGCTGCCGGCTTGACGGCGACAACCGAGTGGGTCCACATCTCGTGTCGCTCGATGGTTGCCACCATTTCAGGTCCCAGCATGGTGCGCATGAACTGCGGCCGCGCCATGGTAAGAATCGAGCCCAGCGCGCCGCCGGCCAGGGTAATAATGAGCGCCAGGATCACGTAGCGCAGGTTACGCTGGAATACGGCCGGGTAACCGTCCCGCATGTAGCGCAGCAGTCCCGCAAAACTGGTCCTGCGGGTGGAATAGATGATATGGTGGGCGCGAGCCAATAGTTGATTGACGTGCTCGGCGTAGGCGCGCGCGGTAGCATCCTGGCGCAGCGTAGAAAGATCGCTGGCCACCTGGCGGTAAAGCAGCGCTGTTTCCTGCAGCTCGGCGCGGGTAAGCTGGCCGAGGCCGCCGGAGCCTGCCTGCGCCAGCAGTTTCGCGAGGCGCTCCCAGTAGGGGCGACGTTTTTCGAGCCAACGATTAGAAAGAATTTGAGCCATGGACCCGATTTCAAATCAGCTTAACATCGACACCCCGGAGCTCGTTTCGATCGAGATGCCGATCGCCGGAATCGGCAGCCGTTTCATCGCCATTCTGCTGGATTATCTGATTCTAACTGCGGGCGGCATTGTCTTTACGATCGTGATGGTGATTGTGTTTGCCGCGGTGCATGCTTTTGCGGGCTGGTCTGAAAACTGGATTCTGGCCTTCATCTTCATCATGGTCTTTCTGGCCCACTGGGGCTACTTCGCGCTGTTTGAGGCTTTCTGGAACGGCAAGACTCCCGGCAAGAAGGCGGCCAAGATCCGCGTGATTCACCGTTCGGGCCGGGCTATCAGCTTTCTGGAGTCGCTGGGCAGGAACCTGGTGCGCGATATCGATTACCTGCCCGGCTTTTACGCGGTGGGTGTGATCGCGATCTTCCTCAGCAGGCAGAACCAGCGGCTGGGCGATATGGTGGCGGGAACGCTGGTAGTGCACGACCACGAGGTGGACACGCCGCACTGGGGCGAGATGGGATCGCGGACGATCACGGCCGAGGCCTTTGCGCAGCCCGCGCAGCAGAACTCGGCGATGGCGCCACCGCACCTGAGCGTGGTGCTGCCCACCCCGGCTTTGGCCAAATTGGCCGGGAGCGATTTGCAGGTGCTGGAAGGCTTTTTCGCGCGGCGGCTCGACATGGAACTGGCGGTGAGAGCCGCGCTGGCGCAAAGGATTGCGACAGCGATTTGCGCCAAGAGCGGTCTGACCATTCCAGAGGGAACCAGCGTTGAAACGTTCCTCGAGGCGGTTGCACATCAATTGCGAGAAGTGGCGAGGATGGGATGACGATACTCGATCGATTCAACCTCAACGGCAAGGTAGCGCTGGTTACCGGCTCGTCGCGCGGCCTCGGCGCGGGAATCGCTCTGGCACTGACTGAAGCCGGGGCGAGCGTGGCCGTGCACGGTTCAAGCCGCATGCCGGAGGAGACTCTTCAGCAACTGGCCGCCCTGGGAGCGCCGACGCTCGGACTGGTGGGCGATGTGGGCGACCCTCAGGCTTGCCAGCTCCTCGTTGATGAGACCGTGGCCCGCTTTGGCGCCATCGACATTCTGGTCAACAATGCCGGAACCATTCGCCGGGCTCCGGCCGTGGATCACCCCGATGAAGACTGGGAGACGGTGATCGCGGTCAATCTTTCGAGCGTCTTCCGCCTGATGCAGCACGCCGGCCGTCACATGCTCCGCCAGGGCCGCGGAAAGATCATCAACATCGCCTCCATGCTCACCTTCCAGGGTGGAATCAATGTGCCTTCGTACGCCGCGGCCAAAGGCGGGGTGGGCCAGCTCACCAAGGCCTTCGCCAACGAGTGGGCCGGCAAAGGCGTGAATGTAAACGCCATTGCGCCGGGTTACATGGCCACGGACAATACGGCCACGCTCATAAAGGACCCGGTTCGCTCCCGGCAGATTCTGGAGCGGATTCCCGCGGGCCGCTGGGGCATTCCTGAAGATCTGGCCGGGGCTGCGGTCTTCCTCGCCTCCGGCGCCAGCGACTACATCCATGGGCACATACTGGTGGTCGACGGCGGCTGGCTGGCGCGGTGAAAAGGCAGGCAACAGGGAATAGGTAATAGGCAATAGTGCAGGGCCGGAAGCCGCATCAAAGGATATAAATTTGGGAAGTTGCGAGGTGATTGGATGATCAGGGCGTCATGGATTCGATTGCTGACGTGTGCGGTGATTTTTGGGGGCACAGCCGCTGCACTGGCGCAGCCGCCCGCGCCGGGCAGCGGCATAATCGGCATTGCGCACATTGCGTTGCGGGCCAGCGACGTTGACAAGGAAGTAGCTTTCCTGGGCAAACTTGGTTTCGAAGAGGCCTTTACTTCGATCCTGGGTGCGAACGCGCTTGAGGTCTTTGTCAAAGTCAACGACCGGCAATTCATCGAGGTCTATTCGCGCACCGACAAATCCCAGCCGCTGGGCTGGATGCACGTTTGTTTCGAAGCCGGCGACCTCAACGCCCTGCAGAAGTTTTACGCCTCCACCGATCTCAACCCCACGCCGGTCAAGAAGGCCAGTGCCGGCAATCTGCTCTCGACCGTCAAGGATCCGAGCGGCAACGTCGTCGAATTCACGCAATATATGCCGGGATCGCGGCACACCCTCGACAAGGGGCAACACCTTGGTGCCGATCGCATCTCTGACGCAATCATCGGCTATGTGATGCCGGTGAGAGAACCAACGGTAATGAGGAACTTTTATGCCGGCCTGGGATTTGAGGCCGAAGACGCAGGCAATGCAGTTCACCTGACCACACCCGGCGCGCCGGACCTGCGCGTTGAGATCCGGCAGGCGGTCGCCGGCAGCCGTCCGCAGATTTTGTTTCCTGTGCCCGACGCCCGCAAGGCAGCCGACCAGCTCAGACGGGAGGGCGTAGACGCAAACCGGCAGGACAAGATTGTGTTTGTGCGCGACGAAGACGGAAATTCCTTTGTGTTGCTTGAAACCGGGTCAAAGGACTAGGGCCTGTTAACACTACTGGGGTGGCTGGCGCCGGGAGCCGGTTTTTCTCAGTTCGAGGAGTGAGGAGTGACGCATACCCGGGGTCCCCGTGAACAAAGTTCAGGGGGTGGATATCGGGCGTCTGCTAGCGACGAGGGACGATGAAATGAGGAAAACTGGCCCCGGCCCGAAGGCTTCCACCCAAACGTGCAAAGTTCACACGTTTGGGACCCGGGCTTCCACCCAAACGTGCAAAGTTCACACGTTTGGGACCCGGGGTTGCGGCGCAAATCGTGCCATACGTCGTTCTCGCCCTCGACCTTGGAACCACCAAGGCCTTCGGGCTCGGCCTAGTCTGGCCCGATTTTCGCTCGCAACGCCAACCGCCCCAGTAGTGTTAGCAGGCCCTAGGGAGCGCTCAGTTCCGCAGCGCGTGTACTGCCTCTGCGTTGCGCTGGGCGAGGATCTGAGACAGCGCCTTTTCGGGGCAACAATGATGGGCTTCAATCTGGTCCAACTCTCGCTCCGATTCAACCGCAGAAGCAACTGTCAGGAAGCAGTAGAGGCAGCGGGTGTTGTAGCTGCCATTGTCGTTCTGTGTGCGGCTGTACATGTCAATACACCTTTTGATCCATGTACTCTAGCCCCGCGACGGAATTGAGGTGCGTGATTCGTATCACGGGAGGATGTGATGCGCACGGGCAGCATCCGCCAGTATCGAATCAGGCGGACGGCCTACAGGTTCTCCCACTGATTGGGATTGCGCCTCAGATGCCAGCAGGGATCGTCGCCGCCCTGGGGAAAAAGCGAGCGAGCGCACGGCACGGTAAAATCGCCGAGGAAGTCGTACTCCTCTTTCTGGCCCTTGAGCGGAACGCCCATGTACCGGTGGATCGTGACGGTGGAGGTGGGCTTGCCGCGCAGTTCGAAGAGCGTCCAATCCGCGACCCAGGCCGCTACAAAGCACACCGCGAACGCGATGACTACGCGCAACAGCCATTGGCCCAGCAGTCGGTACACGGTTCAACCTTCC
>Ga0335074_10004134_pt1 | contig 19954 bp, 18 predicted proteins | sample Lox_Sample_23_FD_206715 | JGI IMG/M metagenome (GOLD analysis project Ga0335074, IMG submission 206715) | Soil microbial communities from Loxahatchee National Wildlife Refuge, Florida, United States - Lox_Sample_2.3 | ecosystem: Environmental > Terrestrial > Soil > Wetlands | place: USA... | reverse complement strand
CCGGAATCCACCGGCAGCTCCGCCCGGTACTCCTGGGCCGGCAGGCCGATCGAGGCGGCCTTTACCCGCAGCGGCAGGTCCTTGCTGACTAGCACCACGTCCGCGCCCTCTGCCGCCAGGCTGCACGCCACGGACAGGATTCGCGAGTCGTTGTCGCCCAGCCGGAATCCGGCGGGCAGCACCTGCTGGTCGGCATGGTTCAGCTCCACCCGGACCGTGCCGTCGAGGCTGCCGACCGGAATCTCCTGGTCCAGCCTGCCATGCTCGACGCGCAGGTCGTCGAGATGGCGCAGGGCCTGGCGGGCAAAGTAACCCAGCTCGGGATGATGGCGCTTGGCCTCAAGTTCGGTGATCACGACCACCGGGAGGACTACCTGATGCTCGTCGAATCGCGCGATGGCGGCCGGATCGGCGAGCAGGACGCTGGTGTCGAGGACATACGTGCGACGACCCTGAGAATTGGCCACTCAGACTCCCCTGGGTGCCAGGGCAGGCCCTGGCACCTGGACAGGACACGCTGATCTCTGGGAAGACACCTGATTTGTGAGAAACAACAACTGGTGTCCGGAAAAGACAAGCGTGTCGGACGGACCGGGGCTGGCCTTCGACGGGCCGCACCGGCCCTGATCGTGCGCGCGTAAAGCTCGCGGATTCGAGGGCCCTCCCAGTAGGTGGCTCCACACCACCTGCCACTTCTGAAGGTACCCGCGATCTTCGCACGGCAAAAGCACCCTGCGGTTACTATGAGGTTAACCAGGGGCTTTTATGCCTGGTTAGCCACCGTAACGGCGGTTCCTGGCGGCGTAGGACCGTAGCGCGCGGAGGAAGTCGACCTTGCGGAAGGCCGGCCAGTACGCGTCGCAGAAGTAAAACTCTGAGTAAGTGCTCTGCCACAGCAGGAAACCGCCGAGCCGCTGCTCGCCAGAGGTGCGGATGACAAGGTCGGGGTCGGGCTGGCCGGCCGTGTAGAGATGTTCGGCGATGTGCTCGACGTCCAGCACCTCGGCGAGTTCCTCGATCGTGGTGCCCCTGGTCGCGTGGTCCTGCAGCAGGGACCGGACCGCGTCGGCGATCTCCCGCCTGCCGCCGTAGCCGACAGCGGCGTTGACCACCAGGCCAGGGTTGTCGACGGTGGCTTCGCCTACATCCTTCAGCACCCTGGCAGTCTCAGCGGGCAGCATGTCCAGCGCCCCCATCGGGTTCACCCGGCAGTGATCGGCGACCAGGCCCTGGACGGTGTCCTCGATGATCTTCATCAGCGGCCCGAGCTCGCTCGCGGGCCGGCTGAGGTTCTCGGTCGACAGCAGCCACAGCGTCACCACCTCGACGCCGGCTTCCTTGCACCACCCAATTAGCTCGAATATCTTATCGGCACCCTTGCGATGGCCGTCACTGACGTCGAGATAGCCAGCCGACCTGGCCCATCGTCTGTTCCCGTCGCACATCACCCCGACGTGCCGAGGAATGGCGTCCGGCGAGAGCGAGGCCTCCAGCCTGCGCTCATACAGACGGTAGACCAGGTCATGAAGTCTCATGCTGCGGCCTTCCTCGGTGCCGGGAACACCCTAACGGTACCCAAAGGAACGCTCCGGCCGGGCCCAGGGTTTCCGATTGGGGTGATGGACCTCACTACAGATTTGGCTCTCTACGAGAACGAGCCAGGGCTGGTGCCTGATTATCCTTGCCGCAATATACACAGATGCGGGACCTTCCGAAGCAGCGAGGAATCAGGCTGATGGTCAACGTAGACGCGGCACTGGACGGGGCAGAGCTGAGGAACATGCACGTTCGTAAGTACGTGCGCTACTGGGCTGAACTTACCGGGGCCACCAGGATCGAGGTGGTCCGCCCGTCCGATGACGCGCGGCTCATCGCCGAAGCCCTAGCCGACGGGGAAATCCAGCCCGCCGGGGAGGGCAACTACTACTCGCGCAGCTATGTCAAGGACACCGCTCGCTCGGAAGAGAGAACGGTAGTCGCGACGAGCAACCTGGCCGACGAGGGCGTATACAACAACTGGCACCCTGCCGGGGAGATACGCGAACTGCTCACCGAGCGGATGCGCGGCGCGTCCGCGGGCAAGACAATGTATGTCATCCCGTACCTGATGGCGCCGGCCGGGTCGCCGCTCGAGCGCTATGCGGCGGGCGTGGAGCTCACCGACTGCCGCACCGTCGCGCTGCACATGATCCGGATGGCCCGGGTCGGCGTTTCGTATATCAATGACCTCGCCGACACGGACAGCTTCGTCCGCGCCGTGCACGTGACCGGCGACCTGGAGCATCTCGGCCAAGGCACCCCGCAGGACAAGCGCTACTTCGTCACGCTCGCCGACGAGCGGACGATCCTGCACTTCGGCTCCTCCTACGGCGGCAACGCCCTGCTCGGCAAGATCGCGCACGGGCTGCGGCAGGCCGCTTACGACGGCTGGGTCTCCGGGGAGTTCCTTTCCGAGCAGTTCATGCTGCTTGGCATCACGGACAAGCTGACCGGCCGACGGTATCACATCTGCGGCGGTTTCCCGAGTGCCTCCGGCAAGACGAACCTGGCCATGATGCTCGCCCCCGACGCCCTGGGTGACCGGTACCACGTCGAGTTCTATGGCGACGACATCGCCTGGCTGCGTGTGAATCCGGCGGATGGGAAGATCTACGCCATCAACCCTGAATTCGGCGTGTTCGGCGTGGCGAAGGACACGAACGACGTCACCAACCCGACGGCGATGGAGGCGGTGGCGCCGGGCACCGGCACGCTGTTCACCAACGTCGCCTACAACGACCAGACCGGTGAGGTCTGGTGGGAGGGGCGGACCCCTTCTCCCCCGCGGGATGTCACCGGGTGGCGGGACTGGACCGGAGTCTTGATCGCTGACCGGCCGGCGGAAGACGTGGGCAAGCCGTGGGCGCACCCGAACAGCCGGTTCACCACGACGCTCGCCAACGTGCCCAATATCGCCACGGACTATGACGCACCCGCCGGCGTGCCGGTGGACGCGATCATCTTCGGCGGCCGGACCAGGGACCGCGAGCCGCTGATCCGGGCGATTACCGACTTCGCCGAGGGCGTCTATGACGGCCTGACCCTAGGTGCCGAGGCGACGTTCGCCGCCGAAGGCATCGACGGGCAGCTCCGCTACGACCCGATGTCGATGCGCCCCTTCATGTCCTACCCGGAAGGTCCGTACGCTGCCCACTGGCTGCACGTGATCGGCACGGCCACCAGTAAGCCCATCTTCGCTCACGTCAACTGGTTCCAGCGGGACCCTGCCGACGGCCACTACCTGTGGCCGGGCTACCGGGAAAACCTGCGGCCGCTGCTGTGGCTGCTGCGGTTGAAGGAGGGCGAGGTCACCGGCAGGCAGACGCCGGTCGGCATCATCCCGGCACAGGACGAGCTCGACCTGGACGGCCTTGAGATCGCGCCGCAGGACCTGGAGACGATCCTGTCCATCGACACCGAGCGGTGGAAAGAGGAGATGAAGTTCCGCGAGCAGCACCTGACGCAGTTCGCCAACCTGCCGGAGGAAATCTGGGAGACGCACCGGCGCATCGCCGCCGCGCTGGAGGAAGAGGACTAGGTCTCCGCCTGCCGCGGGCCCGCGGCACGGACCTCTTCGACCTTGGCCAGCGCCTCGCGCAGGCTGGTCAGCCAAGCCTCGGTGTTCGCGCCGGTCAGCCGCACGCACCAGCCAAGTGCGTCGCTGCGGCTGCGTGCTACGCCCGCATCGACGAGCGTGTCGAGCACGCGGCGCTCGGACTGACGCAGCCGCGTCATCACCGGGACCGAGAGTGTGGTGAACATCTCAGTGATGCCCGCGCAGGTGACGCCCCAGGACACCTTCCTGCGGAACCTGTGCTCCGCTTCCCTGGCGATCTCGATGCGCCGGCTCCTCGTTTCCTCGCGGAACCTGCGGATCCTGCCCTCCGCGGCCGCCTCCCGCTCCACGTCTGACCCCTGCGAACGCTCCGCGTCCGAGCCCTGCAGACGCTCCGCGTCCGAGCGCTGGGAGTCGGTAAGCGCCGGCTCGGGTAGCGTGCCGACGATCGTGATCTCCTCACGATCGACCTGGATGACCGGCGGCTCGGTGTACCAGTCGTCCGGCAGCCGTCCGGCGAACCAGCCGCGCAGCTCGGCGTCCGAGTCGTTGCCCTTGGTTTCTTGCTCTGTACTCATGTAATCATGTAATCATGTCGCGTAGAAGAGGGTCAAGTCACCCGTGAAGGCGCGGCCGGCGTCCGGTGAAAGAGGAAACCGGTCCAGTCGCCGCTACAGCGGTGGGCAGCGGGCGGATAAGAGCGGGTCAGATAGGCGTGGCGTTAGCTGGTCACGTAGCGCCTCGGGGGTGGTAACCGGGGCCAGGCAGGTGAAGTCGCGGCAGACGTAGGCGGCGGGAGCGTCGTTGACCAGGCCACGGCCGGCGAGCAAAGGGACGATACCAGCGGCGTTCGCCGTGCCAGCATGGCCCATGGCGCCGCCGGGGCCGAGGGCGATGACGGCGCCGGCCGGGGCGGCGTGCAGAGCGGTCTTATGCAGGGCGGCGGTCCTCGGGTCGGCGGGATCGCCGATGATGGCGATCTCGGCGGGGCCTGAGATCAGGGCCTCCGCGACCGAGAGGCCGGCTCCGCCGGCGCGCGGGTAGCGCGACACGATCGCGGGCAGCACACCGAGGGCGGCCTCCGCGGCCGCGCGGTGCCGCGCGGAACCGGTCAGCGCCGAATAGCCGATCAGCGCGTCCGCCACGGCGAAGGTGCCGGACGGCGTGGCGTTATCGGCCGCGTCGGCCGGCCGGAAAATCAGCGCCTCACCATCGGCGACCGTGTCATAGAAGCCCCCCGACCCGTCGGCGAACGATTCGAGTGCCACGTCGAGCAACGTCCCGGCTATCGTCACCCAGCGGCCTTCGCCGGTCACCCCGGACAGGGTCAGGAACCCCTCGGCGACGCACGCGTAGTCCTCGAGCACGCCCGCGGAGTCCCCGGCCGCCCCGTCCCTGGAGGTCCGCACCAGCCGGCCGTCCACGAGATGCAGCGATGAGATCAGCGAGGCCGCGTCGACAGCGACCGCCACCAGGTCAGGCCGGTCCAGCAGCAGGCCGGTCTCGGCAAGCGCCGAGATGGCCAGGCCGTTCCAGGCCGCGACCACCTTGTCGTCCCGGCCGGGCCTGACCCGCGCCCCGCGGGCCGCCAGCAGCGCGTCGCGCACGCGACCGAACCGGCCGGTATCAACCGGTTCGGAACGGAGCTGGAGCACGGAAGCGCCATGCTCGAACGTCCCCATGTCGGTAACACCGAATATGCCGGCGGCGAAGGCGGCATCGGAAGGACCAAGCGCGACCTCCAGCTCGCCAGGGGTCCAGACATAGAACTTGCCCTCCACGCCCTCGCTGTCGGCGTCCAGCGAGGCGGCGAACCCTCCGTCGGCAGTGCGCAGCTCGCGGATGATCCAGTCACAGGTCTGCTCGGCCACCCGGCGGGCTAGTTCCGAACCGGTCAGCCGCCACAGGTGCACGTAGACCCGGGCGAGCAGCGCGTTGTCGTAGAGCATCTTCTCGAAGTGCGGCACGACCCACGCCGCGTCGGTCGAGTACCTGGCGAAACCGCCGCCGAGCTGGTCATATATGCCACCGCGGGCCATAACGTCCAGCGTGCCCTCGGCCATCGAGAGCGATACCGGATGAGCGGTCCGCGAGTGGTAGCGGAGCAGGAACTCGAGCACCATCGACGGCGGGAACTTGGGCGCGCCACCGAACCCGCCCTCCACCCTGTCGTAGGCCTGGCTGAGCGTGACCACGGCCTCGTCCGTGACCTCTTCCCATGACGAATGCGGGCCGTCCCGCATCGCCTTGGCCGTCGCCTCGGCATTGCTGCTGAGGGCGGCAGCGATCTGCTGGGCCTGGGCCCGCACGCCTTCGCGCTGATCCCGCCATGCGGCTGACGCGCGACCGATGAGCTGCTGGAAGGCCCCCCTCGGCAGATAGGTGCCGCAGAAGATCGGCTCCTTATCCGGCGTCATGATGACCGTCATCGGCCAGCCGCCCTGCCCGGTCATAGCCTGCGTAGCGGTCATGTAGACCGCGTCCACATCGGGGCGTTCCTCCCGGTCGACCTTGATCGCCACCATGCGCTCGTTGAGCAGCGCTGCCGTTCGTTCGTCCTCAAACGATTCATGTGCCATTACGTGACACCAATGGCAGGCGGCGTAGCCGACCGACAGTAGCACGAGCACATCTCGCCGTCCGGCCTCGGCGAAGGCCTCCTCGGACCAGGGCCACCAGTCAACCGGGTTGTCCGCGTGCTGGAGCAGGTACGGCGAGGTAGAACTGGCGAGATGGTTCATGAGCCCGACCCTACCCAGCCGCGCCGATGGTGCTAGCCCCCGACATCCTGTTTCGTGACGGTTACGGCGATCCGCGGACGATGCCGCCGACCGCATGGGACGCATGGGCCGCCCGGCCGGCGTGTTCCCGCACCGGCCATGTGTGCTTTCATAACAGGTGGAAGCTACACGGCAGTCTGTGCAGCATTTCAGCGCAAACTACCGCCTAGCCTGTATGTGCAGAGGGTAGCCAACGCCTCCGGCAACCGGCAGAAGCGCTACCTCAACGGCAGTTACGGCGCGGTCCCTGAGCTTTCCATGCGACTGTTCGAGCAGGCCGTGGCGTCCAGAAGGGACGAACGTGCCGAGTAGCCCGACGCGCGACGGCAGACGTGCGGGGAAAGGCCGCGGTTTCACGCGTGAAACCGATCTTCAACGTCGGCCGCCCGGCACCCGTGCAGAGCGCCGGACCGTCCTGATTCTCACGAACGGTGCCCGCACTGAATTCGTCTACTTCGAAGCTCTGCGCAAGGAACCGTGGGTCACCGCGCACAAGGTGAAGGTCAAGTATGAGAAGGGCGGACCTGCAGCCGTCGTCCTCCGCGCAGCGGCGATCCGCGACGATAATGGATACGATGAAGCTTGGGTCGTATGCGACGTTGACGAGTTTTATGTCCGGCCCGCTCAGGAGATCGCGCGCTGACTGGTCAGCAGGTCCAGTCCGTACAGCGCTAGATCATGGCAGGGCTGGGAACGAAGTCCGGGTCTATTTGGGTGGATATGTCCTCACCCACGGCCTTGCTGGCCCAGGCGGCGGCGTTGCGCAGGTGAAACTCCACGGCGGTGCGCTGGTAGGCAGCCCAGTCCTTGACCCGCGCGTCCACGCACGCGCGCAGGTCGTCGAGTACCGACAGGTTCGCCGGTTCCAGGTCGGCCAGGACCAGCGGGGCGCCGCGCTCCTGGGCACGCACAAATGGCGACTGGGAGAAACAGCCGATCAGATCGGACCCGGTCTGCTCTTGAAGGTACGAGGCATCGTCGGCCGAGGCAATCTTGTTGCCGATCACGGTGAGCGGAACGTCATACTCTGCCGCGTGATCGCGGTACTGCCGCCAGACCGCCACCCCGCGCCGCGTGGGCTCGGCGACCAGGAACGTCATGTCGAACCGGGTGAACAGACCCGACGCGAACGAGTCCGCGCCAGCGGTCATGTCCACGACCACGTACTCGCCGGGCCCGTCGGCCAGGTGGTTCAGGTACAGTTCGACGGCGCCGACCTTGCCGTGGTAGCAGGACACGCCCAGGTCTGATTCCTCGAACGGGCCGGTCACCATCAACGCGACGCCGCCAGCCGGACGAGCGAAGCCAGCATGCACCAGGTCATCGCCGAGCAGGCGCAGCAGCCGCGAACCATGACCCGGCGGGGTTGTCTTCACCATCGTGGCCGCCGACGAGATCCGCGGGTTCGAGCCGCGCAGGTACTCCTTGATCTCGGTGAGCCCGGCGCCGAGCGGCGGCAGCGCGGCCGCCGCCTCCTCCTCCAGCCCGAGCGCCACGCCCAGGTGCTGGTTGATGTCCGCATCGATGGCGACCACCGGCGCCCCCGATACCGCCAGGTACCGGGCGAACAGCGCGGACAAGGTGGTCTTCCCGCTGCCGCCCTTGCCAACGAACGCGACCTTCATGAGCGAGCCCCCAAGTAAAAATGAAAGTCATTTTCATGTGACAGGAAGAGGTTACCGCGTGACCGGAGCACCACGGCTAGTTATGAGAAAAAATCGCTGGCCGGGATTGGCGCCGGATCAGCTGCCAGCCTTGGCCAGCCAGGAAGAACGCGGTACCACCGACACCGACGAAGAAGCCCAGCGGCCAGCTGGTGTGGTACGAGATCACGATGCCCATCCACACCGTGATCAGCGCCAGCGCTACCGAGAGCAGCAGTGCCCGGACCGGGCTGGCGGTCAGTGCACGGGCCGCCGCAGCCGGGCCGATCATCAGCACGAACATCAGCAGCGCACCGACCACCGGCACGGTCATCGACGTGGCAAGCGCCATCACCAGCAGGAACACCAGCTCCATCCGCTGCGGTGAGACGCCGCGCGCCGCCGCCACCTCCGGCATAGCCGAGCTCAGCATCAGCGGGCGGAACAACACCGCGATAACCGCGATCGACACGGCACCGAGCGCAAGAATCGGCCGGACCTCACCGGCGCTGACTCCGTAAATCTCACCGAACAGCAGCGAATACGCCCCCGTCGCGTATTCGGTCGACCAGGCGACGAACAGCGCGCCCACGCCGAGCATCAGCACGAAGGTGAGCGCGGTGGCCACGTCGTGGCGGGACCTGCGGCTCAGCCCGGCGATGCCGAGCGCACCCGCGACCGAGAACACGCCCAAGCCGACAAAGACGTTCAAACCAAGCAGGTACGCCCCGGCAGCGCCCGCGAACGCGCCGTTCGGGATCGCGTGCGCGGCGAACGTGGAGCCGCGCAGCACCGCGAAGAACCCCATCACGCCGGCGATCACCGCGACCGCGGTCGCCGCGATCCACGTATTCAGCATAAAGCCGGAGAACATGAGTGCTCCGAGGTGTCCGCGGCTGGGAGTTCGACGAACCGCCGCTTGGCGGGCATGAAAAAAGCGACCAGGTAGGCGCCCACGACCAGCGTGACGATGAAGAAGCTGACCGGCCAGCCCTTCCCGGTTCCGTCGGAGTAGGGCGGCCAGTAGTAACTGTCGTAGGCAAGCACGATGCCGATCCAGGTGGCGGCCACCCCGATCGCGGACGCGGTCACCATGGCGCGGACCGGGCCGCTGGCTACCTTGAGCGCGGTAGCGGCCGGGCCGATCAGCAGCGCAGTGCTCAGGATCGAACCGATGGTCACCGCGGACAGTGCCACCGATATCGACAGCGCGATCAAGAACACGACGCCGACCAGCCGGACCCGCACCCCGCGGGCGGCGGCGATGTCCGGGCTGAGCGAGCTGAGCATGAGCATCGGGCCGAACAAGACGACAATGAGCAGCGCGAGCAGCGCGGACACGATTAGCGCGGGCGCGGTCGAGGAGGTCTGCGCGAACAGCGAGCCGAACAAGATCGTGAACGTCACGCCGGTGGTGGAGGAGCGCTCGCTGACCAGGTACAGGAACAGCGCGGCCAGGCCTAGCGCGCCGCCGAGCACCACGCCGGTGGCCACGTCGCGGCCGCGGCGCCGCTGTACCCCGATCATCTCCATGAACCCGGCCGCGCCGGCACCGAACGCCAGGTAGCCCCAGAACTGGTTCACCCCGATCAGGAACGCCCCCGAGCCGCCGGTCGTGGCGATGTCACCGAGCGAGTGGCCGGCGAACGACTGGCCCCTGGTCACGGTGAACACACCGGCCACGGCGGAGGTGATGGCGATGACCGTGCCGACCAGGAACGCCGTGTGCACTTCCTGGCTGGACCAGAAGCCGGACTCGAACAGCCAGTTCACTTCTGGGCCAGCTCTGGTTTTTGCGGCAACTCTGATTTTTGCGGCACGGCCTCGGTCGCGGCCACGACCAGCACCCGGCCGCGGACGCGCAGCACGTCCACCTCCTGGCCGTACAGCTTGGTGAGCACGTCGGACTGGACGACATCGTCCACCGGGCCGACCGCCACATGACCGCCGGCCACGTAGACAATGCGGTCCATCACCGGCAGCAGCGGATTCATGTCGTGCGCGGAGAGCAGTACCGCGATGTTCTGCTTGCGGCTGAGCTCGGAGAGCACGGCGACGATGCCCTGCGCGCTGGATATATCCAGGTTGGCCAGCGGCTCGTCGAGCAGCAGCAGTTCCGGATTGCTGATCAGGGCGTGTGCGATCATCACCCGCTGCTGCTCGCCGCCGGACAACTCGCCGACCCGCGCGTTCTGGTACCTGTCCGCGCCGACGGCCTTGAGCATCTGCTCGACCCGGTCTCTGCGCTCTCGGGACGGGAGCCGGATGCCCAGCTTGTGGCCGTCGATGCCGAGCGAGACCACGTCCTTGACCCGCAGCGGCATGTCCGGCTCGATCAGCAGCTTCTGCGGGATGTAGCCCACCGTGCCCTGCTTGTGCACGGTTCCTTCGCCGACCTCCTGCAGGCCGAGGATCACCCGGAGCAAGGTGGTCTTGCCGGCGCCGTTCGGCCCGATGAGTCCGGTGAACTCACCGGGCTGAACGTCCAGCGAAACGTCCCGCAGGATCTGGCGCCCGCCGAGGCGGACGCCGATCCCGTCCAGGGTGAGCAACGTCATAGGTGCTCCGTAGAAACCTTGTCCGTGACCGCCTTGGTGAGCGCGTTCACTTCCGCCATCATCCACGATAGGTAGTTGTAGCCGGGGGCTGGCATTGTCTCGTACACACCCACCACCGGGATGCCGTTCTGCTGAGCGAGCTGGATGAACGACTCGGTCAGGCTGTCGGTCACCTGCTGGTTGTACAGAAACACCTTCACCTTGTGGCCGGTGAACAGGGAGCGCTGGATGGCGACGTCCTGCGGCGACGGGTCGGTGCCGTTCATGATCGCGGCCTGCAGCGTCCACGGGGTCATGTTGTCCGCTCCCACGGCCTGCAGCATATAGTCGGCGACGGGTTCGGTGGTGGCTACTGGCGTGTCTGGATAGGCCGCCTTGAAGGTGGAGATGGCGTTATACCAGGTGGTCAGCGAGCTGATGAACCTCGCGGCGTTGGCCTTGAAGTAGGCGGCGTGCGACGGCTGAAGCTGCGACAGGTCCGTCGCCACCGCGTTCGCGACCGCGGTCATCGTGCCCGGCTTGTACCACAGGTGCGGGTTCGGCGTGTCGGTCGGCAGGCCGAGCAGGTTCTGCACGACAATGACCTTGCGGCCGCTGTCCGGCGACGCGTTCTCGATCTGGGCCATGAAGTCGTCGTAGTTGACGCCGTTCTGCACGATCAGTTCGGCGGCGCTAACCTCCTGGGCAACCTGGGCACTGGCCACGAACACATGCGGGTCGGTGTTTGGGTTGCTCATGATGGCTTCCGCGTCGACGTACTTGCCGCCGACCGTGGCGATGACGTCCTGGTACTCGTTCTCCGCGCCCACAGCCACGATCTTCCCCCGCGGGTCTCCCGATGTCCCCGCGGTCGATGAACAGGCACTGACCAGGAGGATCGTCACGGCGGCGGGGACGACCACGGCAAGCAGCCTCATACGCATGGACTCTCCTCAGCGGGAACATCTAGCCCAGACACGGGCTTTCCTAGATAGAAATGATAATGATTTCCATTTCGGCTAGCAAGCCAGTTTACGATCCCGGGCGCCGGTTTACGACCCCGGGCGTTGGCCGGTTCGGACAATAAGGCGGTACCGTGCGACGTGTGACGACTCAGCAGCCCGCCCGCCCGTCGGCTGGCAAGGCCCGGGCACGCGGCACCCGGCAGGCGCAAGCGCTAGCCGCCGCGCTGGCGAGCATGCCTGGCTTCTCCAGTGCCCAGGAGATCCACGCCGAGCTGCGCCGCAAGGGCGAGCAGGTCGGCCTCACCACCGTCTACCGGCATCTGCAGGCGCTTTGTGAAGCGGGGGAAGTCGACGCGATCCGCGACGACAACGGCGAGATCCTCTACCGGCGGTGCGAGACCACGGCCCATCACCATCACCTGACCTGCCGCGTCTGCGGGCGCAGCGTGGAGGTGGAGGGCAAAGCGGTGGAGCAATGGGCCGAACGGGTCGCCGCCGAGGCCGGCTTCACCGAGGTGGGCCATACGGTCGAGCTGTTCGGCCTGTGCCCTGACTGCGGGGCTAGCTCGTAGCGTCCTTGCCGGTGGCATCCTTGTCAGTGGCTAGCTCCGCCTTGCGGTCGGAGGCGTACATGTGTATGTACTCCTGGCCGGTCAGCTCTCTGATCGCGTCGACCACCCGGTCGGTAATCTCCCGCCGCGCCTTGGCGGGCGGCTGCTCGATCACCTCGGGCCCGAACGTCAGTGGCTTCCCGACCCGGATTTCGACCGATCCCGGCCTGGGCACCACCGAACCGGGCGGCAGCACCCGCCGGGTGCCCATCATGCCGACCGGTATCACCGGCAGACCCGACTTCAGCGCCAGCCAGCCGACACCCGGCCGGCCACGGTACAAGCAACCGTCCGGCGATCGCGTGCCTTCCGGGTAGATACCGAACAGCTGCCCGTCCATGATCCGCTTCAGCGCCGCCTCCAGCGTGGCCTGGGCGGCTCGCCCGCCGTCGCGGTCGATCTGCAGCTGGCCGGTCGCCTTCATGTACATCGCGAACAGCCGCGCGCCCGGGCGCCTGGTGCCGAAGTACTCGCTCTTCGCCGAGAACGTGACCGGCCTTTGCACCATGAACGGAAGGTAAACCGAATCGATCGCGGACAGATGGTTGGCGGCCAGGATGGCACCACCGGACTCCGGGATGTTCTCCGTGCCAGTGATCCTGGGTCGCCCGAGTGCGTGGAGGAATGGACCGGCCACGATGCGTGAAACCTGGTACTGCGCCACTGACTCGCTCTCTAGCTATACGGGCTGGCCAGCGACGGAGGTCCGGCGACGGCCGTGCCAGGATAGCGTGCTTTGTCGTCGTGGTACGCGGCGGCTGCCAGCATCGCGATGGCCAGCGGCAGCGCGAACGGCATGGCCGCGGCCGGCACGATCACACCGGAGTCGTTGGCGAACCAGCCGAGCACCGCCATCAGCCAGATGACGCCGAGGATCGTGGCCAGCAGCGGCTCAGCCGCGAGCGCTTTCGGCGCGGTTCTTATCCGGAACCAGGCTGGGCGCCACAGCATCAGCCCGCTCAGCACCAGCATGACCGGGACCAGCGGGCTGAATTCGCTGACCGTGAGCTGCCCGATATTCGAGCGGATCTTCCGCATCAGCAGGTCTCCGCTGGATGACTTGCCATGCAAGGCGCCGCCGGCGAACGAGCCGATGTCGGACTTGCCGGTGGCCGGGACCAGGTAGTTGATCAGCCCGAAGATGGCCAGCAGCACCAGGCCGCTGACCGCGATCGCCAGCGCGCGCCGCCAGGTCAGCCTCATGCCGCCTACCCCCAGCAGGAGCACGAGGAAACAGGGCACCAGCGCGAGCGTGCCGCCCGCCTTTCCGCCGAACCCCGGCCAGCCGGACGCGAACACCGTGAACACGGCGACGATCGACACGGCGACCAGCGCCCTGTTTCTGGGTAGCCGCAGCGCTAGCCAGCCGGCCCCGGCCAGTGCCGCGATGCCGTAAATGCCCAGTGCCTCGTTGCCGATGCCGTAGAACCGGCCGGCTTCCAGCACGGATAGCCCGAACGGCGCCTCCAGTTGCAGCCGCGACCCGGTCATCACGTCGATGCCGAGCACGAGCACGGTGAACAGGCAGATCAGCCCGAACGGCGCGAGCGGGTCGCGCTTGCCGGACGGCAGCGCAGCCAGGCCGACGACCGCGCAGATCAGAACCGATGCTCCGTACAGCCACAGCGCGGGGTGGACCCGCTGCGCCCAGGGCACAAGGTTCGCCAGGAACGTGCCGATGGGGAGCGCGGCGGCGAACACCCCGGATACCTGCCACGCGTCCGCCCGCTTGCGGCGCTTCTGTCCGGTGGAACCCCAGAAGATCAGGCCGATAGAGGCGAGCACCACCACGTCGGCCAGCGCATATGCCCAGAAAAAAAGACTGTGTGAGGAGGTCCAGACTTGTTCGGCGGCCTGCCGCGCGGTGAATCCCGTGATGGTCCGGTGCAGGCTGCCCCTCTTGCCGCTGGTGATGATCGCACCGCCCAGGCTGGGGTCCGGGTGACCCAGCAAGCCGCGTACGGTGGGCGTCAGGTCGGTGATCACAACGATGCCCGGCTGCCTGGTGGAACTCGCGTTCAGCAGGCCCTTCTCGTAGCCTGGCCCGTCGATCACGACCACTCCGAGCTGCGCCTTGTCGAGCGCGCCCGGCGACGCGACCAGCAGGGTCGTGTCCGGCGGCAGGTCGGCGGCGATCGCGGCCAGTTCGGTGTCATCGGCTTTGACGGCGGCGGCTCTCGCAGCCGCGGTGTCAACCGGGACTGGCCCCAGGCCGATCACGGTCAGCGGGCACCGGGCCAGTGCACCTTCCGTCAGGCCGACGGTGTCCGGCAGATAGTCGTTCACCGTGCCGTTCTGGCTGGCCAGCGCTAGCGCCGCGCCTGGTCCCACCGCCAGCGCACAGCCCTCCGCGCCGTCCGCGCCGTCCGCCGCCTCCGCGCTCTTCGCGCCGTCCGCGCCGTCCGCGCCGTCCGCGCTCTTCGCGCCGTCCGCGAGGGAGCCCCATTGCGGACTGTAGTCGAGAGTATCGTTGTAGGTGACGATGCCGCTCATGGCCGGGACGGCGGCGTGGTTGCCTCTTACCTCAACGGCCGGCATCGCCGGACACGGGCCGGACTCGCTGTGCCGGACCCGGGCGCGCGTCCCGGCGTTGAGAGTCAGCCAGCCGTCCGCCGGGCAGGTATGCGGCAGTCCGGCGAACTCGACGAGCGTCCCCGCCGACCCCTGATCCGCGATCCGGTACAGCGCGGGCGACGTCTGCGCGGAAACGTCACTCCACCGCAGGCCAGGAATCCCGACGATGACCACATGCGCGGCCCTGCCTGGCGTCTGGCTCGCCACGGCTGGAGCCACGGCGCAACCAGTGACCGCGGCCGCGATCACCGCGCCCGTCGCCAGCTTGCCCGTCGCCAGCTTGCCCGCGGCCAGCGGCAGATGCCTCGCCTTCACCTGGCCTAAGGTAGTGCCGAAACTAGAAGGACGGGCCGATCGGGTCCGATGTCAGCGGCAGGGTCGTGGTGGTGGGGGCGGCGGGGGACCTTGGCTTGCGGAAGGAGAAAACGTTGCGGTTGGTGCGGAAGATCCAGGCGGAGACCAAACCGCCGACCAAGCCGCCTAGGTGCCCGATCCAGCTGACCCCGCCCGGCGCGCCGGGGACGGCGATGGTCAGCAGGTAGTAGTACGACAAGCCCATGACGACCGCGACCAGGGTGTCGATCATGCTCCGGTCGATAAGGCCGCGGGCCAGGACGTAGCCGAAGTACCCGAAGATCAAGCCGCTCGCGCCGACGGTCAGCTCGTTGCTGCCCTGGAACAGCCAGACCGCCATGCCGCTGGTGATCGCCACGACCAGCGTCACGCCGAGGAACTTGACCACACCTCGGTAGGCGGCGAGGAGGCCGAAGATGAACAGTGGTCCGGAGTTGCCCTCGATATGGTCCCAGGAGAAGTGCAGGAACGGTGCGGTGAAGATGTCCGGCAGGTGGGTGATGCTGCGCGGCAGGATCCCGTACTCCACGTCGAGGCGGTAGCTGTCAGCCACATTCACGATCTGCAGCGCCCAGATCAGCCCGATGAACCCGACCATCAGGAAGAAGGCCTTCCTGGCCTCCTCTATGTCGATCTCGGCGGTCCGGTGCGGTGCCGTCCCGTTGCCTGTACCTGCCTGACTAGCCATGCTCTCATTCTTAGCGCCCGTCCTGGAAACGTCCAATTAACTCGCCTAGCGCCGGCTCAGAACTGCGGGACCCTTTAGCTGACGGAAGCGTTCACGCAGGCGCTGCGAGGTAAGTGGCTCATACATGCTCAAAACGGGCGCCCGGCGGCTGATCTCGATTACCGTGTGTACTTACACCCCTGGAAGGGGGTAAGAGTACACGCAATCATTCGCTTACTGCCTTCTGGCAGCGGCCGGCGAGCCGCGAGAACAGACCTGAAGGCCTGGTAATAGCGATCATCGTTCAGCGCTGGGCAGGCTGGTCTTGCTCCGCTGTCCGACGCGGTAGTGGCTGAAGATGCCGCCGATGGTAGCGACGGCGACTACCGCGTAGAACGTCACCAGCCACCACGCGCGATAGCCGTGCAGGACGATCAGGGGGCCCCAGACCAAGACCACCAGGATGACCGCTATGTACGCATTGAGGATGATGGTTCCGGCGGATCTCACGATAACTCCTTCCCGGGAATGCGATGCTCACGACGTGCAGTTCGCGACTCAGAGTCGATAAGGCCGCGCCGGGTGCGCGTATTTCTCCACTTCAAGATTAGCGCGCGAGGGAGTGCCGGTGCCGTCGAGGGTTTGAGTGATGGAACCGCGAGCCGGCGTCACGCCTCCGGCCTGATCCACCAGTACGGCCGGTCCGCGTAGCTCTTGGCTGTCATCACGAATTCGCCGTTGACCCGCGGCTGGCCTGGTAGCGGTCCTGTTACGCGGAGCTTCCACGCCTCGACGCATGCCGACCCGCGTGCTTTCATCCCGTCCGGATGCACCCAGTGATCCAGCACCTGGTTGACCTCCCAGTGCAGGCCCGCGGCCACGTGGGTGACGCGCTCGGGAACCAGGCCGTCGCCGGAAGGTGCACGCCGGTGGCCGACATACGCAGCCACGCCACGCCGGGACGATGCTTCGTCCGCATCAGGTATGTGTCCCATGCCAGGTACCGGTTGCGTTGCTGATGGGCTCTTACCCGGCGCGAAGTCCGCGCCAGACTGGATGCCGCAGCCGTCCCGATGGGGTCAGGTCGGCGTAGGCGACTTCTGCGGTCAGGACAGGCCGGGTCCACCGGGCGCGCCGCGCCACCTGTGCTGGCAGTGGGTCCGCGAACGGTGAGCCGGGCTGCTCGATCCTGGTCAGGGCGGGGGTCAGCTCGCACAGTTCGGCATCGGAGAAGCCCGACCCGACATCGCCGATGTAGCGCAGTCCTGACGGGCCGGGGACGCCCGCGATGATCGCTCCGGCGAGCCGGCTGCGAGGCCCTGATCCTGGCAGCCATCCTCCGATCAGCACGTCGATGGTCCGCACGACCTTGACCTTGAGCCAGTCCCGGCTGCGGCGGCCGGGCAGGTAGCGGGAGGCTGGCCGTTTGAGCATGACGCCTTCGTAGCCACGCTCGGCGCTGACGGCCAGGACGTGGGGCGCCTCCTCGCCGACGAACAGCGGGGAGATGACGACTCCGGCCGCGTCCAGGCCCATATCGCCCAAGAGCACGCGGCGCTGCCGGAACGGGTTGTCAGCCAGTTTCCTGGTGCCGACCTGGAGCAGGTCGAACGCGACCAGCGTGACCGGTACCGCAGCGAGCAAGTCCCGGCCCGGCCGGGCCAGGTACATGCGCCGCTGGAGCATGCCGAAATCGGGACGGCCGCCGTCAAGCGCGACCAGTTCCCCGTCTAGCACGAGCGACGGGATGGACAGCGAGCCGATCGCTGCCAGTTCGGGGTACCGGCTGGTTACGTCCTGGCCGGTCCGGGACCAGGCCCGGACCTGGCCACGATGGGCCGCCAGGATGCAGCGCATGCCGTCCCATTTGAACTCGGCCGCCCAGGCGTCCAGGTCGACGGGCAGATCCCGGGCGGATGCAGCGAGCATCGGCGCGATGAATCCCGGACTCGCGCCGCCACCGGCAGGCATCTGCCCCCGCTCCCCGTCAGCCGGCCCAGGGCGCGGCGTGGTCATGGGGGTTCTGACCTGCTGTTACTACCCAGCGCGGATAAGTGCACACGCGCTAACATGACTGCTTGCCTCACACGGTGCGCACCTCTTCCCTTGCCCGATGCTGACGATCACGGGATCCGGTGCCCATGGATGTGATGATCACGAGGCCTGGCCGCGGAGGCGGATCGCGGCACACGTCCCGGCCGTACCTTACGGCAGCTGGGTAAAACGGCAGCGCTCACCCGGTTGGGTGAGCGCGGCCAGATGGACACCCGGCGGCACCCGTGAACCAGCTGCAACGCCACCTGCGCCGACTCGTCCGGCAGAAGGTCCGCAAACCGGCCCTCGCGTTCCTCCACGGCCTGATCCAGCACCAGTGCCCGGACTGCAAGCGCACCGTCGAACCGTTCCACACCTGCGCCCTGAAGTCCGATTTCAAGCGGCGCCGGGCGCGCCAGGCGCGGGCGGAAAGGCGACGCCTGGACCGCGCCAAGCAGGCCGGGAAGGGCGGCGGCCCGCGACGGCAGCAGCGTGGGGAACGGCGCGCGGATCATTACAAGACGTGCCGGGATGAGGAGTGCCAGCGGCAGCTCTGTGTCGTGTATAGGGAGGGCATAGCCGCATGCCCGCTCCCGCACGATGGGTGAGACCGGGCACGTGACCGCTCAGAAGACACTCCTAACTTACCTGGGGGTGATAATGCACTCACCTTCAGATATCGGCAACATAACGCCCGTTACCGCCCGGATGCGTCAGGTGCACACTAAAGCAGCCCCCGGGGCAGGGAGGGAACGTCATGAGACTTGGGGTACGGGTACACGTGTTCGGTCCTGTGTCGGTGTACGGCAGCATCGGCACCCGCCGACGGCGCCGCCGTAGCGTGCGCCGGGCCCCTGTGCGCCGCGGCGCACCCGCCGTGACCGGGACGAGCAAGACGGCGAGGAAGGCCGTCTTGTGGATGACAGCGGCTGCCGTGGCCGGTGCCGCACTCGCGGGATATGCCGCCACCGCCAGCACAGACCCCGCGCCCGCAGCGACCGTCCGGCAGGATACGGTGGCGGACTGCACGGCGGCATTCGAGGCACAGATCCGGGCTTCCGTGACCGGCCAGTCCGGTCACGCGGACATGACGACGCCAGCACAGTGCAGCGGCCTGACCAGCAGCCAGGTGAAGCAGGCAACGAGCTGGGCGCTGGAGGCTACCGCCCCGTGAAAACACCGGACCTGGCAACACGCCGGGGCACGGCATTCGCCCTTGGACGTCGTTTACCCATAGCGACACCCTAGTTGCGAGCAGGTGCGTCTTCTTCCACAACTGGAGAACTAGGCGGCAGCTGCTGCTGGTCCGGTTCCCACACAAGAACGGATGGGAATAAGCCGCCTGCCTCGCTATTTTCCCGCAAGCGAACAGGCTGTCGCAGGGCATGCGGTTCTCGCTAATGTACGTCGAGCACAGAAGGGGGATCGCGTGCTCGATGACACGACGATGACCTGGTTCAGGCTCCGCGAACGCCGGTCCAGTCCGCATGCCAGGTCGAAGCTCGAAACGGCAGCCGGAAGGCAGACGTTCGCCGCTGCCATGACGCAGTTCGAGGAGATGCTCGCTGCGGCCAGAGGCGTTGCTGAGTACACGAGGCCGCTCAGCCTGTACTACGGGTCTGGCTCAGGCAGGCATGGCGATCGCCGCGGCACACGCCGAGGACCCATGGAGCTTCGCCAGCCACGGCCTTAGACCGGACAACCTCCAAGGCGCCGTTGGAGACATTACTGTCCGGCCGGACGGTGACGGAGCGTTCCAAAGGGTCGCAAACGCGACAGGCTCGCCGGTGATCGCGGAGCCCATCAGCCTGGGTGCTTTGTGGTCATCCCTCCCGGATCTAGCCAATGCGGGCACGTTCTCCGGTGGAGACTGGCCGACACCTCTCGACCTCAACTCGTGGGAGTGGATGGCGGGCAATCCTCAGGCGACGCTGTACCTGCGGCGCGAAGACATGCCCGCAGACCAGGCAGCGTGGCGGACCGTGTTCCACGAGATGATGACCACCTATCCCGCAGCTGACGGGTGGGCGATTCCTGCCGAAGCCGACGCGATCAAGGTGGAAGATACACCTTGGTCATCGCGTCTTGGAAGTCGATGCCCGACTTGATCGACGCGGCCCCGATCGCCGCGACCGCGAGGGCGGCGACCAAGCCGACCTTCACGGCCTTACCGAACGCGCTGGAGAATTTCTCG
>Ga0335074_10004133_pt1 | contig 19955 bp, 14 predicted proteins | sample Lox_Sample_23_FD_206715 | JGI IMG/M metagenome (GOLD analysis project Ga0335074, IMG submission 206715) | Soil microbial communities from Loxahatchee National Wildlife Refuge, Florida, United States - Lox_Sample_2.3 | ecosystem: Environmental > Terrestrial > Soil > Wetlands | place: USA... | reverse complement strand
GAAGGGCTGGCCGCCCGGGCCGGCCATGACCTGACCCTGGAGATCACCGACTGGTCGGCGCGGGTCACGCTACCGGGGGAGGACCACGGCGGGGCCGCCGAGGCAGTGGTGACCGCCGATCTCGGCCTCGGCTCACTCACGGTCCGCGAGGGAACCGGCGGCGCCAAGCCGCTGAGCGACAAGGACCGCAGGGACATCCAGGGCCAGGCGCGCAAGATCCTGGGCGACGCGGCCAGGGCCGGCTTCACCTCGACGGAGGTCATCCCGTCGCCGGGCTCCCCGTCAGCCGGGACGATCAAGGGCACCCTCACCATGCGCGGCGTCTCACGGGGCGTCCAGCTGCAGGTCACCAGCCCGGAGCCGGGCCGGTACCGGGGAAGCACCACCTTCAGGCAGTCGGACTTCGGCATCACGCCGTACTCGGGGTTCTTCGGCGCACTCAAGCTGAAGGACGAGGTTGCCGTAGAGTTCGAGGTCACGATCCCGCCACGTCCATGACACCGGCGCCCCCCGGCCCTCCCGGCGGCCACGGCCTGTCCGGCCCCCAGGTCACCAGCAGAGCGGAGAGAGCTTCGATCCGGACGGCGATCCGGGTGGAAGGCGTCGTCCAGGGGGTCGGATTCCGGCCGTTCGTGTACTCGCTGGCCAACGCCCTCGGGCTCGCCGGGCTGGTAGGCAACGATGTTGACGGCGTGTTCGCCGAGGTAGAGGGCGATCCGGAAGCCGTCCGCGAGTTCCTCGTCGCGCTGGAACGGGACGCGCCGCCGCTGGCGCGGGTCGAGCGCGTCACCGCGACCGCCGTCGCGCCGACGGGAGCGGCGTCCTTCGCGATCGTCCCGAGCGATCCCACCGGACGGCGCAGTACCCTGATCGCCGCGGACACCGCCACCTGCGCCGACTGCCTGCGCGAGCTCGCCGACCCGGCCGACAGAAGGTTCCGGTACCCGTTCATCAACTGCACCAACTGCGGTCCCAGGTTCACCATCGTCCGGGACGTCCCGTACGACCGGCCGCTCACCACCATGGCCGGCTTCGCGATGTGCGCTGAGTGCGCCGCCGAATACCACGACCCCGCCAACCGCCGGTTCCATGCGCAGCCGACCTGCTGCCCGGCGTGCGGCCCACGGCTGACCTTGCTCGACCGGTCAGGCGAGCCCGTGCCTGACATTGCTGTAACGGCGCCCGGGTCCGCGGCGCATGACCCGCGAGCCGTACCCGACGGGGAGCCCGTCCCTGATCCGCTCCCGCCCGGGCTGCCGCCGCCGGATCCGGCTCCGCCCGGCGGTGCGCCGCCCGACGCGGCGTTCGGTGCCGGCCCGGTGCTCGCCGCCGCGGCGGCGCTGCTGCGGCAGGGCGCGGTCGTCGCGGTCAAGGGGCTCGGCGGCTACCATCTGGCCGCGGACGCGACGTGCGAGCCAGCGGTCGCGGCGCTGCGCGCCCGCAAGCACCGCGAGGACAAGCCGTTCGCGATCATGACCGCCGACCTCGCCGCGGCGCGACGGCTTTGCCGCGTCGACGACGCCGAGGCGGCCCTGCTGACCAGCCCGGCCAGGCCGGTCGTGCTGCTTGCCCGGCACCCGGACGCGGATGTCGCCGCGTCCGTCGCGCCGGGCAACCGGCAGCTCGGGATCATGCTCCCCTACACGCCGCTGCACCACCTGCTGCTCTCGGCGGTAGCCCGCCCCCTGGTGCTGACCAGCGGAAACGTTTCCGACGAGCCGATCGCGTACCGCGACGACGACGCCATGGAACGGCTGGGGGGGATCGCGGATGCGTTCGTCTCTCATGACCGGGCCATCCACATCAGGACCGACGACTCCGTGGCCCGCGCGCTGCGCGGCCGCCCGGCGCTGATCAGGCGGTCACGCGGCTACGTGCCGGAACCCGTGACGCTGCGGACCGGCTTCCCCCGGCCGGTGCTCGCCTGCGGCGCCGAACTGAAGAACACGTTCTGCCTGGCGAAGGGGCGTCGCGCGTTCGTCTCGCACCACATCGGCGACCTGAAGAACGCTGAGACGTTCCGCTCGTTCACCGAAGGCATCGAGCACTTCAGCCGGATCTTCGACATCGTTCCCCAGGTCGTGGCCTACGACCTGCACCCGGAGTACCTGTCGACCAAGTACGCCCTCGACCGTGACGGCGTCGACCTGGTCGGCGTGCAGCACCACCACGCCCACATCGCTTCCTGCCTGGCCGACAACGGCCTCGATGGCAGCACGGGCGGCCCGGTGATCGGTGTCGCGTTCGACGGCACCGGCTATGGCCCGGACGGCACAATCTGGGGCGGTGAGTTTCTCGTCGCGGACCTGGCCGGCTTCCGGCGGGCCGGCCACCTCGCCCCGGTCCCCATGCCCGGCGGCGCGGCGGCCATCCGCCAGCCCTGGCGCATGGCCGCCGCCTACCTCGACCAGATCGCCGCACCGCTCCCGGCCGGCCCGGCCGGCCCGCCCGGCCAGATTGCCGCAAAGGGCCCGGCCGGCTCATCGGCCCAGGCCCGCGCGCAAACCCCTGTCGCGGGGCTCGGAGCGGCGAGCCGCGCCGCCGTCTCCGCCGCAAGCATTGACGCGGGCAGTGCGCACGTCCCTGCCGCGATCCTCGGCGCGGGCCGCGCGGACGCCCGCGCCGTCGGCTTTGACGTTGCAGGCCTCGCCGTGGCACAACGCAACGCCGCCCGCTGGGAGGCCGTCCTCGGCGTGGCCCGCCGACGGGTCAACGCCCCGCTCACCTCAAGCGCGGGCCGCCTGTTCGACGCCGTAGCCGCGATCCTCGGCGTCCGCGACGAGATCCATTACGAGGGCCAGGCCGCGATCGAGCTGGAGCAGCTAGCGGACCCCGCAGAGACCGCCGCTTACCCTTCGGCCATCGAGACAGCCGCCTCCGAGGCAGGGACCTTCGAGATGCCGGGCACCCCCGCGCAGGGCAGCGGCTCCGAGGGTCCTTTCCTGGCGAGCGGCGCGGACCTGATCCGCGCCGTTGCCGACGACCTCACGGCCGGCGTATCGCGGGAGATCATCGCGGCCCGCTTCCACAGCGGTCTCGCCGACCTTATCGTCGACGGCTGTGAGCTGCTGCGCGACCGGCACGGTCTGAGCACGGTGGCCCTCTCCGGCGGCGTCTTCCAGAACCTTCTGCTCCTCCGCCACACGGTCACCCGCCTGGAGGCGCGCGGCTTCACCGTGCTGACCCACTCCCGCGTCCCGTGCAACGACGGTGGCATCAGCCTCGGCCAGGCCGTCATAGCCGCCGCCCGCGACTCCGCGGCCGGTCCGCGTTTCGACGGCTTAGCGGGCACCGAGCAGTAGACGCAGGCGGCCCCGCTTCCCCACTTCCGGCCCGGCATGCACCCGCATGTCTACTTCGACCGCTGACCTGTCAGCGCCGGTCATGGTCGCGACCAGATCGGCGACCACAGCGGGGATCTCATCGAGAGTCCGTCCCTGCGTGACCCGGCCGGCTGGCAGTTCGGGGACGGTAACCACCCGCCAGCGGCCCTCGCGTTTCGCAGATAGCCGTGTAGGTGGTCGAACTTTCCCTCGTGGACGTCACTGCAGCCACCTCTTCGGCAAACGTAGCGTTTCCTGTAGCACACCTCTGTGTGCGACACGCCTTGCTGTAGTGCTAGACCGAATTGGTTAGCAGATGCGGGGGAGGGGGTCCCCGACGAGCAGGTCGACGATGCGGGTGCCGCCGAAGGCCGTCCTCAGCCGGACGATGCCCGGCTGATCCGCGACGACGTGGCCGATGACCGCCGCGTCGGCGCCCAGCGGGTGGTCACGCAGCGCGCGCACCGCGGCGTCCGCGCTGTCGCCTGGCACGACCGCGACGATTCGGCCTTCGCACGCCACGTACATCGGATCGATGCCGAGCAGTTCGCAGGCACCGCGCACCTCGGGACGCACCGGGATGTCGTCCTCGCTGACCAGCACGCCGACGTCGGCGGCCCTGGCGATCTCGTTGAGGATGGTCGCGACGCCGCCCCGGGTGGCGTCGCGCATCGCCCGCACGCCCGGAACAGCGCCGAGCAGTCCCGCGATCAGCCCGTTCAGCGGCGCGGTGTCGGAGCAGACGTCGGCCTCGATGTCGAGTTCGCCGCGGGCCAGCATGATCGTGATGCCGTGGTCGCCGATCGGCCCGGACACGATGATCGCGTCGCCCGGCTGTGCCCGCGCGACACCGACGGTGACGTCGCGCGCGATAACCCCGACCCCGGCGGTGTTGATGTAACAGCCGTCGGCCTTGCCCCGCTGCACCACCTTCGTGTCCCCGGTGACGATGCAGACGCCTGCCGCGTCGGCCGCCTTTCGCATGGACTCGGCGACCTGGGTCAGCTGGGCGACGGGAAACCCTTCCTCGAGGATGAAGCCCGCCGTCAGGTACAAGGGCGTTGCACCCGACACGGACAGGTCGTTGACCGTGCCGTTGACCGCAAGGTCGCCGATGTCTCCGCCCGGGAAGAAGAGCGGGGACACGACGTAGGAGTCAGTGGTGAGAGCGAGACGGCCGCCGAGGATGCGCAGTTCCGCGGCGTCCTCCAGCGGTTCGAGCAGCGGGTTCCTGAAGGTTTCGAGGAAGACCGCCTCGATCAGCGTCTGAGTCGCCTTCCCGCCCGCGCCGTGCGACATGGTGACCCGCTCTTCCCTGACCCGGGGGCGACGCCTCCTGGCCCGGTCGATCCGGTCGAGCACCTGCTGCTCCCGGTCGGTCACCGGCAGCCGGGTCCGTCCTTCCGGGGACTCCGGTCGCTGGGCGTGATCGTGCTCGCGCAGCGCGTCCGCGATCCACCCCGGGTCGGCCTGGTGTCCGACCTGGTCCGCGGTCATGGCCGGCCCGCCCGCGCGGCCTCGGGAACGCGGTCGCGGTTCATCCGCCCGTAGTTGTAGTACGCGGCGCAGGCCCCTTCTGGTGAGACCATGCAGGTGCCGATCGGCGTCTCTGGCGTGCAGGCGGTGCCGAACACCTTGCACTCCCACGGCTTCAGCACGCCCTTGAGCACCTCGCCGCACTGGCAGGCCTTGGGATCGGCGACCCGGACCCCGGGTACGGAGAACAGCCGCTCGGCGTCCATCTCCGCGTACTTCTCCCGCACCCGGAGCGCGGAGTGCGATATGAAGCCAAGGCCCCGCCATTCGAAGTAGGGCCGGAGTTCCATCGTCTCGGCGATGGCCTTGAGCGCGACCAGGTTGCCGTTCCACGGCACGACCCGGGAGTACTGGTTCTCCACCTCCGACCGGCCCTGCGACAACTGGAGCATGAGCATGTAGATGGACTGGAGGATGTCGAGCGGCTCGAACCCGGCCACCACAACCGGCTTGCCGTAGTCGCGCGCGATAAACTCGTACGGCCGGCAGCCGATCACGGTGGACACGTGACCAGGGCCGATGAACCCGTCGAGGCGCAGGTCAGGGGAGTCGAGTATGGCCTTGATCGCCGGGATGATCGTGACGTGGTTGCAGAACACGGAGAAGTTGGAAAGTCCCTCGGCATGAGCGCGCAGCATCGTCATCGCGGTGGACGGCGCGGTTGTCTCGAACCCGATGGCCATGAACACGACATGCCGGTCCGGGTTCTGCCTGGCGATCTTCAGCGAGTCAAGCGGCGAGTACACCATCCTGATGTCCGTGCCCGCCGCCTTGGCGTCGAAGAACGACCCGTTGCTACCGGGCACCCGCATCATGTCGCCGAACGAGGTCATGATCACGTCCGGCCGGGAGGCCAGGTGCATGGCGTCGTCGATCCGCCCCATCGGGATCACGCATACCGGGCAGCCGGGACCGTGCACCAGGGTGATGGCCTCCGGCAGGTAGTCCTCGAGGCCGTGCTTGTAGATCGTGTGGGTGTGCCCGCCGCACACCTCCATGAACTTGTATTCGCGGCCAGGCGAGCACAACGCCGCGATCTTGGCGGCGAGCGCGTGAGCCTTGTCCGCGTCACGGAATTCATCGACGAACCGCATTGTCCGCACGCTCCCCTTCAGCTATTCGATCAGTGACTCGCGCAGTGCCGCGATCTCGTCCTCGTACGCCTGGCCGATGCCCTCGAGGAACGCCATGGCCGCGGCCGCCTCGGCCTCGTCGATCTTGGACAGGGCGAAGCCGACGTGAATCAGCACCCACTCACCCGGCTTCGGTGGATCATCGGACAGCAGCCCGATGTTGATCAGCCGCTTGACCCCGCTGACGTTCACTTTGGCGAGGTCGGGCTGGTCGGCGTGGATCTCGATGACCTCACCCGGTATGCCGAGACACATGGGTTACCTCCGCTGCGGTGAGTTGCCAGAGCACCTGGTAAGTCGTGGTCTGGGCTTCCTGGATCCGGTGGATGGAGGCCGACGGCTCGACGAAGAGGTAGTCGATGCTCGACAGCTCGGCCATCTTCCCGCCGTCGTAGCCGGCCAGGCCGATGGTGAGCATCCCGCGCCGGCTGGCCTCGTCGAACGCGCGCAGCAGGTTGGCCGAGTTGCCGCTGGTCGACAGTCCGACCGCGATGTCGCCGGGACGCCCGAACGCGCCGAGCTGGCGCGCGAACACCACCTCGACCCCGATGTCGTTGCACAGCGCCGTGACTACCGACGTGTCGCTGGCAAGCCCGAACGCCGGCAGCGGCGGGGCAGCCTTCGCCGACGGCAACTCGCCTGGATGTAGGAACAGCGTCGCGAGCTGGGCGGCGTCGGTGGCGCTGCCCCCGTTTCCGAAGGCGAACAGCCGGCCGCCGACGGCGAACCTGGCCGCCATCTCACGGGCGCAGCGCGCCATCCGCGCCCCGTCCCGCCTGGCGATCACCCGCCGCAGCTCGGTGATTTCGTCGATTTTGGCGACGGTGGACGCGCGCACCTGCTCAAGCACGGCCGACAGGTCGCTGGTGTCGGCGTACAGGAACGGGTACAGCGACTCCATTGCGTCGGAGTCCTTGTCACCTGGCCGCACTGTCACCTGATCACCTCACCGCCTCCCACGACCGCGATCGCCTCGCCGGCGTGCACCAGGATCGTGTCGCCGACGGCGGCGCTCACCAGCGCGACACTGACCCGCTCCACGCCCTCGCCCGTGTCCGCGTCGGCAAGGCCGTCAGGCAGCAGCCGCACCACTCGCACTTCAACGGCCACGTCCCCGCACGTTATGCAGTTATCTTCCGGGGGGACGTCCCCCCGGAAGACCCGCTGTCCGTCCGGGTCGGGCCGATGGCAAAAACCGCCATCGTACCGGCCCGCCCCGGACGGACGGTCGCTGTCGTTTGCCTGGGCCTGGGCCCAGGACAGGCCTGGCAGCCGCTCTTCCCCGGTCACGCCATCACCTCGGGGTCGAGCACGCCCGGCTGCTCGAAGAACACGTGCACCAGTTCCCAGAGGATGTGGTAAGTGGTTACCTGCATCTCCTTGATCACGCACGGGTCATCGGACGCGACGGTCAGCAGATGGTCGGCTGCGTTCGCGGCCGCGATCTGCCCGCCGTCGCCCCCGGCCAGGGCGATCGTCAGCAGGCCGAGTTCACGCGCGGTCGCCAGCCCGGCGAGCACGCTGCCGTTCTTGCCGTCCGCGGAGATGCCGAGAGCGATATCCGCAGGGTCGGCCAGGTAGCGGAGCTGATGGGCGAAGATCGCGTCGACGCCTTCGGCCTCGGCGAGGCCGGTCACCGTGGCCACGTCGGCCGTCAGCGAGATGGCGGGCAGCGCGCGCTTGCCGACGATCACCGGGTGGACGAACTCGACCGCCACATGCTGGGCGTCCGCACTGCGCCCGCCGGTGCCGAACACAATGAGCCTGCCGCCACGGTGGAACCTGAGGGCCATGGCGTGGCACGCGTCAGCGACCGCGCCGGCCTGCCTGGCCAGATCACGGGCGGGGTCGCTCCGCAGCTCGAACAGGCGGGTGACCTCGAGGCTGTCGCCATCGACCTGCCCCGGCCCCGTCACCATCCGCTGCTTCCCCGAGATGTGGGCGTCACCACCGAGGCCATAGCAGCCACCGTAGGACACTTATGGGGGGCTGTCCATCCCCGTCGCTGGACACTTTTGGCATGCCGGGTGTGATCGCGCATCAACTGACAGTGGCGCGGGTAGCCCTTGCCAATACTCGTGACAGCAAGGGGGAAGCACATGGGAATCAAGGTCCGGCACCTGCCGCCGCGCATCGCCACCGGCGCCTTCATCCTCAACTCGGGCATCGGCAAGCTGTCGGCCGATGAGGCGACCGTCGCGCAACTGCACGGCTTCGCCTCTGGCGCCTACCCGTTCCTGGCGAAGGTCAAGCCGGAGGATTTCGTGCGGGCCCTGGCCGCGACCGAGATCGCGCTTGGCGCGGCGCTGCTGATCCCGGTCGTTCCGTCCGCTCTCGTCGGTCTCGGCCTGACCGCCTTCTCCGGCGGCCTGCTTGGCTTGTATGTCAGGACGCCCGGCATGCGCAAGGAAAACAGCCCGCTGCCCACCCAGGCAGGCACCGCCATGGCCAAGGACGTCTGGATGGCCGGCGTCGGTCTCGGTCTGGTCATCGATGACCTCGGCGAGCGGCTCAGCAAGGGCGACTGACCAGGACGGCACGACTCAGAACGCCGGCCGGCCCGAATCCGGTGCCGCAGCGAGCCCGGGCCATTCGCAACGGGCCTGCTCTGCCAGCTTCAGCCGCACCTGAGGGTCGTGTGTTCTCCCTCGGGTGAGGCTGGGCGCCGGGGCTGGCGGAATTGTCCGCCCCCCGCGCGCTGGCAGGTCAGCCGGCGCCCGCGAGGCGGCGGGCGGCGTCGGCGATGTGCTCGGCGTCGATACCCGCCCAGGCGAGCAGTTCCTTCCCCGAACCAGAGCCGGGCATCTCGCGCACGGCGAGATGGGCGAAGCTGAGACGCTCCAGGCCGGCCCCGAGCAGGGCGTCGGCGACCGCGGAGCCGAGCCCGCCCTCCGGATGGTGGTCCTCCGCGACGACGATGCGCCCGGAGGTCGTCTCGGCGGCGGCGGCCAGGGTCCGCACGTCGATCGGCTTGACCGAGTAGCAGTCGATGACCCGGACCGAGATCCCCTCAGCCTCCAGAGCGTCGGCGGCGCGCAGGGATTCGTGCAGCGTTATCCCGGCGCCGATCAGGGTCACCTGGTCGGCCGGCCCGGAGCGGAGCACCTTCGACCCGCCGACGGGGAAGGTTTCCCCGGCGGCGTACAGCCCCGGGTAGGAGCCGCGGGTGGTGCGCATGTAGCTGATGCCCGGCGTCTCGGCCATGGCGGCCACGAGCGCGACGGTGCTTGTACCGTCGGCCGGGTACAGCACGGTGGAGCCGTGCACCGCGCGCATCATGGCCAGGTCCTCCAGGGCCATCTGGGACGGGCCGTCGGCGCCGATCTCCACGCCCGCGTGCGAGCCGGACAGCCGCAGGTTCGCGCCGGAGATGGAACCCATGCGGATGAAGTCGTAGGCCCGGGTGAAGAACGCGGCGAACGTCGAAGCGAACGGCTTGTAACCGCGGACCGCCAGCCCGGTGGCGGCCGCCACCATCTGCTGCTCGGCGATGAACATCTCGAAGTAGCGGTCAGGGAAGGCGCGGGTGAACTCTTCGGCGAAGGTCGAGTTGCTGACCTCTCCGTCGAGTGCGACGACCATCGCGTCCCGCGCGCCGAGGGCGACGAGCGCGTCGCCGTAGGCCTTGCGGGTGGCTACCTTGTCGCCCTCTTTGTACTCGGGCCAGTCACCGCTGGGCTTGGGCGCGGGCTGGCCTGCTGGCAGCGGTGCCAGCGTGGTCGGGTGCTCTGGTGCCGGGCCGGGCCGGGCGGGCTCCGGCAGCGGCCCGCGGACCGTCAGCTCGCGGACGCCGCCGAGTTCGGCGATCGCTCGTTCGGCCATGTCGGGCGGGAACGGCTTGCCGTGCCAGTCGGGGCTGTTCTCGATCTCGGAGAACCCCTTCCCCTTGATGGTCCTGGCGAAGATCACGGTGGGCCGGTCGCCGGCCATGCCTTCGGCGGCCTCGCTCAGCGTGCGGTCGATCGCCGCCAGGTCGTGCCCGTCGACGGTCAGCACGCGGGCGCCGAATCCCTCGGCGCGCTTTGCGTAGGCGTCCAGGTCCCAGCCGAGGTCGGTCGCGCCACGCTGCCCGAGACGGTTGATGTCCGCGATGGCGATCAGGTTGGACAACCGGTAATAGGAGGCCTTGTCGAGCGCTTCCCAGATGGAGCCCTCGGCGAGCTCGCTGTCACCGGTCAGCACCCATACCCGGTAGGGCAGCCGGTCCAGGTATCTCCCGGCGAGCGCCACGCCGACCCCGTCGGGCAGGCCCTGGCCGAGGGACCCGGTGGCGACGTCGACCCAGGGCAGTACCGGGGTCGGGTGGCCCTCAAGCCGCTGCCCGAACCGGCGGTAGCCGTTAAGCAGTTCGTCCTCCGAGACGACACCGACGGCCCTGAACACCGAGTAGAGCAGCGGGGACGCGTGCCCCTTAGAGAAGATCAGGTGGTCGTTGACCGGCGAGTGCGGGTCATCCCAGTTGTAGCGAAGGTGACGGGTGACCAGGTCGGCGAGGATATCGGCCGCCGACATGCTCGAGGTGGGGTGGCCCGACCCGGCGCTGGTTGAGCAGCGGATCGAGTCGACCCGCAGCTGTGCGGCCAGGTCGGCCACCACGTCAAGTGATATGTCGTTGCTAACTCCTGTGGTGGTCATGCCTCAGTCCTCCCCGCAGAGGGACCGGCCATGCGCACTCAGTCCGACAAGTACGCGCGTTCGCGAACCTGTGCACCGCTCCCTGGCGGCCCTACCAGGGGAAACAGTGATTATGGCCGCCAGTGATCAGGGTGGCGGCTGCGAGCCGCTGATATTTGCGGTCTCTTGCCCCGAGAATTATGCATGGGGTGCGGTAAAGAGGATATTTGTAACTTTCGTGGCGGAGGGACAATCGGCAGGGCGGCAGGCGGAAGGCAGGGATGCGGGTGCGGGGGGTGCGGGGGCGGCCCCGGGCGACGGCCTGTACGAGCGGGACGCAGAGCTCGCCGCGCTTTCGCTGGCGCTCGCCGCGGCCCGGTCGGGGGCGGGCGGGCTAATTGTCCTCGAAGGGCCGGCGGGCATCGGGAAGTCGCGTTTGCTCACCGAGGCACGGGCGCTGGCGGACGCGCTCGGCCTGACGGTGCTGTCCGCCCGGGGGATCGACCTGGAACGCGACGCGCCTTTCGGCGTCGCGACTGACCTGTTCGGTACGGTCCTGGCCAGGCCGGATCGGTCAGCTCCCGGTGGGCCAGGGATCGAGGCGGCGCTGCTGTCCGGTCAGGCCGCGCTGGCGGCCGCGCTCTTCGATCCGGCCGCACCGCCCGCGGCCGACCCGTCGGCTCTGGTTCGCGGCCTGTACTGGCTGACGGTCAACGTCGCGGCCGGGCCGTCCGGCCGTGACCGGTCCGGCGGCCTGCTGATCGAGGTGGACGATGCCCAGTGGGCCGACCGGCTGTCGCTGTCGTACCTCGCCTACCTGGCGGCTCGGATCGACGAACTGCCGGCGGTGCTGCTGATCGCCGTTCGCAGCGGCGAGCAGGCCACCGACTCCCGTGCGCTCGACTGGCTGCGGGACCGCTCGGGCCCGGCGCTGCTGCGGCCCGGGGCACTCAGCCCCGCGGCGGTCGACCGGATGGTGCGGGCCGAACTGCCCGCCGCCGAGTGCGCGTTCACCGCGGCGTGTGCCGAGATGAGCGGCGGGAACCCGTTCCTCGCCAGCGAGCTGATCCGCGCACTGCGCGCCGACGGGATCGCGCCGACGGCCGGCTCGGTTTCCCAGGTACGCTCCCTGGTCCCCGACTCGGTCCTGCGCGCGGTGCTCGTCCGGCTGGCCCGCCTCGGCGAGCATGCCGGGCGACTGGCCAAGGCCGTCGCCGTGCTCGGCAACCGGGCGCCCATGCGCCAGGCCCGGCTGCTGGCCGGCCTGGACGCGGCGCCGGCCGAGCGCGCGGCCGACGCGCTGGCCGGAGCGCACATCATGGCCCCGGGTGAGCCGCTGCGCTTCACCCACCCGCTGATCGCCACCAGCGTCTACGCCGATATTCCGGCCTTTGCCCGGGCCGGGGCGCACCGCCGCGCCGCTGACCTGCTCGCGGCCGACGGCGTGTCGCCGGACGGCGTCGCTGCGCATCTGCTCCTCACCAGGCCGGATCGCGACCAGGGCACGGTGGCGGTGCTGCGCGAGGCCGCGGTGCGCGCGCTGACCAGGGGAGACCCCGCCGCCGCGGCGCACCTGCTGCAGCGGGCGCTGGCCGAGCCGCCCGAGCCGGCCGGCCGGGGCCAGGTGCTGCTCGAGCTGGCGAACGCCGAGATCGAGCAGGGCGACCAGGGGGCCGCGCGGCACATCGAGGAGGCCATCCCGCTGTGCGAGACACCTGACGACCGGGTGCGGGCGCTGGCGGCCCTTGGCCGGCTGCGGTTCAACCGCGGCGAGCACGAGACGGCCGCCAGCGTCATGGAAGAGGCTCTGGAACTGCTCAAGCCGGACGATCCGGCCCTGGCGCCGCTGCTTGTCGGCTACCTCACCGCGAGCACGTTCCGGGCGGGCCTCTACCCGCTCGCCGCGGAGCGGCTCCAGCCGGTGATCGCGGCGGCGCGTGCCGGGCAGCTGCCGCAGGACGCCGGGCTGCTCGCGCACCTCGCGCTGCGGCTCGCGTTCGCCGCCGGGCCAGCGGAGCAGATCGTCGCGCTCGCCGAGCGGGCCACCGCCGCCGACCCTCTCGTCGATCCCGCCACCCTCGGCATACTCAACGGTCTCATCGTGCAGGCGCTGTGCTGCGTGGACGAACTCGATGCCGCCGAGCGCATCAGCGACGCGGCACTTGCCGCGGCCCGTCGCCGCGGCTCGCTGCTGAGCTTCACCATGGCCAGCTTTCACCGCGCCATCGGCCGCTACCACCGCGGCGAGCTGACCAGCGCCCTGGCCGACCTGGACCAGGAGCGGGTCGCGGCGCGGGAAGGCTGGACGGCAGGCGACTCCTGGTCGGGCGGCCTGCGCGCGCAGATCCAGATCGAACGCGGTGACCTCGCCGCGGCCTGCGACGCGATCGCGCTGACCGATGGCGCGCCGCCCGGCTCGCTGGACATCCCGGTCGGCCTGTTCGCGCGCGCCCGGCTCGCGCTCGCTCAGGGACAGCCGGCCGCTGCTCTGCACGACGCGCAGGCCGCGGGGGAACTGCTCACCGAGGGCTTCGGCATCGATCATCCGGGGTTCGTGCCCTGGCAGCGGACCGCCGCCCTCGCCGCCCTCGCGCTCGGCGAGGACGACGAGGCCAGGCGGCGGGCGGGCGAACTGGTTGAGCGGGCCCGGTGGTCGGGTGTTGCCAGGGCGATCGGCCTTGCCCTGCGTACCCAGGCCGCCGTCGCTGACGGAGAGGACCGTCACCGGCTGCTCGCCGAGGCGGCCGACGTCCTCGCGGGCAGCCCGTCGGCACTCGAACGCGCCTATGCCCTGGTCGAGCTGGGCACCGCTGCGCGCCGCCTTGGCCCCCGGTCGGCCGCCCAGGCGCCGCTGCGCGAGGGGCTCCAGCTGGCCGATGCCATGGGTGCCGCACCCCTGGCCCGGGCGGCCCGCCGTGAGCTGCGCGCGCTCGGGCTGCGCCCGCGCCGTTCGGCGGTCACCGGCCCCGACTCGCTCACCCCCACTGAGCGCCGGGTCGCGGAACTCGCCGGGTCGGGCCTGACCAACCGCCAGGCGGCTGAGGCGCTGTTCGTCACTGTTAAGACGGTGGAAACCCACCTGGCCCGCGTCTACCAGAAACTAGGTATCAGCACCCGAACCGAACTGGCCAAGCTCCTCGGCTCATAGGCGCTGACCGGAGTCGGCCGCCCATGCCCCGCCCGCCGGCAGGGGCATCCGTGCCGTGTGAGTCAGCCACATGCGTTCTTCGGTAAGTTTTGCTGCCCCGACCCGGTAAGCGGTGGTCCTGGCGGACTCGAGTGATTCCCGCCACTTGGCCGGGGCACTGTGACGGAACTATCCCGCCCGTTCGTTACCGGGTTAACGTCGGATCGCCGGGACGGTTCAGGGGGAGAGGCCCGTGGGGGAGTACGAGCTCTTCACGCTCGCGGTCGCGATCGCCATCGTGATGATCGTCGGCCGGACGGTGGCTGGCCGCCTCGAGGTGCCCGATGCGGTTGTGCTGGTCGTCCTCGGCGTGCTTGCCAGCCTCATCCCGCAGGTGCCGAACATCGACCTGCCGCCGAACCTCGTGCTCTTCCTGTTCCTGCCGCCGCTGATCTACAACGCCGCGTTCTTCTCCGCCCCGAGGGAGACCAGGGAGAACGCCGTGCCGATCACCGCGCTCGGGTTCGGCGCGACGGCCGCGACCGTCATCGCCGTCGGCGCGGTGACCAGGCTCCTGCTGCCGCAGGCCGGCTGGGCGGTCGCGCTCGCGTTCGGCGCGGCCGTGGCGCCCACGGACGCGGTCGCCGCCACGTCCGTGCTCACCCGGCTTGGCGCGCCGCAGCGCATCGTCACGATCATCGAGGTCGAGAGCCTGATCAACGACGGGGTGGCGCTGACCGCGTTCGGGCTCGCCGTCGAGGCGATGGCGCACCCGTTTACGGTCGGGCATGCTGTCGCGCGCCTTGCCGAGGTGGTGTTTGGCGGGGTCGGGTACGGGCTTGCGGTCGGGGTGGTCGTCGGGCGGGTCCGGCGGTTCGTTCGTGATCCCTCGCTCCAGATCCTGATCTCGCTGCTCACCCCGTTCATCGCCTACGTCCCCGCCGAGCAGCTGCAGGTCTCCGGCGTCCTCGCCACCGTGACGACGGGCATCTACCTTGGCACCCGCACCGAGGGCATGCTCCAGCCCGCGTCCCGGGCCAGCGGAGCGATCTTCTGGCGGACACTGGTTTTCCTGCTCGAGTCGGCGCTGTTCGTGCTCCTCGGCCTTGAACTCAGGTCGGTGGCCGGGCACCTGTCCGGGTCCTACTCGGTGGCGTGGCTGGCGGGCGCGGCCGCCGCTATGGTGGCGGTAGTCATCGCGGTCAGGATGGCATGGGAGCTGATCGTCTCGCCGCTGCTGCGGTTCCTGCCCGGCCGGCATTCGAGTTACGTGCGCAACCCGTGGCGGCAGCGGCTGGTCATCGGCTGGGGCGGCATGCGCGGCGCGATCACCCTGGCGATCGCGCTGACCCTGCCGCTGACGATTGGCGGCCGGCCGTTCACCGAGCGGTCCGTGCTGATCCTCCTCGCCGGGGTGGTGGTGGTGGTCACCTTGATCGGCGAGGGGCTGACCCTCGCGCCGCTGCTGGCCGTGCTCGGCCTCTCGCAAGGCGAGGAGCAGCGGCGGCGGGAGGCCAGGGCCCGCGTTCGGGTCACCGAGGCCGGACTGGCCAGGCTCGACGAGCTCGCCGAGGCCGGCGAGGTGGACGAGGACACGGCGAACGTCTACCGGCAGCTGTTCGAGCTGCGCCTGGACCGCGCCCGCGCGGAACTCGGCGATTCCGACGGCGACGGCGCCCCCGGCGACACAACCGCCTTCCGCGCGGAACTCGTCCGCGCCCAGCGCGACAAGCTCGCCGAACTGTACCGGGACCGGAAGATCAGCGATGAGATCCGCCGCTCCATCTCCCACACCATCGACCTCCAGGAACGCCACAGGGACGGCTGAGCGCCGGTCAGCCTGGCGGGAGCGCGTGGCCGGTGACAGAATGCGGAAAGGTGAACACAGAACAGTTTGACAAGATCAAGGCAGGGCGCGGGTTCTTCGCCGCGCTCGACCAGAGTGGCGGCAGCACGCCCCACGCACTCGCCGAGTACGGCATCGAGCGGGACCGGTACAGCTCCGCTGACGAGATGTTCGACCTGGTCCACGCCATGCGGACGCGGGTGATAACCAACCCGGCGTTCGACGGCACGCGGATCCTCGCCGCCATCCTGTTCGTGCAGACCATGGAACGGACCGTCGGCGGCCTTCCCACCGCCCAGTACCTCTGGTCGGTGAAGAACGTGGTCCCGATCCTCAAGGTCGACCTGGGACTGGCCGCCGAACAGGACGACGTGCAGCTCATGAAGCCCATCGACAACCTCGACGACGTGCTCCAGAGCGCGAACAGGCACCATATCTTCGGCACCAAGATGCGGTCGGTGATCAAGGACGCGAACGAGGCCGGTATCGCGGCGATCGTGGACCAGCAGTTCGAGTACGCCGGCCGGATCAGCGCCGCGGGGCTCGTCCCGATCCTCGAGCCCGAGGTCAGCATCGCGAGCCCGCACAAGGAGCAGGCGGAGACGATGCTGCGCGACGCGATCGCCAAGCACGTCGAGACGCTGCCCTCGGATGCCCCGATCATGCTCAAGATCACCATCCCGACCCGGCCGGGCCTGTACGGCGAGCTGGCAGCCGACCCGCGCGTGCTGCGGATCGTGGCGCTTTCCGGCGGCTACAGCCGCGACGAGGCGTGCAACCTGCTGGAACGCGACCCCACGTTGATCGCGAGCTTCTCCCGCGCGCTGCTTGAGGGGCTGACGGAGAGCCAGACCGACGAGGAGTTCAGCGCCACGCTGGGTGCCTCAATCGAGGAGATCTACCGGGCGTCGGTCGACAAGCAGGCCGTCGGCTGAGGCCCCGCCTGCTGAGGCCCCGCCTGCTGAGGCCCCGCCTGCTGAGCCCCGTCGGCTGAGGCCCCGTCCGCTGAGGCCCCGTCCGCTGAGGCACTGTCACCAGCGGGGCTGGACGCGCTCGTAGCCAGGGACAACCCGGCGCATGTAGCCGGTGTCGTCCCGGTTGCGCAGGCCGCAGGCGAGGTACTGCTCGTGCAGCCGGGCCAGGGCGTCCCGGTCGAGTTCCACCCCGAGCCCGGGGCCGGGCGGGACGCGCAGCGCGCCGCCGCTGAAGGTGAACGGCGTGCCGGCCACGACGTCTTCGGTCTTCCACGGCCAGTGCGTGTCACAGGCGTAGGTGAGGTTGGGGACGGCGGCGGCCAGGTGCACCATCGCGGCGAGGCTGATGCCCAGGTGCGAGTTGGAGTGCATGGACAGGCCGATTCCGAACGTCTCGCAGATGCCGGCGAGCACCCGCGACCGGCGCAGCCCGCCCCAGTAGTGGTGGTCGGACAGGATGACCTGGACCGCGTTCTGCCTGACGGCGGGCGGCACGTGGGCGAAGGACACCACGCACATGTTGGTGGCCAGCGGCATCGGCGCCTGCTCCGCCACTTCGGCCATGCCGTCGATGCCCGGCGTCGGGTCCTCCAGGTACTCGAGCACGCCGTCAAGCTCGCGGGCCACGTGCAGCGACGTGGCGGGGGTCCAGGCCGCGTTCGGGTCGAGCCGCAGCGGATGGGCGGGGAAGGCGTCGCGCAGCGCCCTGATCGCCTCGATCTCCTGGGCCGGCGGGAAGACGCCGCCCTTGAGCTTGATCGCCGTGAACCCGTAGCCGTCGACCATCCGCTTGGCCTGGGCGACGATCCCGTCCGGATCGAGCGCCTCGCCCCAGTCGTCGGCCTCGGCGCCGGGATGCCCGGCCCACTTGTAGAACAGGTACGCGGAGAACGGGACCTGGTCCCTGACGGCACCGCCGAGCAGGTCGGCGACTGGACGCCCGGCGGCCTGGCCCTGGATGTCCAGGCAGGCGACCTCGAACGGCGAGAACACCCGGTCGGTCGCCGCGCTGTGCCCGATGAGGCCGGACGCGATCGTCGTCTCCGGTGCCGCGATGGCCTGCACGCGGCGGTAGATCTCCTCGGTGTGATAGACGTCGGCACCCGTGATGGCAGCGGCCGCGGCGTGCAGCGCCTCAAGGTGCTTCTCGTCCGCGTAGGTCTCGCCGAGGCCGGCCAGGCCCGCGTCGGTCGCGACCTCGATGATGGCGCGCAGCGCGAACGGCTCGTGCACGCCGACCGAGTTGAGCAGCGGCGGGTCGGCGAACGCCACGGGCGTGATCGTCACCTGCGTGATGCGGATACTGCCGGTCGCCACCGTGCCTCCAGGAAATCGAATGTACGGGTCAGAGTTTGGCCCGCTGTCAGCGGCCTCACGCCAACTGCCACAGGAAAAAGGCCCCGCTACGCGGTGACCGGCTCGGGGACCGCGGCGAGACCTGCCGCGAGGATGCGGGCAAGCTCCTCGCGGTGCTCCGGCGTCACCGGGGTGAGCGGCGGCCGGACCCCGCCGGACGGGTACCCCGCGAGTTCGACGCCAGCCTTGATGAGCGAGACGGCGTACCCGGTGCCCTTCGCCCGCAGCCGGGCGAGCGGGTGGTAGAAGGCCCGCTCGAGCGCGTCAAGCGTGCCCAGGTCACCCTGCTCGAGCGCGTTGTAGTAGGCCAGCGCGACCCGCGGCGCGAAGGCGAACGCGGCCGACGAGTAGAGCGGCACTCCGATGGCGCGGTAGGCGCGCTGCGTCACCTCCGCCGTCGGCATCCCGTTGAAGAAGAAGAACGTTTCCTCGTCCTTCTCCTCCCGCACCGCCCGCACGATGCGGATCATCAGGTCGAGGTCGCCCGCGCCGTCCTTGAACCCGATCACCTGCGGCAGCCCGGCGGCCGCCACGGCGCTTGCCTCATCGAACCGGGCGTTCGCCCGGTTGTAGACGATGACGGGCAGGTCTTCCCTGGTGGCGCCGCGTACGTAGTCGACCAGGCCGGTCCCGCTCGCCTCGGTCAGGTAGGGCGGCAGCAGCAGCACCCCGGCGGCCCCGGCCCCCATGGCGACGTCCGTGAACCGCCGCGCCGTGAGCACCGGCCCGCCCGCCCCGGCGAACACCGGGACCCGGCCCCCGATCGTCTCCACGGCGACGCGCACCACCTGGGCGTACTCTTCGGGCTCAAGCGCGCTGAACTCCCCGGTCCCGCAGGCGACGAACACCCCGCCCGCTCCCGCGTCAACGCCGCGCCCGACATGCGCCGCGAGCTCATCGAGATCGACGTACCCGTCCAGCCGGTACGGAGTAATGGGAAAGAACAGCAGACCGTTGAACATGGCTTCCATGTTAGATTCGCCTGTGATTCACGTCTAACTCGGAAATACTTGGTACCGATACAGAAAATGAATCGATGTTCCCACCGGACGAGGTCTACGAGCGGTGCGCGGCGCCGCGCACCGGCCCGGTGACGGGCGCACCACCCGACGCCGGTGCGCCGCGTCCGTCGCGCGCGGCCAGATTCACGGGCCACGCGGGCCTGGATGACATAGCCACGGTTCAGCTCCCCAACATGGAGCGCATCAGGGCATTCGTGGTTGTCGCGGAGGAGCTGCACTTCGGCCGGGCCGCCGCGCGCCTGCACCTGACTCAGCCGCCGCTCAGCCGGCAGATCATGCTGCTCGAACAGGAAGTCGGCGTGCCCCTGCTCGACCGCAGCGGCCGCACGGTCAAGCTGACTCCTGCCGGGCGGGTGTTCCTCGCCGAGGCCAGGCGCATCCTGCGGCTGGCGGAGGAGAGCACGCTCGCCGTGCGGCGCATCCCGACGGGGGCCGGAGGAACCCTGGTGGTCGGTTTCACGGCCGTGTCGGTGTACGGGTACGTGCGGTCGTTCCTGCGCCGGACCGGGGAAGAACTGCCGCACGTCGATCTCGTGCTGCGCGAGATGGTCACCGCCGACCAGGTCGAGGCGATCGCGTCCGGCGACATCGATCTGGGGTTCGTCCGTCCTCCCGTTACCAGGGCCGGCCTGCTTTCCCGCGTCGTCCAGTCCGAGCGGCTGCTCCTCGCGGCCCCGGTGGAGAGCCCGTTCGCCCAGCGCGGTGGCCCGGCCGACGTCGCGGACCTCGACGGCCGCCCCCTTGTCATGTACTCGCCGGTAGAGTCCAGGTACTTTTACGAGCTGCTGCTTGGGATGACGGTCCGCGCTCAGGCCAGGCCGCGGTACGTGCAGTACGTGAGCCAGGTCCACACGATGCTCGCCCTCGTCCAGGCCGGCGTGGGCCTGGCCGTCGTCCCCGAGTCCGCGACGGCGATGCACCCGGAAGGCGTCGCCTTCGTCGGTCTCGCTGGCGACCAGTCGCCCGCCGTCGAACTGACCGCGGCCTGGCGCGCCGACATCGACAACCCCGCACTCGCCCGGGC
>Ga0335074_10004132_pt1 | contig 19966 bp, 16 predicted proteins | sample Lox_Sample_23_FD_206715 | JGI IMG/M metagenome (GOLD analysis project Ga0335074, IMG submission 206715) | Soil microbial communities from Loxahatchee National Wildlife Refuge, Florida, United States - Lox_Sample_2.3 | ecosystem: Environmental > Terrestrial > Soil > Wetlands | place: USA... | reverse complement strand
TGGATTACGTCGATGCCCGCCGCCTGCTGCGGCTGGTCGGCGTCGGGCCCCGCGGCGTAGGCGCCGACAGCAGCGAAGGCGCCATAGGCGGTATTTTCCGGTATATAGCCGTCCATGCTCTCCCCCGGCATTAAGGCAATGCGCTGATAACCTGCTCCAGCGTGACCCGGTCCTTCACCGGGTGAAAGGCCCGGCGTAGACCGGACCGGAGCTCGGATTCAATGTCCTTCCAATCGATCGACCCGCCCCAGCAATGAAACAATCGCTCGGATTCCTCGTTATAGAATCGGTTATCGACCAGCGTGAACCCCAGTGCCTGCGCGAACGCCGGGTATGAAATCTCATTAAGGACAAGGTCGCAGTCCTCAAGCTGGCAGAATGCGGTAAGGAATCTCCGCGTCAGCAGCGGTCCAGGACCGAGTATTATATGCTCGATCGAGTCGACACCGTACCGCCCGGCCAGATGATCGCAGAATGCCAGGTAGCTCGGGCGGTACTCCGGGTGGGCAATCCACTGCGATCGATTCGCCATTGACTCGGTGCGCCTTACGGCGGTAAAGGCGAGGCCATTGGCGGGCAGCGGCGGGTACACCTCGTGCAGCGGAGCACACACCAGCATGTCGTAGTCGTACTCATAGAGCAGGTCGAACGGGATGGCGTGGCCATAGGCCCTGAACCATTCCTTCACGGCCAGGTCAGTATGCAGCCACTTCCAGTACGGATCTACCGCAGACCACGTGTGCAGATGGACCACAGCGTCCTCAACGCTCCGCCTGGCGTCGTCCCAGTCCTCGGGCGGCCCGCCGTACAAACCGTAGATCGGCACGTCAGGGTTGAAGTGCCGGAGAAGTCGCAGCCGCTCACGGCACGCATCGAACTGATCGTGGAATCGGAACAAGATGATACGGCGACCACCGGCAGGGGGATCGGCCAGAACTCCGATACGCCGGAGTTCGGCCACGCAGGCGGTCACCTCGGCGAGCGGAAGAGCTTCCAGGCCGAAGGCGTCAGCGATCCCGCCGGCGATTTCGGCCACCGTAGTGTGCCCGTCGCACAACTCCAGGACCGCGGAAGCCGTGTTGTTAAGCTCGTGCATCCGCAACGGTTCCGCCTGGCGGACCACGAAGCCCCCGGCGAACTCGGTTATCTCGAGGCCCGCTGTCCGTTGCGGCCGATCGGTGTCGGGCCCGGTGGGGCATGCCCCGGTAGCGGCGAAATCGCCGTTGGGTGGGTCAATGCCCACGCTCTCCCCAGCCCCCATGCGCAGCAAGCGTACGACCAAGTTCCTGAGCCCGGGGGGTCTTCAGTCGTCGTCCGGCTCAGCGGAGCCGCTCTCCGGGGCCGACAGGGCCGCCGGGACCGGCGCGCCACCGGGGCGGTTGTCGGTGATCCACCGGTCGATGCGCTCCCACCAGTCGTACAGCCACTGCACCTGGGCCTCGTGGTCGGCGGCCCGGGGGACCTGGCCGGACGGCACCCGCCACCACCGGGCGCGGATGACCTGGTCGATCGGGAACCTCCGCCACACGTCACCCAGGGACTGGATCGTGTCGAGCCCGGCGTGGGCGACGAAGATCACGTCGGCGTCGGGGCAGGCGGTGATCGCGGTCAGCGTGCCGCCCGGCCGGGGCGGGAGCAGGTTGGGCATGTCCCTCGCGCGCGCGGCCAGGTCGCGGCGGCCCGCGTTCTCCAGCCGGCGGATGCCGCGGCGCCAGCGCCCGGGCGTCCAGTTGGCCCCTTCAGGGAAGATCACCAGTGCGCCGGAAGCGTCGAGCCCGCGGGCCAGGCGCTCGATCTGGTCGGTGAAGAGTTTCTCGCCCAGCTGGCGGCGCTGGATGAACACGTTCGGCAGCCGGTTCCCCATCACGTCGAGGCTGGGATCGAACTGCAGCGTGGCCGTCATGACCACCCGCGGCCGGCGCCCGTAGACGCTCAGCAGCTGGTGGACCAGCAGGAGCGAGTCACCGGGCCCGGCGTGCCGCGACAGCACGATCACCGGCCGGGCCACGCGCGCGACCCGCTCCGAGGCGGTCAGTTCAGGCTCCTCGACCTCGACCCGCAGCCCGTACGTCCGCTCCACCCCCCGGTACAGCGAGTCCAGGAACCTGCGGACGACCGCGTAGTGCCGGGTCTGGTAGGGCTCGGTGTGCATCCGCCCGCCGAACCCGCTGATGATCCACAGCCCCAGCAGCACGAGCAGCGTGACCATCTCCGCCGTGAGCCAGACGACCGCGAACGACACCAGCCGAAGGTTCCGCATCCGGCCCGCGCGCGACAGCCCGGCCAGCCCGAACAGCAGCGCGAGCACGGCCAGCAACGGGGACAGGACGATGATGCTGAGCGCGACGACGATCACCATCGGGGTCAGCACGAGCCGGCGGACCAGCCTGGGTGGGAGCACCAGCACCCCTCCCGTCAACGAAGGCCGGATAACTCCAGGGCAGGCAACTACCCGGTTAGTGTGGCGAGATACCTCGCCGACGCCGCGTACGCTCGGTCGATACTTGGCCCCACCCTAGCCGCGTCCCGGTACCGGAACTGGGCCAATCCGGGCGCCTGCCGCTCCCCGCCGGTCGGCAGGACGTGTACCCGGACGTTCTCAGGGAGCGAGGACATCTCCTCGTTGAACCGGTGCCGCCGGGCGATCTCGAACGCCACCAGCCCCACCTCCCACGGGCGAGTGGGGATCGCCAGCGGGCTCTCGATCCGCCCCACCTGCAGCACGTAGACGGTGCTGGCGCCCAGCGCCACGGCCCGGCCCACCGGGATCGAGTCGACCAGCCCGCCGTCGAAGTAATGCACTCCGTCGACCTCGACGGGCGGCAGCAGGCCGGGCACCGCGCAGGAGGCCATGACCGCGGGGACCACCGGCCCGCTGCTGAACCAGCGCGCGCTGGCGGTCTCGATGCTGGCCGCCACGCACTGGAACGGGAGCTTCAAATCCGCGAAGTCCGACCCCGGGAGCGCGTCCGTCAGCACGCGGCGCAGCGGCTCGAGCGAGTGCAGGTGCGTGCCCGACCGCACGAGCCGCACGGCCCGGCCCCAGAGCTTCTCGCTGAACGCCAGCCGCAGTTCATCGCCCTGCCACATCCGGTCAAGCCGCGCCACCGCGCTCGACGGGTCGGCGGCCACGAACGCGCCGTTGATGGCGCCGACCGAGGTGCCCAGGACCAGATCGGGCCGGATGCCCGCCTCGTTAAGCGCGCGGAGCATGCCGACCTCGTGCGCGCCGAGCAGCCCGCCGCCGCCGAGGACGAACGCCGTCGTCATGGGAGCAGCCTAACCAGGACGGCGGCCGACACTCAGGTGACATTAACGGAACTCCTCGAACAAGCACGGCATGCGCGCGCTACTGTGGTCCGGCCCAGAGGGGAGCTGGGCGGCGCAGCTGTGCCAGGGGCTCCCAGGGCCACGCGAGAATCCCGACGAGGAGATGAACACGCCCATGCCCGCTACGCTTCAGGACATCCTGCTGGCGCCCGACACCCAGCCACACGTTGTCGACGACTGCCAGAAGCTGATCGAGGAGGAGATCTCCACCAAGTCCGGGGTCTCCGGCACCGCCGTCAAGGTCGCGTACAAGACGGCGCATAGCTTCGCGCCTGGTTACCTGCGGAGCAAGGTGGAGCAACTGGTCCCGGAAATGGTGATCCAGCTCGAGCCGTTCTGGGCGGACTTCAGCGCCTCCGGTTCCTCCGGGTTCGGCGACTACCTGGTCAAGCGCGGCGACGAGGTGTCCGAGGCCCTGCTGGCCGTGACCGACGCGCACGCGGGGCACAGCGACCGGCCCATGATCGTGAAGGCGTACAACGCCGTCCGCGGCGGTGCGGCCAAGCATGTCGTGGCCGCGCTCCCCAGCCTCGGCTCGCTCGTGCAGCAGTACGCTGGCTGACGGGCCTGGCGACTCAGGCTTTGGAGGATCCGGTCACCAGCAGGACAACGGGTGACAACGCGCCACCGCATACCTCACACGGCTGCGCCGGCGTCGCGGTGTCTGTCGTTCCGCCGTGCCGCGACACGAAGGCGGTCACGTCGCGGCTCTGGAGCTGCTCCCGGTGAGCTAGCACGTCCTCGAGAGGCCACTTCCACCAGGCGATGCCGGCCAGCGCCTGTCTGATCGGCTCGTCGAAGCGCCAGCCGATGTGGCGGGCGGGCACCCCGCCGACAATCTCGTAGGGCGCGACGTCGCGGGTCACGACGGCGCGGGACGCGATGACGGCGCCGTCGCCGATCGTGACGCCGCTTGTGACCAGTGCATCCCGTCCCATCCACACGTCGTTGCCGATCGTGATGGGCCCGCGGGTGCCGGGTTGCTCGGGTGTTCCGACCCCCATCTTCCAGTAGAAAAAGAAGGTCGTCACGGCATCGGTGGGATGCTCGCTTCCGGTCACCAGGGTGACCGTTTCGTGAATCGAGCAATAACGCCCTATCCGCACGGGGGGATCGCCGTCGGCGTAATGCACCCGCACCGGGGCAAATGTCGGAGTCTCGGCGATGACCACTGGCGGGCCGGGCGCAGCCAGGACGATGTCACCCTGAGTCCAGCGCACCAGTGTTCTCCGGAGGTGGCCGCGAAGCGCCTGGTAGGCGCGAGAGGAGGAAACCGGGGTGGGAATATTCACAGGGCTGGCTCGTGCGCCGGTACCGGAGCGCGCTCCCAGACCGCGGTGTAGAGATCCCCTACGGGACCGACGGCTGCTCCAGGGAATGCCTTTCCGTATTCCGCGGTAAAGGTCTCAGGGGAAAGATACCGATCACTCATCAGGTGATCGAGCCACCGGCGATCGTTCGCGAACCGGAACTTACGGAACGCGTTTACTATGTCCTGAGCTAGCACTTCGGCCGCCCAGAGGCGCTGTCTCATGCGCGACGTGGGGTGGGCAGTCGCATTGTCAACCAAGATCGCCATCCCGCCCGGCTTCACCAGTTGCGCAATGTGCCGCAGCCCGGCCTCGACGTCGGGGAGATGATGCACGGTCATCAGGCTGATGACCAGATCATAATGACCCGTTACCTCGGTGAGGTCGGCCTGCTCGAAGACGATCCTCGGATGCGGATTCTTCCGCCGGGCCACCTCGATCATCTCGCTGCTGAGATCGATCGCCAGGACGCTGTCGTAATGCGCCGCCACGATATGTGCCACGCGCCCGGTGCCGCACCCGAGATCGATGGCCGAGCCGCCCGTCTTGCCGGCCAGGACTCCCTCTATCCACTGGGTGATCCAGCCGCCGGTGATCTTGTCGTTGCGATCGTACCGGTCGGCGAAGTCGTCGAAGAGCCGTGGATTTGTCCGTCCCGGACGCTTCATCGGCATATCCTCCTCATTCGGCTGGCTCCTACGTCAGCATTTTCCCTGCGCCGCGATATGCGGCCAGGCGGACGACGCGCCAGGCGGGGTAGGCCGGGCGTTTCAGTCTGGGCGTCCAGCCGGTTTCGCCCGAGGCAACCAGGCTGAGCACGCCGGCCTCGTCATGCGCGGGTGTCACCTGCAAGCGCGGGACGGCATAGGGATCGCCGTGCGGGTCAGCCAGGCGGCGTCCCAGGATGCAGGCGTTGGCGTATCCGGCTGCCGACACCGCATGCCGGACAAAATGATTAGAATAGCCGTTCGGGTAGCAGAACGAGACCGGCTCCGCGCCGGTCCGCTCGGCCAGCCGCTGGCGGCTGTGCCGCACCTCGTGGCAAACATCAACCTGGGGGAGCACGTCGAGCGGACGATGCACGTGCGCGTGGCTGCCGATCTCCACCAGCGTGCGCGGGAGGCGGGCCACGTCGGCCCAGGAAAGCCAGGGACCGCCCTCGCGTCCGGGAGCATCAAGGTGTGACGTCGGCAGATAGAGCGTCGCCTGTGCTTCGTGTGCCGAGAGAAGGTCGAGCACGCCGAGGAAATCGCTGAAGCCATCGTCGAAGGTCACGCCGACGATGCGGGCGCCGGGGTCGGTGCGCGCACGGTTCAGGGCGTCCGTCAGTCCCCGCAGCTCCCAGCCATCGGAACGCAGGGCCCGCCACTGGCGGTCGATCAGCGGGCGAGGCACGGCCAGCCGGCTTCCCGGACCAGATGCTGGCGCCGAATGGTACATCAGCACCGGAAGCGTGGGCTTCACGCTTTACGCCGACTGGACGGCGACGTCACGCGGCGCGCGCCGGGGCAGCGAACCGACTCCGTAGCCAGCCGTCGCCGCGGCCAGGCCGATGATGATCGCTCCGGCCCGGGCGATTCCCCATAGGTCGCCGTTGATCGCCGCGGCCAGGCCGCGGGCGATGCCAGTTGGCAGTGTCCTGCTCGCGTGGCGGCGCTCCGATGAGAGCGCAGCCTTGGACAGGCCTTCCGCATAGCACCGAGCGGTGAAGTATGACAGCCGGCACCGTGCCGCGGGAACCCAGTGGCTGATCATCGCCCGATTCTCGAACAGCACCACCATGTCTGGACGGCGCTGCCTTATCCGTATGCACAGCTCGGTCTCCTCGCACCCCATCGGCCGTTTACCGGATGATCGGCCCATGGTCGTGCAGAATCCTCCTACCAGGCTGAAAATCTCATGGCGATACGAGGCATTGCCGCCTAGGATATTGCGGACCGGCGTCCGGGAACGCGGCATGCCACGGTAGGTGCAGCCGACAACCCAGTCGAATTCTTCTGGGAACCAGGGCGGCCGCTTGGTTTCCCATTGCGGCCTGGTCATCCCGCCCACCCCGGCGACGGCAGGATCCTCGTAGCCGTCGGCCAGGAATTTCAGCCAGTCGGGTTCGGCGATTGCGTCATCATCCAGGAAGGCGATGACGTCGCCGCGAGCGGTTGCGATTCCCGTGTTCCTGGCTCCGGAGAGCCCTTGGGCTTGCGTGTTCTCTAGAAGAATGACATCCGGCAGCGCGCTGGCGAACCGGTCGCGCAGGACCCGGTTGTGGTCGACAACAAGGATGATCTCCAGGGATTCTCTGCTCTGCCGGCGTACCGACTCAACTGCGGCAAGGGTCTGGTCCCAGCGCTTCTCCGTGTATGCGCAGATTATCACCGATATGCGGGGCGACGTCACGTAAGGTCCCGGGCTGTCTTGCGCCGCGCGAACCCCTTGCGCGCAGCTCACAGAGTCTTCTTGCATGGTCCTTCTTGATCCGCCAGACGTCCTAGTTTGTAGTCCGATTGCTTGACAAGTGAAGATAAGAGCATCATGGCTGGGAAATCCTGCTCAGGTCAGCCTTAATAGAATCAGCGTCCTTAATTCGCCGCTATTGGCCAGGCCGCCGGCGGCAGGCGTCGTTAGCTTACCGCAGTCGGTTGACCCGAATGCCAAGATTGGTTGCGATCACCGCCCAAAACCTTGATCCAGCCGGTAGTGTTCACCTATCAAGTGCTCCTCCAGCTGAGGCCAATAAGGACTTGTATACCCCTGTTGTCCAATTGAGGTGCACTTTCGACGGCTGCCACAGCGGATAGCTCAGCAGCGGCATGGATGCTCAGGGCCAACGTCATGAGCGCTGCGGCGGGTCGCAAGAGGGAGAAGGATGAGTTCCGCGAGACCGGACGGGTTGGACGCGTCGCACCAGAGGCGGTTTCCGACGGTTGCTGCTGAACCCGCAAGTCTCGGTGTAAGCGTCGTTATCTGCGCTTATAGCGAACGGCGCTGGCAGCAGATACGCGCCGCGGTCAAATCCGCGCTCAGCCAGGACCCGCCGCCGGCGGAGGTGCTGCTGGTCGTGGACCACAACGCCCGCCTGGCGGTACGAGCGCGCGAGGAACTGGCCGGCGTCACGGTCCTGGAGAGCGACGACGTTCCCGGCTTGTCGGGCGCCCGCAACACGGGACTGCGGGCGGCCAAACAGCCTATAACGGCATTCCTCGACGATGACGCCGAAGCCCGGCCGGGCTGGCTGGCCTCCCTGGTTGAGCCTTACGCGTCCCCCGGCGTCGTGGCCACCGGAGGATCGGTCCATCCCCGGTGGCCTGGGCTCGAGCCCCGCTGGCTGCCTCGCGAGTTCTACTGGGTCGTCGGGTGCTGCTACCGCGGCCTGCCGGAGTCGGTCAGCCCGGTACGCAATCCGATCGGCGCCAACATGAGCATGCGAACCGGCCTAGCCCTCCAGGTCGGAGCGTTCGATGTCTCGTTCGGCCGGGTGGGGACGCGGCCGACGGGGTGCGAAGAGACCGAGCTGGCCATCCGGCTCACCGCCCACCAGCCGTCGTCGGCGGTTTATTACGTGCCTGCCGCCGCCGTGGACCACGACGTCGGGCCGGAGCGCATCAAGGTGAGGTATTTCCTGAGCCGATGCTGGTATGAGGGCCTGTCGAAGGCCAGTGTCGTCCAGATGGCTGGCGTCTCCCTCGGCCTGGAACGCGAACGACGCCAGGTTGCGGTCGTGCTCCCGATGGCGTTCCTGGGCAATCTGCGGCGATCGGTCACCGGGGACGCCGGTGCATTCATGAGGGTCGTGGCGATACTGGCCGGATTGGCCGCGACGACGGGCGGATACCTGTTCGGCCGCATGCGGCTGCGCCGACGTCACAACGCATTGGCCAAGGACGAAATCAGTGTCCTTTGACGTATGCCGGACGCCGCAGTAGCAAAAGGCGGCGGCCCGAATCCGCAGAGCTAACGTCATCCTGCTCAGCGAGGTGCTCTACTACTTGCCCACCGCGAAGGTCGCCGGGCTCCTGCGCCGCCTGGCGGCCTGCTTGACGCCAGACGGAGTGATCACCATTCAAGTCTGGGCCGGCGCGGATGATCCTGGCCTGACCGCCGCTATCAGCAACTGCGGCTTGGTCATGACGACGAAGACAATGGCGGCACCTGGTGCCGACGACCGCCGCACGCTTCATATTCTCCACGCCGCACCATCACCAGCCAGGCTCCGGCTCGTGGCGGATTCGGCGCCGTCCCTTGAGGTATAGCCAGGGGCCGGCCAGCATGCCGCGGACCTCCTGACGCATCAAGCCTGAAGGCAGGGCCGGGTCGCCCTGGACCCGGCTGCCGATCGCGGCGATCCGCCGCAGGCCTTTCGCGGTCCTGGCCGCCAGCTCGAGCAGCGTCCGCGGGTTACGGATCACGATGGCCGTCAGGGCCGCGGTGCAGCCGGATCCGTATGCCGTCATCTGCCTGGACAGCTGGCTGAGCTCAGCGCGATGGACGTGCCAGACCACCGCTGACGGTTCGTAGGCCAGCCGGTGGCCGGCCAGGATCACGCGCATGAAGATGTCGAGGTCCTCCCCGCCCCCGCACGGGCTGCCCGCTCCGAGCGCTTCGTCGAAGGGCCCGAGCTCCTTCAGGGCGCTTTTCGTCATCGCGAAATTAGCCCCGGTGCCGTAGATGCCGGCCGAGTACGGGTAGAGCGGGGAATCGTCCCGGTTATCGGTGAGGTCGAAGACGCGCTGGCTGAGCACCGATCCCCAGGCTGACCGCTGGTGAAAATAGAGCTGTATGGCGTTATCGATCTCCGCCGTAGCGACGAGACCGGTGACGCACGCCACGTCGTCGGATTGCCCAAATCCGCGCATGATGCCATCCAGCCAGCCCGGATCGACTCGCACGTCGTCATCGGTGAACGCCACGATCTCCCCGGCCGCCGCGGCCACACCGCAGTTCCTCGCGCACGAGAGCCCCGGTCTCGGCTCCCGTAGGTAGCGGACCCTGGCATCGCCGGAGAACTCCGCCATGATCGCCGTTTTTGTCGCCTCAGAGCTGGGCGCATTATCCACGACCACGATCTCGAACGGCTCGTAGCGCAGGCCCGTGAGCCCCCGCACCGTGACCACCGCCCCTTCGGGACGGTCCCGCGTGCAGACCACCACGGTCACCAGCGGGTGACCGGTGACCGGGTCGGCCAGCCTCTCCTCGGCCGGGAGGCCGTCGGCCGGCAAGGCGTCGATGGCGTCTAGGCCCCGGCTCGACCGGCGGGCATTAATCGCGCCCGAAAGCTGCCGCCAGATCTGCCCGGCCACCGCCGACCCAGCCAGGTCATCGGGCGCGAGGAACGCGTAACCCACCGGAATGCCTTGCATCCGCACCAGCAGCCGGACCCCATTGTATGCCAGGCCATCCTCGCGCCCGGGCAGCCTAATGTTCTTAATAGGCTCACTAAGCTCGAATTCACCGATAAAGATAGGAGCTCTCATAGTTCGGCTTTCCTCGCCGGATACGCGGCCTGCTGACCGCGACCAGGCCGCAACCAGGCGGTCAATTCACCCTAATCGGCGAATATTACGATCCCTCATATGACAAGCTGGCGGAGGCGAGCCTATCACTGACTGGGGCCTGTGGCACGTTAAGGCATCGAATAGTAACGGGCCAGTCTGGACTCGACCAGACAAACTAGACGATATACAGACTAAAGCTTGCGTACTTCCTTGCAGGAGGCATCCGGATCAAATTTTCCATATCGACCGTAACGGGCAATCACCTCGGCTGCGCCTCGCAAGGGCGTATTCCCAGCGGAAATTAAGCTTGTATCTTCATCGGGGTGGCGGCTGGCCCGTGGCCTACATTATGGTTACGCTCGCAGAGTCCGGAAACGCTGCCTAGTTACCAGAGCATTTCCGGGTGTCGCGTGGCCGGGCGCTCTTACCTGGAAAGTCCGTTTCCAGTTTCGCCATCCCATTCACGTTGGCGAAACTGTTCCCGCGGAGCAGCTCTGCCGGCGAGGATTTCGTGGCCATACGGGACACGCCGCCGTCATTCAGGCTTGACTGCACGTTTAGCTACTAGGGAGAAAGTGCATGACAGTTCCGGTTTGTCTGGCGCCCTGGCCCCGGGTGTCGGTGGTCATTCCCGCGCTGAATGAGGCACGCAATCTTCCGCACGTTTTCGCGCAGATTCCGCACACCGTGCACGAGGTAATCCTGGTTGACGGCCACTCGGTAGACGACACGGTGGCGGTCGCCCGGCAGCTGCTGCCGGAGGTGCGCGTGGTGACGCAGAGCCGCACCGGCAAGGGCAACGCCATGGCCTGCGGCTTTGCTGCGGCCACCGGAGATATCATCGCGATGGTCGACGCTGACGGGTCCGCTGACCCACGAGAGATACCTCGGTTCGTGCGGACGCTTCTGGATGGTGCCGACTTCGCCAAGGGCACCCGGTACGGTGACGGTGGTGGCAGCGAGGACCTCACCCGGCTGCGCCAGACGGGAAACCGCCTGCTCAGCGCGCTGTTCAACCTCATTTACCGGACGCGCTACTCCGACCTGTGCTACGGCTACAACGTTTTCTGGCGCCGCTGCCTGCCGGTGCTCAGCCTGGACAGCACCTCCGCGCCGCGTGACGGCGACGACGGCCGCCTGTGGGGCGACGGGTTCGAGATCGAGACGCTTATCCACATCCGGATGGCCAAGTCCGGCCTGAAGGTCATCGAGGTGCCCAGCTTGGAGCACCACCGGATCCACGGCGCTAGCAACCTGAGCGCGTTCAGCGACGGCCTGCGCGTGCTGCGGACCATCTTCGCCGAGCGCTTGCGCTCGCGCGGCCTGCTCGCCGCCGGCGTGGTCCCGGTCCTGCCCAGCATCCCGCGTCCCGCCACCGCGCTCGACGCGACCGTTCCGGCCGTCACCGTCCCGGCAGGCCAGGCTGCGTCGGTCCCAGCGGGCCAGGCTGACTAGTGGTCAGCACACCGATCGGCCTGCTCTCCCGTCAGTCGGCCCCGGCGGCCCCGCTGGAGACCTCGTCCTTTCGCGCGGCCACCGGGGTCTGGGCCAGGCACAGGGACCTGCTGCGCAACGCGGGGTCGCTGCTCGCCACCACAGGCGTGACCTCGGTGCTCGGATTCACCTTCTGGGCCTTCGCGGCCCGGGAGTTCAGTCAGCAGGCGGTCGGCTACGGTTCCGCCGCGGTATCAGCGATGACACTGCTCGGCACGGTCGGCGTCTTCGGCTTGGGCACCGTGCTCATCGGCGAACTGCCGCGCCGGAGCCCCCGGGCCGGACTGATCTCGGCGGCCCTGCTCGCGTGCGGAATCGCCTCGCTCCTGCTCGGGCTGGCATTCGCCCTCGGGGCCCCGCTGATCAGCCAGCGGTTCGTGGATCTCGTGGGCCAGCCGGCCGAGGCCGTGACGTTCGGGGTCGGCGTAGCGCTGACGGCGGTGACCTCGGTCTTCGACCAGGCGACGATCGGCCTGCTGCGCGGGGGAGTGCAACTGGCCAGGAACCTCGTGTTCGCGATCACCAAGATGGCGGTCTTGCCGGCCACCGCCATCTTGCTGCACGAGCAGTTCGGCGCCGGGATAACCGTGTCCTGGATAGCGGGGATCGCGGTGTCGATGGCCACGAGCGCGATCTGGCTCCGCATCCGTGGCTGCCCGGTGCTGCCCCGGCCCGACTGGGGCATCCTGCGTGGTCTCGGCAGGTCCACCCTCGCGCACAACTGGCTCAACCTCGCCATAGCGGTACCCGTCACGCTGATACCGGTGCTGGTCACGGTGGTGGTGTCACCCACGGCCAACGCCGCGTTCTACGTCGCGTGGATGGTCACCAGCTTTCTGGGCGCGGTGCCCGTCCACCTGTCGACGGTCCTATTCGCGATAGCCTCAGCCGAACCGCGGATGATTTCCCGGAAGCTGCGCTTCGCCCTCAAGGTGTCGCTCGGGGTCGGGATACCCGGCGTGCTCGTGCTCTGCCTCGGCGGGCGCTTCACCTTGAGCCTGTTCGGGGGCGGCTACAGCCGTGAGGCCACGTTCCCGCTCCGGGTACTGACCTTTGCCTATGTCCCCGCGCTGCCGAAGATTTTCTACGTGGCGGTGTGCCGGGCCCAGGGAAAGGTGTCACGGGCGGCGGTCGTCCTGACCGTGTTCGCCGCCATCGAGATGACCGCCGTGGTAGTGAGCGGTATGCTCGGCGGGCTGAGGGGATTGACGGTCGCGATCCTCGTCGTGACCGTCGTCGAGGGCCTGGCGACGACCCCGGCGATCGTCCGGGCGGCCTGGAGTTACGGCCGTCACCGGCGCGTCGGCGCGCATCGCCGCACCGCCGTGACCGACCTGGCCTACCGTCCGAGCCGTACCCTTCCGCTGTACACCGCTTAGTTAGTTAGGCCCCGTCAGCTCTCGATCCGCACCACGGGCCGCCGGGCCAGCCTGGCCCGCACCCGGGCCCGCAGCACCTGCCACTGCCCCGCGGACAGCATCCGCGGCACGCCGAACGGGTCGGTCAGCCGCTTGCCGCCGATCGTCCGGACCAGCACCGCCTGCGGCCACGGGCCGAACCGGGGGCGCTCCGCCGCGCCCGTGAAGTGCCGGAGATAACCCAGTAGATCGTCCCGGCCTGCGGGTCGGCCGAGCACCGCCAGCCCGTCATCTGCCTCAAACGGGAAGCTGCCCCACAACTCGGCTTCGGCGTAGCTCGGATAGCGCCACAGAGCCTGGAGGTTCGCGATCAGAGCGGGGCGAAGCGCCTGGAGTTCAGTCAGGCTCATCTCCGCCCCGGCCTTGACCACGGCGCGGCCCGCCGCCTGGACGTAGCACCCGACAAGGGCCTGGTAGTCCGCCAGGCCCCATCGTGCCGTGGCGCTGGCGCCGCCGGAACCGAACCGGGGAATCCAGCGGTCACCGGCCCGGGCGTACCCGATCGCGGAGTCGCCACTTCCCGCGCAGAAGCTTTCCATGAGGTGGACCAGGGCAGGCCGGTCCTTCGCCTCCAGGCCGCGGGCGTCGATCAGGAAAGCCCGACTGTCCCGGGGCGCGCGATGCGAGCCGTGCCCGCACAGGCCGCCGGCGAAATAGCAGCGCACCTGGGTCCCCTGGTCCGCCGCGATCGCGGCCAGCGAGGCCGAGGCATGGCCGAGCCATCCGATATCGACCAGCGCCACCCGCCGGCCGCCGAGCACCTGCTCTTGCCGCAGGTAACCCACCGTTGCCTCGTATGCCGCCGCCGCCCGCGCGCTGGCCATCGACTGGACGACGGGCGAAGCGGCCAGCGCGTCGATCAGTTCAGCTGGCCGGTCTCCGAGCGGTGCGTCCAGCGCGGCCCCGACTGCCGCGTCGGCAAGCGCCGCGTTCATGTCGTCCGCGCTGAGATCCAGCCGGGTGAGCAGTTTCCTCGGGGTGGCAGGCCCGGACGGGGTCAGCAGAGCCCGCAGCGCCGGGACGAAGTCTGGGCCGTCCCTCAGGCTGAGCGCGGGCAGGTGCCAGGCCTGGCGGCTGCCGTACAGATAGCGGCACTCGATGTCCGGCGCCAGGCCCAGTTCGCGCTGCAGCAGGTCCGCCGCTGTCAGTAGGATCTCCCCGTCCCGGGAGACGAAGTACAAGGTCCCGATGTCGTCGGCCTGGGCCGACAACAGCGCCCACGAGGCCGCGGCGAAGATCGCCGGGCCCGCCACGCCGGTGACCACCGAGACCAGCGCCGCCGGGAACCGGCTCGATTCCTCCAGTCGCAGGGCGCGACCTGCGCCCGCCAGGCAGGCACCGAGCAAACCGCCAGTCCCGCCCAGGCCCACGCCGAGCGCACCACCCGGGCGGCCGCTCGTCACCGCGTCGAGGGTCCTTTCGTACCGGTTCGGGTTGGCCGCCAGCAGCGGCCCGAAGGCCACGCCGGCCACGGCGCTGCCCACACCGTCGCTCCTGGCGTCGTTGCCGATATGCAGCATCTCGCCGCGCCGCACCCCGAATCGCGCCATGGCCTCGCGGAACAGCGAGCCCGTGCCCTTCCTGCGGCCGAGATCCCCTGAGCTGAGCACCGGCCCGGGCGGGCAGTCCAGCCGGTCGAGGCATTCCTCAATAAAGGCGGCACGATGCGGCGTATCGGTCAGATAGCAGGTAGTCGCCTGCCATATCCCGGCGAGCAACGACCGGGCCGCTGGATTCACCGACAGGCCGCGTGCCTCGAATTCCTCCTCCAGAGCGGCCGCCTGCTCCTGCTGCCGCATATCCCAGCCGAACACCGAACCCAGCCGTCCGTACACCGCCGCCAGCGTTATATCTTCACCACCGCCCTCGGCCCGGGCATAATCCTCGGCTTGCGCTCGCATCCGCGCGAAATCGGCCGCGCCAGGCACGCCCGTCAGGCGCAGGGCCACCTCGCGGCCAAGCAGCCGCCACAACGATTCCTGGGAAATGAAGTCTCGGATCAGGCAAGTGTCAAATACGTCCAAACTGAGTAGGTTGTAACCTTTGCCGAGGGCGTGAACTGCCGTTACGCCCGATTCTTCCGGTTGACTCACGTACGCTCCTCTCGTACCCCCGATGCTTCGGCGAAATGCGACGTCGCCTAACCCCGATGTGATAGAAAAACCGAATGCAGAGCGTTACTCAGACCACAATGTACCGGCGGGTTCTCGATCCGGCACGCAGGGCGGTGCGACGCTGGGCCTTCGGTGATGCTGTCCACTTTGATCCGGGTCCGCGCTATCTTATTGCCAAATCTCCCTCTTATGCCCCGGCGCGAGTAGTCGTCCACTCAGAAGACGATCCGCCCGTTCGTATCGGCCGTTATTCTTCGGTCAACGAGACGGTAACGTTCCTGCCCGGCGGTGAACACCGGAGCGACTTTGTCACCACCTGGCCGCTGCCCGCCGGGGTACACCGGATCGACCAGGTCACCAACTGGTCCGAGATCGTCTGGAGTCGCGGGCCGATCGTGGTGGGCAATGACGTCTGGATCGGCCGCGAGGTCATGATCGTGAGCGGGGTTACCATCGGCGACGGCGCCGTCATCGGGGCGCGCGCCCTCGTCACCAAGGACGTGGCCCCATACGAGATCGTCGGCGGCGTCCCCGCCCGTCACCTCCGGTGGCGCTTCAGCGAGGAGATCCGGGCGGGGCTGCTGGCCACGGCGTGGTGGGACTGGCCGCCCGGCAAGGTCATGGCCCACCAGCGTCAGCTGCAGAGCCCCGATGTGGCCGGCTTCGTCGCGCGACACACGGGCGGGCGACCGCGGGCCTGTCCGGACTGCCTGCCCGAGCCCAGCCCCCCGGCCGTGGTGATGACGTCCCGGAACAGGTAGGTGCCCTGGCTGGCGTAGATGACGCGCCAGTCCGGGCTCGCGATCATCAGGGTTCGCCACGCCTGCGCCTGGCTCAGGGTTTCCTGGCCGTAGTCGACCGAACCGGCTGCCGACGCGGGTGACCACACGGCGTACAGCTCATTCGTCGTCCCGCCGATCCTGTTCGCGTACCGGACGTAATTGCTGGCCAGGTCGCTGACATCGGCCTGGTCGGGGTGCAGGGCCAGGGCCTTGGCCGGCGCGATGATGGCGTACCAGGCCACGGCCCGGGGATTCAGCGCGGACAGGCCGACGCTCACCGGCATGGCTCCGTTGGCCATGGCCAGCAGGAAACTGTCCGGGGCCGCTATGGCCTCGTAGGTACGCAGCGCCTGGAAGTCGGCCGGGCGGATCACGTCTGTGTTATCCAGGCCGAACGCCGCGACCAGGTACGTCCCGGTCAGCAGGACCGCCGCGGCCGCGTAGCTGCCGTCGACCCATCGCCGCGCGCCGGGGGCCACCGCCCGCAGCGTCATCGCGGCCAGCCAGGGTATGGCGAACAGCGCGGCCCGGTAGATCCCCTCGTTGCCGTAAGAGTTCACCCCGGTCACGCCGAGTCCCACGCCCGCGCTGACCATGAAGGCCCACGCCGAGCGGTCCCTGATCGTCCGCATGAACCCGATGCTGGCCAGCGCGATGAGCACGACGAGCCCGAGGGCCAGCGCGTCCGAGCTCTCGGCGACGATCGGCAGGCGTTCCAGGCCGGGCGTGACAGGCGTCTCAGGCACCTTGAAGTTCGACAGGTGCCACAGGTCGTCGAGGGAGATGAAGCCGGACAGGTCGTTCAGGTTCAGCAGGGCCCAGCTGATAGCGGGGAGCAGGACGGTGGCCGGCACGTACCACGGGCGGATGGTCCGGAAGATCACGAGCACCACGAGCACGCCGCCCACGATGTAAGGGCTGAGCTCGTGGGTGACGGCCAGGGCGCAGCCCGCCAGCACCAGCAGGGTGATCCTGGCGCGCTCATCCAGCCCGGGCCAGCGTGGCCGCGGCCCGACCGCCAGGCCGAAGATGCCCAGGCCGAGGGCGAACCCCACCGACTGCGGGGAAAAGTAGTCCTCGCCGATGGTGTTGACCACGATGACCAAGGCGATGGCGGCCCAGATCCGGTACGGCGATGCGGTCAGCCTCCCGAACAGGAGCCGCAGCTCCGCTACGGCCAGAACACCGACCAGGAACGGCCAGTAGGTCGCGATGCCGGTCGGGTCATGGATTCCGGCCAGGTCACACAGCCACGCCATGCCGGAGAAGAACCCCGAGTACGCCTCGTAGATCCCGGCCCCGCGGTTCAGGAAGTGCGCCTGCAGGACCTGCTGCACCAGCTGGATGTGCCTGGCCGCCGTCTGGTTCCTGGGCATGGCGTACACCAGGGCCGGGGTGAGCGTGAGCGCGGCCAGCAATGACAGCACGCCGGATGCCGCATGCCACTCGCTGTGGCCGCGGGCCAGGACGATCCCGGCCAGCAGGCAGGCTAGGCCCGCGTACCAGAACACCGAGATCTGGGGCAGGAACCCCAGCACGCCGGGAATGACGTGCCCCGCGCGGACGGCGGCCGCGCACCAGAGCACGTTCCCGGCCGCGATGCAGGCGATGCAGGCGATGGAGGCGATGGAGGCGCCGGAGCCCCTCCCCGCCCGGTCGGTCGGCCGGCTCCAGGACCGCCGGGACAGCACGCGCGCGCAGGCCCAGGCGTGCACGGCGGCCGCGGCCGCGCCGATGACCGCCGCCGCGAGCACCGGGTGCCACCAGGGCGTCAGCGCCATCGCGCTGGCCACGAGCAGCGGCACCGACATCCCCACCACCCCGGCGACCCCCAGCCGCAGGTCCAGGCGCGCGCGCCCGGAGAACTGCAACGGCGCCGTGCCGACCCCGAAGAACAGCGCGCCCGCCAGCCCGGCGGCCCGCACCGCGTCGGCGTGGCCGGCACTTCCCGCCGCGTACAGCAGCAGCGACGCGCCGAACAAGGCGCTGAGGGTCAGCCTCGCCCGGCCATGACCGGACGGCCCTTCATCCGGGGATATCGGTGCGTGCGCATCGGGACGCGCTCCTGGCGCCGGTCGCGTGGTGCGCGCTACGTCCGCAGTGTTCGTCAATCTGGGCCTCCATGTGCCGGGTACCGGGACGACCACGCCGCGTCCTGGCTGACCGCCCGCGGAATGAAGAGCTGGGCGGCTGGCTAGCGCATTATGCGGTCCTGAGCTAATCCACGCAGAGGATAAGTCCCAATTGCGTGTCAGCCGGAGAACGAGGCCCCCCACAGGAAAGGACTTTACTCAGTCCGTGGAGCAGCGTCCACTTTTCGCTGCGCCGGCGCGCTGCGCCGGTTACCCGCTTAACGGGCTAATTCGGTTCGCATCCAAGCAAAAAGCCGCCCCGTGCACGGCACGGGGCGGCTCCCGGTAATCCGGTTACGGCTAAGACTGGGCCCAGATCTTCACCGAGCTAATTTGCATGGTGCCGTTGCATCCCTGGGTCGACGTCTGGGCGTAGTCGGCTAGGTCCATGAGAAGGTACATCGGCGTGTTGGGGACATACGAGCTGGTCGTCAGGACTTCCGTTCCGTCGAGCCAGTAGGTCAGGCTGGTCGGCGTCCAGTCGATCGTGAATGTGTTCCAGCCGGAAGGAAGGGCGCTGTTCTCCGCAGCCTGGATCTGTTCATCGTTGTTACCCTCGACGTAGTGGAAGGTGGCTGCGGACGTGACGTCCGGCGGTCCCCAGGTCTCTTCCATGTCTATCTCGGGCGGCCAGACTCCGTTGGTCGCGAGGAGCCATATCCCAGACCACAGCCCGTAAGTCTGCGGGATATTGGCCACGACCTGGACTATGCCGTACTCGAAGCTGAAGCTCGGGTAGGTCGTAACCACGCCCGACCGGCAGTTGTAGGTTTTCGCGCCCCCGCTTGAGTTGTAGCCCGCGGTGGTTTCTGGCTGAGCCACCAGGTCCAGGTCTCCGCCAGAAACCCGGTCCTGGGAGGGCAGGTACCACTCGAGTTCGTCGGAGTTTCCGAAGTTCTGGCAGCCGGCCGCCGGGCCCGGCCACCAGGAATAATCCGCAAACCAGGGATAACACGTCCCCCAGATGGACGTGTTCAGCGAACTTCCGGAGAAGTTCGAGCTGAAGGTCGGCGTCGTGGTCGGGTCCGGCGCCCCGGTGCTGGGCGACGGGCTGGGCGACGGGCTGGGCGACGGGCTGGGCGACGGGCGCGCGCGCGAGTTGAACAGCCCGGCCCCGTGCGAGCCCGGGGCCAACGGCGCGGCCTGGGCTTGATTAAATGCTCCGACAAGTCCGGTTATGGCCACCGCAGAGGCAGCAGCCAGAAGCCGCATTTTCATCCCCGAATCTCCCCCGTGCCCGTGTTGATATTAGGTTGCGGCAGTCGGCTGTATAGCGCCTCTTCGCAACCTTGCTCAGCTTTTGATGTCCCCTGCAGTTGTATCCGCAGAAAAATGCGCTAAACCTCGGGCGCAAGCAGGCGCGCCGGCCGCCGTATCGGCTGTTATCGAATAGCGGGAGAATCGTTACATTTGCTAGCCGGTCAAAACGGCCGGAATGCGCACGAGTGCCATCGGCCAAAAATTTTCGGTTCTCCGGTCCCGGAATCAGCCGCGCCGGATGACCAGGCCCAGCGAGGCGAACTGCTCGAACGGCCGGTGGTACCCGCGCTCGATGTGGTGGATCCCGCGGAGCACCGAGGGCTGATCGGCCACCGCCGCGGCCAGCACGGCGGAGAACCCGGCGCGCACGTCCGGCAGCGTGACGTCCGCGCCGCGCAGCTTCGACACGCCCCTGACCACGGCCGAATGCACGGAGTTCGTGTCGCGGAACCGGCACGCCGGCCCGCCCAGGCAGGCCGCGAACACCTCGATCTCGCACCCCATCTTCTGCAGCGCGGGGACGTACACCAGCCGGTTCTCGAACACGGTCTCGTGCAGCACCGACATCCCCTCGGCCTGGGTGAACAGCACCATCAGCGGCTGCTGCCAGTCGGTCATGAACCCGGGGTGGCTGTCG
>Ga0335074_10004131_pt1 | contig 19968 bp, 17 predicted proteins | sample Lox_Sample_23_FD_206715 | JGI IMG/M metagenome (GOLD analysis project Ga0335074, IMG submission 206715) | Soil microbial communities from Loxahatchee National Wildlife Refuge, Florida, United States - Lox_Sample_2.3 | ecosystem: Environmental > Terrestrial > Soil > Wetlands | place: USA... | reverse complement strand
CCGCCGCGGCCGGCGCCCGCCTCAACGCCCTGGCCTCACATCGAGGCCTTCTTCGAGGCCGGCGAGGGGGACATCTCCATCGGTGCCATCAGCTACGCCCCCACCCTGCGACACACCGCTGTGGCGAGCGACGAGCACAACAGGCTCGTTGCTCTCGTGCGCCGTCCCGGCGAGAGCCTCCATCAGCTCCTCGACCGACTCGAACAGGCACTCGGCCCCGCCCTGGACGATCAGCTCTTCGTAGATGAAATCAACGTGCCCAGCTCACCGCCGAAGTCGACCCGTCGCTGACCTGTAATGGTCGGACGCTTACCCATTTTCAGACGGAGCAGGGAGACGACATGGGTTCGATGGTACACCTCGCGCTAGGTCCCTTCGAAGTGGATTGGGGCAAGAACAATAGCCTCCGGCTGCATGGCGAAATATTCCAATCAGGCGATGTCACGTTGGTGCCAGACGTCTATGTCGGTGAAAGCGATCAGCACATCACAGAGATGCAGCAGGGAACCTCTAAGCCATTGGAGAAGGTATTGCCTCGGTTGGAGCTTCTCGGATACACACTCGAGAGCTCGCGTGCGGAGTTCGATTCGCTCGTCAGCGCGTTCGCAGGCGGAGACCTCGTGGTTTCGTTCGACGATCTCGCCCAAGCGCTCGCCAAGATGGACATCGATTCCGCGGCGACCGACTACCATGAGGACTACAACCTGGGCAAATTCTTCGCGCGCGAGATTTTTGATCACCTCGGGTTGGAAGAGCCAGAGAACGATGAGTCGAGCGGACGCTATAGTCGCTACGAACTCGGTGAGGTTGTGGAGAACCTCCACCCGTACGTGATCTTGCGACTGCTCGCGGAGAACCCTGTCAATCTGTCTCGACCAGTCACCTGGCACTATCACGATGTCGTCGATAACGGCTGGGTACGGCCGGAAACTATTTCCGATTGCATCGGCGACGTACGCCGATTCTTGGTCGTGACCGAAGGCAGCTCAGATGCGCATATCATCCGAAAGGCGTTCGAGCTCCTGCGGCCAGAGATCGCCGACTTCTTTTCGTTCGTGGACATGCAGGAGGGCTACCCCTTCACTGGCACCGGCAATCTGCGCCGGTTCAGCCAGGGCCTGGTTGCCATCGGAATCGAGAATCGAGTGATCGTTCTGTACGACAACGACCTCGAGGGCTCGCTGCGTTTTCGCGACAGCAGTGGACTCAACTTGCCGGCGAACATGCGAGTCATACAATTGCCGTCTCTCCCGCAATTGACGCGCTTTCGGACGGTAGGTCCCAACGGAGAAAGCGCGGCCGATATCAATGGCCGCGCAGCTGCGATTGAGTGCTATCTCGATCTTGCGTTCGGCCGAAGCAGGCAGGACACGGTGCCCAGCGTTCGCTGGACCTCGTACAACGAGGGAGCCGAGGCCTACCAAGGCGTCCTTGAGTTCAAGGAGAAATACGCGAAGCGGTACTTGAACCTTCGAACGCGAGACCCCGGCTACGACTTTCAAAAGCTCGAGGCGGTACTCGAACACATTGTGGCGAGTTGCGTTTCGATGGCAACAGCGAGCAAGCTTTCGGAGAGTGGTCTCGAACTCGAGCGTCGCGTGTGAGGCCGATTTACTAACTCGCTAAGGGAAGCGTTGCACGGGCTGCAGCGACATCGAGTCGATGACCACCAGGGAACCTCGGATCCGGTGTCTATCGCTTGCTATCGCCACCAAGCAAAAATTTTTGTCGGTATCTTTGACGGTATTGTGAGAATTCTCGGTGAGAACAGACTTTAAAATCACGATGTTATTGGTCGCTGCGACGATAGAGTGGGAGTAGGGGGCAACGGACGGGCCAGATGTATATCGCTATGGTTTTTGCATTGATGCTGATCCTTCCAATCGCGTCGATCCTATTCGAACTCTCTCTCCGGCATTACGGCGTACTCAATGCCCTCCTCGTCGGTAAGTGGTTCGTGTTCTGGGCCGTCGGAGTCAGGCTACTGATGGCGGGGTTACGTCAGATTGTTCAGCCACGCTACACTGCAGAAAATATCCTCGGGTTAAAGGACCCGGACGCTACGCTTGTCGTTCGCGAGCTGGGTTTTGCCAATACGGCCATCGGCAGCGCGGGTCTCGGCAGCGTATTTTCCCCTGCGTGGATTTTGCCGTTAGCGATAATCGGAGCGATTTTCTACGGCCTTGCTGGAATAAACCACCTGGCGCACGGACGCCGAAACAGGCTTCAAAGTGTCGCGATGACCTCAGATGTGTTCGCAGCCTCGGTTTTGGTTACCATCTGTTTGGCCATCGCCCTGCGATGACGTGGCCTTGGGTGGCAGTCATCTCAGGGAAGCAGTCACATCGCTGCTCGCGCCGCCTTCGGGCCTCAAAGAGGTTTACCCTAGGTGCCGTAGTCCACTAAGCGAGTGCCAACATGGTCGAGACGCCCAAGACTCCCCAAGCTCCCGAAAAGAAGCTCTTCGAGGTCACGAGCAAGATCGTCAAGTTGCGCGATCCGGTGAAGCAGGCATCGAGCACCACGGTTGAGACAGTCTGGCAGATGCCCGATGGCGCCATCGTCAAGGGCATCTACGTCGGAGCTCCGGGCCGCTGGACACTGCAGGCGAGCGGCGCTCCGGTGAAGCCCGAGATGGGCGCGCAGCTCGATGCCATCGAAGCGCGCTCGCTCGCGGGACGCACATCCTAGCGCGGCTTCTCAAGGGCTAAGGGATTGCGGCGGCCCGTGAGTTCTTGACCTTTCCAGCGTAACGCGTGACGTTGACACGTGTTACGGTGAGGAGACGGTCATGGTAGAAGCGGCGGAGCGAATGAAGGCGATGCGCGAGAGGCGGCGTGCCCGCGGCTTGCGCGAGCTGCGCCTGGTGGTACCCGATGCGCGCTCCAAGGTCGTCAGGCGACGCCTCGCAAGGCAGGTTGCCGGTCTTGATCGAGCGCGAGAGCTCGAGGCACTTAGGTGGATTGAGGCGGTCTCGGAAATCGACGCCCCATGAGACGCGGCGATGTGGTGACGGTTGCTCTCACCGGAGACTTTGGCAAGCAGAGGCCTGCCGTCATCGTTCAGACTGATGCGCTTCCCGCCGAGCATGCCTCGGTGGTCGTGTGCCAGATCCTGGGAGGGATTCATCATCGATCAACTGGCGCAACAGTTGGGTGTGAATCCGGAAGAGACTTTTCACTGGCGAACCCATCAGGGTGCCGGACTCGATCTACTCGTCGTTCGCGGCGGGCTGAGACTCGGCTTCGAGGTGAAGCGTACGGTTGCGCCGGCGCTGACGCGCTTTATGCGTTCGGCGATGCAGGACCTGAAGCTCAAGTCGCTGACCGTCGTACATGCTGGCGACCGGACATTTCCGCTGTCACATGAGGTCAAGGCGGTCGCCTTTCGCGATGCACTGAATGTAGTCAAGCCGCTTCGCTCACGTGCCCGGATTGATGGGATCGCAACGGTACTCACCACGTCGAGCCATAGCCGGCGAGCGGATCGGACGCGGAGTCGAGTCCGCGGTTAGAACGTGGCGATGAAACCGATCGCGAAGATCGCGAAGATCGCGAGCGTCAAGTACACGGACACGTAGGCGAGTCCGGCTGCGAGAAGCAGTATCGGGGCCGCCCAGAAGGAATTGCGCCGCCGGTGTCGATACCAGATCTGGAATCCGGGGTCATGACGATGCTGGCCTACGGCGGCGATTCGCATCGCCGCGAGCCCCAGACCGGCAATGAGCACATCGACTGGCAGCAGCGCCACGTTGAAACCGTCGCGGGGATGTGCGGCGATCGCGCGCAGCAGCAGCGGTACCAGACTCACGAAGAAGACGAACACGAAGTTTCCCCACAGCATGGCACGGCTGATCTCGCGGAAGTGCGCAAAATAATCGTGGTGGATGATGATGCCCATGACAATGAGTACGAAGCCGATCACATAGAGGAGCAGAGAGGGTGCAATCTGGATCCATCCCCTCAGGCCTGCTGACAGCGGTGTGCGCAGATCGAGCACCATGATGGTCATGACGATGGCGAGGACGGCATCGGTCAACAGCTCCAACCGATGCTTCGAGAAAGAGGTCGCTTTCACAGAACCCCAGATCAGATCGGCGCGCGCTGGCTCCCGACCGTGTTCACCAGCCGTGCGCGATATCAACTGTTGAATCGCATCCTACAAAACTCCCTCGGAGGGCGCCCGGGGATCACGAGTCGGCGAACAACGGACTCGACGGGGCAGACTCGAAACGAGAGATGGGTGCGATCGATGCGCAATGAACGATCGTCGAGCCCGCGCGCGCCCTCGATCCCTTCGCGCTGCCCCCGTCGGATCTCTTTACACCCGGCTGCGACGCGTCCGCCTAACGGTTTGGAATCGGGAGACTTTCGGACTTGGCATGGAACATGCCTGGTTCCGCGCAAAGCGCGAATTCGCGCCGTGCCGCGCGGCGCGTGCTCTCCGTCGCTGCAAGTAAAACTCAACTCGAGGGGGAATGCGGTGGACTCGAAACGTGTATCGATCTCTCTGCTCATCGCGACCGCCGTTCTGGCCGCGGGTTCCGCTTGGGCCGGCACGCAGCTCGTCACCAACGGGAATTTCAGCGCCGGCAATACCGGCTTCACGACCGCGTACTCGTTGACGACGATGTCGCCTGATCTGTTTCAGGACAACGTGCACGGGATCTATGCGATCGTCGCCGCCCCGAATATCAGCTCCGTGAGCGCCTACGGCGACTGGACCAACATCAGTACCGACCCATCGGGCGGCGACGGCAACGTCTTCGTTGCGGACGGGGCGACCAACCCGAACACCACGGTCTGGTCGGATACGGTCCCCGTCACGCCCGATACCCAATACACCTTCAGTTTCTACGGCGCGGAAGTGAGCAACCCGTGCTGCAGCAACGCGTTGCTGGAGTCGGCCATCAACGGTAGCGCAGGCACCACGCTCACGGCGACCGGTTCCTGGCAAAGCGCTCTCTACCTGTGGAACTCGGGCTCGAACACGAGCGCGACGCTCACGCTGACCGATCTCGACACGAGTGGCCCGTACAACGACTTCGCGGTCGACGACATCTCGTTCTCGGCGGCATCGAGCTCGAGTGCGGGTGGTACGGGCGTTCCGGAGCCCGCGACCTGGACTTTGATGCTGCTCGGCGTGGTTGCGCTCGCAGCCACCCGCCGCTCGGTCGTGAGCGCGAAATCGAGCCCCCGAGCGCGCGTGTTCTGAGACCGGGGCAGAGCGCTTATCGAGCGCCGCTCAGCACGCGCGCGAGGGCGGAATCTTCGCGGCAGTTGCGAGTTTGGATCGCCTGCAGCATGGCCTGCATTGCCCGCTGCGCCTCGGATTGAGACGGGCGATGCGCGAGCCACGCGCCGGTCAGGTAGCGAGCCAAGCGCGTCCACTCGCGCGGCGGCTCGATGGTTTCGATCACCGGGTGGCCGTTGCCGAGCTGCACGCGCTTCCAGGGCCAGACGGCCCACCCGATGCCGTTCGCAGACATGAGCCGCACCATGCGGCCCTGCCAGTCAAGGGTTTCCTCGCCGAATTCGCCGAGCCACAACGGCCTCCCGGTGCGCGCCCGCAGCGCGAGGAAGGGCGCGAGCGCGCTCTGCCCGGGGTTGCGCCAGGCGCGGTTCAGTATCGAGTATTCGTGGAACTCGTACATCACGTTGGGGTCGCGGATCCCCTCGAGCGCGCTCAAATCATGGGCGTAGCGGTCGCCCTCGAGGATGAGCATGTGAACGCGGTCGCGAGCGCGGATCGCGGCAATGATCCGCGTATAGAGCGCGGGGAGGGTTGCGGGCGGTGAATCTCCGGGCAGGCTCGGCTCGTTGAGCAGATCGTAGCCGCCGACGGAGCCGCTCCGTGCGTAACGGGCCGCGATTGCGCCCCAGATCTCGACGGTCCTGCGCTGGTTTTCCGCGGCCGTGGGTCCTTCCCAGAGGCGTGCGACCCGATCGTTGGAGGGAACGTCCGCGGCGGTGGGCTGCGGGTTCTGGCCTCCCGGGGCATCATGCAAATCGAGAATGACGGCGATGCCGTAGGTGGCGCCCCACCTCACAGCTCTGTCGACCGGCGCGAGCGCCTGCGGATCGAGGGCGCTCGCGCGAGCGGCAGGTGCGATCAGGATGTCGCGGTAATCGAGCGGCAGGCGCACGCAGTTGAACCCGAGCTCGTGCAGATGACGGAAATCCGCGGCGACGAGGAAGTTCTCCGTCCAGTGCCGCCAGAACGACGCGGCCACCTGCGCACCGACGAGCTGCGCGAGGCGCTGCCGCGTCTCCGTGGGGGAGCTGACGAGCGCGCGCAACCCACCCGCGCCGATCAGATAGGGCTCGGGGATCAGCCACGGACTCAGGTTCACGCAGCGCAACTGCACGGGGTTTGCGGCACCATCCAGGACTTGCCCCTGCGCCGCGTGCAGCACGCCGCCAGGCTGAGCCCCCGCCTGGACCGAAGTGAAGACCCCGGCCGCCATCGAGAGCAGCATCGCGAGCGCGACAGACCCGAGGCGCGCGCTCCTGCCGGATGTGCTCGGCGCGCCGGAGTAGAATGCGCACGAGCTCGAGCAGGGGGAACTCCGATGACGCCGCCCGGGGTGAGCGATGGCGATTTCGCGCGTGCGCTCGGTGCGTTCCGGGAGGCGGTGGGCGCACAGTGGGTGTTCACCGGCGAGGACGCCGATCTCTACCGGGATGCGTACAGCCCGCTCTGGGGTGAGCCGGGAGAGAGGCGCGCCTCCGCCGCGGTGGCTCCGGACCGGGTCGAGCAGGTCCAGCAGATCGTGCGTATCGCAAGCACGTACCGAATCCCGCTCTACACGATCTCGACCGGTCGCAATCTCGCCTACGGCGGCTCGGCGCCGGTCTACTCCGGCAGCGTGGTCCTCGATCTCAAGCGGATGAACCGCATCCTCGAGGTGAGCGAGCGCAACGCTTATGCGCTCGTCGAGCCGGGCGTGAGCTACTTCGATCTTTATCGATACATCAGAGAGCGCAACCTCAAGCTCTGGATCGACACGCCCGATCCGGGCTGGGGGAGCCCCGTCGGCAACGCCCTCGATCACGGCGCCGGCTACACCCCGCTTCCGTTCCGCGATCATTTCGATGCTCACTGTGGCATGGAGGTCGTGCTCGCGAGCGGCGAGATCGTTCGCACCGGCATGGGCGCGCTACCCGGCGCGCGCACCTGGCAGCAATTCAAATACGGCATCGGCCCTTACCTCGACGGCATCTTCTCGCAGTCGAACTTCGGCGTCGTGACGAAGATGGGTTTCTGGCTGTACCCGCAGCCGGAGGCGTTCCGCGCCGGCACCGTCCGCGTGCCGCGCCACGACGATATCATCGCCCTCGTCGACATCCTCGCGAACCTCATGTACTCGGGGATCGTCAACTGTCACTTGGGCATCGCAAGCCCGATCTTCAACGGACCACCGGACGCCGAGCGCGACGCGCTCATCGCGCGGCCCGACGGCGGTGGCGCTGCGGACTGGGATCGCTACGCGGCCGCCAGGGGGCGCCATTTCTGGGAGACGGAGCTCCACTTCTACGGGCCCGCGAAGCTCCTCGATGCGCAGTGGAGCTACGTGAAGGAGCGCTTCGCCGCCATCCCCGCGGCGCGCTTCTCAGACGGGCCCTCGTACCGCTTCCCGCTGAGCGACGATGAGATCGCAAAGATCGGCGACCGGGTCTCCTTGGGCATCCCGAGCCTCGGGATCTACGCCGGGCTGCTCGCCGGGTCGGGAGAGCCGCCGACCACGGGCCACATGGACTTCTCGCCGATCTTGCCGATGTCGGGAGAGGCCATTCTCGAGGCGCACAGGGTCTTCACGCATGCCCTGCGTGCGGGCGACATCGCCCCGCAGTACGGTGTCGTCCAGTCGTTCCACTGGCGCTCGTTCATCCTTTTCTACGGATTTCCGGTGACGCACGATGCGGAGACGAACCGCAAGGTCCGGGCGACCTATGCGCGCATGATCGAGCTCGCTGCGCAGCACGGCTGGGGCGTCTATCGCACGCACGCGGCGTTCCAGGACACCGCCGTCGAGACCTATTCCTTCGACGATCATGCGCTCCATCGGCTGCACGAGACGCTGAAGGATGCGATCGACCCGATGGGCATTCTCTCCGCGGGCCGATACGGCATCTGGCCCGAGCACCTGCGGGAGAAGAAGGCATGAAAGCCGCTCTCTGCGTGGCTGCTGCCGTCGCGGTGTTGGGACCCTCGGTGCCGCTCGCGCAGCTCTCCTCGTGGACGATCTTCACGCCGCTCGCGCAGGCGTCTTTTCCCCCGCTCGTGCGGCGGGGGGAGGTCGCTTACCAGGCGCGCTGTCAGCTCTGTCACGGCCGCGAGGTCGCCCACGCGACGTTGGGGTACGGCGGCCGGATGGCAGGGACCGAGGCCTTACAGGCGAAATACCGTGGCAGCAAGCCGGCTGTGCTCGAGGATCGTACCGATCTCACCGCCGCGATGGTCAAATATTACGTGCGCCACGGCGTCGGGATCATGCCCTTCTTACGCAAAACAGAGCTAAGCGACGCTGATCTTGATGCGATCGCCGCCTATCTGTCGCGAAACCGCACGCGCGTTCATGAGCAGGAGTGACCTCGATTTCATGCGCCGCGCCGTAGAGCTGGCGCAGCGCGCGCAGGCACTCGATGAGGTGCCGGTCGGTGCAGTTCTCGTCGAGAACGAGGCGATCATCGCCCAGGGGTTCAATCGGCCGATCGCCGCGTGCGATCCCACGGCGCACGCCGAGATCGAGGCGCTGCGCGCCGGGGGTCAGGCACTCGCGACCTACCGGCTGGTGCAAACGACGCTCTACGTGACGCTCGAGCCGTGCATCATGTGCGCCGCGGCGCTCGTGCACGCGCGGGTCCGTCGCGTCGTCTTCGGAGCGTGGGACCCACGCGCCGGCGCTGCGGGAAGCATTCTCAACGTGTTCACGCTTCCCGCGCTCAACCATCGCGTGGACGTATTCGGCGGTGTCCTCAGTGAGGAATGCCGGGCGCTCCTCGATCGATTCTTCGCCGCGCGGCGCTGATCGCTAGACCCGGGGCGTGACGAGCGTCGCCTGGTCCGCGACCGCCGAAGGCGTCTGCCACTCGAGGAGCTTCAGGAACTGCTGGATGCGGTCGACGAACTGAACCGGTTCCCAGCCGCGACAGAATCCGCGCTTGGCGTGCACGTACCAGCGCGCTTCGGCGAGCAACGGCAGACGCTTGCGGACGCTCTGCCACGAGTCGGGATCATCGCCCTGCATCTGCGTGAGCACGCGCGCGTCCTCGAGGTGGCCGAAGCCGACGTTGTAGGCCGCGACTGCAAACCAGGTGCGATCGGGCTGCGGAACGCGCTCGGGGATCTTGTCGAGGACCTCGAGGAAGTACCGCCCGCCGGCGAGTATGCTTTGCCGCGCGTTCGAGCGGTCCGAGACGCCCAGCGCCCCGGCGGTGCTCGAGGTGAGCATCATCACGCCCGTAGCGCCGGCGGGTGACTGCGCGGTGGGGTCCCACTGGGATTCCTGGTAGGCGATCGCGGCGAGCAGCCGCCAATCGAGGCCGGTGGCAGCGCCCGCCTGCTCGAACCAGGCGCGATACAGCGGCAGGCGCGCCGTCACCAGCTCCTCGAACTTGCGCGACTCCTCGTACTGAAACTGCCGGGTATCGCCGGAGTTCTCCGCAAGGAGCCTCCCAAGCTCACCGGAGCGCTGCAGGTCTGCGAAGAAGTGGTTGACCTCTCGGTACAACAGCGGCGCGCCCCGGCGCACGACCCACTGCACCGGGCGCGCATCGGGCAGCGCAAAGCCAGGCTCCACGTCGGCGTAGAGGTGGTGGGAGAAGGAATACTCGCGGGCATCCACGACGGCGTACGCCGCCTCGCCATCCTCGACATCCTCCAGCGGATCCGCCGAGCGCGGTGCCGTCTCGATCCAGCGCAGATCGGGCGCGACGGTGTGCTTGAGTCGATCCAGGAGCAGCTCCTGGGGGCTGCTCGCGCGCACGGAGAGCCGTGCCGACTCGATCTGCAGGGTCTCGCGCGGGCGCACCTCGCCCCGCCGGTAGACGACTAACTGCGGAATATGTTCATAAACGTCCGCCGGCTCACCGACCAGACGCCAGGCCGCATCGGCCGTGATCTGTGCCGCAGCAATATCTGCCCGACCTGCGGCAAGCTCGGCCCGCATGGCCTCGGCGTTCGCGACCGGATACATGTAGAGCGGCACCCCAAGGTGCCGGGCGAAGGCGCTCGCCAGCTCGAACTCGAGACCCTCGGCCCGGGTAGGACCGAGGTAGTACGAGGTCGGGCTGTTGATCGTCACGACCCGCAGCTCGGCCGGCACGTGAGACTGCTCGCCGGTCGGTGGCCGTGGCGTGCAGCTGCCCACGAGCGCGAGGATCGCGATCGCGAGCGGGGGTTGCAGCAGCCCGGTCGGCCGCCCGACCCCGAACGCGTGCCTCAGTCTGCGGCGGTGCATCCGCACTTCCCAGAGGTCAGTTCCATTCGTTTAGAATAACAGCCACCGAGGCACCTCCATCCCCGCTTGCGACAGAAGGCGCCCCGGGATATGTGAATTCCACGTAAGTCTTTGTTTCTTATGGCCTGCGTTGCTCTCTTAAATTTCCGTGAGGGCCTCGTAAGGTAGCTGCGGCGCACCACAGAATGCGGCCCGGAGAGGTACCGAAGCGGTCATAACGGCGCCGATTCGAAATCGGATGGTCGGGTAAAACCGGCACGTGGGTTCGAATCCCACCCTCTCCGCCAATTCCCCTGCCGCCGGCCGCCGGCCGATGCAGCGCGGCACATCTGGAACCCCTCCGCTCGGTCCGAATCGAATCAGGGTGTGGGGACGGTGCCGTGAGCGCAGGCGCAAGCTCTGCGATCCGGCTGAAACGGGCCCCGGCGCGAGGACATTCCGGCCCTCGCAGGTTTCGCAGGCGCAAAGTCGTGGGCAACATCGTCGCTTCGCTCGCACGCGCCGCAGCAAGGCGGCCGGGCGTCGAGAGCGACTTCTCTCCTCGCAAGCTCAAGATCGCGGCGGCGATACTGATCGGTCAGACGTTCGCGACCAGCCTCCTGCCCTACGGCGCATTCAGCCTGCTCATGATTCCGCTCACGCGGGAGTTCGGCTGGACGCGCGAGCAGTTCTCCTTCGCGACCACCTTCCTCTTCATCTTCGGCGCGGCGAGCCTGTGGCCGATCGGGCGCATCGCCGATCGGATCGGCGTGCGCCCCGTCATCCTCACCGGCACCGTCATCGTAGGCGTCATCACCCTCGCGCTCGCGCTGCAGACGCGCAGCCTCGCGCAGCTCTATGTCTGCTACGCCCTCCTCGGGGTGTTCGGCTCGACCGGCGTCGCGTATCTGAAGGTCGCCGCAGCGCTCTTCACGCAGAATCGGGGGAAGGCCCTCGCGATCCTCGGGGCCGAATCCACGGTTGCCGCCGCGCTCATCCCGCTCGCGACGAATGCGCTGCTCATTCACTACGGCTGGCGCGTCATGTACCTCGCCTTCGGTGCGCTCATCCTCGCGATCGTGCCCATCCTGTACTTCACGCTCCAGGAGCCGGGTGCGAGCGCTGCGCACGCGCACACCGAGGCGCGTGGCGCGACCCCGGCGCGCGAGCCGCAAGCCGTCCGCGTGCGGCTCGAAGGGATGAGTATCCAGCAGGCGCTGCACGACCGGGTGTTCTGGCTCATCACGCTCGCTACGCTCGCCGGCATGCTGATCGCGACCGGAATGATCGCGAATATCGTCCCCGCACTCATCGGAAAGGGCTTCAGCCAGACTCGCGCCGCGGAGATGACCTCGCTCTCGATGCTCGTAGGGCTCGCCGGAACGCTCGCGGGGGGCCATCTCGCCGACCGGTACGAGAGCGCCAGGGTCGCCGTTCCGTTCAGTGTGCTCTCCGCCGTCGGGGCGCTGTTGCTGCTCTTCGTGACCGCCTCCCGGGGCGGCCTGCCGCTGCTCGTGGTCGCGATGGCACTCGGGGGATTTGCGCTCGGTGCGTACCGGCCGATGGGCACGTACTTTCAGACGCGCTACTTCGGTCTCGGATCGTTCACGGAGATCTCCTCGGCGCAGTACACGATCACCAACCCCGTGAGCGCCTTCTCCGCACCGCTCGTCGGGGCGATCTTCGACCGCACGCACTCCTACGACATCGCGTTCGTGCTGATGGTCATCGCCCCGCTGATCGCTGCGGTGATCTGGACAGTGCTGCCGCGATACCGATTCTCAGCGCACCTCGGAGAGGGCCCGCCGCCGCAGCGCTGGGCCGCGCGCCGCGCGCGAGCCACCTGATCGGGGGGCGACGGCCAGCGCCTGCGGCGCGTGCGCTCGGTAGACCGCGGCGCCGCTCACCGCTCGGGCGGGCTGGCGCCGGGCATTGCGCGGCCGAGCTGCTTGCGCCGCGCGTAATCGGGATGATCCTCGTATTGGCGCAGCGCCGCGATCACTTGGGCGTTGTATTTCTCGATGGTCGGAATGAATTCCGGATACGGCAGGATCCAGAAGTCGTTGCGCTCGACGGCCGTCCGCACGATGCGGCCGAGGTCGACCGGATCGAAGCCGCTCTCGATGACGGTCTTCAGACGTTTGAAGACCTCCGGATCGGCGCCGTAGTAGCCGGTGCGCCCGTAGCGCTCGGGGCGCGAGAGCACCGATTCGTGAATGTTCGTGTTCACCGCACCGGGGCACAGCAGCGATACGCCGATCCGGTAGTTCTCGAGCTCGACACGCAGCGACTCGGACAGCCCGCGCACGGCGTACTTGGTGGTGCAGTAGATGGCGGTCGTCGGGAGCGCGACGAAGGCCGACATCGAGGCGGTGTTGACGATGTGGCCGCCCGTGCCGCGCTCGATCATGCGCGGCATGAACGTCTGCACGCCATTCACCATCCCCTTGACGTTCACGTCGATCTGCCAGTCCCAATCGTCGAAGGTCGCCTTCTCGACCGGGCCGAACTGGCTCACTCCCGCCGTGTTGCACAGGAGCTCGACCGGCCCGAGCGCGCGCTCGGCCTCGTCCGCGGCACGCGCGTAGGCCGCGCGGTCGGTGATGTCGAGGCGGATCGCGTGCACGGTGACGGACTTGTCCGCGAAGTAGTCCATCGCGGCGCGCAGATGGTCCTCGCGAATGTCCGCGATTGCGACCTTCATGCGCGCCTCTTCGGCAAACACCTTCGCCTGGCCGAGCGCGACGCCCGAGCCGCCGCCGGTGATGAACGCAACCTTTCCCGCCAAGTCCTTCATACCTTGCCCCCGAGCGCGTGCTCTACTCGAAGAACGCCACCGTTCGAAACTCGATGCTGCAGCGTGGCCTCGCGTCCGGAAAGCTCGGATCGCGAAACGCGGTGTGCGGCGTGCGCAAGGCAACCCGCCCGTCCGAGTCGTGAAACTTGATGAGCAGCGCCTCCGCGCGCGTCATGTTCGAGAAGTACCACCAGCGATGCGCCGCACTGAAGCGAAAGATCGCGGCACCCGGCACGCTGTCCTCGTTCGGCATCGGACCGAGCATGGTGGCCTCATCGGGGAGCTTATCCACGACGAACATCGTATTGGTGACGCCCTCGTCGCGCCGGACGCTACGGGCATCGCAGACGGCGAGCGGCACGTCTTGGGGAGGCTCGGAGAAGGCGCGCCAGAAGCTCGAGAAGATGAAGCGCGAGTAACCCGCGCCGTCCGGGAAAGCGCGCGCGTAGGCCCCGCGCGCCATGCGGTCGACGCGGTCGAGAGCGGTGTCGACGTGGGCTTCGCCGGCCGGCGGCTGCACCCCGCCGCGGTGGGTGTAGCCGACCGTCTCATGCGCGAACTTCGAGACATCCCCGCTCGTGCGCACCATCCATCCAAGCGTCGCCACGCGGCTCGCTCCGGTCAAAGTGCGCACCGCCTCCGCCACCTCCGCGGGGTAGCGCGCTTCCACCGCGTCACGGTCGAAGAAGTCCGCGACGGCGCTCGCGTGATCGACCAGCGCGAAGCCGTGCTCGTGGAGACTGAAGTGAGAGGCGATGGCGCGCCCGTCGCGCACCCGCACGCGGTGCGATTCGTAGCGGCCCGTGTTGTGCTCGACACCCGGTGCGACGAAGCGCCGATTGATGAACGAGCCGGCCGCGACGTAGCAGATCTCCGCCTCGACGCTGCGGACCGATTCCTCCGGGTCGGCGAGGAGGGCGGTGCGGGTCAAGCTCGACATCGGGTACCCGGGGCTCGGGGCCGCATGCGCGCGGCACGGATGCCGATCATCGCACGATTGCGCGCGCGGTCGAGCCTTGCCCTGAGCGCCGCTTAGTCGGCGGGCGGCTGGCGTGCGGCGATGAGCGCCTGCTTGTACGCGTTCGCGAAGGCCTCGACGAAGGTATGCGGCAGGTGATCGGCAGGCATGTCGGTCAGGTTGCGGTAGAACTCGACGAACAGCGTCCAGTTGCGCCCGGCATCGCCCGAGGACTTGCCGCGGCGCTTCGCCCGCTCGAAGCGTGCCTCGAGCTCGGCCGGCTCCAGACGCCCGATGAAATCGACGAACGCCACTCGCAGCGCCTCGGTGAGCGCACGCTCGTGGACCTTGGACGCCTCGAATGCATCGCGCAGCCACTGCACGGCATCGAGCCGCCGACTCTCGTGCTGCGAGAGGATCGCGATCAGCAGCTCCTCGAGCGTCGAGCGCGTGAGCGAGGGGCGCGGGTCGTCGGGATCGACCGCGAGCTCGATGCGGAAGCGGTTGTGCAGCTCGTGGCGCGCGCGCTCGAGCTCCTTCAGGCCGACGAGCGCCTCGCGCAGCAGCTGTCCGATGAGATGCAGCAGTCGGGTCTGCGCATCGTGGGGCAGCTGCTCGGCATCGATTCCCGCTCCGCGACACAGTGCCTGCAGTCCGCTCTGCACCTCGAAGAGCATCGGGAGGCTTGCCGCGCGGGCCTCGCGCGCCTTGGCCGCCGCACGGGCGAGCCGCTCCATGCGGCGTGCGACCGCCTCCTCTTCGGCGCGTGCCACCTCGGCGGGCGAGGGAAGCGGGCGCGCGACGGCCTGCCCGTAGGCATCGACCAGCTGCGGACCGCTCACGGCGGCGTGATCGCTCGTGAGCAGCTCGTCGAGATCGAGCGGCGCGCCGAGGTCGGTCTGCGCGGCACGACTCAAGTTCTCGACCACCTGCACCTGGGTTGGCACCCCGCGCGGGTCGGGCTCGCCCTCGCCGGCCTCGATGGCCACGACGAGCTGGTACTCGCCCATCCGCAGCACATCGCCGCTGCGCAGCCGGTAAGGGCCGTTCTTGCCGAGGGGCTGCTCGTCGTCGTTCACGAACACCCCGTTGGTGCTCACGTCCTCGAGCACGAACGTGCCTTGCTGACAGTGGATCCGGGCGTGGTGTGCGGAGACGTAGCGCTGGGGGTCGGGAAGCACCCAGTCGTTGTCGGAGGAGCGTCCGATCGTGCCGCCCGGCGATCCAAAGGTCACGGTGCTGCGCTCGCCAAGCAGCCGCCGATGCTCACTGATGATCCGCAGTCGAACTGCCATGGTGCCCCGAGAGCGAAATGTCGCGCGCGAATCCTCGTTTCCCCGCTCGCTCGACATGCCGGCATGCGGTCGGGCCGGGGCGGCCGATCGCAGCGCGCTCGGCTGCGCAATCTCGCCGGTCGAGCCTCCGTGCCGGACCGTCGGCCGCTTTCGCGGCTCGCCCCCTCGCGCGCCGACATATAATCTCGTGGCAAATTAGCAACGCGCCGCAGGAAACCCATGGCAGCGAGTCACATTTTCAAGGTCCTCTTTGTGAACCAGGGCAAGGTTTACGAGGTTTACGCCCGCAAGGTGAGCCATGGGAACCTGTTCGGGTTCATCGAGGTGGAAGAGCTCGTCTTCGGGGAGCGCTCGACCGTGGTCCTCGATCCCTCCGAGGAGCGGATCAAGACGGAGTTCGCCGGTGTCAAGCGCACCTACCTCCCCCTGCACTCGGTGCTGCGCATCGACGAGGTGAGAAAGCAAGGCGTCAGCAAGATCATGGCATTCGAGGGAGCGAACGTCGCGCAGTTCCCGATGCCGCTCTACTCGACACCGCAGGGGGAGCCGCCGGGCGGAAAGAAGTAGTGTGATCCTGACGCTCGCCGGCGCTCCCGCCCTCTCCGGCTTTCGCGGCGCGAAGCTCACCGCGAAGCTCGCCGCGATCGACCCTGCGGTGAGCGCCGTGGCCGCGCACTACCTCCATTTCGCGGAGCTCGGGCGCGAGCTGACGAGCCACGAGCAAGCCATCCTTGCGAGTCTGCTCACCTACGGGCCACGTGCCGCGGCGCCGGTCGAGGCCGGCGAGGTGGGAGCGCTGATGCTCGTCGTGCCACGCGCGGGAACCGTCTCTCCGTGGTCGAGCAAGGCGACGGACATCGCTCGGGTGTGTGGGCTCGATGCCGTGCGTCGCCTGGAGCGCGGGATCGCGTACCGCATTGCCGCCGCCCGTCCGCTCGCGGCCGCGGCGCTCGAGCGGCTCGCGCCCGCGCTTTTCGATCGCATGACCGAGATGCTCCTCATGGATGCCGCCGAGGCGGCGGCGCTGTTCGAGCACGGCGCGCCGCGGCCGCTCAAGCGCATCGCGCTCTCCGGCGGGCGCGTGGCGCTCGAGGCGGCGAACGCCGAGCTCGGACTCGCCCTCTCGAGTGAGGAGATCGAATACCTGCTGGAGGGCTTCGGGCGCCTCGGTCGCGATCCGACCGACGCCGAGCTCATGATGTTCGCGCAGGCGAACTCCGAGCACTGCCGCCACAAGATCTTCAATGCGCGCTGGATCATCGACGGCGAGGCGCAGCCGCGGTCGCTTTTCGAGATGATCAAGCACACGCACGCCGCACACCCGGCCGGCGTGCTCTCCGCCTACCGTGACAACGCGGCGGTGCTGGCCGGTGCCCCCGGCACGCGGTACTTCCCCGACCCGCGAACCGGCTGCTACGGGGGTGCCGGCGAGCCCATCGACATCCTCATCAAGGTTGAAACGCACAATCACCCGACGGCGATCGCGCCGTTCCCGGGTGCGGCGACCGGCTCCGGGGGCGAGATTCGCGACGAGGGCGCGACCGGACGCGGCGGCAAGCCCAAGGCGGGCCTCACGGGGTTCACGGTCTCGCACCTGCGGATTCCGGGATTCGACCAGCCGTGGGAGGGAACGGGCGAGCGTCCCGAGCGCATCGCTTCCCCGCTCGAGATCATGCTGGAAGGTCCGATCGGCGCAGCCTCGTTCAACAACGAGTTCGGGCGGCCGGCGGTGTGCGGATACTTCCGGACGTTCGAGCACCGCTCCTCCGCCGAAGGGCCGGCGCGCGCGCGCGGCTACTTGAAGCCGATCATGATCGCGGGGGGTCTCGGGAGCGTGCGCCGCGCGCACATCGAGAAGGCCGACATTCCTGCCGGCGCCAAGCTTCTCGTGCTCGGGGGCCCCGCGATGCTGATCGGCCTGGGGGGCGGTGCCGCCTCCTCCATGGCGAGCGGCGCGAGCAGCGCCGATCTCGACTTCGCCTCGGTCCAGCGCGGCAACGCCGAGATCGAGCGGCGCGCGCAGGAAGTCATCGATGCGTGCGCGGCGCTCGGTGCGGCCAACCCGATCCTGCTGATTCACGACGTCGGGGCCGGGGGGCTGTCCAACGCGGTACCGGAGGCGGTCGCGCACAGCCGGCGCGGCGCGCGCATCGACCTGCGCGCGATTCCGAGCGCCGAGCCCGGGCTCTCGCCGCTCGAGCTGTGGTGCAACGAGGCGCAGGAGCGCTACGTGATCGTGGTGGCCGCTGCGGAGCTCGAGCGCCTCGCGGCACTCGCGGCGCGCGAGCGCTGTCCGCTCGCGGTCATCGGCACGATCGACGCGAGCGGCCGGCTCACGGTCGAGGACCCGCTCTTCAGGGAGGTTGCGGTCGATATGCCGCTCGAGATGCTCCTCGGCAAGCCCCCGCGCATGGTGCGCGACTGCGCGAGTCTTCCGGCGCGCGCCGAGCCCTTGGCCACGCACCGCATCGAGCCGCGCGAGGCGGCTTACCGCGTGCTGCAATTCCCGGCGGTCGCGGACAAGACTTTTCTCATCAGCATCGGCGATCGCACCGTGGGCGGGCTGGTGAGCCGCGACCAGATGGTGGGCCCCTGGCAGGTGCCCGTGAGCGATGTCGCTGTCACGCTCGCCGATTACCGCGGTCACGGCGGGGAGGCCATGGCGATGGGCGAGCGCTCGCCCGTCGCCGTGCTCGATGCGCCGGCCTCCGGGCGGCTCGCCGTTGCCGAGGCGCTCACCAACATGCTCGCCGCGGACATCGGCGCGCTCGCCGATGTGCGGCTGTCGGGAAACTGGATGGCGGCCTGCGGCGAGCCGGGCGAGGATGCCGCGCTCTACGCAACCGTGCGCGCCGTGGCGATGGAGCTCTGTCCCGCGCTCGGTATCGCGATTCCGGTGGGCAAGGACTCGCTTTCGATGACGACGCGCTGGCGGGACGAGGGCGGCGAGCACACCACGATCGCGCCCGTCTCGCTCATCGTCTCCGCGTTCGCGCCCGTTCGCGATGTGCGCCGCACCCTCACGCCGGTGGTGAGAACCGACGCGGGGCCCACGGCGCTCTGGCTCATCGACTTGGGCGGCGGGCGCAACCGCCTCGGGGGCTCGGCGCTCGCGCAGGTCTACGGGAAGCTCGGCGCGGAGCCGCCGGACCTCGACGACCCGCAACTGATGGTGCGGCTCGCCGGTGCGCTCGCTGAGCTCAAATCGCACGGTGCGATCCTCGCGTACCACGATCGCTCGGACGGCGGCCTGCTCGCGACGCTCGCCGAGATGGCCTTCGCGGGGCACTGTGGGGTCGCGATCGAGCTCGCGCACGCCGACCGCGAGGGCGTGCTCGCGGAGCTCTTCACGGAGGAGCTGGGCGTCGTCGTGCAGGTACGCTCGCGCGAGGAGCAGCTGCTGCAGAGCGTGCTCGCGCACCACGGTCTCGCCGCCCACGCCCGCAGGCTGGGCGAGCCGTGCGAAAGCTTGCGGCTGCGCGTGCGCGCCGCGGGCCGCACGGTGCTCGATGAGCCGTGGAGCGAGCTGCGCCGCGCATGGTCGGAGACCTCCTACCGGATGAGACGGCTGCGCGATGACCCGCAGTGCGCCGAGGAGGAGCTCGCCGCGCAGACCGCGAGCGAGGATCCGGGCTTGAGCGTCGCGCTCACCTTCGACCCGGAGGAGGACATCACCGCGCCCTACGTCGTGCGCGGCGCGCGACCGCGCGTCGCGATCCTGCGCGAGCAGGGCGTCAACAGCCAGGTGGAGACCGCGGCGATGTTCGATCACGCCGGCTTCGAGCCGGTCGATGTGCACATGACGGATCTCATCGATGCGCGCCGCTCGCTCGCGGGCTTCCAGGGCATGGTCGCCTGCGGCGGTTTCTCCTACGGGGATGTGCTCGGAGCCGGGGAGGGTTGGGCGAAGTCGATCCTCTTTCACGAGCGCACGCGCGATGAGCTCGCGGCGTTCTTCGCCCGATCGGATACCTTCTCGCTCGGTGTCTGCAACGGGTGCCAGATGTTCGCGGCCTTGAGGAGCCTGATTCCCGGCACCGAGCACTGGCCGCGCTTCGTGCGCAACCGCGTCGAGCAGTTCGAGGCGCGCTTCTCGCTGGTGGAGATCCTGCACTCCCCGTCGGTCCTGCTCGCGGGCATGGCGGGCTCGTTCCTGCCGATCGCGGTGTCCCACGGCGAGGGCCGCGCGGAATTCGCGAGCGCGGATGCGGCGGAGCGCTGCGCGCTGAGCGGACTCATCGCCTACCGCTACGTGAGCCACGACCGCAGACCGGCGGCGCACTACCCCGACAATCCCAACGGCTCGCCCTACGCGATCGCGGCGCTCGCGAACCGCGACGGACGGGTCACGATCACCATGCCGCATCCGGAGCGCTCGACGCGCTACGTGCAGAACTCCTGGCGTCCGCAGGACGTCGGGGAATGGAGTGGATGGATGCGGATCTTCCGCAATGCGCGGCGGTTCGTCGGCTGAGTG
>Ga0335074_10004130_pt1 | contig 19969 bp, 22 predicted proteins | sample Lox_Sample_23_FD_206715 | JGI IMG/M metagenome (GOLD analysis project Ga0335074, IMG submission 206715) | Soil microbial communities from Loxahatchee National Wildlife Refuge, Florida, United States - Lox_Sample_2.3 | ecosystem: Environmental > Terrestrial > Soil > Wetlands | place: USA... | reverse complement strand
GCGTCGGCTCGTGATGCCAGCAGCCGCCGCGAGTAGAAAAGCCAAAACAGCACCAGCCATGGCGATCGACTCAACCGATACGTCAGACACCGACGGCCTCCGTCACCCGGCGCAGTTCTTCCTGGAAATCGACGGGGACCAATTGCTCACCCTGTCGACCGTAACAGTGCCCCTCGGCATTCAGGATCAAGTACCTACGGCTGTCGATGTGTTTGTAGTACTCAAGGCCGTTTTCCCGCCACATCCACATGAACTCTCCGCACCGATAACCGATCAGGCACTCTAATGGCTTCCAATTGACAGGTTCAAGCTCCATCTCAGAACCTTCGCCAGTCACGCCCGAGCCGCCGACCAGACAAAACGCCGCACGCGATCAACGTGACCAGAGCTCCGGCTGCGACAGAATCCCCGCTATACCACCGCATAAGCACTTTCCCTTTTCTCCGGAATCGGGCATCCCAGCGCCGCTCGAATCATCTCCTTGCTGCAACCAGCCCAGCAGATGTACTTCTGCGGTTCGTCAACCGAGATCGCCAGGTTGTCGCCGCTCTTGTCTCGCCCCGCCGCGGCGCATGAAGGGCATCGCGTGATCCAATTTCTCCCCGTCTTCCGCCGTACCTGGAGATGATCCAGGATGTGAAACTGCCTTTGTTGTGCCGGGTACTGCCAGCGTGGAGTTGCCTTGATTTCCTTCTTCTCCCCTTCGCTCGGCTGTCCCAACTTCTGAAGGAGAGCTCCGAGTTGCTCCTCGGACAGCTTCGTCACGCGCTTGAGGAAAGCCAGTTGATGGTCGAGATTGTAATCGGCGCCATAGAACCAGAACCGAGCACTGATCGCACGGTGAATTCCCAGCGGTCCGCGGATCGCATTGCCGAAGTCGCCATCCTTCAGCTCGTCATGCTTCGGGAAAATCTCGATTCCCTCGGCCGTCCCCGCTCCTTTTACCGGGATGCCAAGTTTCTGAGCCAAGCCGGAGATCAGCAGCCGGCCCTGTCGGGCCAAAAGCGGCTGCTCGCCAAATATCCAAAGGTGGGCGCCGCGTCGGCTCTGTTCCAGTGCCGCCTCCACCTTTTGTTGCTGCAGTTCCCACTGCAGTTCGCAAAGGTGCTTTAGCGATTCCTTATAATCCCCGTCCATGGCAATCCACTTGCATCGTTGCGTCGCCGAACTCATCGCATACACCCCGATCGTCAGATCACCTTCCAGATGTCGCCGGACCGTCTCAGCCGCCAGCCTGGGCACCTCGCCGTTTTTTCCGGCCTTAGGCCGGAAATAGTAATAGCGGCCGCTTTCAGGGTGCGGCCGCATCGATTGGAGAACGTAGGCGCGCCGATTCACGAACAGCTGCCAATAGTCCTCCACGTTTGTGGAAGTTGCTTGATAACGCTTGGGCATAGCGGCTTCTCGTTTCGTCCTGCTCTTTCATAACCCGAATTCAAAACCCGCGCAAATGAACGGACCAGGCTGTCGGTCAGCTGGTCTTTCGCTGGTGATACTTCCCTTCAAGCAGCCACGGGCACTGCGCCAGCAGGGTCAGCCGGTGCGTCCGTTCCAGCACCTCGTATTCGGCCAGACTGTAGCCGCCCCATTTCTCGTCGTTGAAGTCCACGAGGTAGAACACCCCTTTCCTGCGGTCGAATACGTAGACTGCACCGGACTCCGGGTCGTCTGGGACCAGGGTAAAGAAGAGGGCGCCGGCTGGAAACTGAACCCAGCGAACGATTTGGGCTTCTGAACGCTCCGCGAGCCCGCGGCTGGCTTGGTCCAAGGCGACGCTTCGCTCCCAGCCAAGATCTTCGAGTGTTAGGATCGGATTCGCTATTAGCGTTCCCGATAATCGTGTTTGCATGTTGAACCTCCTGATATTCAATGGGTTACATCCTGAGACACGCCGAGCGCAGTGAGCCTATTCGGATCTCCATGCACGTGGGGTCTTAGGATGGGCGTTGGGATGAGAGCTAAGCTGGCGTATGGCTATATATAAGGTGGTGTAGCCTGGGGCCGCCTTGGTACAGATCACCCCCGGGCGGCCCTGAGGGAGAATAGACGCGTGGATGATGAGTCAGAACTGCGTCCGTTACCGCCGCCGCCGCGATGTCGAGGTATCCCTCTGGGCGACGGCAATTATACGGGCTACGCGTACGCGACCGGGTAGCAAAGCCCGCGGATGGTTCACCATTCCGATCCAGCTAGTTCATCTCGGATCGTTCGTGATGTAGTCAGCGAGTATCGCCTTAACCCAATTCGACCGGATTGCCTTGACCTTGGACAGCTTAAGGGCTTTCGCAGCATTCAACGCGCTCACGCTGGTCTTGTTTCCATGTTCATCGAAGGTAATATCGTCCCCGTCTTCGGCAAATTTCGCGAGAACGCGCGCCGCAGGCGTCGAGGCGATAAGGAAATCGTCGAACATGACGGTCTTGCCATCTTCGTTATACGCAAGCTCGATTCTGACTTGAAACACGTAGGTGTGCGGGTCGCCTCCTATCGCGTCGCCGTAGGGCGATGCATTGTTTCCAAGGCGAAAAGTGAATTTATCAGCTCCCTCCGGCGGAACGGTTTGAGAGATCGGGAGCTGTACATCGTAGGGCGTCTTTTTATCGACAGGAAGCAATACGTCGTAGGTCCACGAGTTTTCCAGCACGGCTGGGTGCCCGATGCTTTCAAACGACAAAATGTCAACGACGTGGAATGTGGCCGACTTCAACACTGCGATCTGATCGCCGCTATTGCGAACCATCAGTTCGACTCTTTGATATTCCTTGGTATCAGGAAGATCAGGTTTACTTGCGACCAGTACGGCCACCTTACGGATCTGGGGGACCTCACCCTTGACCTCCGCCGTCTTCGAGTGGGTCGGCGGTGGCGGCTCAACGATATTGATGCCGACCGGCTTAATATCGGCTGCGCGCTTCGCCGGTGGAAAAAAATGGACAAGCAGAAGACTGCCGACACCGAGGATGGTCGCAAGCGCAGCAAGGGCGAAAACCAACCCTATCACGCAGTTCAGGGTGTGAAACGCTTGCGACTTGTTGAGCTGAACCGCGAGAGGGCCAGCGAGGGAACATCACCATGACGATGAGGCCTGCCAGGCTGAGCGGCGTCGCTATTTTTGTAGCGATCTCGAACAAGCTGTCCACTTTGACATCCTCGGTTCAAACCATTTTAGGCATAAGCCCCACATTCATGCCCTCTCGAACGCGACGCGCTTGATCTACGAAATTTCGCCGCGGTCGCGCATCCGCTGGATTTGCTCCTCTGAAAACCGGAACCATTTGCCCTTTCGCACGTGGACGCTGCGCTCCAGCTTGACGTAGCTGATCTTATCGATGTCGCGCTCGTCGTGGGTTTGCAGGTCGGGTGATTCCGTAAGCGCTTTGAGCTCCTCAATGGTCCGCTTTTCTTCTTCTTGATCACGCTCGCGCTGGGGCTGTGCCTTGATGGCGCGCCAGGGCGGGAGATATTTGTCCCACGTCCGCGTCACGAAAAAGTCCGTGTCCTCAGGCGGGAAGGCAGCGAAGTTGATCAGGCCGGTCTTCAGGACCTCCTCCGGGAGCGACGAGTAGAGCGCGTTGAGCTTCTTCAGGTCTTCCTTGAAGTCGATTCCGTTGACGAAGTCCTGCATCGGTCCGAGAAACAGAGGCACGATCTGCGCGTGGAAATTGTCCTTCGACGTGAACACGGAGCAGAACGGCAGGTAATAAAGATACGCCAGATCGACATGGTGGCTCGCCTTGACGTTCCGCAGCAATTGCGTCGGCAGCACCAGGCAGAAGAAAATGTTGATCGTGAGCATGAAGGTGAAATACGGCACATGCTCGCGCAGGGGCGGCCGGCGCCGCCCAATCCAGTCCTCGATCACCCAATCCGTAGCTTCGGGCACGCCGAGAAGGTTAAGGCCGAAACGCAGCAGCCATTCCGGGTCCATGTAGTCGATGACGGTGTCGGCGATCTGCTTTGCGTCCTCAAGCGTCTTCGGTTTTCGCCAGCGGCCCAGCTCGCCCATGACTGCCTTCACCATGGCGTCGAAATCCACGAGATCGAGGGATCGGCGCCACTGCCTGGCGATATTGCGCTCGACTTCCAGAAATTCCCGTCTCGTCCAACGTTCAAGAGCCTCCGCCTCCGGGCTTAGCCTGAAAACGAAGCCCTTCTTGTCGCCGAGCTGGACGGCGTCCCCGCCTGCAATCGCCACGCGGCCGTAGACCGTCGTGACGTCGAACTGTCGGCTCAGCTCGGCCTTTAGGATGGTCATGTGATGCACGTTCGGGGACGATTGCGATTCCGGCGTCCGGTCCGCCAACGAACCGACGAGCTGCTCCGGCGTGCTCTTGCTGCGGATCGTCTTTTCGAGGTCGGCGAGGCACTCCACGAAAAAAAGCGGCGTGATCGTGGACATATAGAAGTTGTCCATCAAGACCGCCTCGTCGAGGTTGAGGCTTTCGAGAGACGATTTGTCGAAAATGAGCGACGGCCCCTGCGCCATATGAGCCGATTATGCACCACGGGCCAGCCCTTAGCGGTACCCCGGCATAAGACGCAGCGTTTAGGTGGCAACTTAGTCGGCGACCTGTGCACCTCCTTTATTCCGGCGTCGCCCCACTCAAGCCGAAGCGGCGTCTCGCTTTACCGAACGCGCAGCCGTCACTGCCAATGTGTCACACCGTTCGTGATTCGGTTGCCCGGAGTGTCCTCGGACGTGTATCCACGTTACCTCGTGGTAGCCGGCCAACTCGTCGAGCTCCTCCCACAAGTCCCGATTCACCACTGGCTTTCCGGTGGAGGTTCGCCATCCGTTGGCCTTCCACCTCGGAAGGAACTCGGTGATTCCGCGGCGTACATACTCCGAGTCGGTCAGCACGGTGACCTGGCTGGCACGCTTCAAAGCCCGCAGCCCTTCAATGGCCGCGATAAGTTCCATCCGATTATTGGTCGTGTCTGCCACACCACCTTGCAGGACCCGCTCATGCTGACCGCACCGAAGGATGCACGCCCAGCCTCCGGGACCGGGATTCCCGAGGCACGAACCGTCAGTTGTGATCTCAACTTCGCTCATATTTAACCTCCGTTCCGACGCATCTCAGTGGCGACGCGCGCCGATCCTTCCGGCTCGCATTTGGCAATGAACTCGAAAGTGTGCTCGCCGGCCTTGGCTAGGCGTTGACGTAGTACAGCGTTCTCATCAAACCTCCTTTTCGAGACAGCACTCTCCGCTCGCAGTTCAAGCACTCATGCCTCGGCGTAGTCCGCTCGAACCGGACACCGATCTCTACCTTCAACCGCGGCCGGCACGGAATCGGAGGCTGTGCTTAGAAGCGAATCGCGAGGTGCGTTTGGATGAACCGCGGCGTTATGCGTGGACATCCGACACGACTATCTGCGCCGTGTGCGCAAGGCCAGGAGGGACTACGGCCTGATCGACAATGCGAGATGGGCTTTCCACTGGTGACCGGTGCACACCGCGTGCACGAAGCCGTTATCGACTGGCGTGACTAATTGGCCTCAGACTGTGGTGAGCAGTTCACGTACCCTGCGGTCCCAGATGAATGCGCGAGTGGCGGCGCGGCGACTGACAGGAATGTAGGAACTCTAGCCAATGTCGGCCACACCGCCATACGACGGAACGATGACCAACTGACATGTTCTACAACATTGGGCAGTGGGCCAGTCTGAATCCACGGGGTCAGGATCAACAGCAACCGCAAGCTTTCCCGTTCCACGCTGCACGACCTTCCTTCAGGAGCAACGGTATGGCCGCCAGTGCAGCAAGTGAATCGAACCAAGCGATATGGGAAAGTGCATTGATCGCCAGGCCAGTTAGGGCAATAACGGCCAGATAGGCACAGGCGGCCGATTGCACTGCGTCGGCAGCCAGGGCTGCATTGTTGCTGGGGCTTCCCGCCGCTTGAGCCTGGCCAAGATAGGCATCACGATCAGAGCAGCCGCGGTGATTCCGATACCGAGGCGGCTTGTTTCAGGGCGCAGGCGCAACGCCAAAAAGGCAATTGCCATGACGCAGACAATAAGAGCAAGAGCGAACAGTAGGGTGCCGGCAGCACGACCGGCGTTCCGTTGGGAAATGGAAACGTGAGGCAGAAACTGCAAAAGAACCACTCCCGCGGACAATAGCTCCACGAAGCTATCGGAGCCGAAAGCGAACATTGCGGGGCTACGTGCCGCGGCTGCCGCATAAAGTGACAGGCCGCACTCGGCCAGCATCCATATGAGGGTGATTCCCTGAAGCCAGAACACCGTAGCGGAGCGGCCGGTCGGTGCGCAAGTCACGGTACGGGACCTTGAAAGCTCGATTCCGATCTGGACAAACTCGGACATTGTGCTTCCTAAAGCATAGCTCCTGATTCGTTGGAGCTGATGTCAAACTGATCAGTAAACATCCGTGCGCAAGCAACTCTCACCAGCTCACGCTCACTGCAAACCGCACAACGAGCCGTCACCTGGACCGCGCCGGTGTGTTGCGAAGCGCCAGGAGCGTAAGCGACGGGCGCGTGCAACGCTACGTAAGCACCACCACGGCCGCTTTATTCATTACGAGCCCCGGCTTCGAAGAAGACGGGGGGAGTAATTCGTCGCCTAAGCGGCCGGCACTCGAGCGACCTGCAAGTTATTCACTCATGAATAAAAGCGGCAATACGCTTCAAAGTGATGGCAATGGGATAGATGTCGAACCGCCTCTATGGGCGTACACGTCGCTCTCGTGGTTGGACCAGGATGTTTTGCAAGGGGATATCTCGGTGGGTTGTCCCTGCGATCATCACGGGGGTTTGAAGCAGCTTGTCCATGAACTCGGCGACCAGTCCGACGCAGACTCGCACTCTTTGTGGCGTGACGCGATCCCGGACGATGCACATCAAGTGATAGTTCGGCGCGAGGTATAGGACTGTGTCAACGAGGGTTTCATCCTCCAGTGTGTTGGCAATCTCGCCATAAGCACCAAACGTCTTAGGCGTTCGTTCGTACTCGAGCGCAAAGCGCGCCTCGCCACCACCACAACCGACCGCCACCACCGCGTCGTAATCTTTCGCATACCTGTAGCTGGTCAGATTCTGCGAACAGATTTCGGTTGCAGGAGTCCACCTCACCAGCGCCCGGCTCCTCCAGAGCGCAAGATGCACTTCGTTAAGCTCGAGCCAGTGTGCACAACTCTGCTTAACCACGTCAACGTTTCTGCGCCCCGCGAACAGCTCGCCCGCATCGATCAACACGGAGGCGCCGTCCTTGCTAATCGAGTACACCTGGTGCCGCCCGCGTGCCAGCCCGGGACGTTTCTCGATCAAGCCATGGCCGACCAGCCGGCGCAGCCGGTGATCGAATGCCTGGCGGCAACCTTCCGTCTGTTCCAGCCGCATGAACTCGTACAATTGATTGCCGGTAATGAATCCCGATCGCAGGACTTGCTGCAACAGAGGGATGTCCCGCGTCGGGCTCAATTCCATGGTGCCTTTTTCGTAACGCATCGGCCGTTCCTTACTGGGCCAGACCTGCCCTTTCCAGCCGAAGACCGGCGGACCAGAACTGCCTCGTTGACGGCTCCGCGTAAAATGTGCCCAGGTCTCCGTGGACCCAGGAGTACGCCGGCATCAACAGCATTGCCTCTTGTTGGTCTACGTATTCACTGACGGAGACGACCTGGACCGCATCGGCCTTCCAGCAAGACGACCCAATGTCGAGTCGTCCGGTGTACTGGGCCGTCACGACGAACAGGTAGAAGTCGGGCCGCTCCGGACCAGTCAGCATTCGTTTGAACAGGATTTGCGTCCAACCTGCGCGCGTGGTTTCCGGATCTTTGCACTCGAACACCCGGTTCAGCGAGCGTGACGGGTCGCTTGGATTGAAACCACCGACTCCGTTGAACCGGATCTTGCCACCTATTCTCCAGCGGTAGCGGACCGCGCCATTCACCTGGACGCCGGTCGTGTTGTAAAAAGCCGACCGGGCAAACCGCCTGGGACTGCAGGGGGCCTTCCCAAACCGTCGCTCCCAGATAGTGCCAAATCCACGCACAGTCACCAGCACCAGCTACGCTCCTTTCAGCGCGCGGTTCTTCTGTTTCTCCGCTTCGAGCTGTTCCGCGAGTTGGTTGATCCGTGCGATGAGCTTGCTTTCAGTCTCGTTTCGCCCAGGTGCTCCACTCCCGTTCCGCGCCTGGATCGAACCGCCGGTCTGTCCCGCCTTTTCGAGGGCGTCCAGACGGGCAGAGAGTTCGTCAATCAGCCTTTCCTTATCGTCGAGTTTCGCCTTCAGAACTTTCCGGTCGCTATCGACTGTGTCAAGTTCTCCGCGCAAACGGGTTAGCTCATTGCGGGCGTCAGTGGCCTCGAGTGCAGTCGGGCTGGCTCGCCCGCTCAGCTGCGCCTCAATAACCCGGTTGCATTCCCCCATGTGCCGGTTGTGTTTCTGGATTGCCGTCTCAGCCATCGCGCGCGCGTACTGTGCGTCGTTCCAAACGTCGTTAAGAATCTCGGCGGCCCGCCAGAGTTTCCGTTTCTCGTCCATGACGCGCACACCGTAGGCCAACATCAGTGCGATCAGCAGACCAGTGGCCAGAGCACTGTACCAGAAGAAGGGGTTCGCGGCGCTGGCGTCCAGGAACGCTTGCCGCCGCCGTTCGAGCATCGCTCCATAATCGAGGTCGTTCTTGTTGACCAACTTGGTGGATGCCGTGAAGAAGTCCTCCTTCTGCTCGTGCGGGCGCGTACCTGCCGGACGCTGATACAGCCCCGCCGCCGGTTGTTTCTGGTCCGCTTTGTGCGCCGGGCTTGATCCAGTCTGGCCATCGACCATTACCGCGCAGCCGACAATCATGCACAACACTTGCACTTTCATTTGCGGAAACCTCCGAACTGGCGAGTGGGAACCCGGTACTTCCGCGCCAGTTCCGGGTCTTTGAACCTGAGGTTGGCGCCGCTCGATTCCGCGCGCGAGTGCAATAGACGCGGATAGAGTGCCGGCTGGAAGCTCGGGATTGCCACTTCCTCCGGCGGCCGAACTTGCAGCAGAGAGTGCAGTGTGCCACGCGTGTCGTCCGACATCAGGATTTCCATTTGCCCCTTGGGCAGGTTCTTAATGGACTCGTCCTGAGAGCGCGTCTCGCGATTCTCGCTTTCAGTGGCACGTCCGGTTTCTTCGTATTTCCCCCAACCGAAGAATCCTCGTTCCTTATGGACACTGCGCCGCGTCACGACTTGTTCGGCCGACGCCTTGATGAAGTATTCGGCGGTTTCTTCGTCCCGCGTGCGGAGAGTGATAGTCGTGTTCGGCGCTGAAGTAACCTCCTCCTTGAAACCGCGGCCGACCTGCATGAGTTGCGGGAGGCTCTGCATGGAGAACAGGAACGCCGTGTTTGTGCCCCGCGCAGTCTGCAGGATCTGGGCGAAGTTGCGATATCCAAACGGAGCGAACTCGTCCAGTACGACGGAGAAGATGGGGCGATTCTGACGCCGGCGGTCCGCCTGGTCCTCGTAACGTTTGCCGACCGTGAGCTGGATGTTTTGGAGCAACATTTTCCCGAGCGAGCGCACCGGCTCGATGTTCTTGTTTGAGTTCAGGCTCACGAACAGGATCAATTCCTGGTCGATCACATCTTCGATCGACAATAAGTCGTCATACTGCCCCGTTACCGCCGACAGTTCGTCGTCCAGGAACGTCATGCACTCGTTGATTAGGCCTTGGATCTTGGGCACACGCTCCCGGTCCTCAAGCGACTGCATCAGGTTCTTCACGCTCATCTCGAAGTTCAACCGCTGCTGGGCGGTAACATTGCTGTCGCGATCGAGGCGGTGGAGGGCCTTGTCGATCTGTTCCTTGAGGACGTCCTGGTCGAGCAGCATGACAATCACGTCGTAGAAGTTGTAGTGGGCGCCGGTATAGAACAGGACGCGTACTATGTCGCCGAGGTAGTTCAGCTGGTGCTTGGCGAAGAACTCGTCGTGCAGGTTGAAGCTGCCGAAGATCATGTTCACCTGCGCCATATAGTTGTCGTCACGTGTGAAGAACGGGTTGTACAGGGCCGAGAACTCGGGACGCGATGGATTGAGCAATCGCAGCTGGTGCAGCCGTCCAGCGCGGTGAATGTGCGGCAGCAGTTGCTCGAAGAATTCGAGGTCTCCCTTGCCGTCGAAGATGACCATAGGGATGTGGTGACGATCCTCCGGCGGCCCAACGAAACGCGCAATGTCCTGGGTGATGATATTTTTGAGCAGCGTGGTCTTCCCCGATCCGGTCATGCCGAGCACAATGCCTTGCATCACGCGCACTTCATCCGGCCACAGCCAGGGCGTCTCGTCCATGTCGTAGCCGAGTAGCACGGCATTTTGGTTCCAGGCGGATTCGATTGCACGCTCATCTTTGCGCGCCGGGATGACAAACGGCGGACGTTTTTTCGGCTTGCCCTTAGTGGTGAATTTCCGCAAGACTGGCGCAATTACCGCCGCGGCAATGACGAACAGATAGAGGCCCGCTTCGACCAATTGTTCTTTGCGGATGTGGTAGCGGTCGACTGCCAGGTACAGCAGCAGAGCGATAAGCCCGAAACCGAACACCGCGCCAACGACGCCAGCCTCGGCATTGGTCATCTCACGCCGGGAGTTTTCAGAGTGTTGGATCATACATGCACCTCACGCTAGGCCCAGGGCCTTGCCGCTCGTGGCGGCTCTACATCGGCGCAAGATAGATTTCGAGCGCCTTGCTGCAGCCCATGACGGCGACCAGGGTGGCGGCCGTTATGAGCATCTTCCAGGTCCGCTGTCCTCGTAGGGCGCACCAAACCGCATGTCCGAGAGATCCGACGACACCGATCGGTGCCAGCGGCAATATCAGCCACGGAGGTGTGGTGATGCCCCACGGATCGTCCGCCGGCGCGGCGTAGGGTCCGGGATGGGTGAGCCACCAATGAATGACGTATGCGCCGACGATGGCCAGGAGAAAGATGGTTGTCCAGTAACACACCGAAGTGACCAGTGTTGAGAACAGCACGTCCTGAACCTGGACATCAAGCTGCCGTTCCTCCCCCGGGCCTTCCGGTTCGTTTGCCATTTGGGTTGCGCTTGACGCCATACTGCTCAGCTCCTGTTGTGCATCTCGTTCCGGTTCCATCTATCTCGCGTGATGGAAGCTGAAATAAAGAAAGATTAGTGCCAGGACTAATACGAGGATGAGGGTAATTGCGACAACCGATTTAGGCCGCCGCTTGTTTGCGGGTTCGAACGGGTTCCGCGGCTCCAAGACAGCGTCTGTCACGGCGAGCCGGAATCCCGTGTCGTTGCGTTGACGAATCATCAACCGCAGACGCTCGTACATCTGCCCGACTGTCTGGTACTCGGATTCCATGCGGCTTCGACTCCGGAGAATCTACAGCACCAGTGTGGCGGTCAGATTTCCTGCGCGATCGATGGGAAACAGAATCTGCAGTACGGTGGGCTGAGTCTTCTTCGCGTCGCGATTCACCGGCGGAAGCTGCAGCTCGATCAGGCCAATGCGCACTTCGCCTGGATCCACTTCCGCAACTCCTGGCTCGCATTGTCTGATCTTGACTGGAATCGGTGCGTCGTAAGTCTTCAGACGGCTCGCGTAATCCGTTCCCAACTGCGCGTTCTGGAAGCTCCACAGCGACCGATCAAACTTCAATCCGGTTAGGGATACAACCGCCGGGGTGCCCGTCCGCAGCGCCTGGGCTGAGCGGTTCTCGATTGAAAAGCGGACAAAGACCTCATCCTGTTTGCGATAGACGTCCCGGATCAGAACACCCAGGTTGGCCTTCGAGGCCGCTGCTCCGCCCACAAGCCGCACTGGCGTGCCGTTAAGAAGCATTTCGCTCGGCACGGTTGGCACAACAGTAGCCGGCTCTGGCGGTTTTGGTTGCATTGCCTTCGCCTGCGGCTGCGGTGGCTGGTGGTAATCAATGGCAAAGTCCATTTGTCCGGCGTCGCTGACCGCCGGGACCAGCTCGTAGTTCAGGCGGGTCGAAGCGGTCCAGATGAAAAGGTTGGTGGCCACATTCTCTTGAAGCGGCTGGATGAATACCTTATTCTCCCGCCGTTCAACCTTGAAAGCCTGGGGGGAGCCGACGGCAACCGTGGTCACTGGCTCCGCTACTTCGATCACGGTCAGATGGTTCATTGCAGTTTGCACGCGCACTACGTGCTCGCGCGAGGCGGTTTCGGTGTCGATTTTCTGCGCTGGCAACGGAGGGAACGTTATTGTCAACGCGAGAGTTCCTATCAGAAGGCGTCTCATATTCTTGATCTCCTTTTTCTCCATCCAGCAGTCCCGGAAGCCGCTCTTGCGAGCGACTCCCGGGATGCTTGCTTACTGCTCAACTGGCGCTCCCTGAAACTGCCGGGATTCCCAAGGGCGAACCGGCGCGCGTTCGAGGAACGCTTGCTTCTTGACATCGGTATCGAGTTGCCGGATGCTCGCTGGATCGCCGTCCACGAACACCGAAAAGCTCGAACCGAAGGTTTTCTCGCAGGCTGCCAGAAACTCGCGCCGCTCCTCGCGACTGCGCAGAACTCTAGCCTTGCGGGTGCGAACGGCGGGGTGCTGCGGAAGATTCGAAAACGTCACTATGCCATTCCGGATCTCTCCAGATCCTTCCTGGATGGCGAACGGTTGTACCGAATCCACGCGCACACCGTCGAGAATGATGCTTCCGTGCTCCGTGATCTGGAACAGGAAAATACGCCGCTCCTGGATCTGCCCGCCTTCGAGCTGGATTCGCTCCACCCGGTACACATTCCCCGAGTTGTCGAACACAATCTCTCCATCTGGCAATTCCGGCAAATGAATTTGAACGGGACGCCCGCCGGTCTCTTCGAGCAGCTTGTCGAGAGCTTCCTGCGGGAAGGCGTGAAAGACGATGGCGCCAGTGGCCTTGCCATCTTGCGCGCTTCGCGTACTCGTCGCGATCGAGTGCAAAGCCTGACACCAGCCTCTCCGGTTCTCCCGCTTGCCGTTTCCCCAATCGGCGAGAAAACGGTGAAAGTTCCGCATCTCTTCCCGGCACCGCTCTTCGTTGTCGCGCAGAGCAGCCTTAGCCCGATAGAGTGCCTTCGAAGCCTTCTTGCGAACGTCGGCGTTCTTGTGCTCGCTTACGGCCCCGAACTTCGCTTGTGCTTCGGCAACAGCAGCCTCACACTTCTCAGTTCGTTTCCGTAGCTCGCCCACCAGGGTGCCGAAGGTTTTGTTGATCTTCCGGCATTCCTCGTACATCTCACGGTCGAACGTCTCTCCCCGGATCATTCCGCCGAAGTCGCGCAGCGGAAGAACATCCTGGAAGAGAATACCGATCTCCTTGCGGACGTGGTTATAAAGCTGCCCAACGATATCCGAGTTGCTGATGGCTACATCCATCGGCATGTCGGAAATGCGTCTGGCCTCTTTTGTCGCCAGCCATGGTGCCTTGGGGACTTCAGTACGGATCCGCTTGATCACGTCCTGATCCACCTGGACGTTGTGTTTCAGCGAGTCCAGTGCGTTTTGCAACTGATCCACCAGTTCGTAAGCGTTGTCGCTCCGCCCGGCCGCGATGCAGTCACTGATCAGGTTCGTAATCCTGCCGATTTGATTGCCACGAGCCTTCATGGCAACATCCGCCAGGTTCCACCAAGGGGATTTGGTCTTGGTTTTCTTGTCCTTCCTCTTCTGATAGCTCTCGCGCATGTCGAAACGGCTTTCGACAAAGCGCGGAAACTCAGAGTCTTGAAGAACGGCAACCAGGTCGAAGTCGAAATCGCCGCCATTGCGTTCCGCGGTCTTCGAGTGCAGTGAGAAGGTGCCGGGAAGCCGAAGCTGGCGCTCGACCAAGTCGGGAATCTGCGCCGAATCCATCCTGCAGCCGGTTCTGCGGAGAACCTGCTCCAGGAGGCGAGCGGTATCTTCGAACGACAGCATCTGGACGGGCAATAGGTCTTCCTTCATCCGGATGGGATAACGAATCACCAGTCCCCGCTTGGTTGAAAGCGAGCTGATGCTCCAGTCCTCCGGAATCCAATCCGACCCAGCGAAGACCTGCCCGTCGTGGCTGAACAGATACCCGTCGTCTGCCAGGGCAAACGCCGGCATCCGAAAGCCACCGCCGGTCGATACCTTGAAGGCCCACTTCGCCAGCAACTGTTGCAGCTTATTGTTGATGAAGGGGTGTTTGAACAGCATGCCGCTGCCGTCCGCTTTCAGTACGGCTTCAACAATGCTGTTCTCGTAGGAAGTGAACTCCTCGTCTTCGGAGTCCTCCACCTTTGGCTGCACCGGAGACGTCCCAATTGCTTCGAGAAGTTTCTGGTAATCGCCGGTCAGGGCAGAGGAGACCACGCTGCGGACTTCCTCAAGAGCGCGAGGGATGATCTCGGTCCTGAGAGAATCGAGCGGCGCGTGTTCGGTCAGGGTGTAGCTCGACTTGAACTGTAGCTCGCGAGAGTAGTCCCGGATCCCTAGAACAATGGGAGACCGAAATCGCATCCCCTGGATCCCGCTCGTGAGCCCCGTAAACCACTTCTGGCACTCATCGAGCAAACCCAACTCGAGCTTTGGTTTAACCGAGCTTTCCGGAAGAATGATGTCGGCCTTCAAGAGATCAGCAACGTCGTCTTGCATGAGCTTGAAGGAGCCTTTTGCCTGCGTCCGGTCGAAGGCGAGGCGGAATTGATAGAAGCGATGATCTGGCAAGTTAAGCTTGCCGAAAAGCCTCTCCGAGATCCACCCGCGGCAGTCGTTGGTGCCCAGCGCATGATCTTCGACCACCAACACGTTGACGTCCGGCTCCTGGATCACGACCTTGCAATCGGAAACCAGAATGCCGAAGTACGTGATGGCAGCCTGGGGCCATTTCTGGAACCGTTCGGCGATCAGCTTCTCATGTTGGGCATCGACGGCATAAAACTTTCCGTCTTTGGCCGAACCGCTGGCGCCGATGAGACAATACTCCCGGCCTTCATAGCGCACGCGCATCAGGACCTGGCTGATCCTGGCCTGCTCGTACGCGTCCAAAAGGCCGCCCGGTACTTGCATCGAGAGGACGCAGATCTCCGGGTGAATCGCGAACAGCAGCGTATTTTTCAGCTGCCCTTCCGCGTCGATCCGGGGGAATCTCTTCGTCACGTTGCCGTCCTCATCGATTGCGATCTGTTTCACGCGCAGAATATCTGCCGCGTGGTTCATGTTAGGCATTTCAAGTTCTCCTTTTTTCTGATCTGGTTAGTTATGACAGAACAGAGAAAGGAGCCGCGCTCCTCTTCTGCCCTGCCGAAAACGTTGAAGTTCCCGGCCTGGCCCCGAAGAGCCCGACCACTTGCTGATGCGATTCAGTTGTCTATTTGGTGAGGCTGGATCGCTCGACACGAACCACCTTCGCCAAGTTCATCACCACCCTAAGAGGCCCTAACGGTAGTTGTGCCTCCTCGGTACTCCCGAACCGAAAGCCCTCCTCGTGTGAACGAAATCAGCTTCCGGATATACTCGACAATCGTTGACTGGTTCTGCAGCGTCCACAGCAGAGCCACTCCAGCGACTATCTTCAGTGCCGTGATCCGATCGACCAACGCTCCGAGAAAGAGCGCCACAATCAAAACCACGACGACCTGGTTCTTCTCTGACATCGGCTTCTCCTTTTTGACTGCAAGTGAAGTTGTGCTGCCCCTTAAGGAACAGCAGAGTCCCAGAAAGTCTGGGTGCTTCAAGGAAACCGAAGTTTCCATTGTTAAGAAGCCGGATTATTCTTCTTTAGTCCATCCTTCCGTAAAATCGGTTCCCCGGACGGACCGACGTCGGCGCGGGTCTGAAACTCGGAAACTCTGTAGAAGTTCACCCTTTGGCGAAACGCATCAATGATGGCTTCAGCTTCGGAGGCACACTCGCGGCCGAGCGCAGGGACTTCACCTTGGCGGCTTTCGCTGGCCAGAAAGAAGCGTTCCTCTCCGCTTGGCTTTGAATTGTCTTGCCGATCACGCCGGCGCCGCGTTGCCGTGCCCCTCGAGAGAGTCGTTTTGGAGTCCGCCACGACCCGCGTACCCCTTCCTTCACCGGCGGGAGGCTGAGTACTCTTCGAGTCTGCAATCGTTTCTGCCCCGTTGACTGGCATCGTTTGTTCGCTTCCTTTCATTCGAGGTCTCCATTCTTAGCGACCGGGTGCACGACGGCCTTCGTTAGAGCCTCCCTGACTGGGGCTTGCGCCGAACCGGCTGATTCACGGTTCGCCGTATCGGTGCAGTTTCTCCCAGCCCGTTTTGTTTTCTTTCGCCCTTCGAGAAACTCCACGGCGCGCGGCTTCAGCAGGATTCCCACTGCAAACAGGATGAGCGGCAAGATACCCACAGTGCCTTCCGACAAGCCTCTATGCCGCAACAACCCAGACATCGTGCTGTAAATTACGATCACGACGAGAATCATGAGAACGTCGTACCTGTCGAACCACTTCGTTTTCGTATAGGCTAAACCCTCGGGTCCTTCCATTCCCTTTGAGCGCTCCTGAGCTCGTAGCCGCGCCCGCGCTATAAGCGCGCATCCGATGAAGAATGCCCCCAATAGGATCTCCAGCAGAACGACGCCGACTCGTGGAATTACCAAGATCAAAGCGGCGCTGACGAACGTGCTGCAGCCGGCGCTCATCAGCACGTCAGCGCGGTCATAACTGGAAGGAAACAATGAACGCATGGGGTGCCTCTCTCTTATTCGCTGGTAGGGCTCTTCGCCTTCGCCCGCCTGCTTTCGATCAATTCCGTGACCGTGCGGCGCGCCTTGTAACCGGCCACCATCAGCAGAAACGGAAGGATCCATTCGAGGAACCCTTCGGGAAGAGCGAGAAAATGATGTTGCTTGGCGATAGTCCCAAGGAGAACGGACACCACGATCATCAGCCAGTCCAGTTGATCGAGACCGCCAAACGTGGCCAGCCAAGCGGCCATCGTATTCTCGTGCTTTTGGCTTGCTTTTGGATCGATCATTGCCTCTACCTCCTCTAGTTCCTCGCTCCTTGTGCTACTGGTTCTTGCCCGTTGCCTCGCGGGACAGTTCGTCAGGCTGTGAGAGACCGGTATTCTTGTCCCCCACCATCTGCTGCTCCCAGTAGTCCGCCACCAGCAGGCCGCTCGGGTTGTACTCCGTGCGCCGGTCGAGCGCCAACCGAACGTTATAACGGCCCACGATCTGGTCCGTCGTCTCCTGCTTGTTCTTCAACTTGTGAATCTCTTTCACCCCGAAGGCCGTGAACGTCAACGGTGAACCTTGGACCACCGTGATAGTACGAATGGTGAAATTCGTGACAATGTGGTCGTCTTGAATCTTATTGATCGTGTCGTCCTCCCGCAGACGGCTGAGAACGAGCGCCTTGAAATTTCCCGTCATCATGTTCAGTGCGTCCGCCATCTGGCGGTCCACCGTGGCAGGCGTATAGTTCAAGTAACGGTCGAGAAACCGCCGGACGGCCGCTTTGGCCTCCACTTCGGTGGGCGCAGCCTCAGCGGCCGAGGCCACGAAGTTCAACCCGCGGGAGTGGCCGGGCACGGGAGTGCCCGCGACGACCGTCGCCTCGCCCTCGCTATCCACTCGGATCACCGTTGGCGGCTGCAGGCGCACATACACGGCGAAAGCGAAAGAACCCAAGGCGATAACGCCGAACACCATCGCTAACACCATCGAGCGATTCGCGTATGCCCGCAGCATGCCGTCGTGTTCGTAGTACCGCGTATATCGGGATTTCTCAGGCACATGCTGCCCACTATTTCCAGTTGTCATCTCCGTCTCCGATTCCGCGACTCCTGCGCCATCACGCACCGCCACCTCCACCACCGCTACCGCTGCTGGCACCGCCGCCACGACCGCCTCCTCCACTGCTGCCGCCCTTGAACAGCGAGCCGACGCCTCTGGTGGTAAGCACTGCCGTGCTTACCACAGCGTTGATGGTCTGTCCAACGTCTCCCTCCACAACTCGCTTTGCGAGATAGGGGATAAGCGCGATACAGAGCGACAACAGGATACTGGCCAGACCAAGGAGCAGCGATCCCGTTACTCCGTTGAAAGCGCCAACAAAGTTCCCGCTATTGAGCACGGTGCTTACTGAGTTCATGTTGATGGCGGCCATCAGCGCTCCGAAAATCGAGTACAACAACCCCCAGGCGTTAAAGATCATCAGATTCAGAAGATATTTTCTTGCCATTACGCCAAAGCCAAATGCGGGATACAGCGCCAGCACGAACGGTCCGACCACGTACAGGATCGAGCCATAGAGCGTATAGAACAGTGAGAACAGCGCGTAAGTAATGGGGAACAGGATGTATCCGACCAGAAGCAAGAGTGATTCGAGCACTCCCGAAAACGCGCCGGTGATCAGACCCCACAATGCCTGAATGCCGTTATTGTTGTTCCAGTAGTTGGATAAATCGGACATCCACTGACCAAAGACGTCGCCTCCACCAGCAGTGCTGGTGTTGATGAAGTTCGCCACGTTGTTGAACAAGCCGTTGACATCCCGGAACGCGCTTCCGTAGTTGAGCATCACGAGGCCCACGGCAAAGAAGCGGACTGCCGTCGCTCCCAGGAAATGTGTGTCTCCGCCGCGCGCCCAAGCCTCGTAGATTCCGAACAGCAGGCTAGCCAATAGGATGTACTGTGCAACCTGAACAGCGCCGGCGGTTGCGCCGCCGGAGTCAATTCCGCTCATCGCCGTATTGAAAAGCTGCTGAAAGTAAAACATTGCTACCTGTGTTGCAGCGTTGTCGTGACGTTCTGTTGCGTCAAGACCGCCCACCCGCTGCCGAGCTTCAAGTTGGCACCATTGTTAGCGAGGTCAATTGCCCTGACTCTCATGAGATCCGACAAGGCAGACTGTGTGTAGGCGTTTGCTCTGACTAGCCACGCGTCAGCCTGTGCCTCAATGATCGGTGCGGTGCCAGGCGCTGCGGTCTGAACGTTAGCGTTAATTTGATCCGCGGCGGAGAGTTCCTGGGTCGCGATCGCATCGATTGCAATTGCGCGCTCCATGGCGTCCTGCGCGACCGCGTCGGTCATGTCGATAAGATCTCGGACAGCGGGAGATGCATTCTGGGGAGTAGGTACCACGTTATATACGGCGGCATAACTGCCCGTAGTGTTCGAGACCTGCCCCGTGTTTCCGGACATTCCGGACATAAGGATAGCCTCGAGCTGTTTCGGATTTGGCAGCGTCGCCGTAGCTATTGGGATCTGCAGAATTCGAGCGATCTGCGCGTAGAGTCCCCCAACTTGGCCCGCCATCCCGAGAGCTTGCGCGATCGCTTTCGGTGGCCAGACATTGGTCTGCAAAAAGCTATTGGTATTGTTTAGGATCACGTTGATTGCCTGCAAGCCGGCGCCAATCACGCTGCCAAGTGTGATGTTGATCGTTCCCAGACCCTCGGCCAACAGTGCGCAGCAGGGACTTGGCAACTGTCCTTGAACCTTCCGCGGCACAACTATGGTGCTCAATAGCAACACCAACGCCAGCAGGACCGTGTGACGGCAGCTCCATCGGAATGTTTTGGCGACTCCTGTTTTCGCGCCATTCATCCATTTCATAATTCGGTGTTGCATTTCGTTCCCTTTCACCTGTGCTGGAGAATGTTAGTCATATCTGTCTGAAGCTGACCAGCGTAGGCCGCATTGCGCTTGCGGATCGCGTTGTCATGTGCCAGGCGTGCCGCCTCTTGCCGCAACATGGCGGCTAGCATCCGCTGTGTGACAGCCTGACTCTGAATCTGGCCGGCGACGGCTGCAGCGGTAATGATTGGCGCACCACCCGGCGCCGAGATGTTGATGTCGGGATTTCCGATCAGACTCTCGATTTGATTGGCCAATTGGAGCTGCAGGTCTTGGGACTGGTCGGACTCCTTTAGCATCATCAGGTTGTCTTGCGCCATCGCATCGTCCATGTCGATCAGATCCCGGTCCTGAGGTGCGATATTCGCCGGCCGCGGCACTGGTCGGAAAGTTTGCACATAGGCTTGCG
>Ga0335074_10004129_pt1 | contig 19975 bp, 16 predicted proteins | sample Lox_Sample_23_FD_206715 | JGI IMG/M metagenome (GOLD analysis project Ga0335074, IMG submission 206715) | Soil microbial communities from Loxahatchee National Wildlife Refuge, Florida, United States - Lox_Sample_2.3 | ecosystem: Environmental > Terrestrial > Soil > Wetlands | place: USA... | reverse complement strand
CGAGCCGCTCCTGCATCAGCGCGATCCGGTCGGTGCCCGCGACGAAGTGCGGCACCGCCAGGTAGCTCTCCACCCGGACCGCGATGTGCGGCTGGATGTTCAGCAGCGTGAGCTGGCGCGTGATCGGAGCCGCCGACGGCGCGCCCTGGTCCCGGTAGTACGGCGCCACCCAGGGCAGCCGGGCCAGGTCGGCCAGCTCCAGCGGCCCGGCCGCCAGCACCGGGTTGGACGCCGCGACCAGGCACACCCACCGGTCCCGGAACAGCTCGGCCGAGCGGGTGTTGGGCAGTGCGAACCCGTTGGTGGGCGGCGCGACCATTCCGTCAATGAACCGGATCGCGCCCGAGTACTCGGCGGCCAGCGACTCGCGGACCAGCCGGATGTGCAGCCGGACCCGGGGCGCCGCGTCGTGAATGAGCCCGGACAGCGCCTCGCCCATGACGCCGATCGTGTAGTCGGCCATCACCAGCGTGAACTCGCGCTCGGAGGTGGACGGGTCGAAGTGGGTGCTGGCCGCGAACAGCCGCTCGGCCGCCCCGCACACCGCGTCCACCTGCTCGGCGAGCGCCGCGGCCAGCGCGGTGAGCGCGTACCCGCCCTTGTCCCTGACCAGCAGCTCGTCCCCGAAGTGCCGCCGCAGCCGGGCCAGCGCCGCGCTGGCCGCCGGCTGCGTGACGCCGAGCCGCTCCGCCGCCCGGGTGACGTTCCGCTCGCTGAGCAGCTCGCGCAGGGCCACGAGCAGGTTCAGGTCGAGGCTCGCCAGGTGGCTCGCGGGACGGCCCATCGCGCTCCATCCACCGCCACGCCCGGGCCCGCGCGAGCCCCAACGTCGCGTTATCCGGGATCCGTGACATCTCCGGTCACGACGGTGCTAACACGCGCATCTAATCACTCACCTCGCCCCCTGCCAAGCCCAAGACGCGCCGACACCCTGGCCGAACGGCGTTTGTTACCCCTCCTGGGCCAATGACGATCGAGGGGTAGGCCCGGGCGCGTTCCGAGCTGAAAGCGCCATCTCCAGCCAGCGCGACACCGGTTCACCCGCCGGCATCGCGGCCATATCGGCGCGGACCCATCGCGCCTCGGCGATTTCCGGTGACCGCACGAACGAAGCAGAGATCGGCACGGCTTGCACGATCGTCAGAGTGTCACGCTTGCCCTCCAACGTCGTACTCACCGTGTCCAGCACTGTGGGGACGTCGGCGATGGTGAGCGAGAGTTCTTCACACACCTCCCGCACGCCAGCTTGCTGCGGAGTCTCACGGCTAGGGCGGTACGCGCCGCCCGGCATCCCCCACCGGGTGCTATCCGAATAGGAATGCCGGACGATCAGGCACTGTGCCGGATCGTCGGGATGGATGAGCAGCACCTTCACGCCGAACGTCGCCGGCTTGCGCATGTTCCACCACGCACGCTGGCATTTACGCGCGACACGCAGCACAGAAACCGGGAGCCTCACGTAGCTCATCCGCCAAGTATGACGGTTTGGTAAAGCGGGTCGTCGTAGCGGAACCGCAGCAGGTGCCGCAGGCCCGCGAACGGAGCACGCGAATGCAGCATTGTGTGAGTTGGCACGGCTGAGTGGATCAAGGGACTGGACAGGCCGAAGCGGCGCTGGTCTACTCGGCCACGCCGAACAGCACGTCCTGCGTGACCGCCTCGTTGGTCGTGACCGGGGCAGGGCTTTGGAGGTCAATGGCGGCGACGGCGAGCAGGTCGGTGAGGGTGGCACCGGCAGGGCAGGCCATGGCGATGAGGACGGGCAGCAGGAGGGCGGCGGCGATGGTGTCCCACAGCGCCCGGTGGGGCTGGCTGCCGTCTGCCAGGCGCTCGATCTCGGCGGTCAGGCCGAACCGGGCGGTCAAGGCGCTGAGGCTGTTCTTGGCGCCGAGCTTGAGGTGACGCGCCAGGCGGAGGGTGTCGATCAGCGCGGCGGGGGTGATGGCCGGATGGCGGCGGTGCAGCAGTCGCCAGTCCACGCCTATGTTGTGGCCGACCAGGATGTGCCCGTTGATGCGGCGGGCCAACTCAGGGTCCACCTCGGCCGGAAGGGGTGCACCCGCAAGGGCTGTGTTGGTCAGGCCCGGTGAGATCCATGGGCGGCGGCGAATGGGCCGGCTGGGGTTGATGAGCGTGGTGTAGGCAGTGGCCGCGTCAGGCTGCCCGGCGTTCAAGGGGACGACTGCGATTTCGAGGATTGCCTCGTCTTCATGGTCTTGTGCGCCGCTGCCTTCCAGGTCGAGGGCCACCAGGGAGGCGCTGGTCCACGCCTCCCCAGGGCCGTCCGTCCTCGCGCCGGGGCTGATGGTCATGGCGCTGACGCTCCCTCCGGGTCGGTGGTGTTAGTCGTCTGTATATCGCGTCTGGGTGATCAGTTGCTCGCGCAGCGCGGTGACGTGTTCGGCCTGGGTGGGGTCGAGGCGGTGGCCGTGCGGTGCGCGGCCATGGGCATGCAGGTAGTGCGGTTGGTCGAGTTCCCAGATCTGGTAGCGCAAGGTGTGCTGAATGGCATACCGGCGCTGCTCCCCGAGCCCGTGGGTCCAGACGTGGCCGTCTTCGATCAGGTAGGGGCTCTGGTAGCCAAACATGGCCAGCACACGGTCCATGTCCGCCGGTGTGGGCTGGCGGTGGTCGTCGGCGCAGCGCCCCTGCTGGGCGGCCGGGCAGATGTCGCAGATCTCGCGTACGCCCCAGTGGCCGTTGTAGTCGGGCACGCCGTGGGCGTAGGCGACGCCGCAGGAGGTCTTGCGGAACAACGGCGTGCTGATGCCGGAGGCTCGCCAGGCGGCGACGACGGCCTCGTCGAGGCCGGCTGGCATGGCCTTACGGCGGTGGTAGTCCTCCTGTGCATACGGCAAAGGGACGCCATGTTCGCGGAGGTAAGCTGCGTTTTCGGGCTTGTGGTAGTAGCCGGTGAACACGATCGCGTCGGCGTCGCTGCCGACGTCCAGGACGTGGGCCATGGTGGCGGGGTGGTCGTTCCAACCTGGCACGATGGGCCGCCAGTACAGCACGACCCCGGTGCGCTGTTTGCGGGCGCAGGCAGTGCGCAGGGAGGTTACGGTGATGTGGCTTTTGGCGATCGGTTCGATCCTCGGGTCGGTTATGCCGGAGTAGGTGAACAGCAGCGTGACGCGCAGGTGCCGCAGGCTTTCCAGTTCGGCCATGTCGGCGGCGGTGACCTTGAACCGGGTGATGATCAGCACGTGGTTGGTGTAGCCGCACTGGTCGAGGGCGCGCAGGACGGTGAACAGGTGCGGGCGGACGCCGGGCAGGAACGGGTCGGTGGCCTTGTTCAAAAGCTGGATCGGGGTGGTGTGCGGCTGGAACGCGTGGTGATCGGTCAGCAACTCGACGGCCTGGTCATCGGCGCAAAGCAGGTGCGGGGTCTTGACCTCGAAGTTGCCCCAGAAGTGCCGGACGCAGTAGCCGCAGTCCAGCGGGCAGCCGATGATGTGATTCAGGCTCAGGCCACTCTTGCGGTAGCCGACAACTAACGCCATGTAGCGATCAAGGGCCGCTTGCTGGTGGGCGGGCATGAGCGGCAAGGTGCGGGGGCCTTCGCGGAGGGTGGGTGCGCTCATTGGGGACTGCCTCCAGGATCGAGGGACGGGGTGAGCAATGCGGTCACGCCGGGCCCGAACCAGACGGCCAGGTCGCGAGCGACGACGCCGGCGTGGTCGGAGCTGTGGATAAGGTTGTCGATCAGCCGACCCTCTGCACGGGCCTTGCGAAGAGTGTCGGTGCCGAACCGGCCACGGATCGTGTCCGGGCCTGCCTCGGCGGGATCGGTGGAGCCAAGCACGGCGCGCAGCCTGCCGACGGCATCGGGTCCGTGGCCAAGCGCGACCGCGATCGGATGGCCGAGGTAGATGCGGCGTAACTCCGCGGCGACGTCGACGCCGAGTTCGGCCGACAGCGGCAGGATGTCGGCGTAATGGGTGAAGACCTGCTCGGCTGTCGGGTACACGATGCGCTCAGTGGTAATGCGGACGTGCTGGGCAGCCATGGCGAGCACAGGGCGGACGAGGTTGCGGGCTAGGCAGTCCGGCTTGAGCAAGATCAACGTCCACTGCGACCAGTTGACTCCCGTGGCCATCTCATCTGAAGGGGTAGGGGCTGCACGCGGCGTGGTCGTCATCGGCGGTCTCCGGGAGGGGCGGGAATGTTGCGCGGCCAGCGGCGGGCCAGCAGCCAAAGGTGACCGGGATGCAGTGCGGCCAGCGTGCCGGCATCCACCGGGCCACGTGGACCTCGGGTGAGCTGCCGGTGCACCTCGAACAGCATCGCGACCTGCTGCCAATACGGGTGCAGGCCGACGAGGCCGGGGTCGCCGGGGGTCGCGGCGCACTGGTTCAGACGCAGCGCCTGCTCCCATGCCAAGACCACGGCGAGGTCATCGAGGTGGTCGGCTGGCATGGCGGCGACCGGGAACCGCGGCGGTGCCCTGTCCGTGGCCTCGTGCACGATAGCGCGGGCCTTGGCCAGGTCGGGGACGTTGATGTGCATCGAGCCGGCGTGATGGGTGTAGCTCCCTACCTTGGCGCCGAGCAGCCTTGCGGCGTATTCCTGGATGAAGGTGAAGGAGAACACGTCGCACAGCAGGCCGGTGACCGCGTCGTTAGCCCGCATGAGCGCGGTCATGTGCAGGGCACCGCTGCGCAGTATCAGTTGCAGGGCCAGAGTGCAGGCCACGTCTGGGTTCGCAGGGTCGGCCAGCTCGCCGGGCTGCATGATCACCATGGCGGCGCGCTTTGTGTCTGGGTCAGCGCGCAGTAACGCGATAACCCGGTCGAACTGGCTGGCCCTATCTGGGCCAGGCCCAAACAGCCGGGGGCCGTAGGCGGTACCGGTGAGCCGCTGCCCGTCAGTAGCGAAGCGGCGCAGCCGGGGCGCGTAGTGGCCGATCATGGCCAGGTCATCGCGGCCGGACAGGTACCACAGGGCTTCGGCGTGATTGAAAACGATGTTGGCCTTCCGCGCCGCCAGGTACGGGCTCCGGGCAACCGGATCCCGCACTGTGAAACAGACGTTGAGGATCTCCCTGGCGGCGTTGCCGCGCGTGACAATCTCGTACCGAGGACTACTGGCGACCTGCGACAAGATGGCGAGGTAGGCATCGGTGAAAGTAGCGAACCCCGGGCCGGTTACCCCAGGGCTGGAAACGCTTCCCAGCCCGTGCCCCGAATCGTCAGGCATCGCGATTCCTTTCGGGGTTTGCGTGGCCGGTGTTAGCGCGGCAGAGTGCCCAGACGACCTTGCCTCCCATCTGCGGCGTCGGGTATGAGCCCCACCGCTGGCTGAGCGCTTGGACCAACAGCAGTCCACGGCCGCTCTCGGCGTACTCGTCTACCTGGACGGGAACTGGTGGGCGCGGGTTGGCGTCCCACACCAGAATGAGAATGCGGGCAGTGTCCGCCAGCAGCCACAATCGCACCACGGAGATGGGCTCGATCGCGCGGGCGGCGGCAGCGATGCCGTTGGTCATTAACTCCGAGACCACCAGTTCGACATTCTCGCCGAGCACGCAAAGGCCCCATTCCCACGCGATCTGACGAGCGTGCAGCCGGGCCGAAGGCACCGCGCTGGGCAATGCCCCGTATTCCAGGAAATCTCGCAGCGGCCACTTGTAGGCCATGACTGTCCCTTGGCACGGAGCAGGCAGAACCGGCACCCGGCCTCCCCGGCCGGAGCGGCGGCCGTGAGCGGCAGCCCTGCCGGGACCGCTTGCCTTTGAGCCGACTCTGCCTCCGGCAGCGCGAGCGGCGCCATCCGGGGCCGGTGACGCCCAGGTGACCGCGCTGCCAATCATGAAATGCTCCCTTGATCAATCCGGCGTGCGGCTCGCCGGGTGCTCCTACCGCACTCCTCAGCTCCGGGCGCAAGCGCATCACTTCCGGGGCATGACCTGTCAGACAGTTTCCTTTCCGCCTTGGCGCGGCAGGCGGCAATAAGCGCCATGTCATGAGCAGCTTCGCGTAGTTGCGCTGCCACACGGGCCGCTTGCGTCGTCTTCGGCATGTGCAACACCAAACAACGGGCACGCCGGTAGCGGGAGGTTGGCGGCGGGGGCAGATGTGTGAAGAGGGTGTGCGAATCCGGCTCGACGAGGCCAATGCCCTATGGGAATGTCAAACTGACGGAGTCGACGGCAGGTGGAAAGGAGCGAGGAGTGCCGCAACGGCCACGAGCGGCGAACCCCCGGCTGCGGGCCTTGATGGGCGAAGCCAGAATGTCAAACAAAGGCCTGGCGCGCAGGGTCGTGGACCTGGCCAAGGCGCGCGGCGTGGCGCACGTACGCTGTGACCACACCTCAGTCTTGCGGTGGCTGGCAGGCGAACAGCCGCGCCCGCCCGTCCCGGAACTGATCGCCAGCGTCCTGGGTGACGCTCTCGGCCGCCCAGTGCCGGAGATCGAGCTCGGCATGACCCCCAGCGACCTGCCCGCCGACCTCGGCTTACACCTGCCCACCGAATGGGGCGACACCGTAGCCATCTCGGCTGCCCTTTGGAGGGCCGACGTGCAACGCAGGCGCTTGCTGGTCAACGCGGCGTTCGTTGCCGCTGCCATGCCAGCGTCAGCGCTGCGCTGGCTCACCAGCCCGCCAGCCAGCGCACCAGCAGGCAGCGGCCCGGTACGGGTCGGCCACGCCGACATCGAAGCGATCCGGGATCTGACGCTTTCCTACCGAGAACTGGACAACCGGCTCGGCGGAGGCCGCCTCCGAACCATGATCTTGTCCTACCTTGACGACCATGTCTCCCACCTGCTCATCAACGGCAGCTACCGCGGGGACACAGGCCAGCAACTAGCCGCCGCATGCGGTGAGCTGTCGCAACTGGCCGGCTGGGTCGCCTATGACAGCGGCGAGCACGGCGTTGCCCAGCGCTACCTGACCCAGGCCCTGGCCTACGCCCGCCACGCCGGCGATCACGCCCTGGGCGCGGAAATCCTCGCCGCCCAGGCGCACCAGGCGCTCTACTTGACCCGACCCGGTGAGGCCATCGACTTGTCTCGCGCCGCCCAGGCCGCCGCGCTCAAGCACGGATCAGCGACGCTACTTACCGAATGCCTGGTCATGGAGGCACACGGGCACGCCGCCCGCGACGACGCTAGTGCCTGCGGCACGACCCTCGCCACGGCAGAACGGACGTTCGACCGCGCCACCCAGGAGGACAACCCCGCCTGGCTGGCCTACTTCGACGAGGCATACCTGGCAGCCCGCATGGCCCAATGCTTCCGCGACCTCGGCGAAGCCGACCACGCCGCCAGGTATGCGCGGCGATCACTCGACATGGACGGCCGCTACGTCCGCGGCCGGGCCTTCAACCTAGCGTTGCTCGCCACGGCCCACGCCGCCCAAAACGAGCCGGAACGAGCGTGCACCGTCGGACGGCAAGCCCTTGACCTGACCGTGCGCCTCACCTCCGCCCGCAGCGTCCACTACTTGCGCGACCTCGCGCGCCGGCTTCGGCCACGCGCAGACGTCCCCGCCGTGCGCGACTTCACCGCCGAAGTACGGGAACGCCTGCCCGCCGCAGCAGGGCATGCTGCACCCCGATAACCGTGATCGCGCCGAGAATGTCTCCCTTGGTGATCATGGCCGACGTTTCGTTGAGCGGCACCCACCGTACCTCGGCCGTTTCGTCCACCTCGGGTACGCCGACCTGCTCCGCCCCGCGTGCCAAGAACAAGTCCTGCGGGTAGTCGGCGTTGCCGATCATCGGCTGGCATGAGAGCACATACTCGATGTTCCGGGGACGCCAACCGGTTTCCTCCTCAACCTCTCGCGCGGCAGCAGCGGCCGGGTCTTCGCCGTCATCGACATAGCCGCCTGGCAATTCCCACACCCAGCGATCCACGATGAACCGATGCCGCAGCATCAACAGCACCCGCTCGCCCGGATCATCCAGCACCACCGTCATCGCGCAGCGCCGCATCCGGAACACGTACTGGGTGAAGCGCACCTCGTTGGGCAGCTGCACATCGGCCAAGCTGACACGGACGTGAGAGGTATCGTCCACCAATCGCTCGCCGTGGACCACCCACTTATGCGGATTCGACACCCACCGACACTACCCCGCGTCCAAGGACACGAAGATCCGCCAATCCGACTGGGTTTCCGCCGGGAGCGTTCGGCGAGCGGAGACCAAGGTACAACGGAAACGGACAAGCACCGAACCATCCCCCGACGCCCGTGGATTTCGCCCGGCCTGACCACCGCAGTCCTGGCCACGGCCTTAGCCCCGGCCGACGTTGAGCCGAGCTAGCCCCCCCGCATCAACGGACACGCCATTGTCGGCCATAACATCGGCGTGGACTGGCGCCTCCTGCAGCGGAACTACCCAGCCATCACGCCGATCGCGCTCATTGACACTCTTCGATTGGCCCGCCACCTCAAGCTCGGCACCAAGAACAGTCTGGCGGCCCTGATCTCTCAGCTAGACCTCACCACCCAGATAAGACGGCTTGTCCCCGGAAGTGAACCGCACCGCGCGCTGTGGGACGCAGTAGCCGTCGCGCTTCTCCTGCCAGCCCTTATCGCCCGGGGCTGGCCTTCCGGCATAAGCCTTGCTGACCTGCTGGGCATCGCCGCCATCGACGCCGCAACGTCAAACCGAGGCACAGCAGCCAAGCCGGTTGGCCAAGACACTCTTTTCGACTCCGCTACCTGAGACGGATTGGACAGCGAGCTTGGGATCAGACCTCCGCCCTAGACAGCGCTGGTGGCTCGTTGCGGCCCCCTGACCGACTTGATCAACTTGACATTTCACGGGTTCGGTTGGAACAGACCATCTCAAATTGGGTGATCAACTGCACCGAACCTGTAAAGAGTCGGAACGATCATGAAAGTATCGTGACAAACCGGGTGTAAGCGGCGGCGTACAAGTTTTCTGTGTCCGGGTGTCGATACCGGGGGTGCTTGTTCGATGCATCGGCATAGGGGCGGGCCGGAACGCCGGCCCGGCGACGAGAGGAGACAGGCAGATGCGGTTCCTGATGACGACCACCGCGGGTGACGCGCCGGACGAGACGATGATGGCCGAGATGGGCCGGTTCGTGGAGGAGCTGAGCCGGTCCGGCGTCCTGCTGGCCACCGGCGGGCTCGACCCGGCCGGCACCCGTATCTCGTCGAAGGACGGGAAGGTCACGGTGACCGACGGGCCGTTCGCCGAGGCGAAGGAGGCGATCATCAGCTTCGCCCTGGTCGACGTGCGGTCGAAGGACGAGGCGATCGAGCTGTCGAAGCGCTTCTGGCAGATCGTCAAGAACGGAGAAGGCGCGATCCAGCAGGTGTTCGGCCCGGAATAGGCCGGCCCCGGGGTGGCGGGCCGCGCCGGGCGGTGATCTGATCGGCTGATGACCGTTCCCGACGCGGCCCGGGCCGTCGACACGGTCTGGCGGCTGGAATCGGCCCGGATCATCGCCGGCCTGGCGCGGGTCGTCCGCGACATCGACCTGGCCGAGGACCTGGCACAAGATGCCCTGGTGGCGGCGCTGCGACAGTGGCCGGAGTCGGGCATCCCGGCCAACCCCGGTGCCTGGCTCATGGCCACGGCCAGGCACCGGGCCATCGACCGCCTGCGCCGCGACGAGCGGCTGCGGCGCAACATCGGACAGCTGGGGCATGAACTTGAGGTGCGCCAAGAGGCGGCTGTCATCGACGGTCCGGCTGAATTCGACGCGGCGACCGATGACGACTTCGTGCCGGATGACCTGCTGCGGCTGATGTTCGTGGCCTGTCATCCGGTGCTTTCCACTGAGTCGAGGGTCGCGCTCACGCTCCGGCTGCTCGGCGGGCTGACCACCGACGAGATCGCCCGGGCCTTCCTGGCCGCCGAGCCGGCCATCGCGCAGCGGATCGTCCGGGCCAAGCGAACCCTGGCCAGCAAGCAGGTCCCGTTCGAGGTGCCGCCCGCCGGCGAGCGCGCCGAGCGGATGGGATCGGTACTCGAGGTCATTTACCTGATCTTCAACGAGGGCTACACGGCGACCGCCGGGGAGAACTGGGCCCGGCCCGAGTTGTGCTACGAAGCGCTCCGCATCGGCCGGATGCTGGCCGAGCTGAGCCCGGCGAACCCGGAGGTCCATGGCCTGGTCGCGCTCATGGAGATCCAGTCGTCGCGCCTGCGGGCCCGGGTCGGCCCGGCCGGCGAGCCGGTGCCGCTGCTGGAGCAGAACCGCGGGAACTGGGACCAGCTCCTCATCCGCCGGGGCTTCGCCGCCCTGCTGCGCGCCGAGCAGCTCGGCGGCCCGCCCGGCTCCTACGTGCTGCAGGCGGCGATCGCCGCGTGTCACGCCCGGGCCCGGGCCGCCGATGAGACCGACTGGGAGCGCATCGCGGCGCTCTACGAGGTCCTGGCCGTGATCGAGCCGACCCCGGTGGTGGAGCTCAACCACGCCGTCGCGGTGGCGATGGCGTTCGGCCCGGCCCGGGGCCTGGAACTGGTCGACCCGCTGACGTCGCGCCCGGAATTGCGGGGCTACCATCTTCTGCCCACAGTGCGCGGTGATCTTCTGGCCAGGCTCGGCCGGCCCGCCGAGGCGCGCGAGGAGTTCGAGCGCGCGGCGGCCCTGACCCGCAACGGCCAGGAGCGTTCGGTGCTCCTGCGGCGGGCCGCCGGGTGCAAGTCTGACCCGTGACCACCAGGGCCAGCCGGCTCGATCCCGCGGATCTATGACATCTCACGCCACGGGAGTAACATTCCATCGCTATCACTCGGCCGGGTGGTGCCCAGGGACCGGGCAGCGCCCGGCCGGGTGATGTCGGCGCGGCCACCACGGCGGCAGCGCCCGCCCGTGACGGCCCCCGCGGCGGCCGGGCTGTCCGCTCGCGGACCCGGCCGCGCCCGCTCCGGTGCGTAAAAGACAGGGCTTTGAATCCCCTTGATCTCCCGTCCCACGGCAAGCCGCGGGACCGGCCCTTGACAGCGCCCTGGTCGCGACGTGTCATTTGTTGCGACGAGCGTGATGCGATTCGTCAGCTATTGTCGCGGCCGCCCGGATAGGAAAAGAGGGATCGCCATGGCAGTGTCGGCCCCCGCGCGCCCGGATCCCCGGACCCTCGTGACCGAGGGCGCGCATCTCATCGGCGGCGACTGGGTCCCGGCCCGCAGCGGCGAGACCATCGGCGTGATCAACCCGGCGACCCAGGAGGTGCTGGTCAGCGTGCCGCGCGGGGACGCCGCCGATATCGGCGACGCGGTGGCGGCCGCCGCCGCGGCGTTCCCCGCGTGGCGGGACGCGAGCCCGGCGACCCGGGCCGACGGCCTGTACCGATGGGCCGGCCTGTGCCGCGAGCACGCGGACGAGATCAGCATCCTGGAGTCGATGGAGGTGGGCCATCCGCAATGGGGACCGTCTCCGGTACCCCGCACGCTGACCTACGTGGCCGGCCTGGCGGACAAGATCACCGGCCAGACCCTGCCCGCGGCCGGGCCCGGGGTCCTCGGCATGACCATCCGCGAGCCCTACGGCGTGTGCGGCAGCATCATCCCGTGGAACGTCCCCGGCCCGATCATGGTGACCGACGTGGCGCCCGCGATCGCGACCGGCAACACGATCGTGGTCAAGCCGGCCGAGGACGCGCCGCTGACCTGCCTGCTGCTGGCCCGGCTGGCCCTCGAAGCCGGGATCCCGCCGGGCGTGATCAACGTCGTGACCGGATACGGCACCGAGGCCGGCGCGGCGCTGCCGGCCCATCCCGAGGTCCGGCGGATGAGCTTCACCGGCTCGCCGGAGACCGGCAGCAAGATCATGGAAGCCTGCGCCAGGAACCTGATCCCGCTGCACGTCGAGCTGGGCGGTAAGGCACCGCAGATCGTGCTGCGCGACGCCAACCTGGCCCGCGCCGTGCCCTCGATCGTGCGCAGCATCACCCTCAACACCGGGCAGGTGTGCGCGGCCGGTTCCCGGCTGCTGGTCAGCCAGGGCATGCGGGCCGAGCTCGTGGACGCGGTGGCCGAGGCGTTCCGGCAGGTCCGGGTCGGCCCGTGGTACGAGGACGTCCAGATGGGGCCGCTGATCAGCGCCAAGCAGGAGCGTCGGGTGCTCGGGTACCTGGACATCGGCCGCGAGGAAGGCGCGCAGATCGTGACCGGCGGGCGCAAGCTGTCCGGCGAACGGTACGACCGGGGGTTCTTCGTGGAGCCCACGATCTTCGACGGGGTCGGCCCGGACATGCGCATCGCCCAGGAGGAGATCTTCGGGCCGGTCCTGTCGGTGCTCGGCTTCGACGACGAGGACGAGGCCATCGCGATCGCCAACGGGACCAGGTACGGCCTCAACGCGTCGGTGTGGACCAGCGACGTGAGCCGCGCGATCCGGCTGGCCCGGGGCGTGCAGGCGGGCCAGGTCACGATCAACGGGTTCGGGTCGTTCGGGGTCATCGGGGCGCCCTGGGGCGGCTACAAGCACAGCGGCTTCGGCCGGACCATGAGCGCGGACTCGGTGCTGGACTACACGCAGCTCAAGACCGTCATCATCAACGCCACCGATTAGGCGGACAGGCGCGGCGGACAGACGAGGCGGATGGCCTCGGCGGGCGGTCAGGCGATATATGACACATGCGAAGTCGATCACCCTGGTGCTCAGCATGTATGCACGCTGTCTGGCGTCGACATGAACTCCCGTGATGGCCGTGGTCATGGCACACGGGCGTTGGATACCCTCGTGAGAGTGACCGTCTCTCACCAGCCTCAACCGCCCGACGAGCACTCGCTGCTGGCCGGCGATGACGGCTCCGAGGCGCGGCCGTGGGGCGTGGCCCAGCGACCGCCCCGGCTGCTGCTGACGTTGCTCGGGGACTACTGGTGGCAGCACACCGAGTCGCTGCCCTCGGCCGCGCTGGTCGCCCTGCTGGCCGAGTTCGGCGTCAGCGACTCGGCCGCCCGGGCCGCGCTCAGCCGGCTGACCAGGAACCGGCTCCTGGTCACCTCGAAGGTCGGGCGGCGCACGTTCGTGCGGCTCAGCGAGCGCGCGGCCCAGATACTCGACGAGGGCGCGCGGCACATCTTCTCGTTCGGCCGGGACACCCAGCCGTGGGACGGGATGTGGAGCCTGGTGGCGTTCTCAATCCCCGAGCAGCACCGGGCCGCCCGCGACGCCCTGCGCAAGCAGCTGCGCTGGCTCGGTTTCGCCCCGCTCTACGACGGCCTCTGGGTGGCCCCCCGAGACCAGGCCACCGAGGTCGTGGGCCAGCTGGCCGAGCTCGGCATCAGCACCGCGACCGCGTTCCGGGCCGCGACCGTGCCCGGCATCGAGCCGGACGGCTTCCCGCAGCGGGCCTGGGACCTGGACGACCTGCACGCGCGGTACGAGGGCTTCATCACCTATGCCGAGGAACTACGGGAACGCGCGCTGGCCGGCCGGATCTCCCCGGTGGAGGCGCTCGTCGCCCGGACCAGGGTCATGGACGAATGGCGCGCGTTCCCCGGGCTCGACCCGGACCTGCCCGGCGAGCTGCTGCCCGACGCGTGGCCGCGGGCCGCCGCCCGGGAGCTGTTCATCGCCAGCTACGACCTGCTCGGGCCGCTGGCCGCGCACCGGGTGCGGCAGATCATCGCACGCTACAGCCGCGACCTCGCCACCAAGGCCGCGTACCACAGCTCCGAGCTGACCGCCGCCGTCGGGACCAGAGACGGGGCCGGAGCCGGAGACGGGGCCGGGGCCGGAGACGGGGCCGCGCCGGGCCGGTCCCGGACGCCGGTCGCCCCGGCGCCATGATCGCCGCTCAGCCGGCTCGGCTGGCTTCGAGCCCGAGCAGCCGGACGGCGTTGTCCTTGAGGATCTTCGGGCGGACCTCGGGCTTGATCGGCAGCGCATCGAAGTCGGCCAGCCAGCGGTCGGGGGTGATCAGCGGGTAGTCGGAGCCGAACAGGACCTTGTCCTGCAGCAGGGTGTTGGCGTACTGGACGAGTTGCGGCGGGAAGTACTTGGGTGACCAGCCGGACAGGTCGATGTGGACCAGCGGCTTGTGCGTGGCCACCGCGAGGGCCTCGTCCTGCCAGGGGAAAGACGGATGGGCCAGCACGATAGGAAGGCCGGGGAAGTCCGCGGCCACGTCATCGAGCAGCAGCGGGTTGGAGTACTTCAGCCTGATGCCGCCGCCGCCGGGTGTTCCGGCGCCGATACCGGTCTGCCCGGTGTGGAACACCGCGGGCACGCCGAGCTCCTCGATCGCCTCGTACAGCGGGTAGGCGCCGCGGTCGTTGGGATAGAACGCCTGGACGCTGGGATGGAACTTGAAGCCGCGCACCCCGAACTCGGTTACCAGCCGGCGGACCTGGCGCACGCCGGCCCGGCCCCGGGCCGGGTCGACGCTGGCGAACGGGATCATGACGTCCGGGTTGTCCGCGGCGGCCTTGGCCACCTCCTCGTTGGGCACGCCGGGCACGCCGGTGGCCGCCTCGGCGTCCACCGAGAACACCACGCAGGCCATGCGCCGGTCCCGGTAGTACGCGGCGATCTCGGGCAGGGTCGGCGGCCTGCGATCCGCCTTGAACAGCGCCCGGGAGGCATCGAGCAGTTCCGGGCTCAGCGCGTCCTGGCCGGCGGCGGACACCTCGGCGTGCGTGTGCACGTCGATCGCGACGAGGTCGCCAACGTTCACTCTCGCGTCCTCCGAGCCTTTCGTAATCCAGTTATTGTCATTACGCCCTTGCCCCCGCGAAATCCGGGCCGCCATGGCGCGGAACCTGAATTCAACACCTTAGCGCGCGAATCCTGGCCTGCGCCGGATGCCTCCGGGCGCCGGATCCTGGACCGGGCGCGGTGGGCCCGGTGAGCGCGCCCGGCCCGGCGATCGCGGGCCTGTACTGGACGCTGGCCGGGCCGGTCGAGCTGGGCCCGGGCGGGCGCGAGTGGAGCCGGTTCGACTTCCGCGACCGCTGCGGGGAGGCGGCCGGCGCGGGCTTCAGCGGGATCGGCCTGTGGCACGCCGACCTGGAGCACGTGCTGGTTAGCCGGAGCCTGGGCGAGATGAAGCGGATCCTCGACGACAACGGCCTGGCGTGCACCGAGCTTGAGTTTCTCTGCGACTGGTTCGTGGAATCCGGCGATGAACGCCGACGGGCCTCGGACGCGCGGCGCGCGCTGCTGCTGCGGGCGGCCGCCGCGCTCGGGGCGCACCACATCAAGGTCGGGAACCTATTCGGAACGCCGAGCCCGATCGGCCGGATTGCCGATGAATTCGCCCTGCTCTGCGCCGAGGTCGCCGGGGAGACGACGGCGAAGGTCGTCTACGAATTCATGCCCTTCGACGGCAATGTGAACAGCCTGGATAAAGCACTGGCCGTGGTCGAGGGCGCCGCGGCCGAAAACGGCGGGCTCGCCATCGATACCTGGCACATGGGCAAGCTCGGAATCCCGCCGGACGACCTCGGCCGGATTCCGCCGCGGTACCTGTCGTGGATAGAGCTGAGCGACGGGCTGGCCGCGACGATGCCGGACCTGTCCGACGAGTGCCTGAACCACCGCAGCCTCCCGGGCGAGGGCGAGCTCGGCGTTGACCGCTACGTGGCGGCCGGCCAGGCGCGCGGCTACGCGGGGCCGTGGGGGGTCGAGGTCCTGTCCGCGGAGCTTCGGAAGCTGCCCATGCGGGAGATGTACCGGCGGGCCTACCGGGCCACCGCCGCCCAGTTCAAGCCGGCGCCCGGCCGGGCGCGGCCGTAATCACGCAGTCAAATCACGCAGTCAACGGAAGGAGCCGACGTGGCTGGTACCGAAGAGCCGGCCGGCCTCGACGCGGACCGGCTCATCTGGATCTTCACCCAGATGAGCCGGATCAGGGAGTTCGAGGAGCGGGTCAAGGCGACGTTCACCGAGCATCCGGGCGTGATCCGGGGGCACACCCACCTGGCCGACGGGGCGGAGGCGTCGATCGTCGGGTCGCTGGCCGCGCTCGGCCCGCGTGACCAGGTGATGGCCACCTACCGTTGCCACGGCTACCCGCTGGTGCTCGGCACGCCCGCCGCCGCGATGATGGCCGAGATCTACGGCCGGGCCACCGGCCTGTGCGGTGGCTACGGCGGGTCGATGCACCTCACCGACCCCGGGCGCGGGTTCCTCGGCACCTCGGGCATCGTCGGCCAGGGCATCCCCCAGGCCACCGGCGCCGCGTACGCGGCGCAGATCCGGGGCGAGGGACAGGTGGTGGCGTGCTTCTTCGGCGACGGCGCCGCCAAGCAGGGCGCGTTCCACGAATCGCTGAACGTCGCGTCGCTGTGGAAGCTGCCGATCGTGTACGTGCTGGAGAACAACGGCTACAACGTGGTGACCCGGGCCGAGCAGGAGGACGCGAACGCCGCCGCCGGCGAGCCGCTGGCGGTCAAGGCCCGCGCGTACAGCATGCCCGGGGTGACCGTGGACGGCGGCGATCCGGTGGCGGTGTACGGCGAGGTCGCGGCGGCCGTGGCCCGGGCCAGGGCGGGCCGGGGCCCGACGCTGGTGGAATCCACGATCTACCGGCTGAGCGCGCACGGCAACATCATCGCCCCGCCCGGCGTGCCGCTGCACTTCCCCGAGCACGAGGCGGTGGAGGTGTTCGGCGCGGTCGAGGAGTACGAGGCGGCCAAGCGCGGCGATCCCGTGCCGCGGATGCGCGCGACCCTCGTGGGGAACGGGACGCTCAGCCCCGCGGCGGCCGACCAGATCGCCGAGTCTGCGCGCGCGGAGATGGCGGAGGCGGTGCAGTTCGGCCTGCAGAGCCCGTTCCCCCGCCCCGACGCCGCCGTCAACTTCGTCTATGCCTAAGGAGACCCGGTCATGGCACGGGAACTTCCCTACATCGGCGCGATCAATGAGGCGCTGCGCCTGGAGATGGCGCGCGACGAGAGCGTCCTCTACTTCGGGCAGAACATCGCGACCACCGAGGCCGACCCGTTCCTGAGCGAGTTCGGGCGGGACCGGGTGCGCACGACGCCGATCTCGGAGACCGCCGAGATCGGGATGGCGGTCGGCGCCGCGCTGGCCGGGTACCGGCCGGTGGTCGAGCTGTACATGGCCGAGTTCATGCTCGTGGCCATGGATCAGGTGGTCAACGAGGCACCCCGGCTGCGCTACATGACCGGTGGCCAGGTGACGGTCCCGCTGGTGCTGAAGGCCGGCTACGGGTTCACGGCCGGCTGGGCCGGCCAGCACACCGGGTCGATCTACGGCATGTTCATGGGCGTGCCCGGGCTGAAGGTCGCGCTGCCGGCCACGGCCGCCGACGCCAAGGGGCTCCTCGCGACCGCGATCCGCGACGACAACCCGGTCTGCTTCTTCCACCACTACCTGCTGACGCTGGAACCGGGCGAGGTGCCGGAAGGCGAGTACCTGGTCCCGTTCGGCCAGGCCGCGGTGCGGCGCGCGGGCGGAGACGTGACGATCGTGGCCACGGGCGCGATGGTCGGGCGTGCGCTCGCGGCCGCCGAGCGGCTGGCCGGCGAGGGCATCGAGGCGGAGGTTATCGACCCGCGGACGATCGCGCCGCTGGACATGGCCACGATCCTGGAGTCGGTGGCCAAGACCGGCCGCCTGGTGCTCGTCGACCAGGCGACCCGGCACGGCTCGGCGTCGGCGGTCATCGCGGCCGAGGTCGCCGAGGCCGGTTTCGGGTCGCTGCGCGCCCCGATCCGGCAGGTGACCGCGCTGGACGCGACGATCCCCTACAGCAAGCCGATGGAGGACTACGTGCTGCCCGACGAGGACAAGATCGTCACCGCGGTCCGCGGCGTCCTCGGCGTCGCAGCGACCGGCGGCCGGGCAGCAACAGCACCGGGATGATGACGGCGGCCGCGATCGAGGGCGCGAGCCCGGCGGTGAACCCCGGCGGCTGGTAGGTCCAGGTCACGACGCCTGCCCCGGGCGGCACGTCGACGGCCTGGACCAGTCCGGCCCGCTGGACGGGCAGCGTGACGGTCGGGCCGTCCCGCGGCTGCCAGGTGGCGCTCCAGCCCGGGATCGCGGCCACCGCGCGAACCAGGCGGACACCGTGCGGTGAGCGGACCTGCGCGGCGGTCGGCTCGTCCGCCGGGCCGCTCCGCGCCGTCACCGACGCGCCGGACGCCGAGCGACCGGGCAGCGCCTCGAGGACAAGCGGGGCGCGGGCGAGGCGGTCGACGAAGACCGCGAACGGGCCGTCCTGGCTCGCGAACGTCCATCGCGGCGGCACGAGCGCGTCCTGCAGCTGGCCGTCGGCCACGAACACGGCTCCGTGCGGCCCGGTCATGGACGGCGGCCCGAGACGGACTCGCTCGCCGCCCGCCCGGGCGATGACCGCGACGCCGGTCACGGAGCGCGGCAGGCGGACCTCTAGCAGCGACCGGCCCGCCGCCCGGGCCCGGAGCCAGCGGGTCTTGCCGCCCGTGGTCAGCAGGCCGATCCGGATCCGGGACGCGTCGCGGGCGGCATGGCGGTCAGGCAGCCCGAGCTTCGAGACGTCGATCGAGGTGCCGAAGTACCAGGTGGTCTGATGACCTCCGGCGATGTCCCGCTGGCCCGACTGCGACGACCCGGCGGACGGGCCGACGCCCGCGGTGGCCGTGATCAGGTACCCGGGCACGGTGAGCAGGACCGAGGTGGCGAGCTGATCGAGGGCCCCGTGCCCGACGGCCTGCGGGCTGAGCACGTCCTGCCCCTCGCCGGTGGCCTGGTGGGAGCCGGTCACCGTGGCGTAGCGGCCGTCGACGATCGACGAGTAGCCCTGGACCGACGGCGTGGAGCTGATCGCGTTGAGATCGGGTGAGCCGAGCGCCGGCAGCTGGCGGGCATCGATCTGGTTGGGATCGTAGATCGCGAAACGGCCCGGGTAGCCCAGGTCGGACACCGGGCGCGCGGCTGTCGCCCGCCCGGACGTCCGCTCCCCGGACAGGATCCGGCTGGCCTCGGCGGCTCTGGGACCGGATGCGGGCGTGGTGCGGCCGAGCCCGGCATCGACCGCGACCACGCCGAGAACGGTGAACACGACGAGGTCGGTGACAAAGAAGCCGGCCAGCCAGCGGGCCCGCAGCCGCGGCCCCAGGCGCCGCCCGAAGATCACGAACGCGATGGCCCCGGCGCCCAGCACCGCGTACGGGAGGAGCCACGGCTTGAGCTGGCCGTCCACGGCCGCGGCGGTCACGCCCGTTCCAAGCCAGCGCAGCAGGCCCGCGCCCCAGAACAGGCCGATCGCGACCACCGCGATCACCGCGAGCGGCGGCAGGACGCCGAGGACGGTCTCCGGGTCGATCCGGCGCCAGCCGCGGGCCCGCAGGAACCGCTGCGCCCGCTGGCCGAGCGGCTGGTCGGCCCAGTGGCCGAGCAGGACGGCCAGGGCCAGGTCGGTTATCAGGATGTTGCGGCTCTGCAGCCGTTGCCCGTCGTACAAGGGCAGGTGGACCAGCAGGTGCCCGACCGGGGTGTGGCCGCCGAGCGCCAGCACCACGCCCACCAGCGCGATGACGTGCCACACGATCCACTCGGGCGGTTTGGGCCGCAGCCGGAACCGGCCGAGCAGCACGGCCGCGGCGACCAGCGGCAGGACGCCGACGTAGCTCGTCACCTCGGCCAGGTTGTAGCTGGCGAAGAAACTCGGCTGGCCGAGCGAGCCCGAGCCGCCGAGCAGGTCCGGCACCAGCATCAGCAGCAGCCACCGGTTCGGCAGCGAGCCCGAGTTGAACAGGGCCGCGGCGCTCGTCGCGCGCTGCGACGTCGCGACCGCGGCCAGGCCGGGCAGCCACTGAACCGCGCCGAGGCAGATGCCGAGCGCCACCCCGGCCGCCACACTGAGCGCCGCCGGACCGCACCAGCGGCCAAGGCGCGCGATCCGCCACGCCGCATAGATCACGACGACCACAACGGCGTTGGCGATGGCGCGCGGCTCGCCCGCGAGGATCGTGAGGCCGACCGCCGCGCCGAGGGCCGCGATCCACCGGAGCCGGGACGCGGTGGTCCGGGGCGCGGTGAGCCGCAGCACGGCCAGAAGCTGTACCGGCACCCAGCTCATGCCGGCGAT
>Ga0335074_10004128_pt1 | contig 19980 bp, 15 predicted proteins | sample Lox_Sample_23_FD_206715 | JGI IMG/M metagenome (GOLD analysis project Ga0335074, IMG submission 206715) | Soil microbial communities from Loxahatchee National Wildlife Refuge, Florida, United States - Lox_Sample_2.3 | ecosystem: Environmental > Terrestrial > Soil > Wetlands | place: USA... | reverse complement strand
CCAGTGTCGCCGCCACGCGCTCGTCGTCGAGACTGTAGTATCGATATTTGCCCTGGGCCCTCACCTTGACGAGCGCGAGCTCCTTGAGCCGAGCGAGGTGCACGCTCGCGGTGGATGCGCTCACCTCCGCGATGACGGCGAGTTCGGTGCTGGTTCGCGCGCGCCCGTCCATCAAGTCGTACAGCATGAGCGCGCGGGCCGGTTCCGCGATTGCAGCGGCAACGCGTGCCACCGCAATCTCGGCACGTTCGGCACTCATTGTTTGATCGTAGACGAAGTGACGGCGCAGCCGCAAGCCGAGAATGGCGCGCATGGAACCCGGCGACCCGATCGAGGCGGTCACGCACCGCGACCCCTATCCCTACTACGCCCGCCTGCTCGAGGAGGGCGCGCTGCGCTTCGATGAGCGGCTGCGCTCCTGGGTGGCGGCGGGTGCCGGCGCGGTGTCGGAAGCTTTGACGAGCGCGGCCTGCCGAGCCCGCCCGCCGGCCGAGCCGGTCCCGCCGGCATTGGAGGGCCTGCCGGCCGGTGAGATCTTTGCGCTTCTGGTGCGAATGGCCGATGGGCGCCGGCATGATGCGCCGAAGCTTGCGCTGGAGCGCGCACTGGCCTCGGTTCCAGGGAATGAGTCGACTGCCATGGCTCGTGAGGCTGCGCGCCGGGCGCTGCCGATCGGCCTGGATCCGCATGCGCTCACCGCGTGGATGCTCGACACGCCGGCCGCGGTGATCGCCGAGCTGCTCGGACTTTCCCCCGAGGAGCGTCGCGCCATCCTCGATTGGACCGGCGAGTTCGTGGCTTGCCTCTCGCCCCTCAGCACGCCGCGGCAGCTGTCGGCGGCGCACGCAGCGGCATCGCGCTTGCGCTCCCGGGTGCGGTCCGTGCTCGACGCCATCACGCCGCAATCCTCGGGTCTCGTCGCTCGAGTCCGCAATCACGCGCGCAGCGTCGGCTGGGACGACGACGTCTCCATCACGGCGAATCTCGTCGGGCTGCTTTCCCAGTCCTACGAGGCCACCGCGGGGCTGATCGGCAATTCGATCGTTGCGCTGGCGAGCCGGCCGGGACTCCTCGGCGAGGTCCGTGCGCGTGTGGACGGCTGGCAGCAGCTGGTTCACGAGACCAGCCGCCACGACTCTCCGGTGCAGAACACGCGCCGTTTCGTGGCGCAGTCGACGGCCATCGCGGGAGTCGAGCTCGCTCCGGGCGCCGCGGTGCTGCTGGTGCTGGCGGCTGCGAACCGCGATCCGCGGGCAAATCCGGATCCGCACGCGTTCCGGCTCGAGCGCCCGGAGCGATGCGTATTCAGCTTCAGCCAGGGAGGCCATGCCTGCCCGGGCCAGGCGCTGGCTCGGCATATCGCGGCCGCCGCGCTCGCGGTGCTGTTCGAGACGGTTCCGGCCGGCGCGCTGGCGCGGCTCGATTGGACGTGGAGGCCGTCGACGAACTGCCGCGTGCCCACCTTCGGCCTACGCGCGCCGCAGGGCGAGGGCGGCGAACACGGCGAAGTCTAGCGCCCCGGAGCGCTCAGATCGGCGATCCTGTCCATCGCCGCGGGCGTGTAGCGATTGTGGCACTCACAATCGACCACCGTTCCGTGCTCGGCGCTGGTCGAGATGGACAACCGTCCGCCGATGGCGGCGGCCCGATCCCGCATGGTCTGCATGCCCATGCCGCGCGCGCCCGGCCGCTGCCGCCCGAATCCGCGGCCGTCGTCGCTGATGCGTAAGCTGACCTTGATGCGATCGATACACAGGCGAATTCGCACCAGCTGCGCACCGGAGTGCTTCAATGCGTTGTTGAGCGCCTCCTGCGCAATGCGATACAGCTGATTGTTGACCTCTTGCGAGAGCAGGGAGACTGCCGAGGTATCTTCGGAGAACAGCACCTTCGGGCCAGCGGGCCCACCCGCGCTCCCCGACGCGAGCCTGCGCAACGCCTCGAGCAGGCTGTTCTGGTGCTCTTGCAACGGGGCGAGCCCTTGCGCCAGGAGTCTGCACGTGGTCACGCTGCGGCTTGCCAGCTCCGCGAGCTGCCGCAAGTCGTGTGCCAGCTCGGCATCGCGCGCCGCGTGCGCTGCCGCCAATCCGCACGCCAGCAGGGAAAGACCCGACAACTCTTGCCCGAGGCCATCGTGTATCTCGCTGGCAATGCGCCGTTGTTCCCGGGTCGTCGCCTCCTGAAGCGCCGTCTCGAGGCGGCGGCGCTCCGTGATGTCGATCCCGATGCTCCATTCCGACCAGCCGGGAACCTTCAGGCGCGCCCCCACGTTGAACCACTCGACGGTCTTGCGCGTGCCGTCCTTGGCGGTGAGCTCCCACACGCTGCTGTAGTCCTCGTCGCGACGCTGCGCGGCCTGGTCCAGCATGAATGTGCGGTACTCGACGTCGGGATAGAGCGTATCGAAAGCCCGCGGGTTGCCGATCATCTCCGCTGCACGGTAGCCGCTCACCCGTTCGCATTCGGCATTCCACACCACGATGCGGCCGTCGTTGTCGAACGCATCCATCAGGACCGGCATGCCCTGCAGAATGCCGTGTGCCCAATGCGCGTTGACCTCCGGGCCTGGTCCGAGGCCGGCCGCCAATCCTTTATCCATAGCTGGGATGATCCGTCTTGAAGATAAGCGCCTTCCAGGCCGTCGCCCGCTCAGCTCACGCTGTTGAACTGGGTAACGTGGTAGTAGCCGTTTGCGCCCAGCTCGGCGGGAATGGTCCTCTTCAGTTCTTCCAGCAGATTGGTGAAGATCTGCGTCGGCGTCATGGCCTCATCGTCGATCTCGTAGACGCCCTGATAGTCGCCCACGCGCGCGGGCTGGGAACCGCCGGCAGGGTCGTAGTAGTACAGGTCCGCAGTGTAGAAATAATAGCGCATCCGCACTAGTCTCCAGCGACAGGCTGCCCGGGTCAAATTCCAGGGCCGCCGAGGAACTGCGTCAATGTCGACCCCGAGCGTACACTATGGCGCAGAATCGTGACGACTTCCGCAGCCAGATGAGCACTCGAGAACTCGACGCGCGGGCACAAGCGCTGATCCGCGAGGGCTTCGTGCTGCACGGCCAATCGCGGCTGCAGGCGGCACGTGCCTGTTACGAGCAGGCGCTGCAGGCGCAGCCGGACAATGCACGTGCGTGGTATCTTTTGGGCATCCTCGCCCTGCAAACCCGCGAGCCCGCTCGAGCGCTCGAGTGCTTCGCAAAGTCTCTGGAGCTCGACCCGCGGGATGCGGCCTCGCATGGCGGCATGGCGCGAGCGCAGCTGCAGCTCGGCCGCTACGAGTCCGCCCTCGCCGCGTGCGATCAGGCCATCGGGCTCGTTGCCGGCAATGCGGAGTTCCACATCAGCCGAGGCAATGCGCTCTACCAACTGGGGCGCCATGTGGAGGCTCTCGCGAGCTACGATGCATCGATCGCCTTGAGCCCGGAATCGGCGCCAGGGCACCGCAATCGCGCGACCACACTTTGTACCTTGCATCGATGGGAGGAGGCCATCGCGAGCTACGACCGAGCGATCGCCATCGATCCGCGCAATGCGCGCACCCATAACCACCGCGGCAACGCCCTCTACGACATGGGAGAATTCGAGGCGGCGCTCGCCAGCTATGGCGCGGCGATCGCTCTCGACCCCGGCTGCGCGGATGCCCACGGCAACCAGGGCAATGCGCTGCTCGCGCTCGAGCAGTTCGCGCCGGCACTGGCGAGCTATGATCGGGCGATCGCGCTGCAACCCGACCACGCCGAAGCGCACAACAATCGAGGCACCGCACTGCATCGGTTGGGTCGCATCGAGGCCGCCCTATCGAGCTTCGAACGGGCACTGGCGCTTTGCTCGAACGCGGCGCAGATCCACTTCAACCGTGCTCAGATGCTCGATGAGCTGCGACAGTACGCGGCCGCCGCCGAGAGCTACGATCGGGCCCTGGCACTCGATCCCATGTTCAAGGATGCCCTCGGTCACCGCCTGCTCGCGCGCATGCAGATCTGCGAATGGCGCGGCTTCGAGGCGGATCTGACCGAGCTGGCCGCCCGCATCGGCCGCGGTGAGCCGGCCGCAACCCCGTTCTGTGTCCTCGCCTTGACGGGTTCGCCGCCTTTGCAGCAGCGGGCCGCACAGATCTACATGCGCGAGCCGCCGCCGGCTCCTCGGCTGCCGGAGATTTCCCCGCGGCGCGGCGCCGGCAGGATCCGGCTCGGATACTTCTCCGCCGACTTCTGCAACCACCCGGTGTCGTATCTGACGGCCGGATTGTACGAATCGCACGATCGGTCCAGATTCGAGCTGACCGCGTTCTCGCTGGGGCCGAATACGGGGGACTCGATGCGCCGCCGGCTGGAAGGCGCCTTCGATCGGTTCATCGACCTGCACGGAAGATCGGCGCTGGAGGTTGCGACGCTTGCGCGGCGGCTGCAAGTGGACATCGCGGTCGACCTCACGGGCCTGACCCGGGGGGGCAAGCCTAAGATATTCTCGCTGCGCGCCGCGCCGGTTCAGGTGAGCTACATCGGCTACCTCGGCACGATGGGTGCGCCGTGCATGGACTACTTGATTGCCGACGCGACCACCGTGCCGTCGAGCCAGCGCAGCCATTATTCGGAGAAGCTCGTGTATCTCCCGAGCTATCAGGCGAACGATCCGCGGCGAGCCGTCGCTGGCCGCACGCTCGCTCGGCACGAGCTGGGTCTGCCCTGCGCGGGCTTCGTTTTCTGCTGCTTCAATGCGAGCTACAAGATCACCCCGCCGATCTTCGATGCATGGATGCGCATACTCGACAGAGCCCCGGACGCCGTGCTGCATCTTCTTGCGGAGACCGAGACCGCGGCGGAGAACTTGAGACGCGAGGCGCTCGCGCGCGGAGTCGATGCGAGACGGCTGGTGTTTGGCGCCAAGATGGCCGCCTCGGAGCACCTGGCGCGCCTCGCGGCGGCGGACCTGTTCCTCGATACGCTGCCGTACAACGCGGGCGCGACTGCGAGCGATGCCCTGTGGGCGGGACTGCCGCTTCTCACCTGCATGGGCGAGACATTCGCGGGCCGGATGGCGGCAAGCTTACTGCAGGCCGCTCGGCTGCCGGAGCTCATCACCTCGACCCTCGCCGACTACGAGGAGCTGGCGGTTGCGCTGGCGCGCGATCCGCAACGCATGGCGCAGATCAGGCGCAAGCTCGCGCAGCATCGGCTCACGACGCCGCTGTTCGATACGCGCGTGCACACCCGAAGCCTGGAGGCCGCTTACACGCGGATGCAGGCACGCCAGGACGCGGGGCTGGCGCCCGCGGACCTGTACATCGAAGCGCCCGACCCGGCGCGAGCCGGCCCGGGTCCGCCGCCGACATGAGCCCTGTGCGCCAGGAGCTATCGGCCCGAGCCGGACAATACCGTCACGACGCGGCGCTCGCCGGGACCCACATACGTATCCTCTCGATAGACGGCCGCCTCGTTCACATGTATCTCGACCTTGTGGGCACCCGGGGGGACGTCCAGGATTTGCGATTGATCGTTATGCGCGGCGACCTGCCCGGTTTGCACGCCGTCCACATAGATCGTCGAGCCCGCGGGGGCGCCGGTGACGACCAGCTCACTGGATTGCGCCGAGGGGCGCGGCCTGTGGGAGCCGAACCAGCTGCAGGCGGATAAGCAGGCGAGCGTGATCAGTACGACGGCTCTCACTCGGGATGCCCTTGCAAAAAACCAGCCTATCACGCGCTGCCCGGCTCAACCACTCGACCCGCTCCCGGGGCTCGAGGAAGATTGCGCGGTGTCCTGGGTTTGCGGCGCACCGCCGGTGTGCACCGCGGCCGGAACCGCCTGCCGATTGCCGCCGCGGTCGCCAGGGTGGGGTGCCGTCGATGCGACCCCGACCGCGATTCCACTGATGGCCAGGATCAGCATCCCCAAGATGTATGCGAAGACATCAGATTCCCGGTGATCCGCCATATGTTTTCATTGTCATACGGCGAGGCGGCATCCGCGGCGAACATGATCACACATTTTTCCAAAGATTCGGCCGCAGGGTAGACTTGCACGCTTTGCCTGGATGATGCCGTGAGCCGACCCGACCGTGCAGTACCCGTGCGCCGCCCCCTCGACCTGCGTGCCGTGGCGCTGGTGCTCGTGCTGTGCATGATCTGGGGGATACAGCAGGTCGTGCTGAAGGCGGTCGCGTCCCATGCGGCGCCTGTCATGCAGCTGACGATCCGCTTCGCGGGGGCGTCCCTGCTGTTCGGAATGTGGGTGCTGATTCGCGAGGGGCGCTCTGCGTTCAACGATGGCACGTTGCCGAGCGGCGTGTTGCTGGGGTTGCTGTTTTCGCTCGAATTCGTCTTCGTGGGCCAGTCGCTTCGACACACCACTGCGGCGCATTCGATCGTTTTTCTGTACACGGCGCCGATCTTCACGGCGCTCGGACTGCAATTCCTGCCCGAGGAGCGGTTGAGCAGGCTGCAGTGGGTCGGCATCTGCCTGGCATTCGCCGGGATCGTGGTGGCGTTCCTCGGGTTCGGCGGTCGGCCCACCACGGGCCTTCTGACGGGCGATCTGCTTGCCCTGCTCGGGGGTATGAGCTGGGGGCTCAGCAACGTGGTGTTACGCCGCGGCCGCGTGGGCGGCGCGATGACCGCGAAGACCGTCTTCTATCAAGTGGCGACCGCAACGATCTTGCTGGGCGCTTTCTCCCTGGCCACCGACCAGTCCCAAGTGGAGCTCTCGCAGGTCACCGTCTGGGCACTGCTGTTCCAGACACTGGTGATCGCCATCTCCAGCTACCTGGTTTGGTTCTGGCTGCTGCGTCGGTATTTGACCTCGCGTCTCATGCTGCTGTCGCTGCTGACCCCGCTGTTCGGCGTATTGCTCGGCGCCGCCTTGCTGGGAGATCCGATCAGCCTGCGGTTCGGGCTCGGCGGCTCGTTGGTGCTCGCGGGAATTCTGGTCGTCAATCTGCAGCGCATCCTCGGCGGCTGATGACGGCGGCTCACCGGAGGTATGTTGCATGCGTGTCGGCTCTGCGAGATTCCTGTTGCTTGCGGTCTCGAGCGTCGCGCTCGTCGCGCTCGCCGGCGGCGGTCGTTACGTCATCCGCAAGGAGTTCGTTCTGGGAGGGGAGGGGGGCTGGGACTACCTGGCCGTCGATTCGCGCGCGCACCGGCTCTTCATCTCTCGCGCCGATCGGGTCCTCATCGTCGATACACGCCGCGGCTCGCTGATCGGAACGATTCCCGACACGCAGGGCGTGCACGGCTTCGCCCTCGTTCCGCAGCTCGGAAAAGGCTTCACCAGCAACGGCCGCGCGAACACGGTGACGGTGTTCGATCTCCAGTCGCTGAAGCCCACCGGCACGATCGACGTCCGAGGCCAGAATCCGGACGCCATCCTGTACGATGCCGCGAGCAAGCGCCTGTTCACCTTCAATGGCCGCAGTCGGGACATCAGTGTGATCGACCCGCTCGAGGGCGTGGTTCTGGCGACCCTGCCGGCCGGCGGGAAGCCCGAGTTCGCGGCCGCCGACGGTGCGGGCCGCGTATATTTCAATATCGAGGACACATCGCAGATAGGCGTGATCGATACGGCGACCGAGCAGCGAATTGCCGCCTGGCCGCTGCCCGATTGCGAGGCGCCGACCGGGCTGGCGCTCGATGTGGCGCACCGGCGGCTCTTCTCGACGTGCGGCAACGGCGTGCTCGCCGTCACCGACGCCGGCTCCGGCAAGCACGTTGCCGCGGTGCCCATCGGCAAGGGTCCGGACGCGGCGGTCTTCGACCGCGAGCGAGGCTTGATCTTCAGCTCGAACGGGCTCGACGGAACGCTGACGGTGATCCATGAGGACGATCCCGATCACTACACGGTCGTCGACACGGCGGCGACGCAGAGGAGCGCGCGCACCATGGCGCTCGATGCCGGGACGCACGAGATCTACCTGGTCGCCGCGCAATTCGCCGCGGCGACGGCGCCGGCCGCGGAGCAGCCTCATCGGCGGCCGGCCGTGCTGGCGGGAACTTTCAAGGTACTGGTCATCGGCAACTAGGCCGCGCTTGCTTGCCAGACACCGCTCGCTTGCGTAGAACGGCGTGCAAGACTGCGGCGGCGCCTCTGCTGTGCGTGGGCACGCTCCTCGCCGCAGGGGCCGCGCGCGCGCAGGCCGGTCCGCCGTTCCTGACCAACGACCCCGGCACGCCGGGAAGCACCAACTGGGAAATCAACGTCGGGTCGATGCAAACCATTGCCCGCGGCGCATCGTCCTATCAGACGCCGCAACTGGACTTGAATTTTGGCGTCGGTGATCGGGTCCAGCTGACCTACGAGGTGCCCTACGTCCTGCAAGCGAGCGCCGGCCAGCCGCTTCGCGGCGGCTGGGGCAACGGCTATCCCGGCGTGAAGTGGCGCTTCCTCGATCAGGGCGAGGATGGCTGGCAGATGTCGACGTTTCCGCAGATGGAGACGGCCGGATCGGAGCTCGCGCGGCAGAAGGGAATTGCGGCGCCCGGACCGCGCTATCTGCTGCCGCTGGAAGTGAGCCGCAAGCTCGGCTCCCTCGATCTGGACTTCGAGGCAGGCTACTACGTCGCGGGACATGGACCGAGGGAGCGCATATTCGGATTGGTGGCCGGGCGCCCGGTGACGCAGCGCCTGGAGCTCGATGCGGAGATCTACGATGATCGTGCCTACGATGCGGGTCCGCACTCCACGACGCTGGATCTCGGCGGCCGCTACCGGCTGCACCGCGGCATCATCGCGCTTTTCATGGCGGGCCGAAGCATCGACGGATTTGGCGCGGGTCAGCCGCAGTTCCTCGGTTATGTGGGGGTCCAGGTGCTGCTGAGCAATTACGGGCGCAGGCTGACCGAGGAGCCGTGACGGCCGATTCGCCGCGCCCGGCCGCGCGGCTGCCTGCGCGCCGCGGGCTCGTCCCGTCAGAAGTCGTAGGCCGCGCCGGCGTAGCCTGCGATATTCAACGCCGGCTCGATTTGGCCGCCCGACAGAAACACTCTCGAGTAGTAAGTTCGATTCGTCAGATTGGAGACCCCGCCCAGCAGGCGCCAGCGGCCGGCGATGGTATAGTCGAACGCCAGGTCCAGCACCGTATAGCTCGGAATGTGCGCCGGTGTCGTTGCCAGAGGCAGGTCGGTATCCTGGAAGAACTGGCGACCGACCGAGTCCATGATCAGGCTGACCTTGTAGTGACGGCTCTGATACAGGTTCAGGCCGGCCTTCAACACGTAATGCGGCGAATAGGCGGGGATATTCCCGGCCTCGCCCTTGATGCTTTGCGTGAAGTGCGCATCCAGATAGCTGACGTTGGCGAACACGCCGAGGCGCGCGCCGCTGGACCATCGCAGTAAGTCATAGGACCCTTCGCCTTCGATGCCTCGGTTGCGGGTACTCCCGGTATTGACGTCGATGGTCTCGACCGGGGAGATGGCCTCGGATTCGATTCTGTTCTTGACGTTGACCTGGAAGAGGCTGACATCGTAGTAAAGCCCGCTACGGGGCCAGCCATGAACGCCGAGCTCATAGGTCAGGTACTTCGTCGGATCCGGATTGTTGGCCGGACCGAACTTCCCGAACGGGCTGGCAATGTCCAGGTAGCGCAGCGGCCGGAAACCCTGCGAGACGTTGAGATACGTCTCATTGCCGCGGCCGAAATCGTTGCCGATACCGATTCCCAGCAGCGGTGCATTCTTGGTGTAGGTTTCGTTCACCAGGTAAGGATGAGGTGCGATGGTCTCGTCCGTCTGCAGCTCCTCGCGGTCCCATCGGCCGGAGGTGACCACGTGGAAGCGTCCCGGCAAGCGCAATACGTTCTCGGCAAAGAGCGCGCCATACTTCGAGTGACGGTCGTCCGCATAGATCATCTTGCCGGTCTCTTGATCCGCCCCGACCAGGGGATTCGAGCTCGTCCATTCATCGTAGGGGCTGTGCGACAGGTAAGCGGTGTAGCCGAAGGTGAGTGCATTGCCTTCACCCCAGCGGTGCAGCCAGCGTCCATCCAGTCCCGTGAAGTGAAAGCGCTGGCCGGCGAGCGTGCTGCCCGTGGCCTCGAATGCGGGCGTGTACGCATCCGATCGAGTCACCAGATCCGAATAACCGCTCCACACCTTCTGCGTGATCAGGTCGTGTCGCGAAAAGTCGTTGCTGTAGGTCAGCACGACGACGTCGCGGTTGGTCCACAAGTGATCGTCGGGTGTCGTGGTCAAGTTCGGATTGGCGGCGAACTGCGCACCGGTCTGGAAGCCCGCCAGGCCGCTGTCGACCGAGTACACGTGCACGGCGGCGTCGATCTTCTGCTGCCCGTCGATCTGATAGGCGAGCTTCGCGTCGCCGCTGTTGAGCGCGTACTGGCCATTCACCCGCTGGCCGTCCGACTGACGTCGCGAATAGTCGGCGAGATAACTCAAGTCGCCGGAGGTGCCTGAGATCGCGTTGAAGCTGGAGAACAGGTCTCGGGTGCCGCCGACCTGTTCGGTAGTGCCGGAGGCCGCGGAATGCGGATCCGGATCGCGCGAGATGAAATTGATCACCGGCTGCACCTCCGGTCCGTAGAGCAGGCCCGAGCCGCCGCGAATCATCTGCACCGAGCTGATTGTCTGTGGAACGGGGATGTAGTACGTGGTGGGGTACCCGATCCAGTCGAGCTCCAACGGGACACCGTCCTGCATGAGCAGGATGTACTCGCTCTCCTGAGGATTGCCGATTCCACGGTAGGAGACATTGAGCTCGGTCGGATTCTGCTGCTCGGCGATGACGATGCCGGGCATTCGGTCGAAAAGCTCTCGCTGGTTGTTGTCGATGATGGTCGGGATGTCCTCGAGGTTCACCACCGTGGTTTTCTTCGTGACCGTGATGGTCGCTCCATTCACCTCGGGCAAGGAGTGTTCATAGCGCGTTGCAGCGTTGTAGCGGGCGCCCTTCACGAGGACCTCGGGCAAGCCCTGCTTCTGACCCTTCTTTTTCTGGGGCTTGCCCTGCGACGTCGCCGCTGTCTGCGAGCCGCCTTGATTCGGCGCCGCCTGGGCCGCGCTCCCGGCGGTGCCGGTGATCCCGTCGGTATCCTCCCCCGCCGGGCGGTCGTCAGCTCGAGCAAGGCCCAGGCCGGAGAATGCCAGCAGGCACAGACACGCTGCCCGCGAGAGGCTGCTATTCACTCGGATGCTCCCTCCGCCGATGATTGCGGCAGTCTATATCCGCAATGCCTTACTACCAGCGATAGTAAACAAGGCTCGGACGGGACCGACCGTCTGCGAGGGATTGGGGCCGGGAGTGGTGTGGCGACGACAGCAGCGGCGCTGCGCCCGCGGCTTCAGCGCGGGATCAACGCATCCATGTCGGCCTGCATGCGCTGCTTGTATTCATCGGACCAGTGAGCGCCCGGTTTCAGTTTCGCTTTCTTGTGGGGCTGCGGTTGTGACGGCTCGGGCTGCGGACTGGACTGCGTCTTGGCGGGCTCCGCAGGCCTGCGTGGCGCCACCTTGAGCTTGAGTGTGGCCCGCGGCGGGGATGGATTTGATGGCGAGTTCGAATCGTTCATGTGGTGTGTGCGGATCGGTTGCGAAATTCGACGATCGATATCCGGTCCTGCGCGCGAATTCTAACCGATCGTGCGGCGTACATAAACATCAGGGTCTGGCGGTCGGGATCGCAATGGATGGCCCGGCCGGTTCACCAGGCCGCGCGCTCTGATCGCCGACGCAGATGGTTTGCGGCGGCTCGGCGTTCTGCAGCGGCGCACCAGAATTCCAGCGCGCCACCTGGTAGCAGCTGCCGTTGATCCAGACGATCCAATCGCCGCTCCCGGTGCGCAGTCGATCGACGCTATCGCGCATCTGCCGCGGCACCCAGCCATCCCAGGGCGATGCGCCGACCATGGCGTAGCTCACTTGTTGATCGCGGCGGATCTCGAATGCCTCGACGGCGCGGCGCTTTTCCGCCGCCCAGTTCACGCCAGGTCCGTTGCCCCCGATCTGCGCTGCGGGAGCGGCAAGGCCGGTCGCGTCGAGCGCCGGCGGCGAGATCGAGATCCCCACGTCCGACCACAGGTGCTTGGGGCGAGCGCTATCGGCGCGTACCTTGGGGATCTTGGATGGGGGAATGAACACCAGCATGAGGCCTGGGGAGGCGGAGACCCCGGGCGGCGAGGAGGGCGGCTTCATCAGCAGAGCCGCGATGAGGGTCGCATGCAGTACCAGTACGATGAGCACGGCGACCGACCGGGAAGCTCCCCACTCGCGCGAATCGCCGGTATCGCGCGAATCGCCGGTATCTGCTGTTGCGCGGTCGGCGGCGGGCATGGCTCGTTCGACCTGCTCGGCCCGATCGCGGTTCCCGGCTCGGGGCGCGCGGCCCATCCCCCTCCCGCGGAGCGCCGCTCCTGTGTGACAATGGAAAATTTGGCGCCCACGAAAGTTACCAGGGGATGAAATGAATCGAACGACTCGACTTGCCGGGTTCATCTGCGCGGTCCTGTTCCAGAGCGGCGCGCTCGGCGCAGCTGCTGGCGCGGCGACCACGGTTCTATATCACGCGCAGGTCTTCACGGGCGAATATGACCACCCGTACGCCGAGGCGGTGGCCATCCGCGGCGACCGCATTCTCGCAGTCGGCGAGCTGGCCGACGTCGAGAAGGCCGCCGGGCCGTCCGCGCGCAAGGTCGACCTCGAGGGCAAGTTCCTGATGCCCGGGATGATCGATGGGCATGCGCATCCGATAGCGGGTGGATTGACCCTCATTCAGGCGAACTTCCCCGACACCAAGGATTCCATTCCCGCCCTGACCCGATTCGTGGCGGAGCACGTGCGCAAGAAAGACAGCCGCCTCGGCGACGTGCTGGTGGTGAACGGCATCGACATCGGCTATTGGGCGCATGCGGCCGAGATCGATGCCGCACTCAGCGGCGGTGCATTCGCCGAGCAGCCGATCGTGCTGTTCGGCTCCGACGGACACACCGCCTGGGCGAACCGGGCGGCGCGCACTCGAGCCGGGATCACTGCCCAGTACATCCGAGGATTGCCCGCCGACGAGCGGCACTGCTACGGGGTCGACGGCGCTTCAAATCCCAATGGATTCATGGTCGATCTGTGCAAGATCAAGCTCGACAAGAGCCTCCCGGCTCCGTCGGCGCAGACCATGCTGCGGGCAGGGGAGGCCGCGGTTCATTACATGAACGCGCTCGGCATCACCGGCTGGCTGGACGCTGCCGTGAGCGGCGTGGTCGGCGGTGGCGTTCCCGCGAGCGTGGACGAGCCCGGCTACCTGCCGGTGTACCGCGCGCTTGCAGAGCGCGGCGAACTGACGGCGCACGTGGCGGCCTACCCCGTGGTGCAGCCGGATCTGGGCGATCAGCAGATCGAGGTCGTCGAGGCGTTGCGCGAGAAATTCAAGGGCATCCCGAATCTGACCATTCCAGGCCTCAAGGTGTTCGCCGATGGAGTCGTGGAGATTCCCTCGCAGACCGCGGCGCTCACCAAGCCCTACCTCAACACGGGGCGCTCCGGGCAGCTGCTGTTCACGCCGGCCAAGATGAACGCTCTCGTCAGCGAAGCGGCCAGGCGCGGACTGAACGTGCACATCCATGCCATCGGAGATCTCGCGGTCAAGGCTTCCCTGGACGCGTTCGAGGCTGCTCGCAAGGCCAATCCCCACGCCAAGGTGCCCTTTTCGCTGACGCACGCGCAGTTCGTCGACCCGCAGGACATCCCACGATTCGCGCACCTCGATGTCATCGCCGTCCTGCAGCTCCTGTGGGCGGTGGCCGATCCCAGCACCAACGAGCAGGTGAAGCCGTACGTCGATCCGGCCATCTATCGCTGGATGTATCCTGCGCGCTCGATTCTCGACACCGGGGGCGAGATTGCCGGAGCGAGCGATTGGCCGGTGAGCTCGGCCAATCCGTTCGAGGCCATCTACCAGGCCGAGACCCGTTCCGGGCCGCAGGGCGTGCTCGACCCTGCGCAGCGCATGCCGCGCGAGGCGATGCTGTACGCCTACACGCGCAATTCCGCGCAAGTGCTCGATCAGCTGAACGAGATCGGGTCGATCGCTCCGGGCAAGCGCGCCGATCTCGCATTGATCGACCGCGACGTGCTCACGGTCCCCGCCGAGGAATTGAAGAAGGCCGCCGTCCTGTTCACCATGTGGGGCGGCAAGATCATCTACGGCCACGAGCCCTGACTGACCGCCGGGGGGCATGGCCCCCCCTGGGCGATCGCATGCGCGCAGCGCGCCGTCGCTTCCTCGTGCGCGCTCCCGCGCGTGCGCTCTCTGATCAGTACCGGTAGGTCATCGTCACGCCGTAGGTGCGCGGCGCGTAGCCGCGTCCGAAGTAGTTGGTATCGAAGTTGTAGGGATAGCCGTTGATCGCGCTGGTCGCGAGGTCGCGCGAGACGAAATACGGCGTGTGATAGTCGAGCGCATTTTGCGCATACAGGGACAGGTCCAATCCGCTGAACCGCACCCCCGCTCGCACCGACAGAATGCGTATCTCCGGCAGCCCCGGAAGGGTCGTGTCGCTGTTCGGCGCATTCGCCGGGTCGAGATAGGGTGTCAAGGAGCGCTGCGCGGTCGCGTACTGATAATCGAGACGCAGATAGGGCTTTCGCTCGATCTCGTTGAACGCATATTCGCCGCTGGCCGACAGGTTCCAGGGCGATGCCGGCAGATGATCCCGGTTGGTGACCAGGTTCGTGGTCGCGAGCGCCACCGTACCGTCGAAATACGAGTCGGTGTAGGCGCCATTCAAGCCCAGGGTCAGATCCTCGATCGGACGCCAGTTGACCTCGATGTCGCCGCCCTTGCCGGTCACGCTGCCGAGGTTCGGCGTGAATCCCAGCCCGCAGACCAGGTACACGAATTGCTGGATGTTCTTCCACTGCAGATAATAGATCGAGGCATTCACTTGCAGGCGCTGATCGAGCATGGTTTGCTTGGAGCCGAGCTCGTACTCCCAGAGCGAGTCCGAATTGAACGTGCTGGGCACGGCCGCGCCGAGATTGTTGGTGCACACGGACGGCAGGGCGGCGTTGACGCCGCCGGGCCGAAAGCCCTTGGCCGCGCTCGCGTAGTACAGGCTGTCCTTGGAGGGCTGGTAGTTGAGCACGAAGCGCGGGGTCACCGGCTTCTCGCTGCCGTTGTTGGTGCCGTTGACCACGAGGCCGATGAGCGGGCCGCTTTCGTTCGTGTAGCCGGTGTATTCGACCCTCGAGTAGCGCACGCCCGCCGTGAAATTCAGATAATCGGTGAACTTGTAGTTCACCTCCCCGAAGCCCGCGAGCTGCTTGTCGATGATCCTGAACTGGGGCTGATAGTAGATGATGTTGCCCGGTATCGCCGGCAGGCCCAGATTGGCCGCGTAGCTCGGATCATTGATGAACTCGGTGGTGTTCTCGTTCGCCTTCGAATAGAACACGCCGGCGTTCCAGGTGAACGCCGCCGCCTGGTTGGTGGAGCTCGCACGGATCTCCTGCGTGAAGTTGTCCTGGCGATCCTGGAAGTAGGCCGTCACCGGCTGTCCTGCGTCGTACTGGTTGCCGAAGAACACGGTGTTGAGCCACTGCGTGTAGTCCGAGCTCGAGTGCTGGGCGCGCGAGTAATACGAGGTGTTCGAGACCACGTGCGCGTACGGGTTGTCCCAGCTGACCTTGAGCGCGCCCAGGTACCAGGGATCGGTGCTCGGATCGCGCTGCGCGTTGCCGTTGTTGTAGACGTTATTCGACGGGTCGGAGATGTTGAGCCAGTAGGCGCCGGTATCGTTGATGTGCAGCGTCTGCACGTAGATGGAGGGCATCACGGTCAAGCTGTCCATGGGCTGCCACTTCAAGGCGAGCCGCGCCGTCTGTGTCTCCTCCCAGTTGGCATTCTTCTCGGTGGTGACCAGGTCCGTGGGCGCACCGGAGTACAGGTCGCCGTAATCCGTCGGGGCGAGGGTATAGGGCGGGGCCGTGTAGCTCACGCGGTTGACCCAGCCGCCGCTGCGCTGATCGGAGACGCTGAAGCGAAAGCCGAGCACGTCCTCGATGATGGGACCGCCCACGGCAAGACCGGCCGTGTAGCTCTGGCCGCCTCCGTCGATCTGGCCGAACTCGGCCTTCGCATAGACCTGCCAGTTGGCGAGACTCGGCTCGGGCGTGATGAAGCGGATCGTTCCGCCCTCGGAGCCGGCGCCGAACAGCGTGCCTTGCGGGCCCTTCAGCACCTCGACCCGGTCGAGATCGAACAGGGCGGGATAGGCGTTCACCGTGCCGAACTGCATGTGGCGGGTTTGAATGGGCGTGTCGTCGATATAGATGCCGGTGGTCGACGTGCCGGCGGTCGAATCGATGCCGCGGATCGAGATGTCGGAATCCTCGTCGTTGTAGTTCCCGCTGCTGCTCATGCCGTTGCGGATGAACGTGACGCCCGGCGTGAGCCGCGTCAGGTCGTCGATGTTGCGCAGGCCCTGCTGGTCGAGCTTCTCCTGGCTGAACGCCGTGATGCTCATCGGCACGTCCTCGAGGTTCTGCGCGCGCCGCTGAGCGGTGACGACGATCTGCTCCAGCGCGCCGCTGTCGGCCGGCGCCGCGGGCGTGTCCGCGGTCGCCGCGCCGCCCGCACATAGGCCGATCAGAGCCGCAGCCGCGCCCGCACGCCAGGGTGTCGGTACCGACACCGGCAAAAGATTCGAACCCATACGCATCCCTCTCCCTAAAGCGACACCATTTCCCCGCGAGATGGGACCCACCGATGATCTGACTCTGCGGTCATTTCGAATGTGCGAGCGTACTGATCCCCCGGCAGCTTAATACGTAGCTTGACCACTGTTCAACAAATCTTTACTGTCGATCAAGGGCCGCCCCGGCCGCGGGACGGGGCGCGAGCACCGGAGCGGAAGGGAGAACGAGTGCCTGGAGCGGCTTTGCATCGGCGCACCATCGCGTGCCTCATCCTGGCCGCGTGCGGATGGCACGCACCGGCCCGGGCGGGCGATATCCTGCTGATCCACGGGCATATCCATACCGGCAACCCGCGACAGCCCTGGGCGGCCGCCCTGGCGATAGAAGGTGTCCGCATCGCGGCCGTGGGTTCCGATGCCATGGTTCTCGCGCGGCGCCGCGCCGACACCCGTGTCGTCGACCTGCACGGCCAGACGGTGATCGCCGGCATCGTCGATTCGCACATGCACATGCTGTACGGCGCGTATGCGCTGCACGGCCTGAATCTCTCCACGCCGCAGTCGAGCATCACGCCCGATAAGCCCGAGCTGCTCGTCGAGCGTCTGCGCGCCTACGCCGCCGCCCATCCGCACGACGCGGTGCTTTTCGGGCGCGCCGATTTCAGCACGGTGCCTCCGACGACGCCGACGCATGCGTTGCTCGATGCCGCCGTGGCCGACAGGCCGGTGGTCATCCACAACACCTCCGAGCACGCCATGTGGCTCAATGCGGCGGCGATCAGGATGTCCGGCCTGACCGATCGGCCGGTCGCGGATCCCGACGAGGAGCGCGGCGTGATCCGCGATGCCAGCGGCCACCCGACCGGCGTGCTGCTCGAGGCCGCGATGCAGCTGACGGCGCGTGCGGTCGCCGCTCGAGTGTCCGTGCAGGAGCAACTGGCGATGCTCGAGGCCGCATCGCACTACCTCAATGGCTTCGGCATCACGAGCGTGGTCAATGCGACCGGGGATCTGGCGGAGATCAAGCTGTACGCGGCGCTGCGGGACCGCGGCGCGCTCACCGTGAGAACGCGCACGGCCTTCGGCGCGGTGGCGGTGCCCCACCACCTCACCCCGCAATTTCTCGCCGATCTGGACCAGGCGCGTCGCCTCTACCATGACGACTGGGTATCCGCGAATCTGGTGAAGTTCTTTGCCGACGGCGGTACCGGGCTGATTCCGCCCTTGGTTTACGTGCCGCAGGACTACCAGGCGCTGGTCATGGCGCTCGATGAGCGCGGCTACCAGCTGATGACGCATGCGCTGCGCGCCGATTCGGTGCATATGATCCTGGACGCTTACCAGCGTCTCGAGCAGGCCCACGGCAAGCGCGATCGGCGCCTGCGCATCGAGCATGCGGATCTGGTCGACCCCGCGGATGTGCCGCGTTTCGCGGCGCTCGGCGTCATCGCGGACATGCAGCCGACGTTCTGCTGCAGCGAGATCGGCGCGAACTTCGACCCCGCCCACCAGATACCCTCGGATCGCTGGAAGAGCCTGGAGCAGAGCGGCGCCACGCTCGCCTTCAGCAGCGATTGGCCGTGCACCTGGCCGCCGGATCCGTTCGTGTCGATTCAGCAGGCCGTCATGCGGCAGGTGTGGAAATCGGCCGACACCGCCAACGTCGCGGGCGGCCCGGTGGATGGGGCCGCGCAAGGGGGGGCGGCCCCGACGGGCGCCATCTACGTGCCGGATGAGCGGATCTCCGTCGAGGATGCCGTGCGCGCCTATACCTTGGGCTCGGCGCACGCGGCGTTCGCCGACGCCGAGGTCGGCACGCTGGAGGTGGGCAAGCTCGCGGATCTCGCCGTTCTTTCTCAGGATATCTTCACGGCAAGACCCGAGGATATCGGCAAGACTCACGTGACCATGACGATGGTCGCAGGGAAGACTGTGTACACCGCGCCGTGATTCGATCCCGCCGCGCCCCGCCGCTGCGCCCGCGGCCGCGCGCGGCCGGTCGGGGCCGCCGGCTCAGTGCCCGTCCGGACACTGCGCCGACCGAACCGCGGGAAAGAGGCGGTTCGCCAGTTCCGCGTTGATCGGCGGGTCGCGCAGAATGTCCCAGCCGGTGAAGGTTGCGATCAGCCGTTCCTGCGGGAACACCATGAGCCGCTGGCCGCCGAAGCCTATCGCCATCCAAACCACTTCCGCGCTGCCGCTACGCGGGTAGAGCCACCACATGAATCCATACTTGAAGGCCGGCCATTCCGTGCCGACGGCCGGCGTGACCGATTGCCGGATCCAATCCTCGGATACGATCCTCTTGCCGTTCCACATCCCGTGGTGCATGTAGAGGTAGCCGATCTTCGCGAGATCCGTGCCCGTGAGATAAAGGCCACCCTCGGTGTCCACGACGCCCAGGTAGGTTCGCTTCCAGTGGTGCTTGATCCCGAGCGGCGCGAACAGGTATTTCTCGCCGTATGCGTCGATGTCCTGGCCGGTCTCCTTCTGGAAGATGTACGCGAGCAGCTCCGCAGCGCCGCTGCTGTAGTCGAACACCGTTCCCGGCTCGGCGGCCATGGGTTTGTCGATCACGTACTGCACCCAGTCGTTCGTCGCCTCCATCAAGCTCGAGTCGCTGCGAGGATCGTCGTAGGGGACGTTCTCGGTCCACTCGAGCCCCGTGGTCATGGTCAACACGTCCCTGAGCGTCATGCGGCGTTTGCGCTCATCGATGTTCTTCACTCTTGCCGCGTCGAAATACTTGAGGACCGGCGTGCTCAGACCGGCCTTGAAGTCGCCGCGCGTCATGGCGATGCCGATGATCACGGAACTGACCGTCTTGCTGACCGACTGCATGGTGTGCAAGTCCGTGCCTCGATAGTACGGATGCCACGCAGGATCGAAATAGTTGTACCTGCCCGTCAGTCGCGCGTTCAACGGGCCTCGGGTCTTGGCCTCTTTTCCATACAGGGCGGCGTAGTCGTGACGATAGCTACGCTCGAAGACTTCCCGTCCGCAGCGAAAGACCTGGAAACTGTCGACGAGCGCATATTTTCCGTCGGCGAAATCCGCATCCAGATCCGCCAGAGCCTTCTCATCCACTCCCGCTTGCGAGGGTGTTCCTCTCGGCCACCCATGGGTCGGCCAGGTCGCGGCGGGGTCCGCCGCGGCGTTGCCGGCGCCCGCCGCAACGAGCGCGCAGGCGCTCATGAGCCGCAGCCATCGGCCGATTTCCCCTGATTTGTCCATTCGCCTAGGGTCCCCTTCGCGTATCTCGCGCCTGGCTGATCGTTCGCTAGCGCCATCCCGGTGCGCTCAGGAAGTCCGCCTCCCGCAGTTTCAGCGACTCGCTGATCTTTCGCAA
>Ga0335074_10004127_pt1 | contig 19982 bp, 19 predicted proteins | sample Lox_Sample_23_FD_206715 | JGI IMG/M metagenome (GOLD analysis project Ga0335074, IMG submission 206715) | Soil microbial communities from Loxahatchee National Wildlife Refuge, Florida, United States - Lox_Sample_2.3 | ecosystem: Environmental > Terrestrial > Soil > Wetlands | place: USA... | reverse complement strand
CCCGCCGCTGCGACCGGAGTGTCCACTGGACCGCGCTTGCCGGCCGGGCCGCGTCATGACATGCGAAGAGGATGACCAACTGAGGTGCCAATGGGCGATCTGAACGCCACGCGGGCAAGCGACCTCGTGTGCCTCCTGGATTTGACGCGGGACTTGCTGAAAGACGGGCCGGGCTACTGCCTGACGACTTGCGGATCGGGCTGGACACATTCCGGTGCGACGTGCTGGCAGCGATCGAGGACATGGCCGACGATGTGCCACTGGACACGGGCATCCAAGAAGATTGACTGAGGCCGGGCGAAGGACCTTATGCCCCTAGTTAGCGGCCGACACCTACGGTGCTGCAACCGGCGGTGGCTCCTCTAGTACGTACAGCCGCCACCGCCCGTTCGGGAAAGCGTTTTTGAAGTTGATCCTCGTGCTTAGCCCTGATCTTCGTGGGTGGCACGCCGCCGGAGCGGACTGTTTAGCGGAACAGCAGGAGCGTACGCGCGGTGCCGAGCTCGAGGCCTGGCTTGAACAGGCTGGTGCCGAAGGTGGCGTCCAGCGCGCTGGCCGCGGTCTTGGTCAGGCGGGTGATGATCCCGCTGACCTGGACGGAGTGCCGGCCAGCGTGAATCTTGGCGGCGGCCAGGCTGAGTGTCAGCAGCGGCACCCGCGCCTTCGGGTTGCCGTTCACGATCGCCGTCAGCACGCGGGTGCCCAGGCTGATGGTGAAGTCGGAGACGGCTAGCTGCTTCCCGGTCGCCGGGTCGATGAACAGGATGCCGCCCTGGTGGTTGATCGTGCCGGTGAGCTTGGCTAGGTTCAGTGAGCCGCCGGTGACCGGGAAGGTGAACCGGACCGCCACGCCGTTGCTGCCGATCTGGGCTCCTTCGGTGCCGGGCAGGGCAGCGAGCGGCACGATCCCGTTTGCTAGCAGGGCGGCGGCGATGCCCGGTGCGGTGGTCACCGACGTCTGGCCGCCGGTCAGCCAAACCTGGGAGTAGGGATGGTGTGATGCTGCCGCCGCGGAGGCCGTGCCCGCGGAGGCCGCGCCCGCCGCGGTCCCCAGCATGATGCTGACCGTGATGGCGATCAGCCCGAGACGCTTGAACATTCGCATGTCAGCTCCGTTCCGGCCGCGTTCGGTCGCGGCTCTCGTGCATGCATACGGCCGGCTCGGCTCCGCTGGATGCACGGAGCTCGCGATGATTACGAACCAGCGGCCGCAAGCGGCAGAGACCCGCGGACCACGCTGATCCGCGAGTGGACGGTGCTGCCGTTGAAAGGCTGCAGTGACACGTCGATGCGGGAGTAATTGCGCAAGTCAGTCCCAGGGGGGATGGTGAACGTCCCCGTGTGCGCGGAGTTCAGGTCACCGAGCGAGATCATGCTCACGCCGTTGCGGGCGAGCAGCCAGACCTCGTAGAAGCCGGGCTGCCGGGGTGCGGTCAAGGTGACGGCGATCAGCTGCTGGGTGGCGGTGGCGTGCATCACCGCGGTGCCGCTGGCATTCTGCCACTGGGGAAACTGAGGGAGTGGCCGCAGCTCGATCTGGGCGACGATGCGGGTGGCGGGAGCAGGGGAGCGGATGAGCTGCGCTACTCCCGCCGTGCCGCCGATCCCGATGATCAGCCCGGCGGCGAGTCCGGCCAGCGCGGCGGCTAGCCTGCCGCGTCGCCTCGCCCGGCTAGGACGGGGACCAGCAGGCTTCGCCGCGGCAGGGCGGCCGGGGGAATCAGCCTCCGCCAGCCGCGGCATTTCCCGGGCCACCGCGCCGTCGCCGGCCGCCGCGGCTATCCGCTCCCAGACCTGCGGTGGCGGCTGCAGCAGCGGCTCGCCTGGCCCGCTCTGCCTCGCGAGCTGAACAAGCTCGGCCAGCCGCGTTAGCTCGGCCCGGCAGTCGGGGCAGCCGGCGACGTGCTCGTCATCGCGTGCGCTTCCGGCGCTTTCGCCGAGCGCCATCAGCGCCAGGATCGTCGGGTCAGTGTGCGGCACCGTCAGCCTCCAGCCGGGACCGGAGCCGCGACAAGCCGCGGCGGATGTGGCTCTTAACGGTGCCGAGCGGAAGGCGCAGGACGTCGGCGATCTGCTCGTGGGTGAGGTCGGAATAGAAGGCCAGGCTCATGACCAGCCGCTGTGACTCCGGCAACTGAGCCAGCTCATCGGCCAGCACGAGCCGGTCCACGACCTGGTCAGACGGCACTGCGGGAGCCGCCACTGCGGTGCCGCCGGCTACCTGGAGCAGCACCCGGCTTTCCCGCTGCCGGGCGCGCAGGAAATCGGCGATCTTGTTACGGGTAATAGTCACCAGCCATCCGCCCAGAGAGCCGCGAGCCGGGTCGAAGGTGTCCCGGCCACGCCACGCGGCCACGAACACCTGCTGGGTGACGTCCTCGGCGTCCGCGTTCGCCCTGAGAGACCGCAGCGCGAGATTGTAGACTAGCGCCCCGAAACGCTCGTAGACCAGCCGCAACGCATCGGGATGCCCCGCGCTGAATGCGGCCGAGACATCCTCATCCGGGGCCGTGTCCATCGAGACGACAGTAATACCTCCTTCTCTCCGATGGGTGCGTGTCACTATCCGGATTACTCGTCGGCCGGCAGCGCGTACGCGACAACGTTGTCCAGATAGTGACCGGTCGTGCTGTTAAACGGGCCGCCGCAGGTGACGATGACCAGCCGGGCGGGCACCCGTTGCCCGAAGATCACTGCTGCCGGAAGCCGGGCCTTGGAATAGGCGCGCATTGCCCGCACGACGTAGTGCCACGCGCGGCTCCCGGCGGTGACTGTGATGAGCGCGCCCGGCCTCAGATCCTCCAGGTGGAACAGGGCGCCTGGCCCGCTGGACGCACTGTCGACGTGCCCGACCAGCACGGTGCTTCCCGCGGGCAGGCCGGGATAAGACCCGCCGGCCCACCAGCCGACAACCGCGGGATCGGCGGGAATCCCCAGCATGCCGTCCGCCGCGACGCCGACAGGCACGATGCGGGCGCTCACCCCGATAGCCGGAATCCGAAGCAGGGCCGGAACCGCGGTCGCGACCACGCCGGACCGCCCGGCCGTCCCCGAGCCACCGCGCCGCGGATCGCCGGCGGCCCGGGGACCTCCTGTCACGCTGGCCGACGCCGCGGGCACGGTGCCGAAATCATGGTCAGGCGCCCTGGTCATGCCGTAGCCGGCCGCGGCACCGCCAGCCAGCAGCGCCCCCGCGACGACGGCGCTGGCTGGCCAGCGCAGCAGCAGTGCCCAGCCTGGCACGACCTGTTCCTACGCGGCACGCCGTCGCCGCGCGAGGGCAATCGCCCCGGTCACGGCCACCAGCACGCCGGCTCCCGCGGTCAGCGCGAATGGCCAGCCGGGTGGTGCTGCCGGGTCGGCCCCCAGGCCTCCGCTGCCGGCCTGCGCGCCTGACGGCGAACCGCCGAGAGGGTACTGCTGGGTGACCGCGGTCAGGGTGTGGCCGGACGCCGACCCGATCGCGTAAACCACCGTGCCCATTCCGGCGGTGACCGGCACGCTCACCGGCCCGAGCACCGCGGCGGACTGGCCGGCCAGCGTCACCTTGGCGGGAACGGTCCCCGCCGGTACCGTCAGCGCCTTCTGTTGCCCGTTGGCCAGCCCGCTTATCACCTTGTCCGAGCCGGCGTACACATCCACCGCGGGCGCCGCGGCGGCATGCCGGACGACAAGCCTGCCTTGTCCAGAACCGACGGCACTGGTGTCGTTGACGAAAGGCGTCAGCGCCGGCTGCCCGCCCGCCGTCAGGTCCGCGACGATGGTCACATTCGCGCCGGCCGGCACGGTCTCGCTGGCGGCCAGGATCGGGGCACTGCTCGCGGGCGCTCCCGCTTTCCGCAGGTCGATGGCATAGGTGCCCGCGGGCAGGGTCAGCGGGCTCGTCACGGTCTTGAACGTAAACCCGGAAAGGACCTTGCTGCCGTTGGCGTACACGTCAACAGGGGTGTTCGGTATCCCGTGCACGATCGTGACGGTCGCGTCACCGGTCGCCGCGGCCGCGGTGAGCGGCAGCGTGATCCCTGCGGTCACGGCGAGCACGCCGGCCCCGAGAATGGCAGCGGCTAGCTTCTGCATTCGCATTTTCACGCTCCAGTTACGGTCAAGGCGCGCCTGATCGCACCCGGCCCTTTCCGTCTCCTACGGTCACAGGGGCCGCTTCAGATGCACCGGGCGTCCCGGCAGCGGTGACCGGCCACGGAAGCAATGAGCTAGCGGGTCCTCAGATACCCGAACCCGGCGAGGACCGGCCCGGCGAGGCCCTCCAGTCACTCAGGCCACGGCGTTCTCGGCACCCACCACCGTTACGCACGGCGGGTGTGCGACGCTTCGCATCATGGACCAGGCGGATCGCGTGCCCGCAGAATTGGGCGCGCCAGGGAATGTCTTTTACTTCGTCGCTGACCTCGCTGCTGCGGCGGCGTGGTATTCGGCGCGGCTCGGTGCCGCACCGGTTCGGCGGGCCCCGCAGCTGGTGATGTTCGATCTGCCCGGGGCCCGGCTGACGTTGCATACGGCGGATGAGTTCAATCAGCCGGGGCCGTCCGGGACGGTCCCGTACTGGACCGTCTCCGACGTCGACGCCACGGTGGCTGAGTGGAGCCGGCACGGTGCGAGCGCGCACCGGGGGCCGAAGACGATCATGACCGGTGAGCGGCTGTGCCAGCTGCTGGATCCGTTCGGCAACCTGTTCGGGTTGCGGCAGCCGGCAGCCTGACCGGGGCCAGCCGTGCGGGATAACCCTTCCTCTGAGGTAGCCGGCGCTGACGTTCCGCCAGCTGGCGCGATGGTGCGCCGGGTGATGCGCCAGGTCCCGTCGGTCCGGTGGAGTTCCTGGGTAATCGCCGCGGCGGTGCGGATGGCGGGCGGCGCGGCCGGGTCGATGATCAGCAGCACGGACTGTGCGATCGCCTGGTGGCTGGACGGGCCGGGTTCGATGACCGAGCCAGGCCGCGATCCGGCGGAGTTCGGCCGGGAAGATGCTCTTGGGGATGACCGCGTGCACCGCATTGGGCGGGATGGAGGTATAGGCCGCCCCAGTCTGGTTGGCGTACTGGGTGACCCGGAAGCTGACCGCCATGCTGGCCAGTGCGTAGGCTTCCGGCCCGGTGATGCCGGCCGCGGCGGGCAGCCAGTAGATGACCTCACGCAGGCATGCCACCAGCGCGTCAGCCAGACTCGACCACTCCGTCGCCTTGCAGCGCGTGTACGTCACCGGTCCACATCCGGCCGCCGGGCTTTGCTACCGGCAGGAACAGCAGGAACAGATGACTGCCCGCGCCCAGGTCGCGTAGCACCAGGTTGCCGCCGTAGGACCCGGACACGATCGCGCTGACCGGCTCCTCGCCCGCCGACAGCGCCTCATCGTGGCAGCGCAGCTGCCTGAGGGTGAGCATCGCCGGCTGCCCCGCTTCCCGCTGCAGCGCCAGGACCTTGCCCAGAGGGGTACGAGTGTCGCCGGGCATCGAGACAGAGCACCAGCGAGGAGAGTTCGTCGAGGGGCGTGTGCGGCGCCGCAGGCCGGCTGTTGCTGTCAGGATGGACGTGTACTACTATTGGTACATGTCTCTGAGGAGAACCAACGTGTACGCGGACGATGACGATCTCAGACTCATCAAGGAGGCCGCCGCCCGGCGTGGCGTCCCGGAGGCTGAGATCATCAGAGAGGGTATTCACCTCGCAGCCATGTCCAATCGGGTGTGGGATGAACCGCTCGACTGGCCGACGTTCGAAGGGACCGGCCGGCCAGTGCTGGGGGATGAGGTGACCAGGGCGGTCGCCCGCGGCGCGGCCGAGTCGTGATTCTCGTCGCTGACACATCCGGGCTTATCGCCGCGTCCGACAAGAACGCTCCAGAATCCGCCGGCTGCCAGGCGGTGCTAGCAGAAGCCGGGACGACCCTGGTGTCTCCGCTCGTGCTGACCGAAGTTGACCATCTTGCCAAGGCGCGGTTCGGTAGCGACGCGCGGTCGGCTCTTATCGACTTCGTCGTCTTCCAGGCACGGCGCGGGCGATTCCGCGTCCCGGAGATCACCATTGAACTGCTCGAGACCGCACGGCAAGTCCAGCGCCAGTACGCCGGTCTCGACCTGGACCTGGCCGATGGGGTCACCGTGGCGCTGGCCGCCGAGTACCGTACCTGTTCAGTGCTCACCCTGGACCGCCGCGATTTCCGCGCGGTCCGCCCGCTTACTCCGCATCCGGCCTTCCGCCTGCTCCCTGACGACATGTGACCGCCGCGCACCGCCCGTACGCGGAGCGGGTTGGTGCTTGGCTTGGTACTAGTTCGCCGGACCTCTCCGGGGCGATCTGTCAAGTCCACCGAGTGCTGCCACCCTGACGTGGACTTTCGACGTGCGCGGGTGCGTGATTCTAACGGCGCGTTAGGTTCCTTGTTAGAAACGCCTGCATGCGGAGTCCTCCCCGGATGGGTGCTGTACTGGTGAGGACCAGGCTCGCGGTTCGCGTTCTCGCCAGCATCTGCCGAAGGAGGTATATCTGGCCTGGCCGGGTCATACGAGACGGTTGGCCGGGTCATACGAGAGCGTGGTGCCGACCGGGACGGTTGAGGGGGTGCGCAGACGTCACGTCTTTCGCAACGGCGGTCGGGGTTGCCGGCTGAGCTGAGCTCACTGGTGGGACGGGGCCCTGAGATAGCTGCTGTGCTTGAACGGCTCCGCGGCGGCCGGGTGGTCACGCTGACCGGTCCCGGTGGGTGCGGCAAGACCCGGCTGGCGCTGCGGGCGGCGGCCCTGGCTGAACCTGGCTTCGAGGACGGCGCGCGGCTGGTGGAGCTGGCTTCCCTGACCGACCCTGGGCTCGTTTCCGCGTCCATCGCCGAGGCGCTGGGAGTTTCTGAGCGAGACGCCATGGACCCGATGGCGAGCGTGGTGCGAGCGCTGGCCGGCCGGCAGCTGCTGATCGTGCTCGACAACTGCGAGCACGTCCTGGAATCGGCCGGACGGCTGGTGGTCACGCTGGCTGAGCAGTGCCGCCAGGTCCGCGTCTTGGCCACCAGCAGGGAACGCCTGGGCGTGCCCGGCGAGTCCGTCTTGCCCGTACCGCCGCTGGAGCTGCCGGAAGACGGTTCGGTCCGCACGGTTGCCGCGTCCGAGGCTGGCGGCCTGTTCGTCACCCGGGCCCGGGCTGTGAGTCCCGCGTTCGCGCTGGACGCGGGCAACGCGGCCGCGATCGCCGAGGTGTGCTCCCGGCTGGACGGCATGCCGTTGGCCATCGAGCTGGCCGCAGCCCGGTGCCGGGCGCTCGGGCCCGCTCAGCTCGCGGCCCGCCTGGAGGGCTACCCCGGCCTGCTGGCCGGCGGTGCCGCCCGCCCGGGTCGGCACCGCTCCCTCGAGGCGCTGGTGTCCTGGAGCTACGACCTGCTCAGCGAGGCCGAGCGTCGCCTGCTGGACCGCCTGTCGGTCCTGCGCGGAGGATTCGACCTTGACGTGGCCGAACGAGTCTGCAGTGGCGAGCCGCTGGCGCCGGAGGCGATCGCCGGCCTGCTAGCCAGCCTGGCCGACAAATCGCTCGTGCAGATCCAGCCCGGCGCGGTTATCCGTTATTCGCTGCTGGAGACCGTCCGCCAGTTCGCCGCCGGGCGGCTGGCCGCCTCCGGCGAGGAAACCGCGGTGCACGCCCGCCTGTTGCGGTGGGCGCTGGAAGTAGCCTGCGCGGCCGAGGCAGCCCTGGCCGGCGCCGAGGGACCTGACTGGTCCGGCAGACTGTCCGCCGGCCAGGCCTGCATCCGCGCCGCGCTGTCCTGGGCGCTCGGCGGCGCCGAGCCGGAGACAGGACGGGACCTGGCCGCCCTGCTCGCCCGGTGGTGGGTCGCCACCGGCCGGTACAGCGAAGCAAGCCAGTTCCTGACCGCGGCGGCCGGCGTCCCGGAGCCGGCGGCTCCCGGCATCCAGGCCCGGGTGCTGATCGGCGCCGCGTGGTCAGCGTTCTACCTGACGGAAAGCCGGCGGGCAGCCCCGCTCGCCGCCGATGGCGTCGCCTGCGCCCGGGAAGCCGGGGAACCGCAGTTGGAAGCATGGGGCCGCAACATGCTGGCCGGGCTGGCCTGGCTGACAGGCGACGCGGACCAGGTCATCGCCCAGCTCCAGCCCGGCCACAGCGGATTGGGCCAGGCCGATCCAGCGCTCGGGGCGCGGGCCGAAGTCCTGCTGGCTAACGCGGCCCTCCTGGCCGGCGACCTGGCCGGACACGACCGGCACGGCCTGCGTGCGGTCGAGCTGGCCCGCGCAGCGGCCGGCCAGGAAGGGCTCGCCCTCGCCCTCACCGGCTGGACGATGTCCGCGATTATCGGAGCGGGCATCCAGCCCGCTACCCTGGCCTCGCTCGACGAGGCCGTAGACCTGCTCGCGGCGCACCCGGACCGCTTCGCGGAGATGATCATGCGCCACATGCGGGCGCGCCTGTTCGCCACCCTGGGCCAGCTCGGAGCCGCCGAAACGGAGGTCGGACTGTGCTGGGCGGCGGGACGAACCGGAGCCCTCGGCGGGGTGCCGGCCGTCGCCCCGCTGGCCGAAGCCCGCCTCGCCGCCGCCAAGGGCGATACTGCTGCTGCTATCCACGCGCTGCGCCGGGCCGCCGACGGCGGGCGCCGCGCCGCGATCGTCATGTTCGTGCCTGGCGCCCTGGCCGACCTGGCGTGCCTGGCCGCCGGCAGCGGTGACCAGTCCACCGCGGCCGCCGCTGCCTGCGAGGCACGCGCCGCCCTTGGCGGCCGCCGCCAGGTGATCACCGCCGCTGCGCTCGGCTATGCCGAGGGCGTCATGGCCTGGCAGCGGGGTGAGCTCGCCGACGCCGAACGCATGGTCCGCCAGGCCACCCTGCAATGGCACCGCTGCCGCAACCGGATGGGAGCCTGCGACGGCCTCGAGCTCCTTGGCGTGCTCGCCGCCGCCCGCGAGCGGTTCTCCGACGCCGTGCGCCTGCTCGCGGCCGCCGAGGCGGCCCGGCCGCCGCTGCAGTACCTGGGCCCCGGGTTCAGCGCCAACCGCGGTGCCGCCGGTCGCGCCGTCAGCCAGGCCCGGCACATTCTCGGCGACGACCGCTTCACCCAGGCCTGGGACCAGGGCCAGGCACTCACCCTGGACGACGCGGTAACCTACGCGGCCCGCAAAGGCGGCGGCCGCAAACGACCCGCCACCGGATGGGCCAGCCTGACCCCCGCCGAACGAGACGTCGTCCGCCTGGTCGGCGAAGGCCTGCGGAACGATGCCATCGCCCGGCAGCTGTTCATCGCCCCGGGCACCGTCAAGGTGCACCTGTCCCACATCTTCGCCAAGCTCGGCATCACCACCCGCGCCGAACTAGCCGCCCAGGCCGCCTCCCGGGATCTGACCGCCAGATGATCTGACGGGTTAACAGAGTAATCGGCACCGGACACTGAGCGACTCATCCCCGGATCTAAGCCCGGGTATGCAGTGGCCCTGTCCTGGTCGACGCCGGGGTGCCAGGCGCGCAGCGGCTGTACGGCATGAACGAGACCGTCATCTCGACATGCCACGCAGGGACTCGGGGGCTGGCCAAGATCGCCGCTAGTGAGCCTGGAGTGCGAGTATCAGGCCGTCGAGGGCCAGTTCGAAGATCCGGCGGGGGTCATGGGCGATGTTAGCCTGCCGCACGCGTGACAATGCGGGGTAGCGTGCCGTGGGAAGGGCAGCCTGCGCCTGGCGGTGCTCCTCCTCGCCGCCGTCCACGTCGCCGCCCGGGGGCCGGCCGGCTTCGGCGAGTGCATGGCCGATGAGGAGCCGGCCGAAGCAGTCGGCCCCGTCTGCGGCTTGCTCCTCGCTCAGGCCTGCGTCGAGCAGGATGGAGGTCAGCCCTTCCCACAGCGTGAATGCCGGCTGGGTTACTGGGGGGCGGGTGCCGAGAAGCGGGATGAGGTGGGGATGAGCGAGCAGTGTGGCTCGCGCCGCGTGTGCAGCCGCGCGGAAGTCGTGGGCCCACTCGCCGGTGCGCTCGGGGAGCGTGATCTCCGCGAGGACGAGTTCGACTAGGCCGTCGAACAGCGCAGTCTTGTCCGGGATGTGCCCGTAGATGGTCATTGGGTCGATGCCTAGCTCGGCGCCAAGCCGGCGCATGGTGAGCTGCTCGAGACCGCTCGCGTCAGCGATTCTCAGCGCGGCGGCGAGGATCTGATCGCGCGAGACGCGTGGAGGGCGACCGCGTCGCCGGGGAGCCGTGTTGACTGGCATGGTTAGTTAGTCTACATTGTAGAAATAATTCGGAAATGACCGGAGACAGATCCTGCCATCCGCGTGGCTGCGGAATGACGTGCATGGTCACGTCAGCTGCCAGGCACCAGGCGCAACCCTGCCCATGGGGGGCCGCGCTCGCCCGCGCCATCGTCATATGCACTACGGGGAAGCATCATGAAGCTGTATTTCGATGACGAAGCTTTCGACGGCCAGCTCCAGCGCAGTGTTAGCAAGGCCGATTCGGGCATGGCTAACGTGGGCGAGTGCCTGGCCATCGCCGGGCAGATCACTCCTGGTGATCGCGACAGCTGGTACCGGGCCTGGTCCGGCTTCGCGGCGCACCTGGCCGAGCAGGGCCAGACAGCGCTGTCGGCCGGCCACCGGGTCAGCGCCCGTAGCGTCTTGCTGCGGGCTGCTGAGTACTTCCGGCAGGCGTTCTTCTTCCACCGGGACGACCTGGACGGCGCGGAACTCCGGACTGCCTATGCATCGAGCGTGCAAGCCTTCCGGGACGCTCTGCCGCTGCTCGACCACCGGGCCGAGGTGCTTGCTGACGGCCTGTCGGGTTACCTGTTCACGCCACGCCAATCCGATGGCCGGTCGCCGGCCGTCCTTCATATCGGCGGGTATGACGCGACCGCCGAGGAGCTGTACGCCTCGGCCGGACCCGCGCTTGAGCGCGGCTACGTCTTCGCCGCTGTCGACGGTCCGGGCCAGGGATCGGTGCTGTATGACCAGCGGATCTCCATGCGCCCGGACTGGGAGGCGGTGGTTCCCGGGATGGTCGATGCGCTGATCAAGCACCCGCAGGTCGATCCCAGCCGGGTCGTGCTCGTCGGACGGTCGTTCGGCGGGCTGATCGCCCCGCGCGGCGCGTCCGGAGAGCACCGCCTGGCGGCGATGGTTGTGGACCCCGGTCAGCTGGAGATGGGCAGCGCTGTCGTGAACCGGCTGGGGGATCTCGGCAAGCACCTGGACGATCCGGCGGCAGACGCTCAGTTCGAGGCGCTGCTCGCTGTCCCGGCACTGCGGGCGTTCCTGGCGCCCCGGATGGTCACCCACGGGCTGACCAGCGTCCGGGAGTATTTCCGTGACCTGCTCCGCTACACCAACGAGGACACAGCCTCGGCGATTACCTGCCCGAGCTACGTGACCGACAACGAGACGGACACGGTCTCGGTCGGCCAGGGCAAGGTACTGTTCGACCGGCTGACCTGTCCCAAGGAGTTCCGCCTGTTCACGAGGGCCGAAGGCGCCGAAGGCCACTGCGAAGGCATGGCGCCCCTCGTCTTCTGGACCGCCGCCTTCGACTGGCTGGACGACCTGCTCACCTAACCCGGAGAATCAGTTAACAGGCGCGGGCATGATTGAACAGCCCGCGCCTGGCGCTGGGGCCTGAACGGCGGGGTTCTGTGTTCAAGCAGCGGTGGGGTTGACGGACACGTCCAGGCCGAGGGCCTTGAGCTGGCGGAGATGACCGCGGATCATGCGGTCTCGGCCTGCCTGCTGCTCATGCCAGCCAGGGCCGCAGCCCACGCAAATTCTCCGGGCAGACCGCCCCGGCGAGCAGGCTAAGCCCCTGGGCAAGTGCCATAGCCTCCTCAGCGGCAGCAAAGTCGCTGTGTCCGGTCGGTGCTCTCTCTTCATTCTGAACGGACCCGGACGACTCTGCGCCAATTGATCTCCTCACCGAAGCGACGCTGCTGCTCTCGCTGGCCTGATGTATCCACCGTGTCCTTGACCAGCCAGGGGTCGACCTGGCGCCAGACGTGATCCAGGTCGTAGCGCTGCCTCAGGGGCGCGACAACCGGCAGGCAGGTGTCTACCTTCGGCGCCCGGGCAGCTGAGGGACTGTCTCGCTGCGCAGTCTCGCAGCTGAACTGACCACGATCACCGGATGGTGCCTGGGTGTGACGTGCCAGCATCCGTTCATGCGCCTGGCTGTGCGTACTCCCGTGCCCGGGGAGTGTCTCAGCCGGCTTGACCTGCCAGCAGCGCGCTGACCAGCGTGCCAGCCAGCCAGGCGGTGTAGCGCTCGTGGGTCCACCCGGCGGTGCCGACGAGCAGCCGGTAGACGTCGGCGCTGCTGTACAGCCAGAGCACGTCAGCCGCTTCGCCGGGTGTCAGGCCGGGGCGCAGCCCGGCGGCGATCGCGCGCTCGACGAAGTCGCCGCAGTCGGCGCGCCGGTTCGCGGCGCCCTGCGCGAGCAGCCTGGCCATGGCCTCGTCGGTGTCGGCCGCGGACCGGGCGAGCTCGATGAGCCGCCAGGTGCGCTGCTGCATCGCCGCGCTCATCTCCGCGAACCGGCGTACCGCCGCGCGGGCGTCCCGCCCGGCTGCCATGCCCGCCCAGTCCGGCCGGTCCCGCAGCGCGATCGGCGCATCGTCGCCGGCCACCGCCCGGCCGATGAGCGCTTCGAGCAGGCCGGCCTTGGTGCCGAACGCGGCGAACAGCAAGGCCTCGGACACCCCCGCCCGGGCGGCGATGGCCGCTGTGGTGGCGCGAGCGTAGCCGTTGGCCAGGAATAGCTCCCGTGCGGCGTCCAGGATCCGCGTGCGGGTCTGCTCGGCGCGCTGCTCCCGCAGCCGGGACCGGTAGGGCCGCTTGTTGACACCCGTCATATCCCTCATTATATTCACTGAGTAGCACTCAGCTAATTTATCTGGGGGAATGATGACGGCAACCGCCACCTACCTGCTCGACGATCTCCCGGTCGACCTCGACCGGCTCATCCACGTCGCGGAGATTCTCGCGCCGGAGGTCCGCGCCGCCTGCCAGCGTGGCGGCTTGCGGCCGGGCGGCCGGGCGCTCGACGCGGGCTGCGGGCCGCTCGGCGCCCTCGCCGTGCTGCACGACATCGTCGGCCCTGGCGGGCAGGTCGTCGGCGTCGACGCCAGCACCGCGTCGCTGGCGGCGGCAGGCACGATCCTGTCCCGGCTCGGCGCGTCCGAGGTCACTCTCGTGGCCGGCGATATCAACACGGTCGGCCTTGGCGACCTCGGCGGCGCGGCCAGCTTCGATCTGGTGTTCAGCCGCCTGACGCTGATGCACCAGCCCGATCCCGTGACGACGGCCAGGCGGTTCGGGCAGCTGCTGCGGCCCGGGGGCGCCCTGGTCGCGTTCGATCTGTTCGCCCCGCCGGTCGCCGAACCGGGGTACCCGCCGCTCGAGCGAGCCTGGCAGCTGCTGACGGACGGCATGCGCGGGCGGGGCGCCCATCCCGAGACGTCACGGCGGTACGCTGAGCTGGCCGCCGTCGCGGGCCTCCAGGTCGTGTCGCAGCGCGGGGCCTTCTTCCCGGTGCCGCCCGCCGCCACCCTCGCCGAGACCCGCGCGCTGCTCAGCGCGGCAAGCGCATCGCTCACCGATCTCGGGCTGGCAGCCGCCGCCGACATCGAGGACCTGATCGCCCGGCTGGCCCCCGAGCGGGCTGCGCTCCGCTACGCCACCACGCCGATGGCGATCGAGCTGATCGCGCACAAGCCGGCCTGACCGGAGCTCTGCGCACATTCGCTGGCCAGCGCGGTGGACGGAACGGGGTGGAAGCGGCACGCTGGCCTGGTGAGAGGGCTGCGTGAGCGCGAACGCGAGCTGGCGGCGGTCGAGGTGCTGCTGACGCGCGGCGGGGTGCTGCTGCTCGAGGGCGGGGCCGGCGTCGGTAAGACGTCGCTGGTTGAGGTGGCGTGCTCGCGGGCGGCTGAACTCAGCTATGAGGTGGTGCGCGCACGGGGCTCGGAGCTGGAGTCGGGTTTCGCGTTCGGGATAGTGCACCAGCTGTTCGAGCGCCGCCTGGCCGGGGCGGATGCGGCCGAGCGTGACGCGCTGCTGGCTGGGCCTGCTGCCGCAGTGCGGCACCTGCTGTCCGGAGAGGTCGCCGCGCAGCCCGCGGGTGACAGCGCGTTTGCGGTACTGCATGGCCTGTACTGGCTGGTGGTCAACCTGGCGGCATCCCGGCCGGTGCTGATCGCCGTCGATGACGCGCACTGGGCTGATGAGCCCTCGCTGCGCTGGCTGGCCTACCTGGCGCCGCGGCTGGACGGGCTGGTGGCGGGGATGCTGGTAGCGGTGCGGCAGGGCGACCCGGCGGTAACGGGTGCCCCGCTCGCGGCGGTGCGCGCGGCCGCGGCTGCGGTCGTGCGCCCGGCGCTGCTGAGCGGGCAGGCGGTAACAGCGGTGGTGCGCACGGCGGCCGACGGCGAGGCGAGCGATGCGCTGTGCGCGGCCGTATACGCGGCCTGCGGGGGCAATCCGCTGTATCTGACCGAGCTGCTGCGGGTAGCTGAGCTCAGCGGTCGGCCGCTGGCCGCGCTGGAGCCCGCTGAGCTGCTAGCCGGAGGATTGGAGGGGGTGGCGCGGCAGGTGATCACCCGGGTTAGGAGCCTGGGTCCTGGCGCGCTTGGCCTAGCGCAGGCGCTAGCCGTGCTGGGGGACGGCAGCGAGCTGCGTCACGCGGCCTCGATCGCGGGCGTGACGGCGGCGGACGCTGCGCGGCTGGCGGCGGGTCTTGCCAGTGCCGAGGTGTTGGCGGCCGGTGACCGGCCGAGGTTCATGCACCCCGTGATCCGTGATGCGCTGGAGGCGTCGCTGGACAGCGGGGAGCGGGACCGCGCCCATCGCTGCACGGCCCGGCTGCTGCACGCCGACCGGGTCCCGCCGGGGCAGGTGGCGGCCCATCTGGCCCTGGTTCGGCCGACCGGTGACAGGTGGGTGCTGGCGCGCTTGCGGGAAGCAGCGCGGGCTGCGATGGACGGCGGCGCGCCGCAGGCTGCCGCGGGCCTGCTGGACCGGGCGCTGGCCGAGCCACCGCCGCCCGGCCAGCGGGCCGGGGTGTTGCGGGAGGCGGCTCACGCGGAGGTGACCGCCGGGCGGCAGCGGGCCTGGCTGCTGCTGGAGGAGGCGCTGCGGCTGGCCGACGGCCCGCGGGAACGCGCCGGTATCGCGCTGGAGGTCGCCGAGGCCTACGCGGCGTTGTTCCGGTGGGTGGACGCGGTGGACGTGATCGAGCGCGCGCTCGCCGAACTCGGCAATGCCGACCAGGAGCTCGCGGCGCGGCTGGAGGGCGAACTGGTGGTGTGCGGCCTGCATGACGCGCGCCGCGCGCCGCAGGTCGTGCCCGTGCTAGCCCAGCTGGGCTCACGCCGCCCGCAGGCAGCCAGCGAACCGCTCGCGGTCGCACAGTCGATGGCGATGCTGCTGAACGGCCGGCCCGCCGGACAGATCGCGGCCTTGCTGGAAGAGACGCTGCAGTACGCCGACTCCGATGCGGCCAACTGGGACACCCGGGCGGCGCTGCTGTGGGTGCTGGTAGTGGTCGAGCGTTTCGGCACGGTCGAGGAGTCTCTCAAGCCGATGCTGGCCCGGGTGCACCGGTCCGGTTCGGCGCGTGGCCTGGTGGCCGTCTATTCCGCCTTGGGCCTGCTCAAGCTGCGGCTCGGCGCGCTGCCGGAGGCCGACGCGGCGGCCCGGGTGGCGCTCCGCGTGCTGCAGGAAGGCGACTTCGCGCCCGGGCTCGCCTTCGCCGCGGCCGTCCTGGCCGACATCGCCGTTGAGGCTGGCGAGCTCGGCGAGGCGCAGAGCCTCCTGGACCTGCTCCCCGAGCAGGGCTGGCCTGCGGGCGTCGGCACGGTCCTCATCCCGGCCGCCCGCGCCCGCCTGCGGCTGGCCCAGGGCAGGGCCGCCGACGCGCTGGCCGACTTCCGGGCCTGCGCGGCGATGTTCAGCGCCGACGTGTGGGGCATGCCGATCCGCGAGACCGGCTACGTCCACGCACGCTCCGGCGCCGCGCTTGCCCTGCTGCGGCTGGGCCAGCGCCAGCACGCCCGTGAGCTAGCCGACGCAGAACTCGCCGACATGCGAGTGTTCGGCGCGCCGCGCGCGCTCGGGATCGCGTTGCGAGCCGCCGGGCTGGCCCGCGGCGGGCCAGACGGCCTTGCCCTTCTCCGAGAGTCGGCCGCCGTGCTCGACGGCTCCTCCGCACAGCTGGAGCGGGCACACTCCCTCACCGAGCTCGGGGCGGCCTTGCGCCGGGATGGCCAGCGCGCCGCGGCCCGGGACCCCTTGGCCGGGGCGCTCGACCTCGCCGCCCGCTGCGGCGCCCGGCCGCTGGCCGCCCGGGCCCGCCACGAGCTCACCGCCGCCGGCGCCCGCCCGCGGCGACCATGGCGCACTGGGATCGAAGCGCTCACCCCCAGCGAACTGCGCGTTGCCCGGCTGGCCGCCGAAGGCCGCTCTAATCGCGAAATCGCGGGCGAGCTATACGTGACCCTCAAGGCCGTCGAGGGCCACCTGGCCCGCGCCTACGCCAAACTCGGCATCGACGGCCGCCGCCAGCTCGCGCGCATGCTAGCTGGCGGCGGAAAAGACTAGGGTGCTGACCCTACAGCCAACCACCCCTCCGCTGCGTGACGGTGGAGCCATCACTCCACCTGCGGAAGGAGACCGCTATGACAATGACCACGCGCGAGGCGTTCGAGAAGGGGACGGAAACCTTCAACGCCCACGACATCGATGGGTTCGCCAGCGTGCTGGCGGACGACGTGGTCTTCCGCGCGCCGGGCGGGATGAGCGGCCAGGGCAAGGCGGCCTGCGCCGCGTTCTTCGCCGGCTGGTTCGGCGCCTTCCCCGACGCCCACGTCGAGGTCCACGCGGCGCATGTCGCCGGCGACGTCGCCGTCGAGGAGGGCACCTTCACCGGAACCCACACTGGCGTCCTGCACACCCCGGCCGGCGACATCCCGCCCACCGGCCGCCCGGTCTCGGTCAACTACATCCAGATGCTGCGTTTCCGTGACGGCCAGCACACCTTGTTCAACCTGATGTACGACCGGCTGCTGCTGCTCGAACAGCTCGGCCTCGCCCCAGCCCCGGCGGCGGCAGGCTGAGGCGCCCGGCTAGACCACCGCGAGCGCCGCCACGCGGCCTTGGCTCTAGCGTGTCATCACCGGGGCCTGGCACTCGCGTGATATCAGCTGTTCAGCGCGTCGACCGGAGCGTGACAGCATGGCCCATCCCACGCGCAGATCCGGGTGATCGGCGGGGCTGGCGGCGCCCGGTCATGCCGATCCGGGTGAGGCTGCCGAGGCTGTTGATAACGGGCATAACAGCGCTTCGAGGACGCCGATGACGAGGAGGCCGACACCGATTGTCTCCGGCAGTGCTGCGAGCCCGCCCAGCGGCGTGGCCTTGGACTTGTCGGTGAACTCGTCATGGACGCCGGTGAGCCAGTTGACGGTGTCCTTCGCGGCGACCAGCGCGGAGGCGGCAACGACCAGCCAGGCGGCCACCTCGTTCCAGGCCGGGCCCAGCGCGGACAGCTGGGCCGCCCACACCAGGCCGAGCAGCACCGCGGCGTGCAGCAGCGTGCCGATGTGCGCCGCCATCAGGTACCTCGGGGTAGCAATCGCGCCTTTCACGCGATTCACCGTGATGGCATAGCCCAGCAGCACGCCGTAGGCCAGGTTCAGCACCCCGCCGGCGATCAGTACCTTTTCCGCGACTGTGAAAGCCATGACATGGTCGTCCTTGTTGATGAGTTCGGAATGACTACAAGGGGTTCTTTCGCGGGGTCACAGCCTTGGCAGAGACGTCCCTGACCGCCCCAGATGAGAGTTATCAAGACCCTGTCAACATAACAGGGTCCGATTAACATATCAAGACCTTTTCATTTCTCCTGCCCCCGCGTGAGCCGATTCGCCCAGGCTCAGCGGCGGCGGGTGTGCGCAGGGGACGGATCACCATGACGGCGGCCGCCGCGGAACGGTGATTGCGCGTGGCTGAGCACGCTGCGACAGGCGGGCGGTAAGCGTTCGAGAGCGCGACCCGGAGGGCCAGTCGCCCGGCATCAGGCAGCAGCAAGGCGTGTCAGCGGTGAGCGCGCACAGATGAAGGCTGAGCCAGTGGGTTCCCGGCGGCGGGCCTGCCGAGGTGATGCCGCTAACCGGCGTACAGGTGCTCGGCCTGCTCGGCAAGCGATACGAGGACGCGGCTGAACTGCTCCATCACGCCGCGGTGCAGCAAACTGGCATAGCTGACCCTGGCCACCCCGAGCCCGGACAGTTCCGCCAGGGAGGGAGCTGACGGGATGCGTAGCACGTTGACCGGGCCCGGGCACGCCGAAACGAAGGCCGCCAGCGCACCGGCCTCCCACAGCCCAATCGGGTACACGCAGTCGGCACCGGCGTCGAGGTATGCCCGCGCGCGGCGCAGAGCCTCCGGCACGAGTTCGCCCTGCGCGGGCCCGTCTGAACCCGGGACGGCGGACGGGATGAAGACATCGATCCGCGCGTTGATCACAAGCCGGTACCCCTGATCGGATGCGGCCTGGCGCACAGCACGCAGCCATGCCGCTTGCCGGGCGGGATCGAGCAGCGTCGCGCTGGCGTGGTTGGTGTCCTCGAGGTTGCAGCCGGCCGCCCCCATGCCTTTCAACTCGGCGGCAAGCTCCGCGGCCGCCATCCCGTACCCCGCCTCCGCGTCCACCGTCACGGGGACGTCGACGCTCCGGGTGATCCGTGCCGCCGCGGCGAGCATCTCGCCCCGCGGCGCCCCTTGGTGGTCGTCGTAGCCGAGCGCGGCGGCCACGGCGGCGCTCGTGGTGGCCACGGCGGGAAACCCGGCCGCGGCGACCGCCCTCGCCGTGGCCGCGTCCCAGGCGTTCGGCAGTACCAGCGGGGTGCCGGGGCGGTGCAGCGACCGCAGCAGGTCACACCTGGCCTCCAGGCCGTTTACAGCGGTCATCACCCGCTCGCCCCACTCCCGGATGGAAATATCAAGGACCTGTCAACATAACAGGAGCCGCCTATCATCGCAAGGCCCTGATAAGCTGCCTGGCATGACTGTGCCACTCATCGGGGAGCGCTACCGCGGTGTCGAGGGCCACATTGGCTTCCTGCTGATCCAGGCGTGGCACGCGCTTCGCGCCGCCATGGACAACGCCCTGCGCCCAGATGACCTGACCCCTTTCCAATACGGCGCGCTCAGCGTGCTCGCGCGTGATCCCGGCTTGTCCGGCGCCGACCTCGCCCGCGCCTGCAACCTCACCCCCCAGGCGATCAACGAGGTGCTGCCCACGCTTGAGCGCAAACACCTGATCGAACGCCGCCCGCACCCCACCCACGGGCGCATCCTCCGATCCACCCTCACCGACGAGGGCCAGCGGCGACTCCAGGCAGCCAACCCGGCCATCCGAGCGCTCGAGGCGGCCATCGAGGAAGGCTTCACCCCAGACGAAATCGCCACCGTCAAGACCTGGCTCGTCGAAGCCGCGAAACGGCTATAGAAATCTCTGCGCTCACGCAGCGGCTTGATTGAATAGCTGACCAGAGCTTTCGTCGGTATTGCTCTCGCCGAAAACCTCATCCGTGCTGGTAACGCCGTTGCACGGGTGGGACGATCCTCGTACTGCGGCATGAGGTCGCGGCGACAGGTCACCCAAGCCAGGCCAGACTGGGCTGACCTGTGGGGTTTGGATCGTGTCCCCGGCAAGACTGCCGCTACCAGGGTCGATGCCGACGATGCCCAAACAAGCACGTACGGTCCGGCCTTGACTCCCTGGCTCGTGATAGCGGCGCCAACGCGCCGGCCAGGTAAAGAGCGCCCTGCACGGCGGCGGCCCCATCGCGCTAACCGCCGGCCGGTCCGGGCGGTGCCGGCGGCGGTCCGGGACGGCGCCGGGTGGCCCGTATCACGATGTCGGGCAGGAACGCGATCAAGATCCAGAGGTATTTGGCAAGGTCCGCGTTCCACCACGCTACCGCCATGGACACCAGCAT
>Ga0335074_10004126_pt1 | contig 19982 bp, 14 predicted proteins | sample Lox_Sample_23_FD_206715 | JGI IMG/M metagenome (GOLD analysis project Ga0335074, IMG submission 206715) | Soil microbial communities from Loxahatchee National Wildlife Refuge, Florida, United States - Lox_Sample_2.3 | ecosystem: Environmental > Terrestrial > Soil > Wetlands | place: USA... | reverse complement strand
TGCTCAGGCAGAAACCAAGGCCCCCGCAGAGAAGAAGAAGGCGCGGGCGCACAGCGAAGACAAGCGCTTCAAGGTATTTTCCGGCTCAGCGAATCGCGGGCTGGCGGCGGACATCTGCAAGCACATCGGGATCACGCTGGGCGAGACCAAGATGCAGCGCTTTGCCGATGGCGAGGTTTATTTTCAGCTGCTGGAAAACGTTCGGGGTACGGATGTTTTTATCGTGCAGCCCACCTGCAATCCGGTGGACCAGCACCTGGTGGAGCTGCTGATCATGATCGACGCGGTGAAACGAGCATCGGCGGGACGGATTACGGTTGTGGTTCCTTATTACGGATATGCGCGGCAAGACCGCAAGGACCGGCCGCGGGTCGCGATTTCATCGAAGCTGATTGCCGACCTGCTGACCACGGCGGGCGCGAACCGGGCGTTATTTATGGACCTGCATGCGGCGCAGATTCAAGGATTTTTCAACATTCCGGTGGACCATATGTTTGCCAGCCCGGTCATGGTGAGTTACTTCCGGGAGCTGAACCTGCCGAACCTGACCGTGGTTTCGCCGGATGCGGGAGGCGTGGAACGGGCGCGCTTCTTTGCGACGAAGATGGGTGCTCCGCTGGCCATTGTGGACAAGCGGAGAACGGATATCAACGTGACTGAAGTGATGCACGTGATCGGCGATGTGCAGGGACAGACGTGCCTGATCATCGATGACATTGTCGACACCGCAGGGACGCTGGTGAAGACGGTCGATGCGTTGCTGGAAAAAGGCGCGACCAAGGTGTATGCATGCGCTTCGCACGCGGTGCTGTCGGGCCCGGCGATTGAACGGATCGCCAACTCCCGGCTCGAAGAGTTGGTGGTGACCGATTCGATCCCGCTGACCGAAGCGGCGCAGAAGGTGGCAAAGATCAAAGTGCGTTCGGTGGCGGGGCTGCTGGCCGCGACCATCGAGAGCATTCACATGGAGACGAGCGTGAGCTCGTTGTTTAACTAGGGCACAGGGCACAGGGCTCAGAACCCCAGGGATTAGGGCTTAGAAAAAAGGGCTCAGGGAACAGGGCTTAGGGCTCAGAACCCAGGGATTAGGGATTAGTAAAAGCGTCATTAGCCATGTGGCTTTGGCATGAGGACAAACTGAACCGAAGGGTTCCAGAAAAAAGGGAGTGGGAAACAGAGAGAAAATCAGGGATTGGCCGATGCTGATCCCTTGATCTCTGCTTTACCGTGCCCGAAGGAAGAGGATAATGATCAGTCAGGAAGTAGTCGCAGCAACGCCCCGCGAGGGCAAGTTCAACAAGAATGCGGCCCGCCGGGTGCGCATGAAGGGCAAGATTCCCGCCGTTGTTTACGGTGCGGCGGAACCGGCGGTGGCCATCGAGGTAGATCCGAAGCAGATCCAGAAGATTCTGCACTCGGATACCGGCCACAACTCGATTTTTGATCTCGAAATCAGCGGTTCGACGGCCAAGACCAAGGCCATGATCGTCGACTGGCAGTATGAGCCGATCAAGGGCACGCTGATGCACATCGACCTGAAGCGCATTGCGCTGGATAAGGCGATGCGCGTCGAGGTTCCGATTCAGCTGGTCGGTACGGCTGTGGGCGTGAAGACCCAGGGCGGCATTCTCGACCTGGTGCTGCGCGAAGTGGAGATTGAGTGCCTGCCGGGAGACATTCCGGGCCACATCGATCTCGATGTGACGAACATGTCGATTGGCGACGTGTTGCGCGTGTCGGATCTGCCGCACTCAGACAAGCTGAAGTTCCTGACCGACGAAGGCGCGACGGTTGCGCACGTGGTTGCGATCAAGGAAGAGGTGGCGCCAGCGGCTGAAGAAGTGGCTGCAGCGGCCACGCCGGCGGAGCCGGAGGTTGTCAAGAAGGGTAAGACGGAGACAGCCGAGGCGCCGGCTGAGAAGGGCGCGAAGAAGTAAGTCTTGGCGACTGCGAAAGAATCCGGAAACGATTCGTCGTCGCGCGGGGTGCTGCTGGTGGTCGGGCTTGGGAATCCGGGCATCGAATACCAGTTCACGCCGCACAACGCGGGCTTTCTCGCAGTTGACCGTATCGCCGATCAGAATCGCGTGGCTGTGGCTAACCGCCGCGGGCGCGCGCTGACGGCAAAGATTCAGATCGCGGGACGTGAAGTGATCCTGGCCAAGCCGGAGACCTTCATGAACCTGAGCGGTCTTTCCGTCGCGGCACTCGCGGCCGAGTTTGAGATAGACGCGGCTCGCGAGCTGCTGGTTTTGTACGACGAACTGGATTTGCCCCTGGGCGTAGTACGCGTGAGAGAACGCGGGAGCGCCGCAGGGCACAACGGAGCACGATCCATTTCAGGAGCATTGCGCTCCGACGAGTGGGCGCGCATCCGGATCGGAGTGGGTTCGAACGGTGAACCCGAAGAGGCATTCCGGCGCGGCAAGGATTACCTGCTGACACCGCTCCGGAAAAAAGATCTGGCGACACTCGACGAGGTTCTGGATCGCGTGGCGCAGGCAGTAGAGGCGGTTGCGGCGAAGGGCATCACGGCCGCGATGAACGAATTCAATCGCCGGGAAAACGGGCGCGAGCAAAACGGCCCGGCGGAGTAACGAACGGCAGCAAGACTGCCGCAGGAAATAAGTTCCGGTCACGGTGACAAATTCACCGCGGCCAAAGAAAAGAGAAGCAGAGCATGGATCGTTTCTACGAAGTGATGTTTATCGTCCGTCCCGATGTGGAGGACGCAGACCTGGACAAGCTGATCGCCGGTTTTGAGCACACGGTAACCAACGGCGGCGGCACGGTCCGTTCCACCGAGAAGCTTGGCCGGCGCAAGCTGGCCTACACGGTGCGCAAATTCAACGACGGCAACTACATTCTGCTCACCATCGACGCCGATGGCCAGCTGGTGCACGAACTGGAGCGTCGTCTGCGCGTCTCCGAGCCGGTGATCAAGTTCATCACCGTGCGCATGGATGAAGAGCAGAAGCGCCTGGACAAGATCAAGGCGATCCGCGCGACGCGCAAGAAGCTGAGCGCACAGCCGGTGGCAGCTCCTGTTGAGGCTGCGACGGCTGAAGCTCCGGCGGAGGCTCCGGTCGCGACAGCTGAACCGGCAGAGACCGCGCCGGTGAATGCGTAACGATTTCAGTTTCAGAAGACCGGGCGTCCGCGATGAACGAGCGCTCGGAAAAATTTCGAAGGATAGGAAACACAATGGCTGAAGAAACAACATCTCATCGCGCTCCCGAAGGTGGAGCGCCATCCTCATCCGGTCCCCGGACCGGTGGTCCTCGTCCCGGCGGTCCTGGCGGCGGCCCGGGCGGCCGCAAGTTCTTCCGGCGCAAGAAGGTCTGCAAGTTCTGCACGGAAAAGATCGACGCGATTCCGTACCGCGACGTGCGTTTGCTGCAGGGCTTCGTGGCCGAGCGCGGCAAGATTGTGCCCCGCCGCCTGACCGGCGTCTGCACCACGCATCAACGCCGCCTGACCCGCGCGATCAAGCAGGCTCGCAACATCGCCCTGCTGCCGTTTGCGGCGAGGTTCTAGAAGCAGGGCTCAGGGCTCAGGGCTCAGAAGGGTTATAGCAGAGCACTGCTTCGGCTGTGCAATAGCAAGGCGCAAGAGATCATTGCAGGCGTAGTTCCTGCTGTGCTCCGCGTTCTTAATTGGAGATTCGCATGGAAGTGATTCTGAAAGAAGACGTCAACAACCTCGGTCATCGCGGTGACGTGGTGAAGGTGGCCGAGGGCTATGGCCGCAATTTTCTGCTGCCGAAGAAGCTGGCTATGGAAGCCACTGCCGCCAACAAGGCCGTCATCGACCAGATGAAAGCGTCGGCGGTTCGCAAGTCGGCGAAGGAGAAGTCCGAAGCCGAGGCGCTCGTGGTGCAGCTCAACAATGTATCGCTGGTCTTCGAGCGCAAAGTGGGCGAGCACGATCAGCTCTTCGGCTCGGTCACATCGGCCGATATTGCTCACGAGCTCGAAGCCAAGGGCTTCAACATCGACCGGCGCAAGGTGCATCTCGAAGAGCCGCTAAAGCAGGTCGGCGAGTTCCACATTCCGGTCAAGCTGCACCGCGAAGTGACGGCGCATGTCGCGGTCACGGTGAAGGGCGACGAAGCGGCAGAGTAGGCTCAGGGCTCAGGGCTCAGGGCTCAGGGCTCAGGGCTCAGGGCTCAGGGCTCAGGAGAAGCTAGTTGGCAATCCCACTCAAGTCAACGCAGGGCTTGAATGGATACTCGTCAATCGAGAAGGCAGGCCTTTCGGGGTCTGCCATTTCTTTTTTGGCGTTGGCAGACACTGATCTGCTAACGCGCTGCTTGTTACTTCAGCGTCTGCAGGCTGGGTTCCAGCCAGGAGAAGAGGAAGTTGCTGATCTCCGGGAATTGCGATGCCAGCAGGCCGATGACGGGAACGCTGAGCACGGAGAGGAGCTTTTCGTAGAAGGCGAAGTCGAGTTTGCCGGGCTCGGTCGAGGTGGTGCGGCTGAGGATCGAGTCACGGTGCATCTGCGAGAAGGTGACCACGACGGCGATGACGAATCCCGTGAAGATCAGGATCAGCATAACCATGATGGAGTGGTGAGGCGCGACCGGGTACGCGTTGAGCGCGAGCAGGAGAAAGAAGTATCCGAAGGTGAAGGCGAGGATGTGGCTGCGGATATCCATGAGCACGTGCTGGATGGCGTAGATGTAGACCAGTCCGATGAACTCCTCGGCGTTGGCTGCGAGTGAGTCGGCCTCGGCGGAAGTTTTCAAAACCTCTTCTATCTCCTTTGCCGGCACGTCGAGGCTGGTAGCCAGCGGTTCCTTCTGGCGGCTGGAGTCGGAGAGGATGTCGCGAATTACGCTGGTTGCGCACTTGCACAACGAATCCTGATAGTCGGAGAAGGCGATGACCCGCTTGTCGGGCTCGGGCGTTGCGAATATTGCGTTGTATTTTGCCGATGCTTCCTGAATATCGCGTTCCACATGTTCGGGGCAAAATCGATCTTTCTGAATGCGCAGCATGGATTCGTAGGCGCGGGAGATCGGCTTGAAGCGCGATGCCGGCGACAGATCGATGCTGAACCACAGCCGCTGCCAGGAAAAGCCGGAGACCCGGCTGAAGCAGGCACGGAGCGTAGTGCGCTCAAGCGGCGTGAGCAGGCCCTTGTGCAGGCAGACCCACATGAGGACTACCCAGCCGATCTCATGCAGCAGGATGAGATCGATTCCCAGGGTGAAGGCGCTGAGGCAGATGGAATAGGCACGCGTCTCAAAGGTCTCGAATCCGCGCGGGAAGAGCAGATAGGAAGAAAGAAAGAGCATCAGCAGCGTGAGAACGAAGAGCACCGACAAGAGCGTGGAAGAATTCGCGTCGGGCTCGCCCTGGCTGCGGCTCTTGAGCTGGGCGCGCTTTGAATACAGCATGCGCCACGGGGAATAGCAGGCCAGAAGCATGTCCTTGACGTTGTCGCTGCTGATGAAGCGCAATATCGGCGGAGAGTTCTCGTTCTGATGGCAGGGGACACGCGGCTTGATCAGCGGTGAAAAGACGAACAGCGAGCGAATGTGCCGGGAGATGAGGCAGATGATGGCCACAAACAGAAAGATGAAGGGCAGGACCGGACACACACCGTTGAAGAGATACTGGCTGCGGTAAAGATAGAAGATACGGGCGGCGAAGTCGGCCGGCTGCATCCACTTGAAGGCGTACTCGGCGAGGGCGGCGAGGAGGACCAGCAGCCAGGCAAAGCGCGGCCTTTCTCCCTTTGCGAGCGCACGCCGGATGATCCAGAACGCGAAGAGCAGGAGGATCGCCTGCAGAAATATGAGGCCGCAATTGATCGGATCCCTGAAGAACCTGGAGGCAGGCAGATCGAGGATGAGGAGGCGGGCAATCCAGGAGTAGCAGAGGATGATGACCAGGACCAGCCAGCCTCGACGCTCACCATTGGTTCCGGGAATATCGAAGACGTATTCGGGGTGGCGGTCGAGACGCGCAAAAACGCAGAGTATAAGCCCGAAGAGGATGAACAGGGCCAGCAGGCAGGTCAACATCAGCCGCGCGACGACCAGCTGCAGGGCTACCGGCCGATAGAGGGTTATAGGGCCGAAATCAAAGGGCTGGAAGTACCAGGTGTCGAACATGCCCGGCGGAATGGAGCCATCACGGCTGACCTCATGCGTGTTGCCTGCCAGTATCGACGGGAGGGAGGTGGGCCAGGCGCTGGGTTGGTTGGCGACGGCTGGACTGGGATAGTGGTCGAGCAGCGCGATCGGCCAGAAGCCTCCACGACCGATGGCGTTGAGCCAGAGCGGCGGATGGTTGCCGCCGTGAAACGGGTCAGTGTACTCGGGCAGCCAGAGGTAGTCGCGCGAGCCGTTCCGAGTGGGAACTACTGCGTCCGATTTGATCTGAAGGGGCACCATCTCCAGCAGACGGACAGCATTGTAGAGACCCGGAGTTTCGTGCGAGGAGAAGATCCGGTCCGGAAGGTATGTGCCAAAGGGGCTGGGGTGGTCGCGCTCCTCGTTCTCTTTTTGGCCTGCGGACGGCGGCACATGCAGGAAGCGCCCGCTCCACTGGATGTTATCGGGAATGAGCGGGTAGGTGTTCGCCATCAGCATGCCGCGGAAGTCGCTGACGTCAGGGGAGCGCTGAAAGAGCAGGTCGGCGTTCAGCAGAATGACGCGAACGTCGGGAAGATTGCGGCTGAAGTAGCGGGCGACGAAGATCACATCGAGAACATCGGTGCCGTTGATGACGGCGACGCGCACGTGCTGGCGGTCGATGGCGCGGGTTATCGCGGAGAGAACGGACTCCTCCGAAATTGGACTTTGCGTATCGGAGAATGACGGGACGCTGTCCTCTTCTTCGTGGCGGTCTTCGAGACTCAGCTTCAGGTCTGCCTGGGTCTGGTCGGTTGTTTTTGCCTGCGATGACGACTGACGGGTGAAGATGGAATTCTTCTCGTAAGCATTGCGCAGCTGGGAGATCTCGCGCGGATAGTGAAAGAGCAGGGAACGTTCCTGCCAGTTGCCGGGCCCGGTACTGACGGAGGCTTGGGCCACTGTGGATGAGAGCAGGTTTCCGAAGGGCGTTTCGTCCTCGGAGACAAAAGCGACCTTATCGGCGGGGATGTGCTCTTTGGTGGAAAGATAATTGAGCAGCATCTGCTGGATAGTCTCGGCGCTCTCGTTCATGGAAATGAAATTCGCATCGCGCAGGCCGGGAAAATTTCCCGAGTCACGGAGGATTTTGCGGCTCGCCGATACGGAAGCGCTCACCACCTGCGCGCGGTCGAAGCACAGGCTGGGATCGGCATCCATTACACCGCATTTCTTCGCCAGCAGCAGGCTGTCGAGGGTGGTGAGCGAGGCGGAGAAGGCCGGCCCGAGGATGCGCAGGGTCTTGCCGGGGAGATCCGTGTCCCGTTGCTCGACCTGGCGCCATCCGCGCACGGCATTGATGAACTGATCCTGATGCAGGATGCCGCTGGTGGGAGATTCGCCCACCAGGAAGAGCACCAGGAACTTGTCGCCGACGGTACTGCCTTGAAACCTGTTCCTGCGGAAGATGAGAAAACCGGGAGCGCACTCGCGTTCGGCATCGAAGGTGTGGATATTTGTGCGGACTACGGGATCCTGCGACGCCTGGTATGGGACCTGGTCCCAGGGCAGCCACTGGCTGGCGTAGATCCAGCCCGGAGCCTTCTCGGAGGTGCTGTCCTGGAGAGCCTGCTGGATGATGTCGATGTAGCGGTCGAAGAGCAGCGCGAGATGGGTATGAACCGGATCGGGCACAAGCGCGATCATTGCCTCGGCCGCAGGCTGTTCTCCGCTCGAGGCAAGCTCGGGGTTCAGTCCAAACTCGCCCAGTTTTTCATGCATCTCGCGCGTGGCGACGGCGCAGACGCTGTTCGGGCTGAAGAGCTGCTCGCTGCCTTCGAGCTGGAGTTCCTTGCCCTGCGCGGCCGGCAGAGGGCGCGGGACCTGCTGCGCCGGATTCGGGCTCGCTTCGCTGGCGCCGAGGTCGACATTCAACGGAGGCGTGGGGCGCGGTGAGGCGAAGACAGCGAGTAAGACGAGCGCAAATCCCGGCATGAGATAGTTCCGCATCATGGAACTCTCCTGAAGACCAGGGCCACGGGGCCAGGCCACAGATAGTAGTGAGAAAAATGGGCGTTCAGTATCTACATCTATGACGATCTATAGCAGCGCAGACTGGACCGACTCTTGCCCCGGCATTGTGACGGCGGGTAAAGTACGCACCGATGCTAAGGCATTTTCGGAAATTCTGCGCCTTTTTTTATATGCCATTCATCATTCCCGGTTGGCCGCGTAGACTTTTGGCAGCGGCTTCGCGTCAAACGATTTCCAAACTTTCTGTCGCCGAAGAGCCATTCGCAATCAAGCAGTTACGACCTTCGAGGGATGGTTGCACGGGGGCAGCTTGTGCGAGCCTAAGGTATCCAGAATCGCTCAAACAGCATTCTTTGCTTCCCTGGCCTTGCGCTGTAAAAACCGTGTTCTGCCTGCTTGAAGATGCGCATTTGCATTGTTGCCGAACATGCCTCCTACAAATTCGGCGGAGAGGCGGTGCTGCCTCTCCACTACTTCGCAGGGCTGCGTGCGCGGGGCATCGAAGCATGGCTGGTGGTGCATACACGCACGCGGAGCGAACTGGAAGCGGTGTTTCCCGGTGAGCGCGAGCGCCTGCGCTTCATTCCCGATGCCTGGTTTCACAAACTGCTGTTTCGGCTGAGCGGGTTTCTTCCCCGGCGTATCGGCGAGGCGACGCTTGGATTGCTGAGTCAGCTGACGACGCAGTATCTCGCGCGCAGGATCGTTCTCGAGCTGATCGCGCGGGAGGGTGTCGATCTTGTGCATCAGCCGATTCCGGTCTCGCCGCGCTTTCCCTCGCTCATGACCGGGCTGGGCGTGCCGGTGGTGATCGGGCCGATGAATGGGGGCATGGAGTATCCCAAGGCTTTTCGAAGCGCGGAGTCGCGGTTCAGCAGAGTGGCGATCAGCTTCGGACGCAGGCTGTCGGATTTCTTCAACTCGCTGCTGCCGGGCAAGAAGCGCGCAGATGTGCTGCTGGTGGCCAATGAGCGCACGCGGCTGGCGCTTCCCGCCGGCGTGCGAGGGCGCGTGATTGAGCTGGTCGAGAATGGAGTTCAGCTAAAGACGTGGTCTACGGCGGACACGAGAAGGCTTACCGACACGAAAGCGGCAGAAACGACGAGAAAGGCCAAGTCACAATTTGTATTTCTGGGCCGGCTGGTCGACTGGAAAGAGCTGGATATTGCGATCGAAGCGCTTCGCCTCGTGCCGGATGCCAAGCTGGTGGTAATCGGCGATGGACCGATGCGCGAATCGTGGCGGCTGGCGGCGGAGAAGCTGGGCGTTGCGAATCGGGTGACGTTTACAGGGTTTCTGCCCCAAGCGGAATGCGCGCCGCACCTGCATGCATCGCTGGCGCTGGTGTTGCCGAGTATTTACGAGTGCGGGGGCGCGGTGGTGCTGGAAGCGATGGCCAGCGGCGTTCCGGTGATTGCGACGAGGTGGGGCGGTCCGGCGGATTATCTGGACAGCTCCTGCGGTTTTCTCGTCGAGCCTTCGAGCCGTGAGGCGCTGGTTCAGGGCTTTGCGGCGGCGATGACTAAACTGGTGGACGACCCCCAGTTGCGTGATCGGCTTGGCGCAAGCGGACGGGCGCGTGTGGAACAGCAGTTCGACTGGAACAAAAAGATTGACCGGATTCTCGAAATTTACAGCGGCTTGTTGCGGGCCGAGAAATGATTCCTGACGCTTTGTTGACTGCGACGGAGAATGCCTTGAACCCACGAGATCGTCTCAAGTGGCTGCGAAGCGATCGCTGGCTCTGGTTTCTGGCGATTGCGGGAACGCTGTTGCGCCTGGTGCTAATTTTTGGAACGCGCCACCACGAACGCTTTTATGACGAGCAGGACTATGACGATATCGGCCTGGCTATCGCGCATGGGCTGGGCTTCAAGAACGGAACCTATTACACGGCGTATCGCGCGCCGGGCCAGCTTGTCTTTGTCGGGATAATCTACGCGATCTTCGGCCATCATCCATTGATGGTGGAGATCGCCGAAGCATTGATGCTTGCCGTGCTGCCTTTTGTTTGCGCGCGGGTGGGACGAGGACTCGGACTGAGCCCGCTCGCGGCCAACCTGGGCGCGACGCTGGGCGCGTTTCATCCGGCGCTGGCCTATGCGACCACGACGCTCTATCCAACCGTGCTTACGACTGTCGCGCTTACTGCGGGCGTGTGGCTCTGCTGGCAGGCAATCGAACGCAATCGCGTGAGCCTGGCGGTGTGGACGGGGATCGCGTTCGGGATCGCGGGGGCGGCGACGACCACTTTCGCGCCGGTTGCGTTTCTGGCGGCTATTGTGGTCGCGTGGAAGCGGCGTTTCAAGATTGCGGCCTTAGTGCTGATTGTGGGCATGGCTCCAGCGCTGGCATGGATGATCCGCAACGAGATTGTGCTGCATGATTTCGCAATAGCGACCAATGGCGGTTACAATTTGCAGCTTGGCGCGAACGACGAGGCTACGCCGCGATCGGGGAACTGGGTGGAGCTGACCCCAGACTGGAAGAAAGGCGAGGTCTATCTCGATCAAGAAGAGGCAAAAGTGGCGAAGGCGTGGATTCGCTCGCATCGCGAGCGTTATGCGGAACTGGTGGTGCTGCGGGCGATCGCTGTCTTCGACTCAGAGGGCAAGCCAAAGACTGAGGGGCTGCACTCGAGCAGGCTGGCGCAAATTGCCGCATGGTCGCTGCTGCCGGTCATGATTTTTGGAGTGCTGGGGCTGGTGGTTTACCGGCGGCATGCGCTCACGTGGCTTACGCTGGCTGCGCTGGGGCTGGTGATCCTGAGCTCGGCGGCGACCATCGCCAAACCGCGCTTCCGGTTTCCGTGCGATCCTCTGCTTTGCGTTTTCGCCATTGGCGGGGTAGCGCGCATCACAGGTATAGGCCCCAAGCCGTACACTGACTGAGCCGGACCGGTGTACAGGGCACCGAGGCTCTATGAGATTATTCCCCCTTGCCGCGCTTGTTGCGGCACTGTCGTTGCACGCGCAGTCATACACACTGGGCCCGGATTCAGAGCCAAAAGCGGGAGTGCCTCACGGCACGGTGGCAAAGTACGTTCTGCCGCCGGGAAAGTTCTATCCGGGAACTCCGCACGATTATTCGGTCTACGTGCCTGCGCAGTATGATGCTGCGAAGCCGACGCCGTTCATGATTTTTCTCGACGGCAGCAGTTTTCTGAGAAGCAATGTCAACGCCCCGGCGGTGTTCGACAACCTGATTGCGGCGCACGAGCTGCCGCCGATGATCGGCATCTTTATCGACCCGGGTGTGCTGCCGGCGATTTCAACGAATGCGCAGAGCCGGTACGAGCGGGTCTTCGAATACGACTCTCTGAGCGACCGCTACGCCCGTTTCCTGATCGAGGAGCTGATTCCGGTGGTGAGCGCCAAATATCACCTGTCAAAAAATCCCGACGATCGCGGGCTGGCCGGATTGAGCACGGGCGCGGTGGGCGCGTTCATGGCGGCGTGGAACCGGCCCGATCAATTTCATCGCGTGCTGAGCTTTATCGGCACCTATGTGGCGATGAAGGGAGCCGATTCGCTGCCGGGCATCGTGCGCAAGACGGAGCCGAAGCCACTGAGGATTTTCATGCAGGATGGCACGGCGGACCACATTGTTCCCGGAGAACCTTATGGCACCTTCTATGCGGGAAGCTGGCCGATCAACAACCAGGTGATGTTCGAAGCGCTGGACTATGCCGGGTACGACGCCAAGCTGGTGATGGGCACCGAGGGCCACAACATGAAGCAGGGCGCGGCGATTCTGCCGGAGGCGCTGCGCTGGCTGTGGCGCGATTATCCGCAACCGGTGCTGGCACGGTTGCCGGGGGCGATGAATCAGCCGGGATGGGATCCGCGCGGCAAGGTCTATTCCACGATCTCGCCCGATGAAGGGTGGAAAAGGGTAAGCGGCAGCTACGAGCAGGTTGCCGGGCTGGCCAGCGACAGAGACGGCAATGTGTTTTTTTCGGTTCCGGCAGAGAACCGCATCTACAAGTCGGTGGACTCTGGTACGGTCATCGTCTTCAAGGGACAGAGCAATGGCGCGACCGCGATCCGTTTCGGGGCCGACGGGCGGTTGTACGCTTTCCAGAGCCTGACGCGGCGCATCGTTTCCTATGGTCCGGGCGGCGATGAAAGGACGGTCGCAGAGGACGTAGATGCGGACGATATCGCGGTCACCTTGAGGTCGACGATCTATTTCACGGACTCGGTCCACAGGGCGATTGGAATGGTCGACGCAATCGGGCAGGTTCGCATGGTGTATCAAGGCGGTGAGATTGCGATGCCTTCCGGGCTGGCGCTCTCACCGGACCAGGCGATGCTGGTTGTCGCCGATGAGTTCGGCAGGTTCAGCTGGTCGTTTCAGATTGCGGCGGATGGTTCGCTGATCAACGGCGAGCCGTTCTACCGGCTGGAGATGCCGGAGACCGGGTGGACGAGCGGCGTTCACGGAGTGACCGAGGACTCGATCGGGCAGGTGTACTTCGCGACGCCGCTGGGAGTGCAGGTGTGTGAGGCGAATGGGCGCATGGCGGAGATTCTGAATGCGCCGGTGCCGGGCGCCGCTTCCGCGCTTGTTTTTGGCGGCAAGGAGCGGACGATGCTCTATCTCGCAGAGGGTGGCGGACTCTTTCGCCGTCCGGCGAAGGTTGCCGGCAATGCGGTAGATGCGCCGGTGAAGCCGCCGCAGCCGCCGCTGTAACTTCAGGCGAGCAGGTTCGTCGTCACCTGGTTCATAAGAGTTCCGATTCCGTCGATGCTGATGTGGATTTCATCGCCGCTACGCAGCGCGAAAGCGTCGGACGGAATAATGCCAGTGCCGGTCAACAGAAAACATCCGCTGGGAAAGCTCTGGTCGCGGAAGAGATATTCGACGAGCACGGCGGGATCGCGCTTCATTTCTGTCAGCCTCGTTGAGGCAGAGAATTCGACGACTCCGGTGCGCAGGATTTCCATGCGGATCTCGGTGGTGACGGGCATGGGATGCGGCTGGATGAGGATGCCGGGACCAAGCGCGCAACTGCGGTCGTAGACTTTGGCCTGCGGGAGATAGAGAGGGTTGGCTCCCTCGATGTCGCGCGAGCTCATGTCGTTTCCGATGGTATAGCCGATGATGCGGCCGCGCGGGTTGACGAGCAGGGCCAGTTCGGGCTCGGGGACGGACCACTTCGCGTCGCGGCGAATCCTGACTTCGCTGTCCGGTCCGGCGACCTTGTGGGCTACGGCCTTGAAGAAGAGCTCCGGGCGGTCGGCAGAGTAGACGCGGTCGTAGAAGTCGCCGCCTCCGGCGTCCTTCGATTCCTCGATGCGCGCGGCCCGACTGCGATAGTAAGTGACTCCGGCGGCCCAGACTTCCTGATTCTCAATGGGCGCTTCGAGCGCGAAAGGCAGGGATACCTGAGTCGCGGTCCCGGTGGCCACGATCAACGAAAGGTGCAGATAGAGGTCGTCGAGGGAAACGAGCGCGTCGAGCGAGCTTTCCTCAATGGGATAATAGGTACCGCTTTCCTCTAGGAGTAAGCCGTCTGTGGTTCGGTAAAGAATCATTGCGTCTCTTTCGATGACGGGAGTGGTGTGTTTGTCGCAGGGCTTTCGTGGCTGCCGGCACGGCCCTTATCGAGAAGAGCGGTGATGGCGTCGACATCGTAGACGCAGCCGCCCCAGACGCCTCCGCTGGCCTGAACGAGCGCCGCCCACAGACGGGTGTCGGCGGGAAGAGCGGGATGCGGGCGGAGATCAGGGCGCGGCGAGCGCTGAGACAGGCGGCGAGCGCCTTCTTCAGGGCTGAACCTCTGGCCATTACTTCCGACAAGGTTGACCGACCCGTGGAGATTTACGCGGTCGACGACGATCTCGATCTGGTCGCCTTCCACGATCTTTCCGATAGCACCACCGGCGAGGGCTTCGGGAGAGATATGGCCGATGCAGGCCCCGGTCGAGACTCCGCTGAAGCGCGCGTCGGTGAGCACAGCGACGTGTCGGCAGTAGGGCAGCGCCTTGAGCGCGGAGGTGATCTGGTAGATCTCTTCCATGCCGGCGCCGGCGGGTCCGCAGCAGATGAGGACGATGACGTCTCCGGCGGAGACGCGGCCTTCCTTGATGGCGTGTATGGCGCCTTCCTCGGTGATGAAGACGCGGGCCGGCCCGAGGTGCCGGTATTTGCCGTCTTCGTCGACCAGGGTTGGGTCGATGGATGTGCTCTTGATGACCGAGCCTTCGGGAGCAAGGTTGCCGATGGGAAAACAGACGGTCGAAGTGAGGCCGCGGAGCCGGGCGCGATCGGGCGACATAATAATGTCGTCGGGATCGATTCCGTCCTGGTCGTGCAAGTGCTTCCGGAGTTGCTGGCGGCGCTCGCTCTGCTCCCACCAGTCGAGGTTGGCGTCGAGGGTTTCGCCGGTAACGGTCTGGACGTGCGTGTCGAGCAGGCCGGCGCGGCGCAGGTGAAGCATGATCTCCGGAGTTCCGCCGGCGAGAAATACCTGCACGGTGGCGAAATTCTGCGGGCCGTTGGGCAGGGCGTCGACCAGACGCGGAACCTGGCGGTTGACGTGGGTCCAATCGGCGACAGTTGGTCGCGGCAGTCCGGCGGCGTGAGCGATGGCGGGCACGTGCAAGAGGAGATTCGTAGATCCGCCGATGGCGGCGTGAACGACCATGGCGTTCTGCACGGCGGCATTCGTGAGGATGTGTGAGGTGCCGATGTGAAGCTGGCGCAGGCGAAGCATCGCTCGGGCAGAGCGGCGAGCGGCGTCCAGCCAGATCGGTTGTCCGGACGGAGCGAGCGCGGAGTGCGGCAGGGCAAGGCCGAGGGCTTCGGCGATGACCTGCGAGGTCGCAGCCGTTCCCATGAACTGGCAGCCTCCGCCGGGCGAGGCGCAGGTCCGGCAACCGACTTCGGCGGCATATTCAAGCGTGATCTGCTTCTGCGCGAAGCGGGCTCCTATGGTCTGAACTTTGGCCGCGTCTTCTCCGGACTCGGGGAGCAGAGTTACGCCGCCGGGGACCAATATTGTTGGAAATTCACCTGCGGAGGCGAGGGCCATCATCATCGCGGGCAGGCCCTTGTCGCAGGTGGCGATGCCCAACACGCCGGAGCGCGTGGGCAGGGAACGCATGAGGCGGCGGAGGACGACGGCCGCATCGTTGCGGAAGGGCAGCGAATCCATCATGCCGAGCGTGCCCTGGGTGCGGCCATCGCAGGGATCGGTGCAGGCTCCGGCGAAGGGGATGGCGTCGAGGGCCTTGAGTTCGCGGGCGGCTCCGGCAACGAGCAGGCCGACTTCCCAGTGGCCGGTGTGGAATCCCAACGCGATGGGGCTGCCGTCTTCGGCGCGCAAACCGCCGTGGGTGCTGAGGATAAGAACTTCGGGACCGGCGAGATGCGCGGGATCCCAGCCCATGCCGGTGTTCTGGCTCAGTCCAAAGAGATTGCCTGAGGGCTGCGTGAGCAGCATCTCCGGCGTGAGCGGCAGAAAACCGGAAGGGCCGGGCGCGTGAGTGGGGACCGGATCGATGTCGAGCCCGGATGTCTCAAGTACAGATTTCAGTGAGATGTCGCGAATGGGAGAGCCCCTGTATGCGAAAAGTATAGCCAACTTCGCAGGTGAGAGGCTCGGGTAAGCGCCTGCCCGATGGGCAGGCACAGCTCAGGATGTTGTATCTACTCTGCGCACCTACTCCACGCGGTAGATGCGGAAGGTCTTGCCGGCGGTGGAGATGGGTTGGTACTGCGCGAGCCATCCATATAGGTCGGGATGCGCGCGAACCATGGTCTCGCTGATGGCGACCCAGCCGGTGACCTGCTGGCCGGGTTCGAGCTTCTTCCATCCGGGTAGATCGTAGGAGTTGAGGTCGGCGCTGCCGCTGTAGGCGATCCATACCTGGGAGGCGTTGAGGGCGTGCAGCTCGTCGCGCAGGCGGAAGAGATCCTGTCCCCAGTCGTAGTCGCTGTCGATGGCGATGTAGCCGCCACGAGAGGCGACGGGCTCGATGAAATAGGTAAGGAAATCGGGAGCGACTCGCAGGCAGGAGACCAACTGCCAGCCCAGCAGCAGAGCGACTGCCCCGATGGCAAGTTTCCGCGTGCGCGGGAAGTTTTCATATAAGGTGAGGCCGCTCAGCGCGGCGAGCATAGCGAAGAACGGATAGACAACCAGCACATGGCGCACGCCGAGATTGATGTGCGACATGGTGGCGACGAGAATGGGGAAGACGATTCCGGCGAGCGGGACGAGCGAGAAGCCGTCACCGATCTTGAGCAGGCGGCGAATGGCGAGGATGAATCCGGGGATAACGAGCAAGGTGAAGGCGATCGGGGTCTTCAACAGGAGCATGAGCAGGAAGAAGTACCAGCGACCGCCATAGTAGACCTCGCCGAAAAGATATCCCGGCGGAGGATACTGCTTCATGCGCTGGGCGATGCGGAGGCCCTGAAAGTAACGATTCGCCGGAAGATGATTGATCACGGCGGCAACCGCATCGCGCGCGGGTCCGAATTTGGCCAACGCATGGTCTACGGTGTGTTGCGATTTGATGTTGTCAGCCGCGAGCGAGCCTACCGCGAAGTGATATCCGGCCCAGATGGTAATGACGGCTGCGAGAGCAAAGGCGGCCCAGGCAGAAATGCGGGGAAGGCGCTTCTTCTTCCAGAGCATGTAAAGGAGGAAGGCAAAGCCGCAGAGGGCGAGGTAGGGAAACGCCGACAGCTTGGAGATGCAGGCCAGTCCGAAACCGAGGCCGGCGAGAGCACAGCGCAGAGGCCTGGGGTCCTGGAATGCGAGCCATATCATGTCGATCGCGAAGAGGAACGTCGCGACGAAGGACATATCGGTAGTGGCCAGGGACGCATGTGCGAGGACGGGCGGGCAAGTGGAGAACAGGAATACGGCCACCGCGGCCGGCCATGGTCCGAGCCAGCGGCGAGTGATGCGCCAGGTGAGAAACGCCGCGATGAGGAAATACGGAAGGATGCCGAGACGTGCGGCGGTGAGGACTTTGTGCAGGTGCGCGTTGCCTTGTGCGTCGAGGATCAGGTTGCCTTCATCCCAGGGATTGCGGTTGCCGAAGGAGCGGATGCCGAGCAGGTAAGGCCCGATGGCGGTCGAGACGCGGGGCAGCGGAGGATCGATGGGGTCGAGGGTGTAGACGCCGCGCGACAGCCACTCCATGCCGGTGCCGATGTGCGCGGATTCGTCCCAGGTCTGACTCAGCTTGGCGTAGCTCCAGAAGATGAGGAGGGTCGCGACGAGGACAGACCCGAGGGCGAGAATCGCGGGCAGGCGTGAATTCAGCGCGCGCGAGGGAGTGTCCCTGGCGGAGAGACTCTTGGTGGGTGGTGGCATCGTGGCGACATGCATGGGTTTCGAATCCTTGGTGAATTTGGCCGGCGGCTACTTTGCGGGTTCCTTGTATTCGATCAGCGTGCGCCGGTTGCCACGTTTCTGATCGAGTGCGTATCTGATTTGTCCAACGCAGATGGGGACTTGCTGCAGATGGGAATGGACGCCGTACATCAGCAGGGCGGCGATATCTCGCGACTTCCAGCGCGACTTCCACGCGGAGCGGAGTGACATGACCAGCAACAGGACAAGCCAGATCAGGAACGGTATCGCGGTGAACGCCAGCAGGCTGGCGATCAAGGCGACGGCAACGCTGCTCATCCAGAAGCTCCCGCGGATGAGGTTGCGCTTGCGTTCTGCGTCCCAGAATTTGTCGTCGCTCGAGCGAAAGCGCGCGGAGATTTCTGCAAAGGCGTGTCCGGCGCGGGCGGCGTGTTTCCAATATTGACCGAAACGCGTGATCTGCAGATCGTGACCGGTCATCGGATGGTCAATGTGGAGGATGCGATAACCGCGGGCGCGCATGCGGCGGCACAACTCGGGCTCTTCGCCCGCGATCAGTTCGGCGTCGTAGCCTCCTGCTTCTTCGAGGGCGCTGCGGCGCATGAGGACATCGCCTCCGCAGAACTCGGCGATGCCGGGCGCATAGACCCAGTCGAGATCGAGAATGCGGTTGTAGATCGATGCTTCGGGATGAATCTCGCGGCGATGGCCCCATACAGCGACGATGGATGGATCTTCAAGCATGGGCGCGAGCGCGGCGCTGACGAAGTCGGGATGAAGGATGGTGTCGCCGTCGAGGAAGAGAATGAATTCTCCCTTCGCGGCACGCCAGCCGGCGTTGCGGCCGAGCGCGGCGGTGGTTCGCTGCGCGTTGAGGACGATCACCTGCGCACCGTAGCGGGCCGCAAGTTCCGAGCTGCCGTCTTTCGAGGCAGAGTCGACGTAGATCAGTTCGGTGCGACTTGTGTCGAAGCCGGGCGTGCGACGGACCGATTCAAGACAGCGGGCAAGGCGCGGGCCTTCGTTGCGCCCGATGACGACAACGGAGATGGAAGGCGTGGTCGTCATGTTCATGCGCGCACCTCGAACAGCTCGTCGTGCGCGGGGATTTCCGGAGCGGGCTGCTTGTCTTTGCGGGGCAGGATGCGGGCGGGGATGCCAACGGCGATATGGTTGGCGGGAACGTCGGTGAGGACGACGGCGTTGGCTCCGATGGCGACGTCGTCGCCGATGTGGATGGGGCCGAGGATCTTGGCGCCCGCGCCTACATCGACGCGATTGCCCAGCACTGGCGCGCCGCGCACTCCGGTGTGGCGCAGGCCTACGGTGACACCGTTGCGGATTACGCAGTCGTCGCCGAAGACCGCGTCTCCACTGATCACGATGCCGCCGAAATGATCGATGCGAAAGCGGCGGCCGAGGGTAGCTTCGCAGGGCAGTTCTATGCCGGTGAGGATTTCGGAGATGGGCTTGAGCAGCTTGTAGAGAAACGAGAACGGCAGACGCATCCAGCGCCGGCGGATGGTGTAGCGCCAGCGTCCAAAGCGGTAGGCAACCATGACCCAGAGTCCCTGACGGGACCACTGGCGGTCATAGGTGCGCCAATCCTCGCGGAGATTCTGAAACACGACCAGCTCCTAATACGGAACGCGAATCGCACGCATGGCAGAGCGCGCATTCGCACAATCGACACTTCTCGGGGGGCCCGGGTACAACGCCGATCTGGGGAAATAGTTCAGGCGCCGAGTTCACCGCGTTTTGCCTTCTCGACAATGCCGTATTTCTGCAGCTTGTATAGGAAGGCTTTGTAGTCAATCTTTAACTGCGCCGCTGCCTGGCGCCGGTTCCAGCGGGTCGCACCGAGCGCGTCGAGCAGCAGCTTGGTCTCTGCCTGGCGCGAACTTTGCTCCAGGTGGTCCATGGTCAGGACATTTCCGTTATTGCCGTTGCCGTTGCCACTCCCGTTGCCGTGGTTCATTTCGTGGGGTTTCTCGGCCTGCGGTCCGGCGGTCGTACTCAGCTGAACGATCTCGCGAGCGAGCACGTCGGCATCTTGGTAAACGAGGTAGCGACGCATCACGTTTTCCACTTCGCGGACATTGCCCGGCCAGCTGTAGCTGAGCATCGCCTCCTGCAAGTCTTTGGTGATGACGGGAGCGGTCATGCCCGCAGGGAGATGCCTGCGCAGTAAGGTTTCCGCCAAGGGAATGATCTCGTGGGTGCGTTCGCGCAGAGGGGGAATCACGATGTTGATGACATTCAGGCGGTAGTAAAGATCTTCGCGGAACGTGCCCTCTTCGATACCCCGGCGCAGGTCGCGGTGCGTAGCGGCCATCACGCGGACATCTACCTTCACGATGCGGCGGCTGCCGAGCGGCTGCACTTCGCCGTCCTGCAATACCTGGAGAAGCTTGGCCTGCAGGCGGATATCCATGTCGCCGATTTCGTCGAGGAGGATGGTGCCGCCCTGGGCGAGTTCGAACTTGCCCGGCTTGTCGATGGTGGCCCCGGTGAATGCGCCCTTTT